>Ga0209277_10001805_pt1 | contig 10398 bp, 8 predicted proteins | sample JI81AbrownDNA_FD_187503 | JGI IMG/M metagenome (GOLD analysis project Ga0209277, IMG submission 187503) | Wastewater effluent complex algal communities from Wisconsin, to seasonally profile nutrient transformation and Carbon sequestration -... | ecosystem: Engineered > WWTP > Effluent > Algae... | reverse complement strand
CGAGAGCCGCGGCCAGGATGGCCATCGGGGTCGCGCCGAATGAATGCGTGCCCGGGGCGTCGGCGACCCAGCCCGGGTCGCTGACTTCGGCGCGGACCTCCTGCGGGGTTCCGAACGGATCGCGCGCTCCCTGGATCACCCGCACCGGTATGCCGTGAGCCCCCGGCGCCCGGAGTTCCGCAGCCCGAGAGGACTCGGGCTTGCCGGGCGGGTGCAACGGGAACGAGAGACACAGCACACCGTGCGCCCCGACCTCGTATGCCGTGCGGCACGCCACCCGCGCCCCGGCGCTGCGCCCACCGACGATGAGCGCTGCGGTGACCTCGACCTGCGGGAGCATGGCAACCCAGGCGGCATCGAGGGTCGGGGGCCGGCCGGCGATCTTGCGCCCGGCAACCCTCCACGGCTGCTCGATCAGCACGACCCGATAGCCCGCCGCCGGCAAGTGCGCCGCGAGCAAGGTCAGGTCACTCGCGCCGAGCCCGCCGCCCGCCCCATGGCTCAACACGACGGTGGCCCGCGCGGGGCTCGCCTCGGCATACACATGCGCTCGCCCGGGCCCGGCAGGGGTGGGCAGCAGGTGTGTCTCGGTCACGACGTCACGTCCGGCCGGCCGTGACTCAGCCGACACCGTGCAGATGGCGCACGGCCTCGCGATAGCGCTCGATGGCCGCCTCGGCTCGCTCGTCCGTGACCGCCTCCGCGTGGCTGACGCTCGCGACCTGCCAGGCGGGGAGCTCACCACCGGGTCCGGCCAGCGCCCAGGCAGCCTGCCGGGCGGCGCCCAATCCGACATACTCCCCCGGCGCCGGAATCTCGACGGGTGCGCCCATCAAGAGTGGCGCAATCTCGCGGACCGCGCGCGAGGCCGCAGCGCCGCCGATCACGAGGACCCGGCCGATGTGCACGCCATGGCTGCGCAGGGCATCGACGCCGGCGGCGACATTGAGCAGCATGCCCTCGACGACGGCGCGGGCGAGATTCTCCGGGGTCGCATTGGCCCGGGTCAGCCCGAGCAACGACCCGGTGGCACCGGGCAGATTGGGCGTGCGCTCGCCGTCGAGATAGGGCACCAGGGTCAGCCCGCCGGCACCCGGCTGCGCCGCCAGGGCCAAGGCGTCCAGCCCGGCGAAGTCGACGCCGAGCATCGCCGCGCCGGCATTGAGGACCCGGGCGGCATTCAGCGTGCACATCAGCGGCAGATAGCCACCGGCGGCATCGGCGAAGGAGGCGATGGCTCCGCTCTCGTCCACGATCGGGTCCTGAGCGCGGGCAAAGACCGTCCCGCTGGTCCCCAAGGAGAGCACGACATCGCCGGGCTGGAGGCCGAGCCCGAGCGCAGCCCCCATATTGTCACCCGTGCCCGCGGCGACGAGCATGCCCGAATCGGTCTGTCCCGCAATGCCATTCGGGGTGAGCACCGCGGGGACGCCGAAGGCCCGGCCGGTCGCGAGTTCCATGACATCCTCGCGATAACTCTCGGTATGCGCCGACCAATAGCCGGTGCCGGAGGCATCCCCGCGATCGGTGGTCCACCCGGTGAAGCCACCGCGATCCTGCAAGATCTTGCCGGTCAACCAGTCGTGCGGCAGGACGCAGGTGCGCAGGTGCGCCATCGCGTCCGGCTCGTGGCGGGCCAGCCAGCGCACCTTGGTGACCGTGATGGCCGCCACCGGCACGACCCCGATCTGCTCTGCCCAGGCGCCCGCGCCCCCGAACTCGGCGATCAGATCCGCAGCGCTGCTCGCGGAGCGCGTGTCATTCCACAGCAGCGCGGGCCGGATGACCTCGTCGTGCTCATCGAGGGCGACCATCCCGTGCTGTTGGCCACCCACCGCGATCGCGTCGACGCCCTCGAGGATCCCGTCGGCGCCGGCTTGCTGCCACGCCTGCCACCAGGCATCGGGATGCACTTCGGTGCCATCGGGGTGCGGTGCTCGTCCGGTGCGCACCACCGTCCCGCTCTCCGCGTCGCAGACGACGATCTTGCACGACTGGGTCGAACTGTCGACCCCTGCCACCAGCGCGCTGGCCATCGAAGACCTCCATTGGTTTTCCAGTACTTAGCATCGTAGGTAAACAGGCCGGGACCGGAGCCCCCATGATGTGGGGACTCCGGTCCGGGTATGCCGGTTCGCGGAGCCGGCGGGCGCCTCAGGCGTTCTCGAGTTCTTCGAGGGTCGCCCGTGCTCCCTTCTCGTGCAGGCTCGCCAAGAACCTGCGATATGGCGTGGTGAAGCGCTCATCCTCGGCGAGGTCGCCGAAGAAGTCGCGATCGCGCAGGAACGCGAGATCGTCCTCGCTCTGCGCGGCAGCGGCCGCCATCACCTTCTCCTTGAAGCGATCAACGATCTCGATCGGCTCACCTGCCTCGTCCACGCCCTCGGCATACCGGGCCCAGGCGGCGACGACCAGAGCGGAGCGATCCACTGCGCCGCCATTGTCGAGATTGATCTTGATCACCGGGACCAGCCATTTCGGGATCCGGTCCGAACTCTCCGCACACAGGCGCGCGAGGGTGTCGCGCACCTCAGGATTGGCGAAGCGCTCGATGAGCTGGTGTCGGTAGGCGTCCAGATCGACCCCCGGCACCGCTGGCAGCGTCGGGCTCCCCTCATTCTCCATGTAGCCGAGGAGGAACTTCACGAAGAGTGGGTCCTGGCAAACCTCGTGCGCGTAGCGATAGCCGCTGAGATAGCCGAGATAGCACAGCGCCTGGTGGGAGGCGTTGAGCAGCCGCAACTTCATCAACTCGTACGGCACGACGTCCGGGACGATCTGAACGCCGACCTCCTCGAACGCCGGACGGCCGGCGCCGAAGTGATCCTCGAGCACCCACTGGGTGAATGGCTCGCACACCACCGGCCAGGCATCGGCGACCCCGAAGCGTTCGGCCAGGTCATCGATGTCGGCCTGCTGGGTGACCGGAGTGATCCGATCGACCATGCAGTTGGGGAAGACGACATTCTGGCGGAGGTAGTCCGCCAACTCGGGGTCTTTGAGCTCGGCGAAGGCGGTGATCATCTTCTTGGCGATTTCGCCATTGCCGGGCAGGTTGTCGCAGGACATCACCGTGAACGGAGCCACGCCGGCGTCGCGCCGCATCCGGACGGCTTCGGTGATGAAGCCGAAGACACTGCGCGGAGCGCCATCACCGGCCAGGTCGGCCTGGAGATCGGCGCCGGAGGCGTCGAACTCACCGGTGACCTGGTTGACGTGATAGCCGCCCTCGGTGACGGTCAAGGAGACGATCCGCGTGGCCGGATTCGCGAGCCGGTCAAGCACCGCCTGCGGGTCGTCCGGGGCGAAGAGGTAGTCGATCATGCCGCCGATCACCCGGGCGTCCCGGGAGCCGTCCGGGTGCTTGACCACGAGCGTGAACAGGCAGTCCTGCGCCCGCATCGCATCGCGCATCCGGGCATCGCCCGGCATGGTGCCGACACCGACGATGGCCCAATCGTGCGCTGCCCCCTGATTCATCAGGGCATCGAGGTACATCGCCTCGTGCGCTCGGTGAAAGCCCCCGACACCAAAGTGGACGATGCCTGGGGTCAGCGCAGACCGGTCGTATGTCGGCCGGGCCACCTCGGCGGGAAGCCCGCCGAGGGTGGCCTCGGACAAGGGGATGGGAGCCGACATGGTCAGCGCACCGCCCCCATCGACAGACCCTGCACCAACTTGTCCTGTGCGGCGAAACCGGCGACAAGCACCGGCAGCGACACCACAAGGGAGGCGGCGCAGACCTTGGCCAGGAAGAGGCCCTGGCTGGTGACGAAGCCGGTCAGATAGACCGGGGCGGTCTGGCTCACCGTGCCAGTCAGAACACGAGCGAAGAGCAACTCGTTCCAACTGAAGATGAAACAGATCAGCGCGGCCGAGGCCAGGCCCGGCATGACCACCGGAGCGACCACCTTGCGCAAGGTCAGGATCAAGCCGGCGCCGTCCACCTCGGCGGCCTCAAGCATTTCGCTCGGGACCTCCGCCAGGAAGGAGCGCAGCATCCAGATCGCGATCGGCAGGTTCATCACCGTGTAGAAGATGATGAGCAGCCAGATGTTGTCCAACATGCCGACCTTCTTGGCGAACAGGTAGATCGGCAAGAGCCCGGCCACGATGGGCAGGAACTTCGTCGACAGCAAGAAGAAGAGCACATCGGACCACTTGCGCACCGGGCGGATCGAGAGGGCATAGGCGGCCGGGAAGGCCAGCACCAAGACCAGCAGGGTGGAGATGACACTGGCCATCACCGAGTTGATCAACGACGGCCAGGGGCCGGAGTCGAAAAAGCTGCGATAGCCGTCCAGGGTCAGCGGCGCGGTGAAGGAGGGCGGGTTGGTTGCCGCGGCCGGCTCGGAGTGGAAGCTCGTCAAGATCATCCACAGCACCGGGGAGACGAAGAGCAATCCGACGATCCAGGCGGTGATGCTCAAGATGACGCCGCCGCGCGACTCCTTCTTGATGTTCATCTCCTGGCCGGTTGACAGGGTCTTGCCGCTCATCGCTGATCCTCCCGGAAGATGCTGAAGACCGTCCGCAAGGCGATGGTCGAGACGATGATCGTCAAGACCACGACCACGACGCCGGCGGCCGAGGCCAGACCGTAGTCCTGGCCGGTGTAGAAGGTCTGGTAGATGTAGTACGGCAGGTTCGCCGTGCCCAGACCACCGCTGGTGATCGTGAAGACGTGGTCGAAGTTCTGGACGACATAGATCGTGCCGAGCAGACCCGCGAGCTCCATGTACTGACGCAAGTGCGGCAGCGTCATGTTCGTGAAGATCTGCCAGGAACTCGCCCCGTCGATGCGGGCGGCCTCGACGACATCCATCGGCCGGCTCTGCAGACCGGCCAACAGGATGAGCATCATGAAGGGCGTCCACTGCCAGACGATCGCAAAGATGATCGACCACATCGGATGCTCACTGATCCAGTCCGGCTGTGGCGCATTGTCTCCGAAGATCTTCGTCAACATGCCATTGAACAGGCCGTACTCCGGGTTGTAGAGCGCGTGCTTCCACAACAAGGCGGCGGCCACCGGCACGACGAGGAAGGGCGTGATCATCATAGTGCGCACCACGCCCTGACCGAAGAACTTCCGGTCCAGGAGCAAGGCAATGATCAAGCCGAGGAAGAGGGAGATCAACACCACCGCGGCGGTCAGCAGGACCGTGACCCAGATCGCCTTGCGAGCGGCCGGGTCGGTGAGCACCGTCTTGAAGTTGGCACCGCCATTGAACCCGCGCTCGTCGGGATAGTAGGCGTTCCAGTTCATGAAGGAGGCGCCGATCGTGAAGACGAAAGGCAACTGCGTGACGAAGAAGACCAAGATCATCGCCGGGAGGAGAGGCATCCTCCGCGCCCAGTCACCTGAGCGCTGGAGGCTGCTTCTCTTCGGCTTGCTGACCCTGGACCCCTTGGTGGGGGTCGTGGTCATGGCTTACTTCTTGTACTTCGCGGCCACGGCCTCGGCGAGCTTCTGGCCTTGGTCGAGTGCTTCATCCACCGTGGTCTGACCGGCGATCGCGCTGGAGACCAACTGGCTGACATCGGTGCCGAGCTTCGGGAACTCGGGGATGCCGATGAACTGGATGCCGGGGGCCGGACGCTTCTGGACGCCGGGGTTGTTCGGGTCCGCACCTTCGATAGCGGCCTTCGTGGCCTCCGCGAAGGCCCCGGCCTCCTTCAGGTATTCGGCGTTGGAGTAGATCGAGGCACGCTTGCCCGCGGGCACCCGGCTCCAGCCGAGCTGCGTGCCGACGAGCTCTTCATACTCCTTGCTCGAGGCCCACGCGATGAACTTCCAGGCGTTGTCCTGGTTCTTCGAGGCCTTCTGGACCGCCCAGGCCCAGGTGTAGAGCCAGCCGGAGTTGGCGGTTTCCTTGACCGGTGCCGCGACATAGCCGAACTTGCCCTTGTTGGGGCTGTCCGCAGATTCCAGGGAGCCCGCGGCCGAGGTCGCGTCGTACCACATCGCCGTCTTGCCCTGCATGGTGTTGTTCAGGCACTCGGTGAAGCCGGCCTGCGGTGCGCCGGCCTCGCCGTGCGCCTTGACCAGGTCCACATAGAAGTTGACGGCGGCCTTGAACTCCGGTGCGTTGACGCCCGGGGTCCAGTCCTCGTTGAACCAGGTGCCACCGAAGGTGTTGACGACGGTGGTCAGCGGGGCGAAGACCTGCCCCCAGCCCGGCATACCGCGCAGGCAGATGCCCTTGGTCTTGCCATCGTCGAGCTTGGCCGCGAGGTCGGCGATCTCGTCCCAGGTGGGCTTGTCCGGCATGGTCAGGCCCTTGGCCTCGAAGAGGTCCTTGCGATACATCGTGAAGGAAGACTCGCCATAGAAGGGCTCGCCGTAGATCTTGCCCTCGTAGCTGAGGGACTCCGACATCGACTTCATGATGTCGCCCTGGTTGAAGGCGGCGTCGCCATTGGCCTTCTCCGTGAGGTCGGCGACCCAGCCGTTCTTGGCATAGATCGGGATCTCGAAGTTCGAGAGCGAGGCGACGTCATACTGACCCGCCTGCGCCGAGAACTCCTGGCTGATCTTGTCGCGGACGTCATTCTCCGGCACCACGGTGTAGTTGACCTTGATGCCCGTGGCCTTGGTGAAGTTGTCGGCCGTGAGCTTCTGCAGGTCGACCATCTGCGGGTTGTTCACCATGAGCACGTTGACGGCGCCGCCGCCACTGCCGCCGCTGCTGCCGCCCTCGCCGCCGCCACCACCGGCGCCCGAGCAGCCGGCCAGCCCCGCGGCCACGACCGCCGTTGCGCTCGTGCTTGCCCAGAACTTCCTACCAGACATGCGCTCTCTCCTCGTTGAGTGAAATTGACGGGAGAAAATCAGCTCCGCTCATATGAGCGCATTCTCGTGCACATATGAGTGAGGTAGCCCAGGTCACACTTGTCAAGGACGACACCACAAGATGGGATCAGCTTGCGACCGAATCGCCCGGGCCATCGACGCGGGTCCTCGCCGCCGCTGTCGCGCGCCGGCACTATCTCGGCGGCGAGTCGAAGGTCGACATCGCCGCGGCCCTCGGCATCAGCCGCTTCAAGGTCGCACGACTGCTGGACCTGGCCCACGAACTGGGCATCGTCCGCATCGAGATCGCGCGCGATGAGGTCGTGGATCTCGAACTCTCAGAACGACTTCGCGAGGATTGGGGGTTGCGCCATTGCGCCGTCGTGCTCGGCCACGGCGCCGACCCCGTCGCCCGCGGCGAGCTCGGGCGCACGGCCGCCGAACTGCTCTGCGAGGTGGTCACCGACAAGGACGTGCTCGGGCTCCCATGGGCCCGGTCGGTCTCCGACATGATTCTCGCCATCGAGGCCTTCCCGGCAATCCCCGTCGTGCAACTCAGCGGCTCCTTGGTCGTCCCGGCCGAGACCACGAGTCCCGTCGACATCGTCGGACGCATCGCCCGGGTCGCCGGTGGCGACGCGAAACTCTTCTATGCCCCGCTCGTGCTCGACGACGCCGAATCGGCCGCCGTCATGCGCCGCCAGCCCTCCATCGCCAAGGCGATGGCCGCAGCCACCCGGGTCACGATCGCCGTGGCCGGCATCGGGGCGTGGAGCGCTGGCCAGTCCACCGTCTTCGACACCATCTCGCCGGAGGATCGCGTCGAGGCCTCGGCCGCCGGGGTCATCGGGGAGGTGATGGGCATCTATTTCGGCGCCAACGGGCAGGACGTGCCCACCCGGCTCACCGAGCGCATGGTGACCTTGTCCGCGGCGCAACTGCGCGGCATACCGGAAGTGATCGGGATCGCGCGCGGAGAGGCCAAGGCGGCGGCGGTCATGGGCGCGGTTCGGGCCTCGATGTTGAAGAGCCTCGTGATCGACACCGAGATTGCCCACGCCATGCTGGCGGTAGATCCCCGCCTCACTCCCCTGGCTCGATGATCTCGCCGGTGCTCGGATCCACCACGCCGAGCAGATCCGCAGCGGGCGCCGGGTCGAGCAGGTGCGCGCCATTGCTGCGCGACGCGCTGACGGCGCGGGTGACTGGATAGGCGGCGAACCGGCCAGGTTGCGCGAAGGCCACCAGGTCGGCCACCGCCTCCGGGTCGGTCACGCTCGGATCGAGCCAGCGCTCCCAATCCCCGGCTTCCAGGACGAGCGGCTGGCGATCATGGATGCGATCGAGCCCCGGATCGGCAGCGGTGGTCAGCACGGCGAAGGAGACCACCCACGCGGCGGGATCCTCGGGGTCGGCAACGCCCTTGTCCCGCCAGAACTCATAGATCCCGGCCATTCCCAGCAGCGCCTTGTCCCCACGGTGGATGAAGAAGGGCTGCTTGCGCGGCCGGCCCTTGGTGTCCAGGGCGCTCGGCGAGACCTGCCACTCATACCAGCCCTGCGCGGGGATCAGGGCCCGCCGGGCGGCGAGCGCCCGGGCATAGGCCGGCTTGTCCCGGACCGTCTCGGCCCGCGCATTGATCATCCGGGCCCCACCCTTGGTGTCCTTGGCCCAACTGGGCACCAAGCCCCAGGTCAGCAGGCGCAACTGCCGGACCGGTTGCTCGTCCACCATGCGGGTGAGCACGACCGGCGCTTGCTTGGTCGGCGCCATATTCCAATCCGGTTCACCCGGCGGCGGCGACTGCGGATTGACGAGGATCGAGCGGCTGGTGTCCTGATGCGCATCGAGTTCGACATCGAAGGCCTCGATGATCTCGCGCAGGTCCGCGCTCGCGGCATACCGACCACACATCTTGTTCCCGATCCTTCGCGGTGATGAGCCTAGGCACCGACAGGTGGGTGCTGGCGTCTACGGTAGGAGTAGACACCTGAAACCGACCGAAGAAGGTTCCATGACTCTCGTGCGACGTCTTGCCCGTCCCCTGCTCGCTTCCATTTTCATCGTCGGGGGGCTTGATGCGCTGCGCCATCCCGGCCCGCGGGCCAAGCAGGCCGAGCCCGTCGTCAACGCCCTCGCCGGGCCGCTGGGGCTGCCCGATGATGCCGAATTGCTCGTCCGCGCCAATGGGGCCGCGATGATCGCCGGGGGTGCCTTGCTCGCCACCGGTCGCGTCCCACGCCTGGCCGCGACCGCCTTGTCGGCGTCCCTGGTGCCGACGACCTATGCCGGCCACGCGTTCTGGAAGGACACCGACCCGGCGACCCGGGCCCGCAACAAGACCCAGTTCCTGAAGAACCTCAGCATCCTCGGCGGCTTGTTGCTCGCGGCCGTCGACACCAATGGCAAGCCCGGGCTCGCCTATCGCGCGCGGATGGCCGGCGATGCCGCATCGCGCACCAAGGCTTCCGTGGCCAAGGACGCCCGGTATGCCGCCCGCACCGCTCGCCGCGAAACTCGCCTGAAGCTGGCCACGGCCACCAATGCCATCGGCTGATCCGTCGCCGCACCTGCTGCCCGATGGCAGTTGGGCGGCACCCACCGCGACCGGTCCGGTCCAGGCGGTCCTCACCCTCCCAGGCAGCAAGTCGCTGACCAACCGCTATCTGATCCTCGCGGCCCTGGCCCAGGACCCGTCCCGTTTGCGCGCGCCGCTGCGCTCCCGCGACACCTTGTTGATGGCCGGCGCCTTGCGCGTCCTGGGCTGCGAGATCGTCGAGGCACCGGACGATCCGCGGGACTGGCTGCTCACGCCGGGTGCGCTGCGTGGTGGCGGGACCATCGATGTCGGCCTGGCCGGCAATGTCATGCGCTTCGTGCCGCCCGTTGCCGCCTTGGCCGATGGACCGGTCGCCTTCACCGGGGACGAGCACGCCGCGCAGCGCCCGATGGCCCCGGTCTTGGGGGCGCTGCGCGCGCTCGGCGTGGACATCGAGGACCAGGGCCGGGGCGGCCTGCCATTCACCGTGGTCGGCCGGGGAAGCGTCCGCGGTGGCGAGGTGACGCTCGACGCCTCCGCCTCCTCACAGTTCGTCTCCGGCCTGCTGCTGTCGGCCCCCCGCTTCGAGGCGGGGCTCACCATTCGCCACGAGGGCGCGGCGCTGCCCAGCCTCCCGCACATCGAGATGACCGTCGAGACCTTGCGCGATGCGGGCGCCCTGGTCGATGACTCCGCCGCCCACGTCTGGCGCGTGGAGCCGAGCGAGATCAACGCGCTCGATGTCGCCGTGGAGCCGGACCTGTCGAATGCGGCGCAATTCCTGGCCGCCGCGCTCGTCACCGGCGGGCGGGTGCGGATCACGGGCTGGCCACAGTTCACGACCCAAGGCGGCGATGCCTTGCGCGACATCCTCGATCAGATGGGCGCCGACATCCACCTCGACCGGGACGGACTGACGGCCAGCGGCACGGGCGCGATTCACGGAATCGACCTCGACCTGCATGATTCCAGCGAATTGACGCCCGTCGTCGCGGCGCTTTGCACCCTGGCCGACGGCCCGAGCATCATCCGCGGGGTTGCGCACATCCGCGGCCACGAGACC
>Ga0209277_10001804_pt1 | contig 10399 bp, 8 predicted proteins | sample JI81AbrownDNA_FD_187503 | JGI IMG/M metagenome (GOLD analysis project Ga0209277, IMG submission 187503) | Wastewater effluent complex algal communities from Wisconsin, to seasonally profile nutrient transformation and Carbon sequestration -... | ecosystem: Engineered > WWTP > Effluent > Algae... | reverse complement strand
AATCGCCGTTGTGGAAGTAGTTTATGGTTTTTATTACGGATACTCTGTTGATAAAGAAAATAACAATAAACCTGTGCTACAAAACCCAGCGCAAAAAGTAAGTCCGACGGATTCTGAAAAACTCTCTCCGATAGACACGCAAAACCGAGTAGAATTTTTTCGAACTCCTATCACTAAGGATTGAGCAATACAACTCTTTTCATAATATAATCCGAATAATCTCGATAGCAGGACGGAGACATATGTCCAGCATCGCTGAACTCATTACAAGTATACGTTGGATCATCATTCATATTCCAAAACGGAACTCCTACTCGTTTTTGATATTCTAAGATCCTCGGTAACCAAACATTGTAGGCTGTGCCTACCTGATCTCCTTCGACACTGATTCTATCATTTCGAATGTGCTCTAAATAGGGCAGCGATAACTTTACCCAAATGGTTGCGGTCGGAACTTTGAGTTTCTTTGCAATTTCAATCGATTTGTCCAAAAAAGTTAAGGTATTCTCAGAAAATTTAAAGGGAACGAGGTAGGAATGAAAATCTCCAAGAGATGATTTTTTAAGCAATTCCGCCGGAAGTATCGCCTGATGTGTTCCAGGTGTCATTGCTGATCCACGGTTTTGATTTAATCGAGCTAGGAGGTTGTTTCTTAATTCTCTATAACTGTATAAGAACTTTTCCTTTTGTTTGGCTCTGGCAATGATAACTTCCAATTTTGGTCGATACTGATAACTACGGAACATTCGTTTGGCGATAAGAGTAGAAACATCATCTGTTGAAAATAAATTAAAATGTCGAAGGACAAAACTTACTTCCAACCCATTGGTTAAAGTCTCATCGACCTTCAAGGTCGCCGACGCATTGTATAATTCCACAGACTGATCAAATAAAAATGCATCCGGTCTTACATTATCTTTTTCGAATTTCTCCATCCACTGCAATGTGTAGTCCGACTTTCCTCCCGGAACCGAAAAATTAAACAATGTCCAGCCGGGGTACTCTTTCTCTATATAAGAAGTATCGAAGAGTAAGGCTCTCGAATTACCAAAATATACAAGCACCTTTTTTCGATTTGGCGAAGCAAGATAATCTTTTAAATCAGAATAAAGCTGTTTTTTTTGAATATAGTTTATATCAGATAATGATTTAGAAAAGTATGTATGAACATTCTCTAAAAGAATTAATTTATCTAATGCAAAGGATAGCAGGATAATTAAAAGGGGAAGAAGAAGGTATCGATGTTTTATTAAATCCATATGTTTTGTTTTAACTAAAATTTATAATAGATAAAATCTCCTCCGTCTTGGGAAAGAGTTGCTAAGAGAAAGATTGTTAAGACGCCACATAGGGGAGCGATGATAGAATCATACTTTCTAAATCGATTCCAATATTGAGGGAAGTATTGGAAATGATGAAAAAGAAGAAGTGCCACAGACATATAAGATACACGTTCTAAGTTTTCAATGTTCGAGAATGTAAAAATGGAGTGACGACCAAATAAAGAGGTCGCGGAAACAAGCCATGAATTTTCCATTCCTAAAATATGATTTTCCAAACTATGCGGGAAATGAGTGAAGATACCAACGAATAAATCAATCATCGAAGTCGCATTATTCGATCGAAACATCAGACCACTGACAGAGAATAAAAAGAAAACAAAAAATGCCTTTAATACGATCAAAGGTAGACTTTTAGTCGGTGTTAGCTTCCAACCCAAACCATCCTCAAGAAACCTCTCACCTGCCAAAATAACTCCCCAATAAAATCCCCAACAGATAAAGGTATAGTCTGCTCCATGCCAAAATCCACCGAGGGTCATAATAACGATCAAATTGAAATAAGTCCTAACTTCACCTAAACGAGAACCACCAAGCGGGAAATAAATATAATCCCTTAACCAAAAGGATAAAGTGATATGCCATCTTCTCCATAATTCCCTTCCCGATGTGGAAAAAAAAGGACCTGTAAAGTTTTCCGGGATTTCAAAGCCAAGATACAAGGCAATTGATCTTGCCATATCGGTTAAACCCGAAAAATCGCAATATACTTGAATCGAATAACATATTCCAGCCATGACAAGAGAGAACGAATCGTAATTAGATGGATTGCTAAATATAGGGCTAATGGTTATCGACATAGGATCAGCAACGAGTACTTTCTTAATTAAACCTAACATCAATAAGTAGGAAGCACGGTACATTTTATCTTTGTCGGGATCTAATTTTTCGAGATTGGGCAAAAAATTTTCGAAACGCATAATCGGACCTGCAATGAGGACGGGAAAAAACGCAACGAATAGAAAATAATCTCGTATGGAAACGACTGGTTTGGTAGAATCTCTGTAAGTGTCGATAGCAGCAGCAATTACTTGAAAGGAATAGAAACTTACAGCCAAAGGCAGAACGATGTGAATGAAATTCGGAATATTTTGAAAGAATGGATAGCCAGTGATATCTGCTAAGACGCGATTAAAAAAATAAAAATATTTAAAAACGCCTAAATTAATTAAATTTAAACTAACAGTTAGGGAAATGAGTTTCTTAGTCGGATTCACTCTGATCCGACGATAAAGAAAATAATTAATTCCGATGACTGCTAAAAAATGAAAAGTGAGCGAAATCGAAAAATAGGCATAAAAGGCAATTCCGGAAAGAAGCAAGAAGTTCTTTCTGTACTCCTTCGGGATGCCCCAATAGAATAAGTAAACTACTGAAAAGAAAATCAGAAATGGGATGGAATTGAATAACATAATGAATTAGGATAAAAACTGTTTCGCCCAGTAGTCTTTTTCAGGCATCTCAGTCAATCCCTCCTTAATTTGATTTAGTTTAATTTCATCTTTTGCTTCAAAATAGGAGAGCCAAGATGCGTAAAATTCTTCTGAAGTTTTTCTTTTTGCGCGCACACGTCTAGCAAAGTTAATGATTTCTTTATCCGTTGATACCACCAAACACTGCGAAGGAATAGGTGCTAAAGTCAGGTATCCTATAATCAAATCATCAGCTTTCTTTTCATGACTATAATGGACACTCATCTTTTCAAAGGATTCCGAGAAACAGGACAAGTCAGAACTCTTTTTCCCATCAAAAAATACAAGAACCTCTACCATTTTAGTTTCTTTATAAAACTCCCATAGATAGGTCAAAAGTCCTTGGCGTGCATCTTCCAATCGTGATTCACCGAGCAGTGCGGCTAAATCTGGGAATTTATAGATTAAATTCATCCCATCGATTAAGATTCGGGTGGAATTGGACACTTCCCCTATTGAATGAACTTGCCAGATTCCCTAAAACCAAAAAAAAGGAATCATAATGAAAAAAATAATCGTCGTGGGAGCTTCCAGTGGCATTGGCAAGGCTATTGCCGAAGCGGAACTAAAAAAAGGGTCCTCTGTGCTTTTGATCGCAAGAAGAGAAAAAGAAATGAAACAAATCGTTTCTACCTGGAATTCAGGAGGAATGAAAAAGGCATTTTCCCTTCCATTTGATGTAACGGATTATAAAAATGCGGATAAGATGTTTACCCAAGCTGTGAAAACTCTGGGTGGATTGGATGAAATATACTATGCTTCTGGAATCATGCCGTCTATTGGAAAAACTGAATATAATACAAAAGTAGACCATTCCATGATGAATGTGAATATTATGGGCGCGATTGCCTTTTTAAATCCGGCTGCCAGGTATTTCACTGAGCAGAAGAGAGGAAAAATCATCGGCATATCCTCTATAGCTGGAGAAAGAGGGCGGAAAGGAAATCCGATTTACAATACTTCGAAGGCAGCGTTGAATACTTATCTTGAGGCTCTCCGAAATAGACTTTCCGAGGTTGGCGTCCAAGTAACAACAATTAAGCCAGGTTTTATAAAAACCGAAATGGTGAGTGGACTTTCATTACCTGAGAAGGGTTTACTAAAAGTGATATCCCCCGAACTAGCGGCAGACAAAATTTTGAAAGCAGTCGATTCAGGGAAGGATGAGGCATTTGTTCCTGGCATCTGGGCACTGGTCGCGTTTATTATTCGTAATATTCCAAACTTTATTTTCAAAAAAATGAGTATTTGATATGGTCGCAAAGAAAAAAATAAATCCAACTCACATTGAACTTCCAAAAGCTGAAAAAGTAGAAGCTTGGGGAATGAGCACATACTCTATGAGCCCTGTACTTCGGCCAACTTCAGAGTCTGAAATTCAAAATATATTCAATTGGGCAAATGTTACGGGAACAAAAATTGCTCTTCGCGGAGGTGGTTGCAGTTACGGAGATGCAGCAACTAACAAAGATGGGATCGTATTAGACCTTACTAACTTCAATAAAGTTTTAAACTTCGATACAAAAACTGGTATCATGACAGTTCAATCTGGTGCACGAATTCGAGATCTATGGCAAACAGGTATCGAAAAAGGATATTGGCCACCCGTTGTTTCTGGCACCATGTTACCTACTTTAGGTGGAGCACTTTCCATGAATATCCATGGGAAAAACAACTTTCAAGTAGGCACTATTGGCGAACATATCAAGGAGTTTACATTTCTTACAGCTAAGGGTGAAATTTTAAAGTGTTCACCGAAACTGAATTCCGAAATTTTTTATTCTGCAATTTCCGGCTTTGGGATGTTAGGCTGTTTTTTAACAGTCCAAATAAAAATGAAAAAGATCTATTCGGGGAAGATGAAAATCTCTCCTGTTTTAGTTCGAAATTTTGATGAGCTATTTACTTATTTCGAAGAAAATTACAAGACTTCTGATTATTTGGTGGGTTGGATTGATGCTTTTGCCTCTGGAAAATCATTAGGCCGTGGTCAGATCCATAAGGCTGTGAATTTAAAAATAGGAGAGGATCCTGATTTCCCAGAGAATTGCAAACTGGAAAAACAACACTTGCCAACAATGTTATTTTATCTGATCCCCAAAAAGTGGATGTGGATTCTCATGAGGCCATTTAGTTTTTCACTTGGTATGCGCCTTGTCAATTTTGCAAAATATGTAGCGAGTATTCTTGTTAACAACAAAGACTATTACCAAGGACATGCAGAGTATGCTTTCTTACTTGATTATGTACCTAATTGGAAATTTATCTATAAACCTGGATCGCTAATCCAGTACCAAGTATTTCTTCCAAAAGAAACTGCAAAAGAAGCAATGAAAGAGATATTTATTTTAGGTCAAAAGGCCGGTATTGTTAATTTTTTATCTGTTTTTAAAAAACATAAACCAGATCCATTTCTTTTGACTCATTCTGTTGATGGGTATTCTATGGCGATGGATTTTCCTGTTACGAATTCGAATAGAGAGAAATTATGGAATCTGTGTTATGCGATGGACGAAGTCGTAATTCGAAACAAAGGAAAATTCTATTTTGCCAAAGACTCAACGTTAAGAAATCGAATCATGGAAGCGTATTTTCCGAAAGAAAATCTAAAAAAGTTTTATTCTTTAAAAAAGAAATACGACCCCAAAGGGATACTTCAGACTGATCTTTATAATCGCATTTTTTTAACGAAGTAAATGATTTAAATATTCATCCGTCTATACAAAATATAGGCGGCAGAGATAAACAAGACAGGTGTAAACCAGATACCGAACCAAATCGGCAAACCACCATTCTCTGCTAAAGTTTTCATAGTGGAATAAAGAATATAATATAACAAAACGACTGCGATCGTAAGACCAAGAGAAGCTACACCCGCAGATCTCTTTGTGATGGCACCAGCGAGTGCGCCAAGAGCAACAACTACAAAGGACATTAGAGGCATAGCAAACGTTACATGTCTTTGAACGATTACGTCCCTATAGGGAATCCCTTTTATAATTCTTGATTCGATTTCTTCTGCCAATTCAAAAAAATTCATCTGCTCTGGGTTTCGGGTAGGCTTTGAAAAATAACTTACATCCTCAGGGAAAGGGTAATTCTTTTCTGGATACTTTTCTCTAGATACTATCTCCAAATCTTTATTAAAACGAATTTCTTCCACATCATATAAGGTCCAGTTATGCGGACTTGGCGTGAACTTCGCCTTTTGTGAAGCAACAACATAATTTGGAAGTCCATCTGGGCTGATATCTATATAATTAAACCCGCCTTTGACTGTGTTTTCCTTTTCATCGATCCAGTAAACATAATAGAATCCATTTTTGCCTTTTATATGAAGTTGATAAACAAAATCTACCAGCTTGTTAGCACCTTTTATCATGTAACTATATTCAATTTGTGCATTTTTATTCGCAGGTATTACTATAAACTGTGAAAAGAAAGTCATAAAAATCCAAATACAAAAACCAAAAAACAAAATCGGAGTGATGATACGCAAGAACGAGACACCAGCTACCATGATGGCAACTAGCTCCTTATTAACGCTATACTGACCTACAACAAAACACACCGAAAACATGAGAGCAGGTGAGACAACTTGAACGACCATGCCAGGCACAGAATAAAGAATATAAAGATAAACATGCAATTGATTTACTTTAGAGGACACCAAATACTTCATATTATTCGTGAACTCATAAATCACAATCATGGAAGTTAAAAGTATCAGTGTACCTAAAAAATTCTTTAAGAAATCAAAAAACAAATATCGATCAAGAATTCGAAATGGGATAAATTCTCTTTTGATCCAATAGAATGGTGTTAATAATAGTTTTAAAGTCATTCAATTTCCAACAATAACATACTCATATCATCGGAAGACTTACCATTGGAGAAACGATTCACCTTTTGATAAATTGCATCTAAAAAGTTTTCGCTTTTTAATCCAACATTTTCCTTCAGGCTATCGATAAGCAAACTCTCACCGAACATATTTTCCTCTTCATCAAATACTTCAATCACACCATCGGAATAGAACAATACTCTATCACCTGAATCCAAATTCTTTTGATAATTCTTAAGTTTTGGTTCTAACATGGATACAATGAGTGTTCCCTTTCCTTCCAATAATTCCGTGTCACCGTCTGCTTTCATTAATAACAAAGGAGGATGTCCCGCGTAAGAATACTCAATTTTTCTCTCCTCCGGGGTAAAATACATGACACATGCACTTATATGATTGGTGCTTACCAAGTTTTTCAGACCATTATGCATCGACTTCAAACAAGCAACGGGATCATCCAACTCAAGTGCATGTATCTTAAAAGATAATACGGACATCGCGGAAACCATAGCAGATGCAATTCCATGACCTGAAACATCAGCAAAGTAAAAAACGATTTTCCCATCAGGTCGAACGAGATAACTAATAGCATCTCCCCCTACTCCCTCATAAGCTTGGAAAAAACTACTACATTTGTATCCTTTTGTTTTCGGCCAATTTCTCGTAATTAAGTTGTTTTGCGTTTCCGTTGCTAGTTCTAGATCATAACTCATTCGATCATGAAACGACTTTAATTGTATTTGTGAGTCACGCAATTTTTCTACAGAACTCAATCTGATGTTTAATGTCAGATAAGATACTATAGCAGGAGTTAAGATGGCAGATAAATAAAGAGAAAGGTCTACTTGTGGTTTTTTTGAATATATGCCAACAAGAATTCCTACGCTGACTACAAAACTTAAATAATGAACTAACCAGCGTCTTTCGACAAAGCTGACTCCGATGCATGTAATCACTAAAATCATGCCAATTAAGTATCCGATATAAAGAGAATTCCAATAAAGTAGAATCAAGGAGTGGGCACTCATGGTGTAAAAGAAAATTAGCATAATGGATTGGATTGATTCTCTAATTTTGGAGGAAAAATAAGTGAGTAAAAAAACAGACATGGTCAATGAGGAATGGACGATTCTTAACCAACTTGGATCATCTAACCCGAGTTCTTCTGTGGGAGCAAATAAACCGAAACTTATAAACGTAGAGAAAACTATCAAACAAATACGCGAAATTTTTAAAACTTCTTCATCCAATTGGAATTGTTTTTTTTTATTTCGCTTATTCTCCATGTTGTTTCAGAATCAGATTAACTGTCTTAATTTCTACCAAATTTTTGTTTAAAAATATCAGGAATCTGTGCAGGTTTTCCAAGTTCAAAATCGAACCAGACAAGACCGGCAGAGGCGGTCGCGACACATTCTCCTTCTTGATTCCACATCGAGCAGATGATCGTAAAACCACGCGAAGAAATTGAGTCCACTTCGAGCGTAATTTCTAGTGTCGCAGGAAAAACTACTTGTTTACGATAATCCATGTCTAAATGCGTAAGTACCGGACCAAATCTAGCTGGTTTTAAAGGAGACTCCCACAATGCTTCGTAAGAGAAGTAATCTGCTCGAGCGGATTCAAAATATCTAACATACGTTACGTTGTTTACATGGCCGAACGCATCCATTTCTCCCCAAGCAACTTGTTGTAAATAATGATGTTTATATTTTATTGGTTTGGCCATATGATTTAACGCACTTCGAAATTCACCTTATCAAATTCTTTTCCATTTTCATTTATTAATTCTAAAACAAAAACTCCTTTTTCGACATCCCAAAAAAAAGGTTCATTCGCACTCCCTAATATTTTTTGATTTAATACCCACTTCCAGCGGTCATTATATACATTCGATCGAAACAAAATTTTTTGATGAGGATAAGGAATATCAGGATCGAAAGCGAAAATCGTACCTGGCCCAGGTACTACTATTTTTGGAGGAATATGACTCTTCGTTTTATTCTCATTTGAATCAACAATTCCTTCCATACCTTTTTCGTAATACGCTTGCTTTGTGGCGTCATAAGAAACTGAATCTGGAGCAATAGGAGAGATTGATTCTAAATTTTCATGTAGGTATTCTATTATTTCTCGCCAAATCGGTCCTGCTCCGGTGATTCCGGAAACATCTCGCATAGGATTTCCTTTGGCATTGCCAACCCAAACTCCCACCGTATATTCGCTCGAAAATCCCACACACCAATTATCACGCATATCTTGGCTTGTCCCTGTTTTAACGGCTGTATAAAAAGGAGTAGAGAGATTACTTTCCCAGCCGAAACTTAAAGACCGTGCCTCTCGGTCAGATAAAATTTTTTGAATTAAAAAAGCGACTGACTCTCGATATACCTTTCGTCTTGTTTCACGACTTAAATCTTGAATCTCATTTTTTGAATAAATCAGTATTGGTTCTGAATAAATCCCTTTATTCGCAAAGGTGCGATAAGCATTGGTCAGTTCCCATAAAGTAATGTCTGCAGTTCCTAATGCTAAAGATGGTCCATAAAATTCAGGATAAGCGAGATTAGAAAAACCTAACATAGAAAGTGTATTTAAAAATTTTCCCATATCTAAAAAAGAGAGTGTTCTCACTGCCGGGATGTTTAACGAAGAACCGAGACTTTGGGTAACTGTTACTTTCCCCTGATAGGATTTATCATAATTTAAAGGGCGATATATCCCTCGAAATACAGGTATTTCGATTGGCGCATCATTTAAGATAGAAGAGGGAGATAACTTCCTCTCCTCAAAACTCTGTGCATAAACAAAAGGTTTTAATGTGGAACCGGCCTGTCTCCTTGTCTGTATAAGGTCTAAGGATCGTACCTGACTTGTGTCTCCTTGGTTGGCAACATAGGCAAGCACCTCACCCGTCAGATTGTGAAGGACAAGGACGGCCCCATCATCTACATTTTGATTTCTTAGCGGCTTTAAGTTTTCGATTAGAACTGATTGGATTTTTTTCTGAAGCGTGCGAGAGATCGTTGTAGTCAATTGGTTCGCATTTTTATGATTAATAAGATTTATAAATTGCGCTGCCTCATTCGGAATCGATAAATAAGCGTTTCCTTTAAATAAGGTCTGTTTCGTGAAAATTGAAAAATCATCACAATTTTTTTCTTTAAGATCCTCCATTTGAGTTTTCAGGAGACATCCTCTTTCAATCACTTTCGAAATTGGAGCTTCCGGAGAACGAATGAGAATCGCAAGAAGATAGGATTCATTCGAAGTTAAATGCGCTGGTTCTTTGCCGAATAATGCACGTGTTGCGGAACCGATTCCTCTCAATTCACCGCGAAAAAAAACTAGATTTAGATATGCAGATAAAATTTCATCTTTTGTCCAAGATTCTTCCATTTCTGCTGCGCGCTGAATTTGTTTGAGTTTTTGAGAAAAACTTCTCTTGTTTTTAGAAATTTTGAGTTCTGGATCAAGCAATCCGACAAGCTGCATCGTGATTGTAGAACCGCCTCTGAGCGGAACCCCAAACAGTCTGGACCAGAGCGAGCCAACAAATGCTAAGGTATCAACACCATTGTGATCATAAAATTTTTTATCTTCCGAATATATGACCGCACGAATGAAATCTGGAGAAATTTTATCGAGAGATACCCAAGGTTCTGACCTATAATCAAAACGAATTCGTTTGGATTGTAAGGGTGTATTGTTTCGATCTAAATATAAAATCTCAGATGGATTAT
>Ga0209277_10001801_pt1 | contig 10407 bp, 7 predicted proteins | sample JI81AbrownDNA_FD_187503 | JGI IMG/M metagenome (GOLD analysis project Ga0209277, IMG submission 187503) | Wastewater effluent complex algal communities from Wisconsin, to seasonally profile nutrient transformation and Carbon sequestration -... | ecosystem: Engineered > WWTP > Effluent > Algae... | reverse complement strand
GCGCGGCCCCAACCTTGCGCACCGCCTGGTTGATCGGGAAGTTCCACGGCGTGAAGGCCGCCACCGGGCCCACCGGGTCTTTCAACACCATCTGGCGCACGGCCAGGTTGCGCGACGGCACGATGCGCCCATACACGCGCATGCCTTCGTCGGCAAACCACTCGATGATGTCGGCCGCCGCCAGGGTTTCCATCCGGGCTTCGGCGAGAGGCTTGCCCTGCTCGCGGGTCAGGAGCGAAGCGATGCGGTCGGCACGCTCGCGCATCAGCGCGGCGGCGCGACGCATGGTCTTGCCGCGTTCGAGGGCGGAAATGTCGCGCCAGGTTTCGAAACCCGTTTGCGCGGCAGCCAGCGCACGGTCGAGATCGGCGATGCCGGCATGGGCGACGCGGCCGATTTCCTCGCCGGTGGCGGGGTTGAAGACCGGCAGCGTGCGACCGTCGGCGGCATCCTGCCATTGGCCGGCGATCATCAACTGGGTGTTGGGGTAGCTCATTGTCTCGTCCTCGATTTAGGGGTGGAAGCCGGGCGGATTTTCATCCATTGGTCTCACCCGGTCCACCTTTACACGCGGGGTTCAGGGCTCGCAAGGCTCGACTTCACGGGCCTTGGGGGCGCTTGCCAGCGTTTTCTTCAGCTCGATGATCACTTCGCTGAGAACACGGTGCTGGGCGTGCCAGATCGGCGCGCCGGCCATGGCCACATCCGCACATTGCAATGCGGTACGGAAGATTTCGTTTTCGGCACGCAGGCGTTCGATTTCGGCTACGGCTTCGTTGTGTAGCGCATTGCTCTCGGTCGTCGCGCGCAGGCATTCAACGATGTCCATGTTGCACTCCTTTCGATGTTGCCCCGCCGCGTCCCGAAGAAGTCCGGGAAGATCAGACAGGGCAATTTACGAATTGAATTCTAGGGAGATGCGACATATATTGGAAATCGATTAATGATATTCCACATATAACTTCGGTGGATTAAAAATGGATCTGCGTCAGATCGACCTCAACCTGCTCGTCTCGCTGGATGCGCTGCTGGCCGAATGCAACGTCACCCGCGCGGCGCGCCGCCTGCACATCAGCCAGCCGGCCCTGTCGGCCCAGCTGGCCCGCCTGCGCCAGTTCTTCAACGATCCGCTGCTCTTGCCGGCGGAAACCGGACGCGGCATGACGCCGACCGCCCGGGCGCTGGCCCTCGGCCCCGCGCTGCATCTGGCGCTGAAGGATCTGGAATCGGTGGTGCTGCACCAGCCGAGCTTCGACCCAGCCACCGACGCGCGCACCTTCCAGCTCGCGGTGAACGACACCGCGATGGTGGTGATCGGCCTGCCCCTCATCGAGGAACTCGCCGCCCACGCCTGGCCGGGCGTGCGCCTCACCTTTCGCGTTCCGGAAATCGATGTGATCGCCTCGCAGATGGAACGCGGCGAGGTGGACCTGCTGCTCGCCTCGGAACGCATCGTGCCCGCCACAATGAAAGCCCGGCCGCTGATCCACGGGCGCTTTGTGATGGCCCAGCGCAAGGGCCACCCGCGGGGCAACGTGCCCCTCGACCTGGACGCCTACTGCGGGCTCCAGCACGTGTTGGTGACCGAAGTCGGCGGCAGCATGCGCGGCTACGTGGATGACAACCTCGCCAGCCAGGGGCGGCAGCGCAATGTCGTGCTGTCGGTCGAGAAGTTCATGCTGGTGCCGGAAATCCTGCGCAACTCCAACCTGGTGTGCACCGTGCCATCGATGCTGATGAGCCGCTTTGCCGATGTGCTCGACATGTTTGAGCTGCCCTTCAGCGACCGCGGCTTCGGCCTGCGCCTGGCCTGGCACCCCCGCAACCACGGCGACCCGGCCGTGTCGTGGCTGCGCGCGCTGCTCGAAAAAGTGGTGCCGGGCTAGAAGCGCCTCGTTGATTGCCGATCGTCCCGCCAGAGCTCCTTGACCACGAAAAGCTCAAGCAGATCGGGGTCAATGACCCTGCGTCGGCTCATGTCGCGCATGATTTCAAGCGTGGCGGCAAGCGAGAGGGCGTCTTTGTAAGGTCGATCACTTGCCGTCAGCGCCTCAAAAATGTCGGCGACCGCCATGATCCGCGCGGTCATGCTCATGTCGCTTCCGCACAGGCCACGCGGATAACCCCGTCCATCCATCGTTTCATGATGTCCGCCCGCCATTTCCGGCACAGCTGCCAGATCGGACGGAAAGGGCAGGCGCGACAACATGACGATGCTTTCAACTATGTGCTCCTTGACCTTGAAGCGCTCTTCCTCGGTCAAGGTACCGCGCCCAATCTTGAGGTTGTAAAGCTCGCCGCCGTTGTACAAATTGGCCGGGGCACACATCGAGAAGCCCCAGGGATTGCCAGCCGCCAGACGGTCGCTGGGCGGGCGTGGAATCACGTCGGTCGGGTCGTCGCGCAAGAGGGGCTCATCGGCCGGCAGCAATCCGGCTGGCGCACCGCTGCGCCTCTCCAGCTCTGCATTCGACAAACCCAGGCCATCGTCGAGCGTGCGCCGCCAGCGCCGGCGGGCGATACGCTCAAGACGCTGCAGATTTTCGACAGGCATGCCCTCGCTGCCGCGGTTGCAGGCCGCGACGAAAGCAAAATCCGCATCCAGCTCTCGCCAAAGCTCATCGCGCAGGGCGCGTAAACCTGCCTCATCCCCGCCCTGTGCAAGACCTTTCCAGTAGCCGATATCCGCATCGCGTTTAAGAACCTCGAAGCGGGTCCGGATCTCGTGAATCCGGTTGTAAAGGGTTTCAAGCTTGGTCGCCTTGTCGATCACATATTCCGGCGTGGTCAGTTTGCCGCAATCATGCAGCCAGCTCGCAATCTCCAGTGCCTCCCAATCTGAGGCATCGAGCCGATAGGCCGCAAAGGGGGCGCTGTCCGCCTCATGCGCGGCCTGCGCGAGACGCTGGGCAAGCTCCGGTACGCGGCGGCAATGCCGCCCGGTGTAGGGAGATTTCGCATCAATCGCCTCACCCACCATGCGGACGACACCTTTGAGAAGCGCCTTGCGGCCCTTTAGCAGGCGCTGATTCTCCAGCGCGACAGCGGCCGTGCCGGCCAGCGCCACCAAGAAGCCGATCACTTCCGCCCGCGCCAATCCACAGCGCGCAGAAGGTCGGTCAGCCAGGACCAAAGTGCCCAGCGCCTCACCTTCCGGCGTTCGCAGCGGAATACCCAGTAGTTGCAGCATGCCGCCATCGCTTGCCGGCAATTTCACACTGAGCGGCCCGTCGGCCTGCATGACCAAGCCGGCCAGTTCCTCAGCCGCCCTCGCCGCCGCAGACAACTCGACCCCCGCAGCGTCGAACCAGTGCGCCGCCAGCATCCCCTCGCCCCACTCGCCATCCACGCGCACGGCACTCCACGGGGCATGGGCCACCTCGCGCGCGCCGGCCTCAACCTGTTCAAGCACGCTCGCCACATCGCGCGCCGAACCCAGATCGCGCCCCATTTCGAGAAAGCGTGCGATGGCGCCCGACATCATGCTCATCGCACCCGCGAGCTGATCCACCTCCAGAATGACCGAGCGCGCCTCCGCCTGGGGCTCGAACTGCAGCGCAGACACCTCGCGGGCATTCTGCGCCAGCCGGTGCAGAGGCTTGGTCAAGAGGCGCGACAAAGCCCACGCCAGCGGAAAACTGAGAATCACGGCCAGTACGGTAAATGCGATGGAACGCTGCCGCAGCCGATAGGCCTCGGCGAAGAGTTCATCCTCGGGCGTGACGACAACGAGTTTCCATGCCTCGTCGACGAATCCCGGCATGGGTGCAATGGAAACCTGCCAGGCCCGCCCATCGGCCGCGGACTCAATGCGCTGTGTCGCCGCATTCCCCTGCGGCTGGGCGAGCACGCTCTCGATAACTCGATCACCGCCTGCAGTGAGGTTCTGAGGGGTGCCTGACGACATCCCGGGCGCCGCTACGGTCGCGTGATCCTGCGCCACCAACCTGATCCGCGTGGACGGTGTGACCGGCTGCTCCGCCAACAGATTGCCGAGACGGACAAAGCTCACATTGACGCCAAACACCGACGATCCGTTACGACGCGCGAAGGTGATGCCGCGGCCCTGCCCATGCTGAAAGTCATAAGCCTTCGTCACCTCGATCCGATCGGAGGCTGCGGCAAGGCGGTACCACGCGGAGAGCCGCGGCTCAATGCGTGCGCCGGCCCAGGCACTCGCCCGGATCAAGCGCAGCTCCTTGTCAAAGAGATACTCCAGCCCGCTAACGGCGTCCCCAGGATCATCGCTTGAATCCATGTCGATCACGGACCACACGCCCATCGCGCCGGAACGGATCTCACCGCCGGTCTCCTGAAGGCCGCCGGCGCGCTGCACCAGAAACAGCGCCCCGTCGCCGTAGCCGACCATCACCGAATCGATCAGCGGATCCGCATCGAGCAGGCCGGTGAGCTCCGGCAGAAACTGAAAACGCTCGGCACGCGTGTTGGCGTCGGCAAGCGGCGAGGCCGCAAGCAGAATGAAACTGCGGCGCACCGCCCGGTTGGCGGTGTTCAACGTTTTGCGCACATCCTCTGCACGATCACGGAACAGGGTGGTGTTCGCGGCTTCGATCAACAACCGTGTTTCACCAAAATGGTAAATGGAGATCGTTGCACCGACGGCCAGGATCAAAAGGGAAAACAGCACCGCTACCGGAATATGCAGCGGAAGACGCAGGGGCATAGGCATGACAAGGATCGTCCGGAGAGGTCCGACACACCGCTCAACCCTGCTCACAAACCCACGCTGCAGCGGGCGGTGTGCCTGGCCACAAACCTAGCGTCAGGGTGTGACACTGGCGTGACCGGGAACCTCGAGCGAGGGCGACGGCTCATGCCCGGCAGGCACGTCGGTTTTCCGTAACCCGACTCCGGACGCTGTCATCGCACTGAAACCTGAGCTTCATCACCCGGGAGTAGCGTTGATTTGACCCGCATGTGGGGTCGGCACTCTTTCCGGTCTGCGGATAACGACAAACGACGATGAGCACAGTAAACGGTGACGATGTTTCGCAATCGGCGGCCACTCACCCCGCCAACCCGGACAGCCCCCGGCTTGGCCACGAATCCCGGCCCTTGCAGGAAAAGCCGGCCGGCATCCACGGCAGCGTCCTCACGCGCACGCAGTCCCATCGGGCCAAAAAAATTTCGCGGCGGCGTGCGCTGGCCGCCTGGACATTCTTGCCTCACCGCCTGCCTTGAACCATCTCGATACGGAGCATGCCGATCATGAGCACGACAACGCACAACGCCACTGCATCGCCCAAGCCGGACAAGCACCGCCAGCCTCCGGGTGGGCCCGACGCGACGCGACTTTACCGAAAGATGCAGGATCTTCGTTCCGGCGTCACCACGGCGATTGACCCGCTTGGCGTTGCCACACCCATCGTTCACGCCCAGATGGCGTGGCTGCTGCACCCGCAGGAACTCGGTGAGCGCATGGCCCAGCTCCTCTCCGATCTGTGGCAGCTCCAGTGGCACACGACTCACCGCCTGCTCGGCCTCGATCATCCGGACCCCATTCAGCCCAATGCCGACGATGCCCGCTTCAACGACCCGATCTGGTCCGAGTCGCCCAACTGGGACATGGTCAAGGACTGGTATCTCGCCTTCACCCACCGCGCTCAGGACATGCTCTACGACACCCCCGGCCTATCGAGCAAGGATCGGCGGCGGGCGGCCTTCTGGTGGCGCAAATGGCTTAACGCCGTCGCACCGACCAACTATTTCTGGACCAACCCGATTGCCATCAGAAAGGCTTTCGAAACCCGCGGGGAGAGCCTGAGCCGGGGCTGGAACAACTTTCTCGAGGATGCGCAGGCGGGCAACGTGCACATGACGAATCCCGACGACTTCCATGTCGGAGAAAACCTCGCCACCACCGCCGGGGCCGTGATCTTCCGCAACCGCCTGCTCGAAGTCATCCATTACGCCCCCGCCCAGGCGCAAGTCCATGCCGAGCCGGTCGTGATCATCACGCCATGGATCAACAAGTTCTACGTGCTGGACCTTACGCCGAAGAAAAGCATGATTCAGTACTTGCTCGACCAAGGGTTCGATGTCTTCATCACCAGCTGGAAAAACCCTGATGTGTCGATGAGAGAGGTGCGCTTCGACGACTACCTGACCGAGGGTGTCGACGTGATCGTGCAAACCGCGCGCCGCATGTCCGGAGCAGAGCGGGTGCATGCGGCCGGTTACTGCATCGGTGGCACCGCACTCAGCATGTACATGGCCTGGGCCAATCGGCACTACGGCCCCGATGCCGTTCCGGTCGCCGACTGGACCTTGTTCACCACCCTGGTCGACTTCCACAAGCCGGGCGACATCGAGGTCTTCATCGATGAGGGCAGCGTTCGTTACTTGTGCACGCAGATGGAGCGCAAGGGATACCTGGACGGCAAGGAGATGGCCGGCGCCTTTCGCCTGCTGCGCTCCAACAGCCTGATCTGGCACTACGTCGTGCAAAGCTGGCTCTACGGCGAAACGCCGCCGCCTTTCGATGTGCTGTACTGGAACATGGATACGACGCGCATGCCCCAGGCCATGCACGCTTGGTATCTGAATGAACTGTACCTGCACAACCGCCTGATCCAGGCGGGCGCCCTCGTGGTGGCGGGCGAGCCGATCGACCTGTCCGAAATTCGGCAAGCCCTGTATGCGGTTGCGGCCGAAGACGATCACATCGCACCGTGGGCGCAGGCCTTCAAGGTGGTGAACCACGTTGTCGCCGAGAAACGTTTCGTGCTGTCCAGTTCCGGGCACATCCTGGGCATCGTCAATCCGCCGGCCAAGCCGCCCAAGCGCCGCTATTGGGCCGATACGGCCCATCGTGCCGATCAGTCCGGCGTCTGGCACGCACGCGCCACCGAGCACGCCGGCACCTGGTGGGAAGACTGGATGGCATGGCTCAAACCCAGGGCCGGCGACCTGGTTGATGCCCGCCCGCTTGCAACGATCGACCTCCCGGCTCTGGCCCCCGCTCCGGGCACCTACGTGCTCGAAGCCTGAGGCGCCGCCGGCCCCATCTATCTCCAGAGCCCTCGACCATGTGGATACTCAGCCTTCTCAAGCCTGACTCACCCCCGCCCCAGAACGGGGTGAATCACACGGAACTTACCGACTCACCGCGCCCCGATGGTGCATCAATGATCTTCTTTGAACTGTTCTCCAACGCGCCCGAGATCATCTCCATCCCGGCAGGCCGGGCGCTGTTTCGGCGCGGCGACCACGGCAACACCATGTACGTGCTGATCCGGGGCAAGGCTGAGATCGAAATTGGCGATCGCCTGATCGAAATCTTGCTCCCTGGCGACATCGTCGGCGAAATGTCGATGCTTTCACCCGGCCCTCGTTCCGCAAGCGTCACAGCAAGCGCCGATTGCGAATTCATCGCTATCGACGAGCGCCGATTCAATGATCTCGTCCGACAAGCGCCGAACTTTGCCTTAAAGGTCATGCGCACCCTTGCGGACCGGCTGCGCCGGGCGGACGCGACCCTTTTCGCCTGACACATTTCTCGTCAGGCTATCCGCGGAACCGCAAGACCTCAGGGGCTGGCGGTCTGGGTTTGCCTGGCCCGGCTCACCCCTCCTCGGCGAGCAGCGCGTCGCATGCGGCGATGTTCTCCAGGTGCGAGCGCCGCATGTTTTCGAGCACCCTGCAGGCCGCATCGTCGTCGATGAGTGGCAATACTTCGTTGATCTTGCGCACCACCCAGGCCTGGCCCTTGTTCACAAAGCGCAGGCGCTTGGTGAGGCCGTCGATGGCCAGGGTTTTCTGGAGGAAGGCGCCGGTTTCGTGGGAAGCCTCGCCGCCGAGACGCCGGATCGTCTTGTAGAGCACGACCGCGTTGGCGCCTTCGTCCCGCTGCACCTGGTCGAGCAGCCCACGCACCGGGGAGCGGCTGTCGAGGCTATCGCGCAGCACCGCCAGCACCCGAGCGCCGGCACGCTCGGCTTCGAGCAGCGCGTTGAGGCGGGCGGTGAGTTCGGCCGCGGCGTCGGGCACCTCGCTCGCCTCGCCAAAATAGCCGGGAAATTCCGCCGCGTAGCAAGGCGGCGACGCAAAGCCGGCCTCCGCCGACGGTGTCCGGACTGCGGGTTTGTCCTTCATCGGTGTCTCCTCCTGGATTGTTGCGCCTGGTCAGCGGAACGAAAGCTGCTCGCCTCGCTGCCTTGCGCATTATTTGAACTCAGGCAACAGGTCGTACAACGAAAACTTCGGGATCGTCGCCGTGTTCGAGCAGCGCGCGGCGCACCCGCTCCTGCCACAGCTGGCGAAACTCGCCGACCTCATCGAGCGTGGCTTCGCCGGCCAGGCAACGCTGCATAAGCGCCGGCATGCGCGGATCGGCCGGCACCTGGCGCATCGCGGCCGCGGCATCCACGGCCGCGCCGGTATCGACGCGGGTAAAACGGATCTCGAGGGGCTGCTCGGCATCGAAGGCCAGCAGCTTGCGGCGATCGAAGCGCCCGGCAAGGCCCTTGAAGCCGGAATCGACAGTGGCGCCGGTGAGCAGCGCCACGACGTTGGCGATGACGCCTGTGACGCCGGCCACCTGGCTGTCGCGAAAACTCACGTGCACGCCGCCCCGCTCGGGCAAGGCATCGGGGTACAGGGCGAGCAGGGCCTGGCGGGTCAGCCAGTAGGCGCCGGCCACGGTCGGGCACGAATGGCCCGCCAGCCGGACGGCGTCGATGTACGCGTACTCGACAATCCCGCCCTCAAAGGCGCCAAGAAATTCAGCCAGCGGATCGTGCATTCGCATGCGGGGAACGAGATCGAAAAACGCCGGGTAAGGCATGGGCTCTCCTGGATGTCGCTGGTTGGCGGTGCCGTGATGGCGCCGTCGGTCAGACTAGCAGCCCCCGGCGGAGCGCGCCTTGACGGCGGATAGGCAAAGCGTGCTCTCTTACTGCATGGCCTGCAGGCCCAGCGTTGTGCAGGCGCCAGGCAGGTTTTCAGGCATGCGGGACGCGTCGCGCTCGGCGAGCGACCAAGCCTCGACGCCCAGGTCGGTGAATTGCGGTGCGGCGAGGCGAAAGCTCTTTTCGCTCGCCGTACCCGCGATGGCATGCCGTGCCTGCCAGCACAGCAGCGCCGCAAAGTGTTCGTCGCCCCCCGGCGCCCGGCTGCGGTCGAGTTCGCCGATGGCGATCTTCATGTAGTGGCGACCCAGCTCCCGGTAGGCTCCCACCAGGTCGGCGTTGGAGTTGACGGTCATTTTTACGGTGGAATCCTGCGGAAAGATCGGGGTTTCCCAATCCTCGTCGAAGTATTCCCGCGTGCCTGCAAGCAAACGCGCCAGCAGGGCCGACGACTCACAGGGCAGCTCGCGGGCCCCGCCGCAACTGACAACCCGGCGCCCATCCCCCTTGTTCGGCCCTGCCACGGTCTGGTCGCGCAGCCAGGCGGGGTAGTCGAAGGCCGGCTTGACGATCCACAGCCGCGACTGGGGCGCTTGCAGACAACTGTCCGGATCGGGGCTCTTGCTGACGCACGCGGCCAGGAAGGGATACGGCCAGCCCCAGATCGGGTAGGACACCGTGCGCGAGCGTTGCTCCGTGTCCATCTTATCGGCGGCTTTCCGGAGCGCATCGAAAGCGCCGCGGGCCGCCTTGGTGGTATCGGCGTCCCGCATGCGGGAGCGGCGCAGCACGTGCTCGTCGTAACAGCCCTGCGGCCATCCGGCGAGGCCCGGCACATGCAGCTGCAGGCCGCGGCGGATCAACAACTCGTTGCGCAGCAGGCACAGATCGCCCATCGAGCCGCCCCTGTCCTGGGCATGGTCGGAAATGATCACGTCCTTCACCGCTTCGGCGATGGGCCGGTAGGCGCCCAGGTTGTCGGACGAGCCGCCATCGACCAGGCGCACATAAACCGGGTCGCGCCGGCTCACGTAGCCGAAGTAGGACTCGCCGAGATAAAGCGGAAACGGCAGCGCAAGGTGAATGCCGCGGCGGATGTCGCTGGTTTTGGCCACCCCGGATTCGCCCACGTTGAGCGCATCGACGCCCCAGTTAAGGTTGATGACGTGCAGCCCGAGGCCCGCCAGAACGCGCACCGGCTGGCCATACACCCGCTGGTTGGCGTCGAAGAAGGCGGCCGAGGCATTGACGGCCGTCAGCAGCGAGGCGTGCTTTTCGACGCTCTCCACATCGCGGAAGGCCTTGTCGATATTGATCGGCCCGACGCCGCCCGCGCATTGCTGGTCGCCGCTCATGTGAAAGATGTCGCGCTCGAAGTTGGTGTCGTTCTGGCCGGTCCAGCCCAGCAGAGAGCGGCTCGGTGCGGCGGTGGCGTTGATGATCCAGCGCGGCGGCGAATGGCTGCCGTCGTCGTAGAGGCTGTTCAGGCCGGCAAAGCTCATCCGCGCGGGATCGGGCCGGAGGCGCAGCTCGCCGT
>Ga0209277_10001799_pt1 | contig 10411 bp, 4 predicted proteins | sample JI81AbrownDNA_FD_187503 | JGI IMG/M metagenome (GOLD analysis project Ga0209277, IMG submission 187503) | Wastewater effluent complex algal communities from Wisconsin, to seasonally profile nutrient transformation and Carbon sequestration -... | ecosystem: Engineered > WWTP > Effluent > Algae... | reverse complement strand
GCGTCTCACCCGTAGTGGTGGCCTTGAGACCCATGACGGCGACGATCATGCCGGCGCCGATCGCGGCGATCTCCTCACGCTTGTTGGCGTGCATCTGGTAGATCTTCCCGATGCGTTCCTTCTTGCCGTTGGTCGAGTTGAGCACCTGGGTGCCGGCCTGCAGGACGCCGGAGTAGACCCGGATGAAGGTCAACTTGCCGAGGTGCGGGTCGGCGGCGATCTTGAAGGCCAGGATCGACAGCGGGTCGTCATTGCTGGGGTGGCGCTCGATGACGACCGACTCGTCGCCCGGCTTGAACCCCTTGATGGCAGGGATGTCGAGCGGCGACGGCAGGTAGTCGACGATGGCGTCGAGCAGCGGCTGCACGCCCTTGTTCTTGAACGACGTGCCGCACACGATGGCGTTGCCCTTGTTGGCCAACACGGCGCGGCGAATGGCGGCCTTGATGTCGTCGACGGAAATCGGCTCGCCCGAGTCCTCCGACAACATCCAGATCTCGCCGAACTCATCGTCGACCTCGGCGAGCGCGTGGATGAGCTCCTCGTGGGCCTGGTTCGCAGCGTCCACCATGTCGGCGGGGATCTCGATCGTCTCGAAGTCGACCAGGGCCGGCTTGACGTCGAGTTCCCAGACGTAGGCGCACATCTTCACGACGTCGACGACCCCGCGGAAGGAGTGCTCGGAACCGATGGGGAGCTGGATGACCAATGCGTTGGCGTTCAGACGCTCGCGGACGGTCTTCAGGCAGTGCTCGAACGACGCGCCTGTGCGGTCCATCTTGTTGAAGTAGCAGATGCGCGGGACGCCGTACTTGGACGCCTGGCGCCACACAGTCTGCGACTGCGGCTCGACACCGGCGACGCCGTCGAAGACAGCGACAGCGCCGTCGAGGACGCGCAGTGAACGCTCGACCTCGACCGTGAAGTCGACGTGACCGGGCGTGTCGATGACGTTGATCTGATGGTCGCCCCAGAATGCCGTGGTGGCAGCGGACGTGATCGTGATGCCACGTTCCTGCTCCTGCTCCATCCAGTCCATGGTCGCGGCGCCGTCGTGGACTTCACCGATCTTGTAGTTGATGCCGGTGTAGAACAGCACGCGCTCGGTCGTGGTGGTCTTGCCTGCGTCGATGTGAGCCATGATGCCGATGTTGCGGACATTGGCCAGGTTGGTCTTCAAGTCGATGGCCACGGGGCTTCAACCTCAAATCTTGTGAGTAGTTCTGGTCGGGCAGCGGACGGACACCCGGACGTGCAGGCGCCCCCTCACCGGTCCGGTTCGACAGAACCGGCACCGGCCAGGGGGCGGGAGAAATCACCAGCGGTAATGCGAGAAGGCCTTGTTGGCCTCGGCCATCTTATGCGTGTCCTCGCGACGCTTCACCGAGGCGCCGAGACCATTGGACGCGTCCAGAATCTCGTTCATCAGGCGCTCCGCCATCGTCTTCTCGCGACGGGCGCGGGAGTAGCTGACGAGCCAGCGCATGGCGAGAGTGTTCGAGCGGGCCGGCTTGACTTCGATCGGCACCTGGTAGGTGGAGCCACCGACGCGGCGGGACTTGACCTCGATGGCCGGCTTCACATTGTCGAGGGCGCGCTTGAGCGTCACCACGGGATCGACACCCGTCTTTGCGCGGGTGCCCTCCAGCGCGGTGTAGACAATGCTCTGGGCTACGGTCTTCTTGCCGCCGATCAGGATCTTGCTGACGAGCTGCGAAACGACGGGCGACCCGTAAACCGGATCAACCATCACGGGGCGCTTGGGCGCCGGACCCTTGCGAGGCATTACTTCTCCTTCTTCGCGCCGTAGCGGCTTCGAGCCTGCTTGCGGTTCTTGACGCCTTGGGTGTCGAGCGAGCCGCGGATGATCTTGTAGCGCACACCGGGAAGGTCCTTCACCCGGCCGCCGCGCACGAGCACCATCGAGTGCTCCTGCAGGTTGTGGCCGACACCGGGGATGTACGCGGTCACCTCGACACCGGAGGAGAGGCGCACGCGGGCCACCTTGCGAAGCGCCGAGTTCGGCTTCTTCGGGGTGGTCGTGTACACGCGAGTGCACACTCCTCGACGCTGGGGGGAGCCCTTGAGCGCGGGCGTCTTGCTCTTGCTGACCTTGTCAGCGCGGCCCTTGCGGACCAACTGCTGGATTGTAGGCACCTGCTTGGTATCTCTTTCGTCTTCGTTGTCTTGGTTTCCCTGGCTCGCGCACGGTCACGCCGCGCCAGGGAACATCGTCACCCGGACGTCATGATCATGTGCCGTGCGAACTCCGCACCGGGGCCTGCACCTCGCAACGTTTAGGTGCCGGCTCGACTGCCAGGGTACGCACACGATGCTCACCAGTGGTGAGCACAGGGTACAAATCTACTCGGTGGGCCCCATACGGGTCAAAACGCGAAGCGGACGGACCCCCACCGGGATCCGCCCGCTCCGTGAAGATCAGCGCATGTCGCCGAAGTCCAGGTCTTCCAACGGCACCGCAGCACCCGTGCCCGACCCGAAATCGTAGTCGAACGGGTCGTAGCTCATCGTGAAGGCGGTGGCCTTGGCCTCGGCCGTCGGCTCCACCCTGATGTTGCGGTAACGATCCAGGCCGGTACCGGCCGGGATCAGCTTGCCCAGGATGACGTTCTCCTTGAGGCCACGCAGCGAGTCGGACTTGCCGTGGATCGCAGCGTCCGTCAACACCTTGGTCGTCTCCTGGAAGGACGCTGCCGACAACCACGACTCGGTCGCCAGTGACGCCTTGGTGATGCCCATGAGCACCGGACGACCCTCGGCGGGACGCCCCCCTTCGTCGACCGCCTTGAGGTTGAACGCCTCGTAGGACTTACGGTCTACGAGCTCACCCGGCATCATCGAGGTCTCGCCCGAGTCGATGACCGTCACGCGACGCAGCATCTGGCGGATGATGATCTCGATGTGCTTGTCGTGGATCGGCGCACCTTGGGTGCGGTACACACGCTGCACCTCTTCGACCAGGTGCTCCTGCACCCTCCGGACGCCACGCACCCGCAGGACATCCTGGGGGTCCATGGTGCCGGCCGTGAGCTGCTGACCGGCAGTCACGTGGTCACCATCCTTGATGGAGTGCTTGCGTCCGTCTGCGTCCTCGAACTCCAGACGCGCACGACGCGGCACGGGGTACTCAAGGTCTTCCTGACCGTCATCACGAACGATGACCAGCTTGCGAGAGCGACTGGTCTCGCTCTCCTCGACGCGGACGCGACCGTCCGCCTCGGAGATCGGCGCCTTGCCCTTGGGCTGGCGTGCCTCGAAGAGTTCCACGACGCGCGGGAGGCCCTGCGTGATGTCGTCGCCTGCCACACCACCGGTGTGGAAGGTACGCATCGTGAGCTGGGTCCCGGGCTCGCCGATCGACTGGGCCGCGACGATACCGACGGCCTCACCGACGTCCACGAGCTTGCCGGTGGCGAGCGAGCGCCCGTAGCAGAGCGCGCAGGTGCCGGTGACGGCCTCACAGGTGAGGACCGAGCGGACCTTGACCTCGATCACACCTGCCGCGATCATCGCGTCGATCTCGGCGTCACCGAGGTCGGTGCCCGCCGCAACCAGGACGTTGCCCTGGGCGTCCACGACGTCGACGGCCGCAGTGCGGGCGTAGACCGACGTCTCGACGTTCTCGAGCACGCGCAGGACGCCGTTCTCGTCCGCCTCGGCGACCGTCTTGACGAGGCCGCGCTCGGTGCCGCAGTCCTCCTCGCGGATGATGACGTCCTGGCTGACGTCGACGAGACGACGCGTCAGGTAGCCCGAGTCCGCGGTGCGCAGCGCAGTGTCGGCCTGACCCTTTCGACCACCATGGGTGGAGATGAAGTACTCCAGGACCGAGAGGCCCTCACGGAAGTTCGACTTGATCGGGCGGGCGATGATCTCGCCCTTCGGGTTGGCCACGAGGCCACGCATGGCGGCGATCTGACGCATCTGCGTCATGTTTCCACGAGCACCGGAGTGAACCATCATGTAGATGGGGTTGGTGCGCGTGAAGTTCGCCTCCATCGCTGCCGTGAGCTCGGCGGTGGCGTCCGTCCAGATCTGGATGAGCTCCTGGCGACGCTCGTCCTCGGTCACCGCGCCGCGCTCGTACAGCTTGTCGATCTTGGACGCACGGGTTTCGTACGTGGACAGGATCTCCGGCTTGTTGGGCGGTGTCTGGACGTCACCGATCGAGACGGTGACGCCGGAACGCGTCGCCCAGCGGAATCCGAGGTCCTTGAGGTTGTCCAGCGTCTGGGCGACCTGAACCTTGGGGTAGCGCTCGGCCAGGTCGTTCACGATGACGCCCAGGCGCTTCTTGCCGACCTCGGCATTGACGTACGGGTAGTCCTTCGGGAGGGCCTCGTTGAAGATCGCGCGTCCCAGCGTGGTCTCGACCAGTGCGCTGCCGTCGGGACGGGCGTTGACCTCATCAAGCCCCACGACGTTCTGCAGCCGGATCCGAATGGGCGAACCGATGCCCAACTCGTGGCGGTCGAAGGCCATGAGCGCCTCGGCGATGGACGAGAAGGCACGGCCGGAGCCGACATCGTCCCGCTCCTGCGTGAGGAAGTAGTGACCGATGATCATGTCCTGGGTGGGCATGGTGACCGGACGTCCATCAGCGGGTTTGAGGATGTTGTTGGTCGACAGCATCAGGATGCGGGCCTCGGCCTGCGCCTCCGCGGACAGCGGGAGGTGGACGGCCATCTGGTCACCATCGAAGTCGGCGTTGAAGGCCGTGCAGACGAGCGGGTGGATCTGGATGGCCTTGCCCTCGATCAACTGGGGCTCGAAGGCCTGGATGCCCAGACGGTGCAGGGTGGGTGCACGGTTGAGCAGCACCGGGTGCTCGCGGATGACCTCTTCGAGGACGTCCCACACCTGGGGCTTCTGGCGCTCGACCATGCGCTTGGCCGACTTGATGTTCTGTGCGTAGTTGAGGTCGTCGAGCCGCTTCATCACGAAGGGCTTGAAGAGCTCCAGCGCCATGGCCTTGGGCAGGCCGCACTGGTGGAGCTTCAGCTGCGGACCGACCACGATGACCGAACGTCCGGAATAGTCGACGCGCTTGCCGAGCAGGTTCTGGCGGAACCGGCCCTGCTTGCCCTTGAGCATGTCCGAGATCGACTTCAGGGGCCGGTTGCCCGGGCCCGTCACAGGCCGCCCACGGCGTCCGTTGTCGAACAGTGAGTCCACGGCCTCCTGCAGCATGCGCTTCTCGTTGTTCACGATGATCTCGGGCGCGCCGAGGTCAAGCAGTCGCTTCAGACGGTTGTTCCGGTTGATCACACGGCGGTAGAGGTCGTTCAGGTCGGAGGTCGCGAAACGGCCACCGTCGAGCTGCACCATCGGACGCAGGTCGGGCGGGATCACGGGGACCGCGTCCAGCACCATGCCCATGGGCGAATTGGTGGTGTTCAGGAAGGCGCTCACGACGCGCAGGCGCTTGAGCGCCCGCGTCTTGCGCTGGCCCTTGCCTGTCTGGATGGTGTTGCGGAGCGAGTCGGACTCGGCTGCAAGGTCGAACGTGGCGACGCGGCGCTTGATCGCGTCCGCACCCATCGAGCCTTCGAAGTATTTGCCGAAGCGGTTCTTCATCTCGCGGTACAGCACCTCGTCGCCCTCGAGGTCTTGCACCTTGAGGCCCTTGAAGCGCGTCCACACCGCGTCCAACCGGTCGAGCTCGCGCTGGGAGCGATCCCGGACGAGCTTCAGTTCCTTCTCGGCGCCATCACGCACACGCTTCTTGATGTCGGCCTTGGCGCCTTCCTCCTCGAGCTTGGCCATGTCCTCCTCGAGCTTGGCCATGCGGTTCGCGAGGTCGGACTCCCGACGCCTCGCAATCTGCCCACGCTCGTTCTCGACCTTCGCCTCGAGGGACGGCAGGTCGCGGTGACGCGCCTCGTCGTCCACGGCGGTGATCATGTACGCAGCGAAGTAGATGACCTTCTCGAGGTCCTTCGGGGCGATGTCGAGCAGGTAACCCAGCCGTGACGGAACACCCTTGAAGTACCAGATGTGGGTCACCGGTGCAGCCAGCTCGATGTGGCCCATGCGCTCACGTCGCACGTTCGACCGGGTGACCTCGACGCCACAGCGCTCGCAGATGATGCCCTTGAAGCGCACGCGCTTGTACTTGCCGCAGTAGCACTCCCAGTCACGGGTCGGGCCGAAGATCTTCTCGCAGAAGAGGCCGTCGCGCTCGGGCTTGAGCGTGCGGTAGTTGATCGTCTCGGGCTTCTTGACCTCACCGTGCGACCACTCGCGGATCTGGTCCGCCGTGGCGAGACCGATGCGCAGTTCGTCGTAGAAGTTCACGTCCAGCACGTTTGTTCTCTTTCCACCACGCCGCGCGTGGTTGGTCTTCCATCCCAGTCACCTGGCCGCCGAGCCAGGTGTTTGTGCAGTTGCGACCCGTGGGGCCCTGTCGTGCGTCGAGTTGGCGAACCCGTTGGCTCAGACGTCGTCCACGAGTGCGAACGAATCGGCACCCGGACGCCGCGAGAGGTCGATGCCGAACTCCTCGGACGCACGGTAGTCGTCCTCGGAATCACGCAGTTCGACGACGGTGCCGTCGCTGGACAGCACCTCGACGTTCAGGCACAAGGACTTCATCTCCTTGACCAACACCTTGAACGACTCGGGGATGCCCGGCTCGGGGATGTTCTCGCCCTTGACGATGGCCTCGTACACCTTGACGCGCCCGGGGACGTCGTCGGACTTGATGGTGAGGAGCTCCTGGAGCGCCCAGGCCGCGCCGTAGGCCTCGAGGGCCCACACCTCCATCTCGCCGAAACGCTGGCCACCGAACTGCGCCTTGCCACCCAGCGGCTGCTGCGTGATCATCGAGTACGGGCCGGTCGAACGGGCGTGGATCTTGTCGTCGACCAGGTGGTGCAGCTTGAGCAGGTACATGTAGCCCACGCCGACGCGCTGGGGGTAGGGCTCACCGGAGCGACCGTCGAACAGCCGCGCCTTGCCGTCTTCGTCAACCAGCCGGACGCCGTCGCGGTTCGGGTGGCCGTTCGCGAGGAGGCCGGCGATCTCGGCCTCGTTCGCTCCGTCGAACACCGGGGTCGCCACACGGGTGTCGCCGGGAACCTCGGCCAGGCCCACGTCACGGAGACGCTCGGCCCAGTCGCCGTCGACGCCCTCGATGCTCCAGCCGGTCTTGGCGATCCAGCCGAGGTGGTTCTCGAGCACCTGTCCGACGTTCATGCGCGAAGGCACGCCCATCGGGTTGAGGATGATGTCGACCGGAGTGCCGTCCTCAAGGAAGGGCATGTCCTCGACGGGGAGGATCTTCGAGATGACGCCCTTGTTGCCGTGGCGTCCGGCGAGCTTGTCGCCGTCGGAGATCTTGCGCTTCTGTGCCACGTGGACGCGCACGAGCTTGTTGACGCCCGGGGGCAACTCGTCGCCCTCGTCGCGGTCGAACTCGCGGACGCCGATGACCGTGCCGGTCTCGCCGTGGGGCACCTTCATGGACGTGTCGCGGACCTCACGGGCCTTCTCGCCGAAGATGGCGCGCAGGAGTCGCTCCTCCGGGGTGAGCTCGGTCTCGCCCTTGGGCGTGACCTTGCCGACCAGGATGTCGCCCGTGCCGACCTCGGCGCCGATGCGGATGATGCCGCGCTCGTCGAGGTTGGCCAGCATGTCCTCGGAGATGTTCGGGATGTCCCGCGTGATCTCCTCCGGGCCGAGCTTCGTGTCGCGCGCGTCGACCTCGTGCTCCTCGATGTGGATCGAGGTGAGGACGTCGTCCTGCACGAGGCGCTGGCTCAGGATGATGGCGTCCTCGTAGTTGTGGCCTTCCCACGGCATGAACGCCACGAGGAGGTTGCGTCCGAGGGCCATCTCGCCACCGTCGGTGCAGGGACCGTCGGCGAGGGGAGCTCCGGCCTCCACGTGCTGACCGGCCTCGACCAGCGGACGCTGGTTGATGCAGGTGCCCGCGTTGGAGCGCTTGAACTTCGACAGCTTGAACGTCTGGTAGGTGCCGTCGTCACACGCCATGTCGATCAGGTCGCCGGAGACGCTCATGATCGTGCCGGCCTTGGGTGCGACCGTCACGTCACCTACGTCGATGGCGGAGCGGTACTCCATGCCGGTGCCGACGAGGGGGGCCTCGTTGCGGATCAGCGGCACCGCCTGGCGCTGCATGTTGGCGCCCATGAGGGCACGGGACGCATCGTCGTGCTCGAGGAACGGGATCAGGGCGGTGGCCACCGACACCATCTGGCGCGGTGAGACGTCCATGTAGTCGACCTCGCTCGGGGGCACCGAGTCGACGTCACCGTGGCGGACGCGCACGAGGACGCGATCCTCGGCGAAGTGGCTCGTCGCGTCCAGCTTGGCGTTGGCCTGGGCGATGATGTAGCGATCCTCCTCGTCAGCGGTGAGGTAGTCGATCTGGTCGGTCACCTTGCCCTTGACGACCTTGCGGTACGGGGTCTCGATGAACCCGAAGGCGCTCACCCGGGCGAAGGATGCCAGCGAGCCGATCAGGCCGATGTTCGGGCCTTCCGGGGTCTCGATCGGGCACATGCGTCCGTAGTGCGAGGGGTGGACGTCGCGAACCTCCATACCGGCGCGGTCACGCGACAGGCCACCCGGGCCGAGGGCCGAGAGGCGACGCTTGTGCGTGAGGCCGGCGAGCGGGTTGTTCTGGTCCATGAACTGGCTGAGCTGGGACGTTCCGAAGAACTCCTTCAACGCGGCCGTGACGGGCCGGATGTTGATCAGCGTCTGGGGCGTGATCGCCTCGATGTCCTGGGTCGTCATGCGGTCGCGCACGACGCGCTCCATGCGTCCGAGGCCGGTGCGGAGCTGGTTCTGAATCAACTCGCCCACGGTACGAAGGCGACGGTTCCCGAAGTGGTCGATGTCGTCGGGCTCGACGACGAGACCGTCCTGCTCCTCGCGTCCCTCATGGAGGGCGCAGACGAACTTGATGGCGGCGACGATGTCATCGATGGTCAGGACCTGCTTGTCGAACGGCAGGCTCAGCCCGAGCTTCTTGTTGATCTTGTAGCGACCAACCTTGGCCAGGTCGTAGCGCTTCGGGTTGAAGTAGTAGTTCTCCAGGAGGGCCTGGGCCGCCTCGCGGGCCGGCGGCTCGCCCGGACGCAGCTTGCGGTAGATGTCGAGGAGTGCCTCGTCCTGGGTCGTGACGTGGTCCTTCTCGAGGGTGAGACGCATCGACTCGAACTCGGAGAACTCTTCGAGGATGCGCTCGTTGCTCCAGCCCAGCGCCTTGAGGAGCACCGTGACGTTCTGCTTGCGCTTCCGGTCGAGTCGGACGCCCACCATGTCGCGCTTGTCGATCTCGAACTCGAGCCACGCGCCGCGGCTCGGGATCATCTTGCAGGTGAAGATGTCCTTGTCGGACGTCTTGTCGGCGGTCTGCTCGAAGTAGACGCCGGGAGACCGCACCAACTGGCTGACCACGACACGCTCGGTGCCGTTGATGACGAACGTGCCCTTGTCGGTCATCAGGGGGAAATCACCGATGAAGACCGTCTGGCTCTTGATCTCGCCAGTGTCGTTGTTCATGAACTCAGCGGTCACGAACAAGGGGGCGGCGTAGGTGACGTCGCGGTCCTTGCACTCCTCCACGCTGTGCTTCGGGTCCTCGAAACGGTGGTCGCGGAACGACAGGGACATCGTCGAGGAGAAGTCCTCGATCGGTGAGATCTCCTCGAAGATCTCCTCGAGACCCGATTTGGTGTTCACGTCGGTGCGTCCGGCCGCGAGCGCGGTGTCGACGCGTGCGCGCCACACACCGTTGCCCACGAGCCAGTTGAAGGAGTCGATCTGGAGGTCCAGCAGGTTGGGGACCTCCATTGGTTCGTGGATCTTTGCGAACGAGATTCGTCCGCTTGCCGAGACGACGTTGGTGTTCTTCGACGCGGTGCGCGAGGCGGCCAAGATGTGGTCCTTCCAAGAACTCAGGGCCCGGTTCTGTGCATGCGGAACGGCCCGTGTCAAATCACGGGTCGTCAGAAGGCGATGGGCAAAAGCCCACTCTACGCGAAACCGCTCCTCAGCGCAAAGGCGTCACGACGGCGCCAGGACGCTGGTGACCAGCCCCTCGGCGAACAGGACCCGGCTCAACACGGGTGCCATGGACTTGGCGTAGGTATCGGTGATGTGGGAGCCCTGACGATACACGAGCACTCCCCCGATGACGGCGGGGCACGACTTGCCGTCGGGGCAGAACCACTCCTCCAGGGACACGAAGACCGTCCCCGGGGCTTTGGACGCGGCCTGCTTGAGGGCGGCTGTTCCATTCCCTGCGTTGGCGGGGAAGTCGCAGCCCGAGTAGTCGTCGACGAGGCTCACGCACTCGTAGACCGAGGTCCCAGCCTCGAGGGCGGAACGCGAAGGGCTGGGGTTGTCGGCCAGGACG
>Ga0209277_10001794_pt1 | contig 10428 bp, 4 predicted proteins | sample JI81AbrownDNA_FD_187503 | JGI IMG/M metagenome (GOLD analysis project Ga0209277, IMG submission 187503) | Wastewater effluent complex algal communities from Wisconsin, to seasonally profile nutrient transformation and Carbon sequestration -... | ecosystem: Engineered > WWTP > Effluent > Algae... | reverse complement strand
GCGTGTTCGCCCCGGATCGCAGCGGGTCAAGCTTGCGCCTGAGAGGCCGGCCTTCGTACGCCGGGATTTTCAGCTGTTGGCAAGGCTGCGACTGCTGGAAGAGGCCTTCCTGGATCGTGTTTCAGGAGTGCTGGAGTCCACAAATCTCTACGACGCATTCCTGCTTTCGGCAATCTTGAATGGAGGCGTGCTTTCGTTCGAACGTGTGGTAGGCCTGTTGACCCTTCGTGCGGACACCGTGCAGGTGATGAACGGAGCATTGTGGGCAACACTTGCGTTGCCCGTCGCTGGCTCAGCCAAAGCAAGCCGCCTAGTCCGATGGTATCCCGATGTGCTCACGTCGACCCTACTGATAAGGTGCCTCAACGAAGGGTGCGTTCCTTCCGATGTGAGCACTCCGCTCGAACGTAAGGAAGTGTGGGCCAGGTTGCAGGCCGCAAATGAGCACCTCCAAATTCGCCCGTGGGATGACGGCTTGAATGATCTGCTCCGGGCTGCACGGGTCTCGACAGCACTGAATGTTCCCGGTTTTGTCGCCGCGTTTCTGGCTGATGATCTGGAAAGCCATTCCCTGCCCGAAGCGGTTATTCGGAGGATTGGAGGATGGGAGCTCCCGGTTGAGAAAGCTACTTCTGATGAGGCGCAACGTCCAGGTGGGGATAACTCAGCGCCCATCAGGCTGGATGTCAGCTTTCAGCCCGATTTGCCGCGCAAGAGTCAAATGCTGGTCGCCCGAAACGTCTGCAAGCTGTTGGGCAACAAGCGTGGCGCGATCGAGCGCTTGAAGGAGGTCCTCAAGGAGAACGAAGGAGGTTTATGGCCCATCACTCATGCTTTGATCAGCTGGACGATATGGCGATTGGAGCCGGGCTGTCCGTCGGGGGTTATCAAGGCATCCAGCGCCGAAACTTACTTCCGCACCCTGGCCCTGCATCTCATTTACGAAGCAGAGGATCTTGATCTCCTCGACTTGGAGGTAGATGACTTCGAGACCCTATACGAGCGGGCTGCGGAGCGAGTCGATACAGAGGCTCGACGGGCGTATTTCTGGGGACGTCTGCGTGATTTTCACGACTTCATGTTCCGCTGTGGGGCCCCGGACGTCGACCTGCGGGAACTGGACGGCTGGGTCTCAACGGGTGCCGTCAAGGTTTCGGCCAATCTGGTGACCGAAAATGAGTTTCAGCGCTTTAAGGAGGGCCTGAACGCCGAGACAGATCGGGATGCCGGAACGATGGTCTTTCTCGCCGGGATGTTGGCGTACCGCGCTGGCCTGCGTCGGCGCGAAACCCAGATGCTGAGAATTCAGGACATCCATCCAGGACCTGAGCCCTTCCTGCTGATCAGGCCATCCAGGCTGGCGTCCCTGAAGTCGAACTCATCGAAGCGCAGGATTCCTCTCCGTCCACTTCTTCCTGTAGACGAACTCGCCGCTCTGATGGCCTTCTACGAGCGCAAGAAGGAGCAGGTTGGGAGCGAATTGGGCTTGCTGTTTGCAGACCCCAGTGCGCCCTGGACGCCAATTTCATATTCCAGATTGATCGACCCGGTGACGGCGCTCTTTGCTGCAGTGGCGGGCCAGGTGGGAGTCGCCTTTCGTTTCCACCACCTTCGGCACTCCTTCGCCAACTGGATCTTCATCGCCCTGCTGGTCATGGATGAACCCGATCTGTTGGAAGGACGCCCGCCCTTTCTCGATTCGCAGCTGTTGGCAACAGAGCGACGGCAGTTGCTGCGGGAGTGCTTTTTTCCCATGATTGCGGGGGAGGTGCCTTTCCCGGACCGGCGGCACCTTTATCAGGTTGCGGCGTTGATGGGGCATCTGAGCCCGACCACAACCTGCCAAAGCTATTTCCATTTGCTGGATTGGTTGAGCGGCCGATACCTTGATCTTGCACTGGGTCACCGTTTTCAGGGGCTCGGTGCGCCAGACCTCGGCCGTATCTGCGGTCTGTCTGGCTCCATGCCTTACAAGGGTAGGTATCGCGACCTGGCCAGCAGTCCCAGTGGTTTCATGCGCCACTACATTGGTGTTCATGGCAGGACTTGTGAAGCAAAGACTGCAGCGCTTAGGGCACCGGAAAAACTGCCGAGCCTGAGTGAGTTGATCAAACCAACCCTGCCAAAACCCGCGTTGATGGTGACGCTGCTGCGGCGCCATTTTTCCGGGGCCAAGCTTGAGAAGCTGGAGCAGACCTTTGCTGTGTCTGCCAAAGCTATCGAGGCGGCGGCTCGCGCTTATCGACGGATGTATGCCAAGCAGTCGGTTCAGACGCAGAAGCTGCATTTCGATCTTCCCCATCCGCCTCGTACCAAGAAAGAGCAGCGTGAGTACTTCAGGATCCTGGAGCATGTCTCTGAAGCCGCCGCCAAGCCGGACAACCGCCTCGCGTTGAGTGCCCTTGCCGAAGCACTGATCCAGCGTACGGGGCCCAGAACCGGAAGGATTTACTTTGGGACCGAAGGGCGCGAGGTGGCGTCTATTCTCAAAGGCGTTCTCTTGCTGGGAGTGGCTGCCACTGAATTGACACTTGTCGTACGGCGTCCGCCGGCGGAACTGGGGATGGATCCGGACTATGTCAGTAGCGCCATCAACCTGGCCCATAGTCTGGGAGTCTCGACAGGAGCGGAAGTTCTGACCTGGGAGACAAGAGAGATGAAGGGACCGCTGTTGAGATTGGACGTGAGGGATTCCCAACCTCTTCGTAGCGAAGTGGGTCAGCACTGGGAGGGGCGTGTTCGGGGGCTTAACCATGCGGCGGCATGGATTCGCTTCGTGGAGAACCTGGCCCCCGTTACTTGGGGAGCACCCCAGGAAACAGCCGGCTGCGCGGGTTCAACGTAAGCGTCCTCTCCTCGCCGTCTTGAGCCAGCATGACACGTGCCGGGCGCGACAACACCCGGCACGGCTTCGCCGGGCAGCCGGGACTACTTGCGCTCGCTGTCGACAAAGCCCAGCGCTCTCAACCACTGGCGGTCGCGCCGGAGGGTATCGAGACGAATGCGCCGGTTCTGCCTTTCGGCCTTCATCTGGGCGTAGCGCACCAGGCCCTTGAGCAGCAGCGCATGGCGCGCCCGGCTGCCGGGCAGAAAGGGCAGGCCGAGGCGGACCAGGGCGGGTGCGTAGCGCACAAAAAGCGCATCCGTCAGGCTCACGATGGCTTCCACGGAGCCCGCATTACCCTGGCGCGCCGAGCGCCCGAACAACTGCCGATCGACCCGCGCGCTTTCGTGAAACTCGGTCAGGATGATGTGCAGACCGCCCCGCGCCTCGACCTCCGGCGTGAGCTTGATGTCGGTGCCGCGCCCCGCCATGTTGGTCGCCACGGTGATCCGCCCAGCCGTGCCGGCCTCGGCCACCGCCGCGGCTTCGGCCTTGTCCTGGCGCGCGTTCAATACCGTATGGACGATGCCGCGCGCCGTCAGCAACTGGCTCAAAAGCTCGGACGCTTCCACCGAGCGGGTACCGACCAGTACCGCCCGGCCTGCGGCGGCCAGCGCCGCGGCGCGCGTCGCCACCGCCTGCCAGCGCTCGTCCGAGCTGCGGAGCAGCCGGTCCGGCAGACGTCGGCGCCGGATCGGCTGGTGGGTCGGAATGCGCGTCACGCTCAAGTCATAGACGCGTTTGAGCTCGGGGGCCACTTCCTGCGCGGTTCCCGTCATGCCGGCCAGCAGCAGGTAACGCCCGAAGAAGCGCTGGTAGGTGATCTGCGACAGGGTGCGGCGCTGCCCGGTGATCTCGCAATCCTCCTTGGCCTCGATCATCTGGTGCAGGCCCCGCTCCCAGGTCCGGTCGGGCATCACCCGGCCGGTGAACTCGTCGACGATCTGCACCTTGTTGTCGGCAATGATGTAGTGCTGGTCGCGCTGGAACAGGTGCAGCGCCGACAGCGCCTTGCCGATCAGCTCCTTCTGCCACAGCGGGGATTTCCAGACCCCACCGAATTCCGCTGCGAGGGTGGCCACGCGGGCTTCACCGGCGGCCGACAGCCAGATGTCGCGCTGCAGCCCCTGCACGTAATCGCGCGTGGGCTCAAGCTGTCCGGCCAGCGCAAGGGCCTGGCGATAGATTTCCGGGCCGAGTTCGTCCGGCAGGGTTTCCGAAATGATCAGCGGGGTTCTCGCCTCATCGATCAGCACGCTGTCGGCCTCATCGACGATGGCCACGTGAAGGCCGCGCAGGATCCCGTCGGCCGCTCCGCGCCCACCGCCGAGGCGGCGCAGCTTGCACTGCGAGGCAATCGTCGCGCCGAGGGCGATCCGGTCCTTGAGGTAATCGAAAGTCAGCTCCTTGTTGGAAACATAGACGATATCCCGGGCATACAGCGCGCGTCGCTCGTCGATCGCCATGTCCTCTTTGACGACCCCGACGCCGAGGCCGAAAAAGGCGAACAGCGGCGTATTGTCGGCGGCGTCGCGTTCGGCCAGGTAATCGTTGACGGTGACCACATGCACGGCCGCCCCGGCCATCGCGGCAGAGCAGGCGGCGAGCGTCGCGGCGAGGGTCTTGCCCTCGCCGGTGGCCATCTCGGCGATGCGTCCGCGCAGCAGGGCCTGCCCGGCGAGGAGCTGCACATCGTGGTGGCGCAGGCCCAGCGTGCGCCGCGCCGCTTCGCGCACGCAGGCAAAGGCGCGGGCCAGCAAGTCGTCACGAAACCCGGCCTGCTGCATCCGCCCGGCCACGGCCTGCAGCGCCCCACGCAGGGCCTCGTCCGGCAGCGCCGCGATTTCCTCTTCGAGCGCATTGACCTGCCGCACGAAGGGCTCGCCGCGCCGCGCGCGGCCGCCGCCGAAGCGGGCGAGCAGCGCGCGCAGCGACTCCTCGACGGCGTGCGCGGGCGTATCGGCGCGCTCCGCATAGGCGCCGTCGCCCAGCGCGATGCCGCGACCGATCAAGAGGGCCCGCGCGTCAGACATTGAACTGGCTCAGCAGGAGCTGCCGCAGACGCCGGAAGCCCTGCCAGGCGAGCGGCTCCCAGCCATGCCCGAAGCGCACATGCACGCGTTCGCCGAACGCCGTCGCGGGGACCTCGGCGGGCAAGGCCAGATCGACCAGGAACACCCGCTCGGTGGTCCTGAGCCCGTCGGGATCGCTCGGCAGGGTGGGAATCCGGCCGCCTCCGGCGAGGCCCAGCGCCGCCGTCGGCAGCGCCTCGACGCCGCCGTCGGCAGCGCCTCGACGCCGCCGGCCGGCGTTCGCACCAGGCTCGCCGCGTGGCGCGTCCCGACCTCGTCGGCCAGCCGCAGCTCGGCCGAGCGGAAGTAGGCGCGGACCAGGTCGATATCGCTCTGCGCCACCACCACCCGCACGATCAGCGCATTCCTTTCCAGCACATGGCCGACCAGTTCGCCTTTCTTCAGATAGCGCCCCGGCATATCCTGCGACGCGGCGGCGGCCAGCACGCCATCGATTTCGGCATGCGCGAGCAGCTTGCCGGCCCGCTCCTCGAGCTTGGCCAGCACCGCCGCCTCCTGTTCGAGCTGGCGCCCCGACAGCACGGCCTTGGCCTTGTCCACGAACTGCTCCGAGCGGTATTTCGCCTCGGCTTCGGCCACCTTCGCGCGCGCCACTTCGAGTTCGGTGCGCAGCAAGGGGTCGTCCAGTTCGAAGATCGCGTCGCCCTTCCTGACCGGCGTGCCCGGCTCGATCAGCCAGTGCCGGAAAAAGCCGTTGCCGCCGGCCCGCACGATGGCCTGCTCGGGCAGCCACACGACGCCTTCGGCGCGGCTGTGCAGCGGCACCGGCACCCCGAAGAGCAGCACCAGGAGCGCTGCCGCGAGGCCCAGCGAAACCCGCACGGCCCGCTGCCGATGGCGCTCGAGGCCGGGACTGCGGGCGACGTGCCGCCAGGCCTTCCAGAGCGGCAGGCCGATCAGCGAGACCAATCCCCAGAAGGCGATCAGCACGCCGAAAATGAAGAACTGCCCAGCCACGAACAGCATGATCGAGACCGTCACGAAGACCCGGTAAGCCCAGGCGAGAGGCGTATAGGCGAGCAGCCAGCGCCGCTCGCCACGCCCCTCCTGCGGCTCGTCCAGATCATGGGCACCGAACGCGTGACGATCCCACAGCCAGGCCAGGTACTTCTGCCCGCGCTGGGCCAGATTGGGCATCTCGATCAGATCGGCCAGGATGTAGTAGGCGTCGTAGCGCAGCAGCGGGTTGCCATTGACGATCAGCGTCGAGACGCCGGCGACCACCATCACGTTGTAGGCGAGCGCCCGCACAATGCCCGGCTCGACCAGCAGCCACACATAGAGCGCCAGCGCGGCGAGGACCAGTTCGACCAGCATGCCCGCCGCCGCCACCGTGGCGCGCCGCCATTTGGACGGAAACACCGCCGAAGCTGAAACATTGATATAGGGCACCGGCGCAAAGACCAGGAACATCACTCCCATTTCGTGCACAGCTCCGCCCCACACCCGGCAGGCAAAGGCATGCCCCAGTTCGTGCAGCAGCTTGACCAGCGGAAAGACCAGCGCCATGACCAGCAGATTGCTCGACGAGAGCACCTGCTCCGACAGGTTGCGGGTCAGCTCGGACCAGTGCTGGCCCGCCAGCACGAGTGCCGGCAGCACCCAGGCCAGCCAGGCGAGGCCCCCGCCGCGCGTGAAGCACCAGGCGAGACAGGGCGCCCAGCGGGCCAGGAAAGGGTCCGGATCGAGCAGCGGCAGCTTCAGGCTCATCGGATTGAGCAGGAACTGCTTGAGGCTGGCGCGGCGCTTTTTGCGATAACGCTCGAAGAGCACCGCCGAATCGGGCTGGCCGTCCGCCTGCAGCAGGTCGGCCGCATGCAGTTGCACGAGCAGATCGACGATCTCGTTCTGTGTGCAGGCGTCGCCGCTGCCCGACTGGTTAGCCTTCTCCCAGAGCTGCTGCACCGTCGTGCCGCCATCCATGCCGAGCAACAGGCCATAGGCGGCCGGCGACAGGCGGTGATGACGACCCCCGGTCTGGTCCTGCACCACATACCAGACCTGGCCCCGATAGACGTGGCGGTGGATGCGCGACTGCGGCACGAGGCGCGGCCGCAGATCGGCCACGCTATGCCAGGAAGAACTGAACAGGCTACGCGTCATGGGCGCTCACGGCATCCAGGTCCACAAGGAAAGGACCAGCCAGTCGGTGAAACTGTGGCTCAGCACCCACCACAAGGAACGTCCGCCGACCTCGATCTTGCCGATGCCTTCCATGCCCGGCCGCAGGCGTGGCGAAGCCTCGGCCAGCGCAGCCTCGACGCGGAAGAAATTCCGGCCCTCCTGGGCGCTCGCCACCGGGGTGACCTTGGCCACCCGGAAATCCATCGCTTCGCCGGCCATGCCGGTCATCACCAGACGCCCCGGCTGCCCGATCCGGATATGGCGTATCTCGCGTTCATCGACCTGCAGGATGATGCGGTAGCTCTGCAAGGGAGCGATCTCGAACAGCTTTTTGCCGGTTTCGACCGGCGCGCCGACCTGCTGGCTCAAGTCGCCCGACACCACGATCCCGTCGAAGGGCGCGCTCAGACGGGCGCGGGCGATCTTTTCGGTCACTAGCGCGAGCTGCGCCGAGGCCTGGCGCAGTTGCGCGCCGAGCACCTGCATCGCCGTCAGGTCGTGATTGGCCATCGCCTCGCGCAGGCGGTTTTCAAATTGGTCGCGCTCGCTCGACCAGCGGGCCTCCTCGATGCGCAATTCGCGGTCATCGAGTTGCGCCAGCAACTGCCCGGCCTTCACCGTATCGCCGGCCCGCCCGTAGGCGGCGCCGACAAAGCCTTCGAAAGGGGCCGCCACGACGCGCTGCACTTCGCCTTCGATCACCGTTTTGGAGGCGACCCGATAATTGACCGGCACTAGGACGAGGATCGCGCAGAGCAGCAGCAACCCGGCCGTCCCGGCCTTCCAGCTGAGGTGGCGCGGCCCGAAGATCTTCGCCAGCAGCGCGCCGGCATCCCGGCCGAGGCGCCGAAAGGCGCCGTGCTCGGCCGCTTCGCGCTGCGCCATGATGGGGGCGAGGAGGCCCGCGAAAGCCTCCAGCCAGAGCATATCCGCCTCGGAAAACGGCGTCGCTCCGCGCTCCAGGGTGAGCACCCCGAGCGCCTCGCCGCCCAGCGTCAGCGGCAGCGAAAGGGCCGTGCCGGCCCCCGAGACCGCGCGCAAGGCGGCGTGCTTCGGCCACGGCCGCGTCTCGCTGCCCGCCGCGGCGCGCAGCGCCCGGCCCTCGTCGCAGGCCTCCTCCATCGCCTCTTCGTAGGCCTTGACCAAGAAGGCGTGCTTCTCGAAATCGGCCGCCTCGGAAAGCGTCAGTAACTTCACGGTGGCCGCCGACACCCGCCCGATGGCGACCCGCGAACAGCCGAAATGCTGACGCAGCGTGTTGGCGAGTTCGAACAGCGCCTGGCGCAACTTGCCGTGCCGCAAGGCGACGGCGGTCGTCTCCAGCACCGCGGCGAGGCGCTCGCGGGCCTCTCTGGCCTCGGCCAGCTCACGGCCGGCCAGAAGATTGCTCAGCCACGCGCTGCCCCAGTGGATTTCGCGCAGCACGGGCGCCGCCTCGCCTTCCGCGCAGCGCGCTTCGAGCGCCACCACGGCCGCCACCTCGCCCTCCACCAGCAGCGGATAGGTCAGCCGCGTCGTGCCGGGCGAGTCCGCCACGGGCTTGACGCTGCCGCGCCGCTCGCGCAGCGTCGCCTCGACGAGCGGCCCCAGCCGGCCCAGCTCCGGGCTGGCCCTGGGCCACACCGCCAGCGGCACAAAAGTGTGGTCGAGCGGGTTTTCGATCAGCACGGCCGCCGCGCGGGCGCCCGGGATTTTTCCGCACATCAGGGCCAGCCAGGCCTGGCAGCGCCCTTCGGCGCTCGTCGCCGACACAAAGGCCTCCCAGGCCGGCAGCTCGGGCGGCAGCTTCTCGTTGGCGCTCATCGTCCGGACACCTTGATCGTGACGGCCTCGGGCGGCGGCTCGGCGGCCTCGGGCGAGGCGACGAGCAGGCGGTCGAGCGCCGCCACATCGCCCTCCGTGAGTCTGCCGCTGAGCGCCAGCAGGCGGACGAAGGCCACCACCTGGTCGTATCTCCCCTTGCGGAAATCGCGCTGGCCGGCGCGCAGCTGCTGCTCGGCCTGCAGCACATCGAGTTCGGTCTTGAGGCCGTTTTCGACACCCGCCGTGGCCTGCGCCAGCGCCGAGCGCGCCGATTTTACGGCCTGAGTGCCGGCGCGGGTGCGCGCGAGGGCGCCATGCCAGCCGAACCACGCCTGCTTGGCATTTAGGATCGCCGTGCGGCGGGCTACTTCAAGATCCAGCCTGGCCTTCTCCTTCTGCGCCAGCGCCTCGTCCACCCGGGCCGACTGCGCCCCCCCGGAAAACAGCGGCACATTCAACTGCAGGCCGAGCGTGCCCTGCACGATGTCGTAGCCGGCCTGCCCCGGAAAACCGCCCACCGCCTGGCCGTTCTTGCCATAGCTGGCCACCAGGTCGAGGGTCGGCAAATGCCCGGCGTGCTGCTTGCTCACCTCCGCCGCGGCCGCCTCGAAAGCCTGCAGCGCCGCCAGGATGTTCGGGTTGTTCGTGTCGACGTCTTCGAGCCACTTTTCCAGCCCGGCGCCGCTCGGCGCGGCCAGCACCGCCGTGCCCTGCATGAACGGCAACTCGCGCTCCGGCAGCACCCCCACCAGTTGCTCCAGCGCGGCGCGCTTCAAATGCACCTCGGTTTCCGCCACGATCGCATCCGAGATGGCCTGATCCAGCTTGGTCCGCGCTTCATCGACCTGCGGCTGCCCGTAAAAGCCCAGCTCGCTGCCGCGGCTGACGATTTCCCACTGGCGCTCTAGCGCCGCGGCCTGCCGCGCGGTAAAGGCCACCGCATCGCGTGCCGAGAGCCGCTCGAACCAGGCCGCGACCAGCTTGGCGAACAGGTCCTGCTCGGCCCCGGCCAGCTGCTGCTCGGCCTGCCCGATGACCGCCTGCGCCTGGCGCCAGGCGACCACATTGGCGTAGCGCAGCAGCGGCTGGGTCAGGCTGAGCTGGGTCGAATAGCTTTCGTACTGGTGGTCGCGCGCTTCGGGCACGCTGGAATTTCGCGTCTTGTACTTGCGGTCGTTGTTGTTGGCGCTGGCCGTCGCACTCAGTTGCGGCAGCATGGCGCCGAGCGCCTGGGCGCTGCGCGCCTGGGCGGCCAGCATATTGGTCCTGGCTCCCAGGTAGGTCGGCTCGCCTGCGCGGGCCCGCTCGAGCAGCGCCGACAGCGTCTGCGCCTGCACCGCGCCAGCCAGCCCGAGGGTCAGCAGCAGGAACGGGAGCAGGATAGGCCTGCCGAAAGCCGCCGCGCGCGGACGCCCGGGAGAGCATCGAAACAAGGAAAATTTCCGTGCAGCACGAGACCGAGGCAGACCAGGCATGAATCTTCGAAAGAGTGTTTATCCGGGAAGGCGATGCCCACCAGGACCA
>Ga0209277_10001793_pt1 | contig 10432 bp, 9 predicted proteins | sample JI81AbrownDNA_FD_187503 | JGI IMG/M metagenome (GOLD analysis project Ga0209277, IMG submission 187503) | Wastewater effluent complex algal communities from Wisconsin, to seasonally profile nutrient transformation and Carbon sequestration -... | ecosystem: Engineered > WWTP > Effluent > Algae... | reverse complement strand
TTCGGTAAGAGGGATTTCATCAGCCTCTTCATATCGTTGCAATTTACGTAAAACCTTTCTCTTTGTTTCACGATAATTTTTTAATATTTGATTTTTACTTCCACCTACACTTCTTTCATCTACATGTCTTAGGTTTGGTGTCAATGAATCAATTACTTTGAGCGCGTTTTTGTTTTCATCTAATTCGTGATAACACCTAGCTATGGCAAGATTGGCTTCGAATTGATGAACCAAAAGGGATGAAATGTCAGCGGTTTCATCTTCTTTCGCTAAACTGATATTTGTTGAAATTTGATATTGAAAAATCGCTTTTTTATAATACTCTGAATCTTCCTTTCCCAATTGAAAATATAAGTCACCACGTCTTTCGACAAATTTTAGATACTCCTTTTCACTGTGAGCAACAAAATAGATAATTCTTTCATAAACGGAATCCATTTCCTTGGGCGAAAAGGACTTCATCCCAGTTAAGAGGATTTGTCTGAGCAGAGTCTCCATATAATCATTTGGATTGACTTCCGGGAATCCTCCATTTTTGATCGATGACATAATCGTTGTTAATTGTTGTTTGTCACTAAGTTTTGAGGGAAGTTTATTTTCGGATTTTAGTTTTCCTAACACATATTCCTCGGTCTCAAGCATATGAGTCTTGTATGCGAGGAGAATTTCTGCTGGTCGGCAGACAGCCCAGGCAACTTTTTCGATTTTTTTTGGTATGGCGAATTCGGGTCCGGAAAAACGAAGAGCTCGTTTGTAATAATCTAAAGCTTCGAGGACAGCTTCAATGTGCGAATTCCAATAATCTTTCGGATTCGGTCCGAGTGAAACCTCGTTAGGTTCAGACTCTCTGATTTTTTTGAATAGGTCGGAGTTCCATTCTTGTGCTTTTTCTCGCCAAGTCGGTTCCAGGAAAATTTCCTCTACATGTTCCTTGGACCTGTAGTACAAGCAGGACTTTTCCATCAATCGAAGATCCAATGGTAGCACATTGGCCTTAGTGTTGTCCGTTCCCGTAAAAAAACTGGAGAATTTGGCAAGGAGACTACTGGAGCCTTCTGCTCTTCCCTCTAAAATCGCATCTCCTTTAGCCATCAGTTGGTGGGCAATTCTCGGATTCGGGTATCCGAAATAGCTATTGTACAAAAGTGTAAATTTTGCAAGAATGTTGTCTTTGTTTTGTAAAACGTATGGGAAAGTGATTGCCCATACAAAGAGAACAGCTAAGATGTATTTTAAATTTTCTCGGAAGATCTGGTTCAAGGATTGTCCCTGTTCCCGAACTTTGCCGGATTCCACGGATGTTTCAAGCAATTAACCTAATCAACCAACCATCTTTCCGTTTTTTCTTCCTTCTACTCCTCTTTTCGGTCGCGATTTCGGCAGAGCCTGAATCGGGTAAAAAGACCTGTAGTTTAGCGAAAGAGGGGACACCCCACGAGTTTTTTCTCTCTCGGGCCTTCCAAGAACAAAGAGATGGTTTTCATAAAACCGATGAGCGGAAACCAGAAGAGGCAAAAAAGCATCATGAAACATCTGTTCAATTTTTTGAGAAGTTCCATGCCTGCCAGAAGGAATTAGGTCAATCGCCCACCTATCTTAGTGCCATGTCTCTAGCTACAAGTTATATGGAACTAGGCGATATGGAGGCAGCACTTCTTTGGAGTAATACGGCTTATCAAATGTTTGTGGCGCCGAAAGTTCCGCCTCGCGAAATTATACTGTTAAAAACGAGGATATTGTTGCGGAAAGGTGATCTAGAATCTGCAAGCAAAACTCTCATTACACATTTAAAAGATCATCCTTTTGATATCGATTTTCTTTATTATCTAGGAAATATTCATTACGATCTGAAACATTGGAATCAGTCGATTCTGTATTTTATTTCCCTTGCGGATGTGATCAACAAAAGAGAGACTGGATCAAAACTAAAACCGACCGTTTTGAAATTTTTAGGTGATCTAAACTATCGATTAGATTATTCTCGAAAATCGATTCTTCATTACGAAAATTACATGCAGTATGCTGCCAGCGACGCAGAAGTACAATTTCGGATCGCGCAGATATATTTTACACTCGGAGAATTTGCCAATTCCAAAAAATACCTAATAAGGATGCGAGATTCCAATCCGCGTGAGTTAGACGCATCTCATATGTTAGGTGAGATGTATTTTATAGATTCTCGTATTTTTGCTCGAACTTATTTTGATCTTTTAGAAAAAGAAAAAAAAATTCCTAAAGAAGGTATAATTAAACTAATATTTCAATACCTTAAGAAGGATACGGAAAACTTAGAATCAAACCTTACTGATTACATCGCCAAAAATCCGAATCGATTGAGTGCCAGAGTGCTTTTAGCAGACCTTATCCCGGAAAAAGAGATAAATCAAAAATACAAAGCGTCACTTGAAGCAGGTCAATGGGCATTTCAATTCAGACAATATTTAACAGCCCAAAATTATTTTGTAAAAGCGCTCGAACTTGCCAAAAAGACAAAAGAACTCGAAAATGATGTCCCTCTGTTGTACGAAAAAATTTCTCATTGCAAAGAACTTCAACTTCAGATCAATTCATCGATACTTGTTATGCGAATGGCTATCCATACTTCCAATGCCGGGGAAATCCAGGATGCATTTCAATTTCGATTGGCATATCTTTTAATGAACGAATCGGTTAAAAAATATGAGGAATCCCTTCGGATTACGGACGGTTTACTGGTTTCCAATCCGAATTCTGCGAATTATTATTATCTGAAAGGACTTCTTCTTATCCAAAATGAGGATTATAAAAATGCGATTCAATCACTGACAAAATCAGTTGAACTAGAACCGAAAAATTCAAACCATCTTTTTTATTTAGCTGTAGCTTATGATAAGTTAGGTGACTTTGCGAATGCAGAAAAAAGTCTAATGAGCGCAATAGAAATCAGCCCGGAAGCCTCCAATTCCTATAATTATTTAGGGTATCTGTACGCAGAAAAGGGTATAAAAGTGGAAAAATCTGAATCTCTGCTCCTCAAAGCAACTGATTTGGAGCCAGACAATGCCGCTTACCAAGACAGTATCGGCTGGGTTTATTTTAAACAAGGAAGATTCCCGGATGCCCAACTTCATTTGCATTTTGCAGAACAAATTTCCGTGGAACGAGGCCAAGAAGACTCGGTCATTTATGATCACTTAGGTGATGTCTATTTCCAAAAATCAGACTTAGTCAAAGCGGATCATTATTACCAAAAAGCTCTTTCTATCTCCAAGGATGGGAAAGAAAAAACAAAAATCAAACAAAAGCAACAATCCGTTCAAAAGGTACTCGCAAAGTGATGATACGTTACATATTTATATTCTTATTTATTTTTTTAAACTGCCGTACGACAGGAGTAGATGATGTAAATTTTATCGGTAGAGACACTTCCAAGTACACATCTGCCAGTGACCCAACAGCAAAATCACTTCTTGCAGGAATCGCAAGTGAAACTGAAAATTTTTCATCCTTTCGCGGGGAATTTAGCATGAATATACAAGTGTTAGTTCCGAAAAAAGATAATTTTAACGTTGATGGCAAAGTGTTTTTTTCTAAGTCGGGTGGCCTCTTAAAAATACAATTGATGGATACCTTTTTTGGACTTATTTTTTCCGAGCTCATTGCCAGTCCGACAGAGATACTCTTAAAACCATCTGGTCAAACAAAAGCCACCTCTCAACCAATGGGAGATATTTACCTCCAGGATCCGAATACCAAAAAGACGATCCAACTTCCATTCCCAGTGATTTATCAATACCTTTCTGGGTCTTTCCAAACGGAAATTCTATCTCCCAAAGCTCGGTTTTTATCCAAAGAGAGTAGGATACTTGTGGATAAAAAAGATGGATTGTATGAATACTTTTTTGAAAACAACCTACCCACACGAATCGAACTGTCGAGCCCTGTTCGTGGCATTAAAGCCGTCTCCTTAGTAAAGGAAAAAGATCCAAAACATGTGCATCCCGCAAAGTCAATTCTTTCCAAAGTGATGACCCTGAACGATGAAAAAGACAATGCACTGATTTTGATCACTATGAAAAAAATTGTGAAAACTGAGATTCCCGATTCAACATTTAAATTTTAATCAAGGTATGTTTCGTTTCGTATATCTATTCATACTAACTCTCAATTTTGTTTGCTGTTTAAATATATACTCGGATGTGCCTGAACCTTTAGAGGAATATGAACCACTACTTACGCCACCTTACGAAGATTATTTTCGTTATAAAACTTCTTCGGGGACTGGTTTTCGATTAAAAAATACCACAAAAATTTGGGTAGGTGGAGATGTTATGTTCAATTGGGGAGTTCGCGATGCGATGAAAGGTGAAGACCCCATTCTTCCTTTTCGTAGTTTCACCTCTCTACTTTACAATATGGACTATAGGATGCTCAATCTAGAGACTCCTATCTTACACACTACACCCACGATCGATAAGATCAAATCCTATGTTTTTTATGGAGAAAAAAAAGATCTCAGGGTTTTAACCGCATTACAAATTGATGGCGTGTTTTTAGGAAATAATCATACGATGGATTTAGGGGAATCTGGTTTGAAAGATACTCTTTTGTCTTTAGAAGAGACAAAGATTAGTTATGCGGGAGCCGGAAAAAATGAGGAAGAGGCCCTTCGGCCGCTTATATTCAAAAAAGATAATTTTGAATATCGCACATTTTCCTTTTCTGACATCGGAGAGAAAAGATTATTTGCAGGTCCCAAAACTCCAGGCGCCGCTTACTTTCGGGTAGGAACGGCAGAAAAAATCATTCGCAATTCGAAACCGCACCAAGTGAATCTGCTTTCGTTGCATTGGGGGGTGGAATACAATCCAGAACCTACAGAAGTACAAAGAAAAACTGCTAAGTACCTGGTTTCTGCAGGTTACCAGGTTATATTAGGTCACCATCCACATATCCCACAGGGGATTGAAGTTTTTCCAAGAGGTATCGTAATCTATTCTCTTGGAAATTTTTTATTTGGTTCAAAGAATCTTTATTTAAAACATAATATATCTGTTGTCTTACATTTTTCGGGTAATAAACTCGTTTGCGCTGAGATCATACCTGTATTTGGGAAACACCAAACTATGGCCGGTGATCAGTATTTTTTTCCGTTAGCTGGTAACGAAGCGGAAGAATTTTTACGCGAATATGCTCTTCTTTGTAAAAATTTAGGCACCGAACTCATCCTATCTGGTGGAAGGGGTTATGTTTTTTTGGACAAGGAGCTGAAGGCTAAAGTGAATCCGTATTGAAGCCAGGCTAAAAGCAGGCCTATTGACATAAACCCAAAAGCGATCTCCAATAAGCTGATTCGTATCATAGAAAACAAACCTAAGAAAAATGCGGTAAGAAACAGTATGGCGGAAAATCGCAACAACCAACCTTTTTCATATAACCAAAAGTAGATTCCAATAATTGCCACATATAGAAATAAGCAAAACCATTTTAATTGACTAGTAGATTTTAAATATTCCAAAGAGGGTAACATTTCCTCTGCGTTTTTCGAATCTAGTAAATTCAGTATCAGAATATTTTCGACTAAGTCACAAAATCCACCTATTACCAGTAAGACGACCATTCCCAAAAAGATTTTAAGGAATATTTTTCGAACGCGTCTACCTGCATAATGACCCGTGTATGCAAGAAATGCCATATAACAAAAGATAAATCCAAAATCAAAATAACTTAAAATACGATATTGGTTAGTGAGGCTCGGAAATTCTTCCGTGTCAATGGTGCCAATGATGTCTTGTACGTGTTTGGGAGTTTCGGCTGTTTCGAGGGCGATGACCGGGGAATGAAAACCGGAATGCGTTTCCGAGTATGGTTCGGACGGTGAAAAATGATTCAAAAAACCAGAATACAGCAGAAGGAATATTCCAAGACCAAGGCCCCAGATCTCAGGAAAATTGATTTTTTCTTTCATTCTCTTGGAAAATACCAGGAAATCAGTCAATTCCTAGGAACCAAGAAGAAATTCCATTGACCCTGTGTCTTACCCGAAAAACCCTACCTTTATCACTAATTTTAAATTCTTCTACTCCCATACAAAGTAGTAATGGGGGTATACCCATAGGAGAAACAATGAGAAACTACGAAATCACGAATATTCTTCGTGAAGGCGCTGTGGAAGAAGCAAAGACTGCCGTAAAAGACATTCTTGCAAAACACGCCATCACGATTCAGAATGAAGAAGACTGGGGTTCAAAACGCCTCTGGCATCCAATTGGCGCTGACGAGCAAGGGCATTTTACACTGATTAAGTGTACTGGAGCACCTTCTGAAATTGCAAAAATTGAACACGAATTCAAACTAAACACTAATATTTTAAAAACCTTAGTGATCCGATCCAATGGCTAATGATCTTAATAAGGTCCTGCTGATTGGACGCATGACACGTGATCCCGAGTTTAAATCGGTAAACGGAAGTTCCGTTGTGAACTTTTCCATCGCTAGTAATCGGATTTTTGTTTCCAATGGAGACAAGAAAGAAGAAACGAATTACTTCGATTGTGTAGCATGGGGACGGTTAGCTGACATTCTTAAGCAATACGCTGGAAAAGGAAAGCAGGTAGCGATTGAAGGTAGACTTCAACAGCAATCTTGGGAAACACCAGAAGGAAAGAAAGCTTCTAAGATTCGCATTTATGTAGAATCTTGTCAACTACTCGGCGGCAATGCCGGTGGTGGTAGCTCTTCCGACAGAGGTGACTCTTCCCCCTCCACTTATGATTCCGGACCAAGTGGCGGTTATGATGATTATTCTGCCGGAGATGAAGACATTCCATTTTAATAGGTTATGACAATGAGTGAACAACTAGAAGACAAAAGAATGGATTCCCGTGATAGCATGGAATCCCTCGAAGACGATGAGAAAGGTGGCTTTCGTGGTAAAGACGGCGAAGGTAAGTTTGGACGCAAAAACGCAAAATACAAAAAGAAAGTTTGTAAATTCTGCGCTGATAAAGCACTGCTTGCAGGTTTAGATTATAAAAGAATTGATATTCTTGAAAGATTTGTAACGAATCGCGGTAAAATTATACCAAGACGTATCACCGGAACCTGTGCGAAACACCAACGAGTGCTCGCTCGGGAGATTCGTAAAGCACGCTCAATCGTATTACTTCCTCACAAGGTTCTTTAGGAGATTCAGTATGAAAGTAGTATTACAAAAAGATGTATTGAATTTAGGTGATGCTGGTGACATTAAAGAAGTTGCTGATGGATATGCTAGAAATTTCCTAATCCCTAGAAGACTTGCAGTAAGAGCTAATGACGGTAATACGAAGATGGCTCTGCATCAGAAAAAACTCGCGAATTTAAAAAGAGATAAACGAGTGAAAGTGATGAAAGATTTAGCTTCTTCTATCGAAGGCCAGACTTACGAAATCAAAGTTAAAGTCGGCGAAAAAGATAAAATGTTTGGATCTGTCACAGCGACTGATATTGCTAATGCGATCAAAAAAACAGGGATTGAATTGGACAAACGTAAGCTTGATCTAGGTGAACCTCTTAAAAACGTAGGTGAATATAAAATTAAAGTACGTTTAGCTGAAGGTGTAACTCCTCAAATTCAAGTAAAAGTAATCGGAGAAGCTTAAGTTTTTTCCTAACCTTCTATGAATTCTAACCCTCTTCAGGAGATAGAATCTGAGAAGAACCTAATTGGCTACCTGCTCGCGCGCGGTGCTGCGGGGCAGGAAGACATGGGGCTCGCCCCCGATGATTTCTACCTAGAAAATAACAGACGTATATTTTCAGCCATGTTGGATTTGATCCAAGATGGTGTAGCTCTTGATTTAATTACAGTCACGAGCCATATGAGAGAAAAACATCTTTTTAAAGATGAGGCTAGAGATTTAGAATATTTAACTTCGCTTTATAAAGATACTGTCCCCTCACAAACATTAGATTATTATATAAAACGAGTCAAAAGGGTCAGTGATCGTCGCAAATACGTGGAGAGTTTGAATCTCGCGATTGAAAAAGTAAAATCTGAGCCAGGCGAAAATGATACGGTTTTCAGTTTTATTGAACAATCTCTTATGGATATTTCACGCCAGGAGAGATCCAAAGGCCTTCGGAAAGTAAGAGATGACGCGAATGATCTAATTGAATACCTTATGGCTGTTGTCAAAAATAGCCAGAGTGGTGGTGGTATCAGCGGTTTAAAAACCCACTATCACGGACTTGATTTATCTACAACTGGACTAAAACCGCATGAGTTGATGATTTTGGCTGCTCGACCTGGAAACGGGAAAACGACATTTGCACTGAATATTGCTGCTAACGTTGCACTAAAGGAACGTAAAACGGTTGCTATATTTTCATTGGAAATGAGCCGAAGGGAACTTTTGTTAAAACTACTAAGTGCTGAGGCGAGAATTGATTCTTATTCTATGAAGTCAGGTGCATTGACACCTACTCAAATGAGTCAATTAAAAGATGCGGTAGGGACAATTACGACTGCGAGTATTTTCATTGATGATTCTGGATATCTGACGATCCAAGAATTCTCAGCAAGGATTCGACAGTTACGTACCACCGAGGACATCGGTCTGGTCATTGTGGATTACCTCCAGCTTATGAGTGATCCAAGGTCCGCGCAGGGCGGGCGCCAACAAGAGGTTGCCAGCATTTCGAGAGGACTCAAACAAATGGCAAGGGAAGTGGGTTGTCCAGTGATTGCCCTATCTCAGATGAATCGATCGATTGAGTCAAGGTCTAAAGACCAAAGGCCTCAGTTGTCCGACTTACGAGAATCAGGTGCAATTGAACAAGATGCCGATATCGTATGTTTTATTTACCGGGAAGAAATGGTAAAGCCACCCGAAGAGCTAGAACCGAATAAAAAAGGTATGGCTGAGATTATAATTGCAAAAAACAGAGCAGGGGCGACTGGAGATTTTCCTTTGATGTTCAATCCGAAAATTTCTAGATTCGACAACGTGCCAATATAAAGGAAAATACTTTGAAAAACTGGATAGAACAAGAATATAAAAATAGGATCCAAGCAGAATCAATCGATGATTCTTTTGTCGGCAAACAGTTGTTTTTTGCGGGATGGGCATTTCGCTACCGTGATCAGGGTGGGGTTATCTTTGTAGATTTGCGGGACAGGTCTGGGGTGATTCAAGTTGTGTGCAGAAAAGAATTATTAGGTGAAGAATTTTCCAAAGCGGAAAAAATTCGTTCCGAATATGTGATCGGTGTGAGCGGTAAACTAGCGTTTCGCGATGAATCTTCCGTGAACCCTAAAATGACCACGGGAAAGTATGAACTCATTGTTGAAAAAATCGAAATTCTCAATGCTTCTAAAACACCTCCTTTTGCGTTAGATGAATTTGACCCATCTGGAGAGGAAGTTAGATTAAAATATCGTTACTTAGATATGCGCAGGGAAGAATTAAAAGACCGACTCATTAACAGACACAAATTAATATTTGCACTTCGCCAATATTTGAATGACCAGTCTTTCTTAGAAATTGAAACTCCTATTTTAAACAAATCTACTCCGGAAGGAGCTCGAGATTTTCTTGTTCCGTCTCGTTTAAACCAAGGTCAATTTTACGCGCTCCCTCAATCGCCTCAACTTTTTAAGCAAATCTTGATGATCGGAGGAATGGAAAGATACTATCAAATCGTAAAATGTTTTCGTGATGAAGACTTACGAGCTGATCGGCAACCAGAATTCACACAATTAGATATGGAATTTGCTTTCGTATCTGAAGAAGATATCCGTCGTGAAATCGAAGCTATGTGGAAGTATTCCTTGGAAAAAGTTTTTGGTATTACTGTTAATACTCCTTTTGAAACAATGCCTTACCATATCGCAATGGAAGAGTATGGAAGTGATAAACCGGATATTCGTTTTGGAATGAAACTAGTGAATGTATCTGAGCTTGTTCGGGATTCAGATTTCCAAGTGTTTTCAAGCGCTGTCACAACAGGTGGTGTTGTGAAAGTGATTTGCGTTCCAGGTGGTGCGAGTATCTCAAGAAAGGAAATTGAAGACCTCACTTCTTGGTTGAACAGAGATTACAGAGCCAAAGGCCTTGCTTATATGAAACATGGTTCAAGTGGACTCGAATCAACGATCACAAAACGATTCAAACCAGAAGTATTGGAAGCCATTTCGTTAGCAGTTGGATCGAAAGAGGGAGATATGCTCTTCTTTGGTGCAGATAGTTCAAAAATCGTCAATGCATCGCTAGGTGCTCTACGATTGAAGCTCTCAGAAAAATATGATCCACCTAAAACGGAATACAATTTCCATTGGGTAGTTGACTTCCCTATGTTTGAGTATGATGATGCTTCAAAAACTTGGACTTTTTTACATCATCCGTTTACATCCCCCCGAGAAGAAGACTGGGAAAAACTAAGGGATTGGAAGTCTGGAAAACAAGTGGAC
>Ga0209277_10001790_pt1 | contig 10435 bp, 10 predicted proteins | sample JI81AbrownDNA_FD_187503 | JGI IMG/M metagenome (GOLD analysis project Ga0209277, IMG submission 187503) | Wastewater effluent complex algal communities from Wisconsin, to seasonally profile nutrient transformation and Carbon sequestration -... | ecosystem: Engineered > WWTP > Effluent > Algae... | reverse complement strand
CAAGTGCTATCCCGGTGCGAGTCCGCTCCAGCGAAGGGTTAGGCCGCACTGTTGCGACCTGTGGTGTCTTTGCTGCTTGGCGGCTCTGGTGCACAGGCCAGTAAGCGTGGCCTCAAGGCCCCATTGCCCCGCTGCCTGAGCTCCAGCACGATGCAGTGATCGGTGCCCCGCATGTAGGTGTGCACTTAACTCATTGATGCACACCATGGACGGCAAGCGAGTTACCAAGACCGAGAGGAGCAGGCGCCGGCATTCCGACGAGTTGAAGCAGACGCTGGTCAACCGCAGTCTTGTACCTGGCGCCTCGGTGGCTGCCATCGCACAGGAGGCCGGGATCAACGCCAACCTGCTGTTCAACTGGCGCCGACTGCACCTGCAAGGCGTGGCCCTTGGCGCGGCCGACTCGCGTACTCCGGTGCTGCTGCCGGTGACGGTTGTCGAGCCGGCACCGATCAAGGTGCTGCCACCGCCGCCGTCGAGCGCGCGCACCTCTCCGGCCGGCACCATCGAGATGGACATCAACGGCGTGCGTATCCGCCTGCGTGGGGCAGTCGATGAGGCCAGTCTGCGCATGGTTCTGCGCGCGCTGGCCGCCATCGCATGATCGGCTTGCCGTGATTGGTCTTCCATCGGGCACGCGCGTGTGGATCGTCGCCGGCCACACCGACATGAGGAAGGGCTTCGATGGCCTGGCAGCGCTGGTGCAGACGGCGCTGGCGGAGAACCCGTTCAAGGGCCATGTCTTCGTCTTCCGTGGCCGGCGCGGCGACATCATCAAGGTGCTGTGGTTCGACGGCCAAGGCCTGATGCTGCTGGCCAAGCGCCTGGAGCGCGGGCGCTTCGTCTGGCCGCAGGCGACTTCGGGCAGCGTGTCGTTGACGGCGGCGCAGCTGTCGATGCTGCTGGAGGGCATCGACTGGCGCATGCCGGTGCGAACGCACCACCCGGAACTGGCCGTCTGAGGTCTGGGGATGCCTGGATCGGTGCCAGCACTGATGGTGATACGGACGCTCATCCTGCACAGTAGCAACTGTGCCGACACCGACCGCCCAACCCCATACCGTCGAGGGCCTGCTGCGTGTGATCGAGGCACGCGACAGCGAGGTGGTGCTGCTCAAGCTGATGGTCGACAAGCTCAAGCTGCAACTGCTGCGCCGCGTGCGCGCCGAGTTCGGGACCTCCAGCGAGCAACTGGCCGCCCAGAGCACCTTCATCGAAGGCGCTGTGATGCCCAAGCGCAAGCCGGTGCCGGCCAATGCGCCTGCTGGTACTGCAGCGAACTCCGCGTCCATCGACCGCAGCCTGCCGGCCCACCTGCCGCGCGAATCGCAGGTGCACCGGCCCGCTGCCACCGACGACCACCAAGACACGGCCGGCCAAGCCTGCGGCTGCAGTGCCTGCGGTGGCCGCCTGCGCCAGATCGGCCAGGACGTGTCCGAGCAACTGGAGTACGTGCCGGCGCACTTCAAGGTCATCCGCCATGTGCGGCCCAAGCTGGCCTGCGTGCGTTGCCAGTCGATCTTCCAGGCCGCCGCTCCAAGTCGGCCGATCGCGCGCGGCCTGGCCGGCCCGGCCTTGCTGGCGCATGTGATGGTCTCGAAGTATTGCGACCACATCCCGCTGTACCGGCTGAGCGGCATCTGCGCGCGCAGCGGCGTGGTGATCGACCGCTCGACCATGGCCGGCTGGGTGGACCAGGGCGATGCGCTGCTGGATCCGCTGGTGGCCGCGCTCGGTCGCTACACGCTGGCCGCAGCCAAGGTGCATGCCGACGACACGCCGGTGCCGGTGCTCGCACCCGGCCTGGGCAAGACCAAGACCGGGCGGCTGTGGGTCTACGTGCGCGACGACCGGCCCGCCGGCTCCACCGAACCGCCGGCCGCCTGGTACCAGTACAGCCCCGACCGCAAGGGTGAGCACCCACAGGCCCATCTGCACAGCTATCGCGGCGTCCTGCAGGCCGACGCCTATGGCGGCTGGGGCAAGCTGTACGCCTCAGGCCAGGTTGTCGAGGCGGCGTGCTGGGCCCATGCCCGCCGGCCGTGGTGGGACCTGTACCTGAGCACCGGCAAGGCCGAGGACTCGATCGCAGCCCAGGCGCTGCGGCGCATCGCCGCGCTGTATGCGGTGGAGGCCGACATCCGTGGCCAGCCGCCCGACATCCGGCGCAGCCAGCGCCAGGCGCGGGCCGGGCCGCTGCTCGACGAGCTGCACGCCTGGCTGACCAGCCTGGTCGGGCGCGTGTCGGCCAAGTCAGACCTGGCGCGCGCCATCGGCTACAGCCTGACCCGCTGGCAAGCGCTGACGCGCTACCGCGACGACGGACGCATCGAGATCGACAACAACGCGGCCGAACGCGCGCTGCGTGGTGTGGCCCTGGGCAGGGGCAACTACCTGTTCATGGGCTCGGACGCCGGCGGGCAGCGCGCGGCGGCGATCTACAGTCTGGTGGAGACGGCCAAGCTCAATGGGCTGGACCCTGAGGGGTACCTGCGCGAGGTGCTGGGCCGCATCGCAAACCATCCCATCAACCGCATCGACGAACTGCTGCCGTGGAACATCGGACGGCGCGACGGCGAGCAACAACCCACTGCCCGCGCGCTGGCTGCCTGAGGACGGCAGCTGCCCTGGCAGCAGAAGGGCCAGGGACGTGAACCACGGCATCGACCCGCGAATGATCGAGGCGCTGGAGGGCGCCAGCAGCCTGCAGCTCTACCAGCTCAAGGCCATCATCACCGCCATGCTCGGCGACCCGCGCCGCGCCCTGGCGGCGCGCACTAGCCTGCACCTGGGGCAGTCCGTGCGCTTCGCCGACTTCCGCGACGGGCAGATGCGCAGCGGCAAGATCATCGCCTTCAAGGACACTCAGGCCACGGTGCTCGAGCAAGGCACCAAACGGCCCTGGAAGATCCCGTGCGTGGCGATGCAGGGCTACACCGACGCCGAGCGACACGACGAGCAGGCGAACTACGTGCCGCCGCCCGAGCCGGTCAGCGCAGCCACCCAAGCACGGGCCTTCCAGCAGGGCGACTCAGTCACCTTCGAAGACCGCGACGGTCGCGTCATCACCGGCGTGGTGGTGCGCGTCAACCAGCGCACCGCCACCATCGGGACAGGCGACGGCGGGACGTGGCGGGTGCCGTTCGGCATGCTGCGCCACGTCCTGGAGATCTGACCCGGGGCGACCTCAGGCACTCGCCGGAGTCAATGGGGCCTTGGGGCCACGCTTACGCTGAAGCAGGCGCCGGTCAACGAGAAAGAGCTCGAACTGCCGGCGGCGCCGGAGGGACAAGAGGTCGTCTGGGACTACGCAGCGACAGGCCTCACGCTGCGCCGGCATCCGCTGGCCATCCTGCGACCGGTGCTGGCGAAGCAGGGGTGGTGCACGGCGGCCGAGCTGCACGACCTGCCCGACGGTCGGCTGGCGCGGGCCTGCGGCATCGTGACGGTGCGGCAGCAGCCTGAGACCGCCAAGGGCGTGATGTTCGTGTCGCTGGAGGACGAGACCGGCAGCGTGCAGGTGATCGTGTGGCCCAAGCTCAAGGCGCAGTTGCGCGGGCCGCTGCTGCGTTCAAAGCTGATGGCGGTGAAGGGGACTTGGCAGCGGGATGGCGACGTGCGCAGCCTGATCGCCGGCCACGTTGAGGATCTGACGGCGCTGCTCGGTGGGTTGGCGACGAGCAGCAGGGATTTTCACTAGATAGCGCTTCGCTGATTCCCAAAAGTCACGAATCACACTTCACATGTAGTAGCGGTAACTTGGATCGGGCTTTGCCTCGGTCAGTTGGCCGTACTCTGCCATGATGCCCCCAACGCGCCTTGCGAAACCGAGCGTGACAGGCTGGCTGCTTCGAAGGTCAGAAGTATTCCAGTTCAGTCGGCCGAGGCCGAGGGCGTCGATTGCGCATTCCCTGACGTCGTGCATGTCCGTGTTGCCGTGAACGATCAACTCGACTGGGATCGGTATGTGCGGTCCTGGGTAGGTCCCAAGCTCGGGTACGAAGCCGGACGTAAAGAGGAAATGTCTCTTCTCGTCCACTGTAACGAGGGTTCCGCGTGCAGGCGGGTACACCCCCTGCGTGACGAAGCGGACGCTGGATGGGGCTAGAGCAACGAGCTGAACGACAGGCACATCTCTAAAGGCTTTGCGGAACCCATCCTGCTCCTGCCTCCAGAAACGAGACGACTTGTGAAGCACGATGCGCTTCGGGAGCTCGCCATTGCGGGCTGTGTACTCATCGACCACCAGCTTGCCGAGTTCTTCGGCCTGCATTTCCGTCAGATGCGGTGTACGGGTTGTCGCATCGCGTTCTGGCTCGAATGACTGGCCCCTGAGCGCGAAGCCGCCTCCGTTTGTCGAGAAGGCCTGTGCCAATGCAGAGTGCACCAAAGCCCTCTTGGTCGTGCGAAGGTGGTGGAAGGTTATGCCGACGAAGCAGGTTTCAGGGCCTCGATTTCGAACGCGCCAGGGAATACCTCCAGCTTTGTAATAGAGGCCAACGCCAAGATTCCATGAACGAGCGGCAGGCTCCTCGTTAGTTCTCAGATCAACCATGCCGCTGTTGCGCAGCAGCTGAATTGGCACGCCGATCTGCATCGCGCGCGCTTTGAGGGCTCGACGGAAGTCGCGCGTCAACAAATCCTCCGAGTGCTCCTCGACGTCCCAATCGAAAGGGAGTTGGAGCTGCTGGCTGGTAGCGGAGGCGGTTGCCTTCTTGAGTGTGTCCCGCTCTGCCTTCGAGAGTGCGCGACTAACGCTCCAGAACCTTCGCTCGACGGCTTCAGGGACAACACACACCACGACGTCCGGGCGGAAGTCCTCCTTCGCTCGGGTTATGGCGGACGCGTAGACACCGACCATCGCCTCGAGACCGTCATAGGGCTTTAGACCCAGCGCCTTCTCGAGCTGCTGATCATGCAAGACGACGTTGCTCGCCTCATGGACGACGAGCTCCGAGCGGAAGACTGCATCAAACCCTGGGAAGGCAATTTGGCTTCCATCTGGCGAACGCGGGTCGATCGCCGACTTGCAGCGACGTAGCCACGAAGAGGCCAGGTCGATGCCTTCGTTGGTTCCGACGATCGATACTCGAATCTGGCTCTTGTGTGCAGAGCCAAACCGAGAATCAAAAGGGCCTGCCTCAGACAATCCGAGGCGCGGATCCTGGAAGAAGCCAGCTCCACCGAACTCCAGCTCTGGGATGGGGAGCCTAGCGATCTGAATCTTCATCTTGCGCAGCCTCGGTAGCTTCTTCGGCGACGATTCGCTCGATCTGCTCCTGCAGGTCTTCGGCCTCTTCACCAAGGTCAGCTGGTGAATCGATTTCTTTACCCTCCGAGGCGGACATCTCCAGAGAATCCTGGAAAACGAACATTGGAATTGTCGAAGCAACGTCCGCGAACGGGCCGGCAGGCTGTCGCGTTAGCTGCAATCGGAACGATGAGTCATCATGGCCATCGGCAAGCATCCGAGACCAGAATACAAGGTCGTGAAGTACCGTCGGGTTGTAGTCGCGCGCCGCCCTTCGAGTCGAGAGTGGTCCAATCTTTTCCGAGGCAATCGGCCTGGTTTCACCGTCGAGCGTGAACACGTAGCCGGGCAGAAGCGTGAGTGCCCAGGCTTCGCCAAACTGTTCGAAGCGCAGGTAAACCGCCTTGTGCTCCCAATAGACGGTCTTGCCAGTGGAACGGGATACGATAGGCTTCGCGACGGTCCTCCTAGATTGCTTGAATGTGCTGCGGTAGCTGATCTCCCTGGGCGTTCCGTCCAGTGATGCGTAGTAAGCCCGCATTCGACCTACTTCGAAGCGGACTGTCATTCCGAGTTTTTCCAGGCGCAGTGCTAGTGCGCGGTTCAGCAAGGCGGGGACTACGCTCAGCGAGTCGCGATCGGCTAGAAGTTGATCGACCGGGACTTGCTCAACTTCGTCTTCAACGGCTAGGTCGAATAGGCGCTTGCCGCCATTTGACCCCTCCGAGGCGAATGTCCATATCCAGCCACGAGAGCATCCGAAGGGATCAACGCCAGCGCGGTCCAGCTTGTTGATCTCGCGATGATCCTCAATTGTCCCGATACGCCAAACCGACTTGGGCCACTCAGTGACGCGCAACAGGTTTGCCGCGTATCGGTGATCACCGGCTGAGGACTTGGCAGTGCGAGTGTGTGCGTCGACCTGCAGAGCCTCGGGTCTGCAAGTGATGGAGGCGATGAATCGGCCATTGTCTTCAGCCGGACCAAAGCGAACACGGTTTAGATTGTTGGCGGCTTCCCGCAAGACATCAGGCAAGCCCGAGCCGGCCTTGTCCATGTCTCCCGCAGAATAGAAGAAGTCAGCCACAACGGGATTTCTGTAGCCCTTCGGGCGTCTAGACCCCACGCCGATGACGTCCTGGAGTGATTCGTCCTCGAGTTCGCGGGTGACGCCTTCAACCAGGCCTCCAGGGTTGTCAAAGGTAATTTCTTCGGCCGTGACGAGTATGCGAGCTGGGGTATCGGCTACGTAGCTTCGGTGGGCGATCAGGTTAGTGAGTAGTTCTTTGAGCGCAAGCGGTGGATACGGGAAGGCCGTTTGCGATACGGCGCCCTTCATGCGAAACGGCCGATTCGCACGAGACAGGAGCGTCGTTGCTTGCTCGAGTTGCTCCCAAAGGTTGCCCTCGATTCGAATCGTCTCTGCTTCCCGCGCTGACGAACCGGCGGCGTCAAGCACTTCAGCAACCCAGGCAGCCGGCCCGCTGATGGTGACCTCGATCCAGCCGACGTCGACTTGCCGATCTGGTCGTCTCGCAAAGAGCAAAACGGCGCCATTGGTCGCCGTTGTGGCGCTCGCGTCAACGACGACAAGGTGGTGCGATTCCATAGCTGCGACAAGGCGCTCTGGCGTGTCGAGAGCAGGTACGTCTTCCCTCAATGCCTCGGCGTAGGAAACTAGCTTTGATCTGACAAGCGTATCGCTGAGGTCTTCCAACTGTCGGTCGGAAGGTCGCATGTCGAATGGGAGGTTCTCGATCTGCGCTGGCGAAGTTGCTCCGACCGGACGTGCAGGGATCGCATTTACCAGTTTGTCGAGTGAAGTTAGCAGCCCGTCGAAGCCGTCGATTTCAACGAACAGCAGATTGGTCTGGATTTGCGATTGGAGTTCTCGCAGAAGTGGGCTCTCCGCAAGTGGATCGCCGCCCTTTCGGTAGCACCAGTAGATCCCGCGACGATAGCTCTTGCAAGCCTCGGCCTGTTCCAGCAGCAAGTGCCGCATCACCGACGGCTCAGCACCTCGATATCCGACCACTACGAGTGGATGGTCGCGCAAGAGCGGGCGAAGTAGTTCGACCAAGGCGTCGTCCAACTTCTGCGTCTCGTTGAAGAGGTTCTTATCGGTGTAGTGATCCACGGACCCGTGGAGATAGAGTACCTGCGGCACGCTTGGCGCGGTGTCGAACATCGCGTAGTCCGAAGCGGTCTTGATTTCGACACAGTGGCCGACGGCCCGTGCTCCCCTCACCGTTCGAGCGATGAGATCGTCGAAGTTCGTAGTGAGGACCGTCGTGATCGATCGCTTTGCCATCAGGTTGACCAAGCGCTGATACCCAACGCTAGGCTCGAGGGTGCGGCGCAATACCGCCTGGAAGAACTCCTTTCTGACATACGAAGGCTGGAGCAGAGCTTCTACCGCGGTTGGATAGAGGTCGGCCGGCAGGGCGCCGCGATCGAACCAGGTACGCTGCTCCAACCACCCATACCAATCGGACCGCATCAGCGTTGGATCGTCAAAGGAGCGAGCAGTCGACTTGCAGTACGCGAACTTCGCAATCGACTCAACTAGCTGTCCAGCGAGCGCCACACCTGAAGAGACCGAAGCTCCCGCGCCGAGCAGAAAGATGGGCCCTTGGCCCTCGTTGAGCAAGGCTGCGATTGATTCCTGCGGGAGTGGCGTCATGAAGAGGATGTGTGCCAAGCAGACTTGCCCAGTCTATCCGCGCACGTGTGCGCTTCGCACCGTGAAAGCGCCTGAATTGAACGGCGGACGGGTGCAGGGACGCTCGTCTTTGTCAGAGACGCAAGCGGTGAAGGTCGGGTGCGGTGCGATTCGACCTTACGCGACCTAGTCACGCCCTACGTCGGATGTCTGACCGTGTAGGTGGGTGGACTGGCGACGAAGTCGCTAGACCGCGTGGCCTGTTGATGAACAGAACTTGCGGCGTTAGGGACGAGAGGCTGTCAGAGAGCGTCAAAGTCCTCGAAGGGATTGGTCGGCACGCGACGGGCCATGAAGATGCCTAGCACCTTTCGATCGGGGAACGCAGTCCGAATGACACTTTGCGCCGCGACAAAGTGGGCACCGGTTGTCAGCACGTCGTCTACGAGGATGACCGTCTTCTTCGGAGCTGGCGCGAGCAACGTATACAGCGCTTCCAGTTCTTGCGGCTTCTTGCGCTGGCCATCGGCCTGCATATGCGACGCGTCGTAGCTCTGTCCCTGCTGAAGCAAGTTGCGCACGTCAGCGTGCTTTCCATCGCACGCCTTCGCCACAATTTGCATCATCCGATCGTCGTACTCGGGGTAATCGTATCTTTCCAGCAAATTGACACGCTGGCCCGCAAAAAGTCCAACAGCGATAACCACTTGCAAAACCGCCTCTCGCGGATACCTTGTGCTTTCGGTGCAGATTGACACGCTTCGACCTGCCCCGGCCGATCACACCGCCGGCGCCTCGAACGCCCCACCGATCTGCTTCGCCCGGCGAGGGTCGTCCGAGTGCAAGTACATGGACGTGGTCGACAAGGAAGCGTGCCGCAGGTTGTCTCGCACCGTCGTCAGCTCGGCACCTCGCTGAAGCGCATGGGTTGCATGCGTGTGGCGCATCCAGTGCGGCGTGGCCCGCCGCAGCTTCTCGGCCAGCGCTGGATTCGTGTCGGCCAGGATTTCGGCCGTCGCGGCGAAGAACCTCTTCACGATAGCCCACAGCCGCTTGGACGTGATGCCGGCCTCGCCATCGAGGCTGCCGAGCAGCGGCGTGGCGGGGTTCCATTTCGCTGGCGTCACGGGGAGGCCGCGCTGAGTCAGGTGCCGGTCCAGAGCCCCACGCGCCAGCCCCGGCAGCACCACCTTGCCGGCCTTGTTGCCTTTGCCGACCACGTGCAACCAGTGATCGCCGTGCGCGTCGACCTCGATGCATCCCAGCGTTGCGTGCACCAGTTCGCCAGCGCGCAGCCCTGTGCTGTAGCTGAAGTCGACCAGGAAGCGAAGCCTTTGGGCGGCGCTCGGCTGCCAACCGTATGACCACTCCAAGCCTTCAGCGACCGTTCTCACCAGCTTCCATTCCCCCTCGGAGAATGATCTTGTCGTGTCCAGGGTCGCCTGCCTGGTGCCGCGGACCTTGATGCCCGCGAAGGGATTTGCCAGCACGTACCGTTGCTCGATCAGCCACCGAAACATCGAGCTCAGCACGGACAGCGCATAGGCCCTGGAGCGCGTGGACAGGCCGCCCGCGAACGGTCGCCACTCGCTGGAACTGCGTGGTGACGCTGGCCCGACCCAACGCGCCCTCGGTGTTGGTTGCCGCAAAAAGGCCCGGTACGTCACGGCGTCCTCGGTGGCCAGCGAGGACAGCGCCACGCCGCGCTCGACGATCGCCCACAGGATCAGCCGCTCGGCCTCCTTGCGGTAGGCGCGCTGCGTCGCAGGCGCTTCGTGCAGCGACAGCCAGGCCTGGACCGCCTCGTAGTCGTTGTTCGCTCTCAGGACGCACGACGCGCGCGGTGCACGATGAAGGCCCATGGTGCCGTTGACCTCATGGGGCACGATGAGCCTTTCCCAAGGAACCACATCCGATGGCGCTTGGGTGACCAGCAGCGCACGTGCACGGTCGGTCAGGTCTGCATGCGCAGCAAAGAACGCCTGGATCCGGCGCGCACCTGCCACGCCGAGGCCGTCGATGTCCACCCACCAACGCCTGCGGCGCGGTACTCGGAGCGTGAGGTCGGCCAGGGTCTTGATGCCGGCCTGGCGCAGCACTGCGGCGACGCGGGGCTCGAGCCAGAGGTCGATGCCGTCGCCGATCAGGGGAACCGGGACGGCCGCGCTGCGCAGCTGCTCGATGGCGGCAGCCATGGCGCGTGCAGCCGCTGGGCCTTTGCGCGCGGGCCCGCTGAAAAGCTTGGCGAGGTCATCACGGTGGCGCGACTTGGCGAACGCCGCGATGTCGCGGCGGATCGCGCCAATGACGCCGCGCGACGATTGACCGGCCGCCCGATCTTCACCGAGATACCGCGTCACCGCGCCCCTCGACGACAGCCCCTCGTGCCATGCCCGCAATACCGCGAGTGCCGCCGCGTCAGGCAGCGAGAACGCCGGTGCTGTTACAGACGAGCCGATTTCCAAGCGGCACAGTTTACGCTGTTGACAGCTCTATGCCGCTAAGGTTAGTTATCGGCATAG
>Ga0209277_10001788_pt1 | contig 10436 bp, 10 predicted proteins | sample JI81AbrownDNA_FD_187503 | JGI IMG/M metagenome (GOLD analysis project Ga0209277, IMG submission 187503) | Wastewater effluent complex algal communities from Wisconsin, to seasonally profile nutrient transformation and Carbon sequestration -... | ecosystem: Engineered > WWTP > Effluent > Algae... | reverse complement strand
CGCCGTCCCCATCGACGCAATCACCGGGCGCGCGGTCGCCGTGGTGTGGCCGTTGGGCCGGGCGGGGTGGTTGTCGAACTACTCGTCGACCTTTGCTCCCGTCGGGGAGCCGACAGGTGCGCTGCCTGACGCGCCGGTGGGTGAGCCGGCGAGGACCTCGGCGGCCACACCGTGAGGCGCACCCCGTCGCGGCGGCCCAGCCTGCGGGTCGAGCGCGCCCTGCAGCGCGAGGGACACCGCGTGCTCGCCGGGATGGACGAGGTCGGGCGAGGGGCGTTGGCCGGGCCGGTCACGGTGGGCGTGGTCATCATCGACGAGTCCTGCGGCACGGCACCCCAAGGGGTCAAGGACTCCAAGCTGCTCGTCCCCCACGCCCGCACGGCCATGGTTCCGCGCATCGAGCGCTGGGCGGTGGCCCACGGCGTCGGGAACGCAAGTGCCGCCGAGATCGACGACATCGGCATCATCGCCGCACTGCGGGTGGCGGGCGTGCGCGCCCTGGCCGAGGCCGGCATCCGGCCCGACCTGGTCATCCTCGACGGCAACCACGACTGGCTGACCGCCCCGCAGGACGTCGGGCTGTTCGCGTTCGACGACGACGTACCGGCGGCGACCCCGCCGGTGAGCACGATGATCAAGGCAGACCTGAAGTGCTCGTCGGTCGCCGCGGCCTCGGTGCTGGCCAAGGTGCGCCGCGACGCGATCATGGCCGGGCTGGGGGAGCAGCACCCCGCCTACGGCTGGGGCGAGAACAAGGGGTACGCCGCGCCTGGGCACCTCGACGCGCTGCGGCGGCTCGGGCCGTGCGAGCTGCACCGGCGCTCGTGGCGGCTGCCCGGCGTGATGAACGATGATGGCGTGGTGGCGGCGGATGCCGCCGTGCCGACTGACGCACCTGATGTGAACGACGTGGACGCAATGAACGCTGTGGACGACCTGACGCGAGTGGGAGAGCGATGAGCTCGGAGGACCTCGAGAAGTACGAGAGCGCGGCTGAGCTGGCGCTCTACCGCGAGTACCGCGACGTCGTCGGGCTGTTCAGCCACGTCGTCGAGACCGAGCGGCGCTTCTACCTGTGCAACAGCGTCGACGTGAAGGTGCGCAGCGACGGCGGCGAGGTCTTCTTCGACGTCACGATGCACGACGCGTGGGTGTGGGACATCTACCGACCGGCCAGGTTCGCCAAGACCGTGCGGGTCGTGACGTTCAAGGACGTCAACGTCGAGGAGCTCGCCAAGAGCGAGCTCGAACTGCCCAAGGGCAACTTCTAGCACCCACCGGCGGCGCCGCTGCCCGCGCGGTTGTGGGGGTGATCGTCCACAGGGCGGGTCGGGGCGCGGCATTGTCCACAGGCGCTCGGATGCCGCTCGCGTCACCGCCCGCCGGCGGGTTGGCTCGCGCTCATGACGAGTCACGAACGAGCGCCCGGGCGACCAGACACCGCGAGCCCCGCGGATCAGCCACCGACCCCGGAGTCGGTGGGCCTCGACGTGGTGGGCGTACCCGTGTCGAGGAGCACGCTGGGGCGGGTGGGGGAGGACCTCGCGGTGCGCTGGCTCGTCGATCACGGGATGCAGGTGGTCGAGCGGAACTGGCGGTGTGAGCACGGCGAGGTCGACATCGTGGCGCTCGACGGCGCCTGCCTGGTGATCTGCGAGGTCAAGGCTCGTCGCTCCCTCGCCTTCGGTGAGCCGGTCGAGGCGGTGACCCGTGCCAAGGCGGCGCGCCTGCGCCGACTGGCCGCGGTGTACGCCCGCACCCACGACACCGGTGCGGCCCACGTGCGGGTTGACGTGCTCGGCATCCTGTTTCGTGCGAACCACCCGCCCCTGGTGCGCCATGTGCGGGGGGTGGGGTCATGACCTTCGGCTTGGGGCTGACTCGTTCCGTGGTGCTGAACGGGCTCGACGGGGTGCTGGTCGACGTCGAGGCCCACATCGGTCAGGGCCTGCCGTACTTCGCTGTCGGTGGCACCCCGGACCCCGCCTGCGCCCAGGCGCCCGACCGGGTCAAGCCCGCCGCGGCGACGAGTGGGGTGCCGGTCCCGCCGCACCGCATCACGGTGAACCTGTCGCCGGCCTCCATCCCCAAGCGTGGCGCCGGCTTCGACCTGTCGATCGCGGTGGCGGTGCTCTCGGCGTCGGGGCAGATCCGTGGGGGTCGTGCTCGCGATGTCGTGCACCTCGGCGAGCTGGCGCTCAACGGGCGGCTGCGCGGGGTCCCCGGTGTCCTGCCCGCGGTGCTCGCGGCGATGCGGGCGGGTGTCCGGCACGTGGTGGTGCCGCTCGAGAACGTCGGTGAGGCGCAACTCGTCGACGGCGTCGTCGTGCACGGGGCGGCATCCCTGCGGGACGTCATCGACTGGTACACCGCCGCGGAGGAAGGGGTGCCGCTGCCTCCGGCACCTGCGCCGGTCCCACCCGTGGCTCCCTCGTGCGGTGGTCCTGACCTCGCTGACGTCGTTGGTCAGGAGGAGGCCCGGCTGGCCATCGAGCTGTCGGCCACGGGTGGCCATCATCTGTTGATGTCCGGGCCACCCGGCGTCGGGAAGACCATGCTCGCTGAGCGACTCGTGACGGTGTTGCCGCCACTCAGCCGGGAGGAGGCGCTGGAGACCCACGCCATCCGCTCGGTGACCGGCCAGATCGGGGAGGTCACCAGGCTCGACCACACCCCGCCGTTCGTCGCGCCCCACCACAGCGCGACCCTCGCCGCGATCGTCGGTGGCGGAAGCGGCGTCGCCCTTCCGGGGGCGATCTCGCGGGCTCATCACGGGGTGCTGTTCCTGGATGAAGCTCCCGAGTTCAAGAGTTCGGTGCTCCAGACGTTGCGCCAGCCGCTGGAGTCCGGCGAGGTCATCATCGCCAGGGCACGACAGATGGTGCGGTACCCGGCGCGGTTCCTGCTCGTCCTCGCCGCGAACCCGTGTCCTTGTGGTCGTTCCTACGGCAAGGGTGCCGATTGCACCTGCAAACCGATGGAGATCCGCACCTACGTGGGTCGCCTGTCCGGGCCCTTGCTCGACCGGGTGGACCTTCAGGTGCACGTCCCGCCGTTGCAGCGCGCGGCCATCGGCGACGCGACAGGAGAGGGCAGTGCCGTGGTCGCAGCGAGGGTGGCCCGTGCCCGGGCTGCCCAGGCGGAGCGGTGGTCGGGGCGGGGGTGGGCCACGAACGGGCTCGTGCCCGGCCATGTGTTGCGCCGTGCGCCCTTCCGGCTGCCCGGGGCAGCGACCGCGGCGCTGGACCGCAGCCTCGACCGGGGGGCGGTCACGCTGCGCGGGTACGACCGCGTCCTGCGCGTGGCGTGGTCGGTTGCCGACCTGCTCGGTCGGGACAGCCCCGGGGCCGCTGACGTCGCGATGGCACTCGGGCTGCGCAGTGGTCAGCTGGTGGCGGCATGACGTCGCCGCGTGCGTTCGCTGTCGACGGGTGCGTCCGATGAGCACCAGCGGGGTGCCCGGGCGTCGGCCGAGTTCGCTGGAGCGTGACGAGCGGTGGGCCCGGGTGGCGTGGGCGTTCCTGGCCGAACCGCGCGAGACCTCGGTGGTCGCGGCGCTGGGCACCTTCGGCGCCGTCGAGGCCCTCGCCCGATTCCGCGCCGGGCACCTGCTCGTTCGCCCCGGCGCCTTGGAACGACTACCACTGCTCGACGTCGACGACCTCGCGCACGCCGCTGATCGACAGGGCGTCCACGTCGTCGTGCCCGGCGACGAGGGCTGGCCACTCGGTGTCGACCGGCTCGACGAGCCGCCGTACGCGTTGTTCGTGCGGGGCTACCCCGACCTCGACACCCTCGTCGAGCGGTCGGTGGCCGTCGTGGGGTCGCGGGCGGCCACCGACTACGGGATGCGCACGGCCGCAGACCTGGCCGAGGGGCTCGGCGCGCGAGGCTTCACGATCATCAGTGGCGCGGCCTACGGCATCGACTCGGCGGCCCATCGCGCGGCCCTCGCGTCCGGTGGGCCCACCGTCGCCGTCCTGGCCTGTGGGGCCGACCGGTTCTACCCCGCAGCCCACCGCAGCATGCTCAACGAGATCGCTCGCACCGGGGCGGTCGTCAGTGAGGTGCCCGTCGGCGCAGCGCCCTACCGCAGCCGCTTCCTCGCCCGCAACCGCCTCATCGCCACCTTGGCCCGCGCCACGATCGTCGTCGAGGCCAGCCAACGGTCCGGCTCGTTGACCACGGCCAGACACGCCCGCGAGAACCACCTGCCCGTCGGTGCGGTTCCCGGCCCGGTGACGAGCATGGCGTCTGCTGGCTGCCACGCCCTCATCCGTGATGCGGAAGCCGTGCTCGTCACCGATGCGGCCGAGGTCGCCGAGCTCGCAGGGCGTATCGGTGAAGATGTCCTGCCCGGCTTCGACGAGCTCACCGAGCCACGGGCGCCGCAGGACGACCTCGACCCCGTGTCGTATGCCGTGTGGTCGGCGGTTCCTGTGCGGTCGGGAGCATCGACGGAGAAGATCGCCGCTGCGGCCGCGGTGGACGCGCGCAGCCTCATCGGCATCCTTGCCGCCCTCGAGGCGCTCGGGCTGGTGCGGCGCGACGCCGGAACCTGGCGCAAGGTCACCGGGCGACGAGCGGCTCGGTGATGAGGGCAAGGTGCTGGGTGTCGAGTGCTGGGTGGCGCTGCACACCGCGCGCCTGGTGCCGCGCGCCGTGTTGCGGGTGTGACGGGTGGGGTGACACCGTGAGGCCGTGACCGTCACGTCGTTGGAGGCGCTGCCAGCGTTCGAGCGCCACCTGCGCGCCGAGCGGGGGCGCTCGGTGCACACCGTGCGGGCCTACCTGCGCGACGTGGAGACGTTCCTGTCCGAAGCAGGCGTGGGCGATGACGACGGGCTGCGCGAGGTGTCCCTCGCCGACCTGCGCGCGTGGCTCGGAGTGCTCTCGCGCCGAGGCGCGGCCCGCGCCAGCATCGCCCGCACCTCCGCGTCGCTGCGCACGTTCTTCGGCTGGCTCGAGCGCACCGGTCGCATCTCCACCGACCCCTCGCTGCGCCTCACCGCGCCGAGCAGGCACCGGACCCTGCCACCGGTTCTCGCCCAGCGTTCGGCCACCGCCCTGCTCGACGTCGCCGAGGTGGCAGCCGATGACGACGACCCGATCCACCTGCGCAACCGCGCTGCTCTCGAACTGCTCTACGCGACCGGCATCCGGGTCGGTGAACTCGTCGGGCTCGACGTCGACGACGTCGACCTGGCCAGCGATGTCCTGCGGGTCGTCGGCAAGGGCGACAAGGAGCGTCGCGTTCCGTTCGGCGTCCCGGCTCGTCAGGCCGTGACCGAGTGGCTCACCCGCGGTCGCCCGCGGCTCGTCGGGCCGCAGAGCGGGCCGGCCCTGCTGCTCGGGCGCCGAGGGCGCCGCGCTGACCAGCGGCAGATCCGGTCCGTGGTGCACGACCTGCTCCAGCACGTGCCGGATGCACCCGACCTCGGCCCACACGGGCTGCGGCACAGCGCCGCGACGCACCTGCTCGAGGGCGGAGCCGACCTGCGCATGGTGCAGGAGCTGCTCGGTCACGCCTCCCTCGCGACGACGCAGATCTACACGCACGTGTCCGTCGAGCGGCTCAAGGCCTCGTACGCGCAGGCTCATCCCCGCGCCTGATCAGTGGAAGGGCAGCAGGATGATCCGGCCGCCCGCGAGCAGCGGAAGCGGGTCGAGGTAGGTTTCGCCGCGGCGCGCGCCCAGGTGGAGGCAGCCTCGCGGGCCGCAGTGTCCGGCGGTGGCTTCGAGGGTGCCGATGCGCTGGCCGGCCGTCACCACGTCACCACCAGCAACGGAAGCAGTGACCGGCTCGTAGGTGCTGCGCAACCCGTCCGCGTGCTCGATGCTGACCGTCCCCCGACCAGCGATCACCCCGGCATGCGTCACGACGCCACCCTCGACCGCCAGCACCGCCACACCCTCGGATGCCGTGAGGTCGAGGCCGCGGTGCCCCGCACCGTACGGCGAGAGCGGCGCCACGAACGGGCGCGCCACCTCGGGGCGTGGCTCCACCGGCCACTGCCACCGCGGACGCTCCCCAGCTGCCGGGGTGCCCAGCCCAGCACCCGACACCTCAGCCCCGAGCAGCCCGACGACGGCAGAGGCCACGGCGTGGATACCGCTGGCCTGCGCGCCAGGCAGGCTCGCCCTCGTGTCAGGCGGGGCAGACGCGGCAACCGCTGCGGCGAGCACACCAGCCATCGCGGCCAGGGCTGAGGAAAGGGACATGCACCCAGCGTGCCCAGCCACCCCACCCGAGGCGAGTCGCCCACGAGAGCCTGTGGACGGCATCCGACCAAAGGCACCCCTGTGGACGACGACCCCGCCACCGCCGCCCCGCCGGGGTCAGGACGACAGGCGGCGGCAGGCCTCGTCGAGCACCTCGTCACGCTTGCAGAACGCGAACCGCACGAGGGTGCGCCCGGCCTCCGGGTCGTCCTGGAACACCGACACCGGCACCCCGACCACGCCCGAGCGCACCGGCAGCTCGTGGCAGAACGCCAACCCGTCGACGGCCCCGAGCGACGCGGCATCCGCGACGACGAAGTACCCGCCGGCAGGCACCGACACCTCGAGCCCGGCACCGCGCAAGCCGTCGACCAGCCGGTCGCGCTTGCCCTGCAGGGAGCGCGCCAACCCGGCGAACACCGAGTCCGGCAACCCCAGCCCGACCGCCACCGCCGGCTGGAACGGCCCCGACCCCACGTAGGTGAGGAACTGCTTGACCGCCCGAACGGCCGCCACCGCGGCAGCGGGCCCGCTCACCCAGCCGACCTTCCAGCCCGTCGTCGAGAACGTCTTGCCGGCTGAGGAGATCGTGAGCGTGCGCTCGGCCATCCCTGGCAGCGATGCCACGGAGACGTGCTGCCCACCGTCGAACACGAGGTGCTCGTACACCTCGTCGGTGACCACCCACGCGTCGTGCTCACGCGCCAGCTCGCAGATCAGCTCGATCTCCTCCCGGGTGAAGACCTTGCCCGTCGGGTTGTGCGGCGTGTTGAGCAACACCATGCGGGTCCGCGAGGAGAACGCCGCCCGCAGCGACGACTCGTCGACCGCGAAGTCCGGGAAGCGCAGCACCGAGGTGCGGCGCACCCCACCGGCCAGGGCGATCGTCGCGGCGTAGCTGTCGTAGTACGGCTCAAACGTCACCACCTCGTCACCTGGTGCCACGAGGGCCAGCACCGTCGCCGCGATCGCCTCGGTCGCCCCCACGGTGACGAGCACCTCGGTGCGCGGGTCGACCGACACCCCCCAGAAGCGCGCCTGGTGCGCGGCGATGGCATCGAGCAGCTCGGGCACTCCTGCACCGGGCGGGTACTGGTTGGCCCCGCCGCGAATCGCCGCCACGGCCGCCTCGAGCACCTCGCTCGGACCATCGGTGTCAGGGAAGCCCTGCCCCAGGTTGATCGCGTCGTGCTCGACGGCCAGCGCCGACATGGTCGCGAAGATCGTCGTACCGAACGGCGTCAGCGCCGCGTTGCCGGGGGCTCGGGTCATGGGGGAGAGGCTATGCCGTGCGGCGTACCCTGCACCGCATGGACAGCCAGACCCTCGGCACCCTCGACGCCGTCGCCACTGCCGCCGCCGTGCGCGAGGGCCGCATCAGCGCCCGCGAGACGGTGCAGGCCGCCCTGGCGCGCATCGAGGAGCGCAACGGCCCCGTCAACGCCTTCACCGTGGTCCGTGCCGAGAGCGCGCTCGCGGAGGCGGACGAGCTGGATGCCGTCGGCCCCAGTGCCGATCGCCCCCTCGCCGGGGTTCCCATCGTCGTCAAGGAGGAGTACGACGTCACCGGCGACGTGACGACTCTCGGTGGGGCCGGCAACTCCACGCCGCGCACCGCCGACAGCGAGGTCGTGCGTCGCCTGCGCGCCGCCGGTGCCGTCATCGTCGGCCGCACGACGATGCCCGAGTTCGGCCAGTTCCCGTTCACCGAGAGCCTGGCCACCGGGGTCACCCGCAACCCCTTCGACCTCGACCGCTCACCGGGTGGCTCGTCCGGCGGGTCGGCCGTGGCAGTCGCGACGGGGACGGTGCCGGTGGCGCTCGGCGCCGACGGGGGTGGGTCGATCCGCATCCCCGCCTCGGCCTGCGGGCTCGTGGGTCTCAAGCCCACCCGGGGGCGCATCTCCGTGGCACCCCTGTCGCAGCACTGGTACGGGCTCGTCGTCCTCGGCGGCATGTCGCGCAGCGTGCGCGACAGCGCCCTGCTTCTCGACGTCATCTCGGGCTCGACACCCGTCGACCGCTGGTCGGTGCCGCCGCCGCGCGAGCCCTTCGCGGCCGTGGCGGCTCGCGAGCCGGGCACCCTGCGCATCGCGTGGAGCACCAAGTGCGTCACGCCCGGGGTCGACACCGACCCCGAGATCACCGCGGCCACCGAACAGGTCGCCAGGGCGCTGGTCCGGCTCGGGCACCGGGTGCACCGCACCGCGCCCCGCTGGCCGGTGGCGACCGACGCGTTCCTGCCGCAGTTCTACGGTGGCATGGCCGCCGAGGCCGGTCAGGTCGAGCACCCCGAGCGGCTCGAACCCCGCACCCGGCAGACCGCGCGCCTGGCCCGGTGGGCGACGCCCCGGGTGGTCGAGCGCGCCATCCGCCGGGGGGAGCGGGTCGCCGCGGCCGTCGACGCACGCCTGCTCACGGACGCCGACGTCTTCCTCCTGCCGACGATGCCGAAGCTGCCCCCGCCCGTCGGCCTCCTGGACGGGATGGATGCCGTCCGCGCCCAGGTCGCGACGCTTCCCTACGTGGCCAACACCGTGCTCACCAACGTCTCCGGCCACCCGGCGCTGGCCCTGCCGGCCGGGCTCTCGGCCAGCGGGCTGCCGATCGGCGTCCAGCTCATCGCCCGCCGCGGCGAGGAGGGGCTGCTCCTCGCCATCGCTGCCCAGATCGAGGCCTCGAGGCCCGATTTCTGGCCGGGGGTCGCGACCCCGTAGACTTGCGGGTGCGTCCGACTCCGGTCGGGCGACTTCGCGCGCCTTCTCACCGTCACCTGGACCACCACACGACGGGGCGCACCTTGGCAGTCCGGATGCCGCGGCATCCGGTGAGGTGCGTAGCAGGCGCCAGGCAGGAGCCCCGCACCTTCGCGCGGCATCCGACGAAACTGACCAACGCACAAGGAGAACACGGCATGGCCGTCGTCACCATGCGCCAGCTCCTCGAGAGCGGCGTCCACTTCGGGCACCAGACCCGTCGCTGGAACCCCAAGATGAAGCGCTTCATCATGACCGAGCGCAACGGCATCTACATCATCGACCTGCAGCAGTCGGTGACCTACATCAACAACGCGTACGAGTTCGTCCGCGAGACCGTGGCCCACGGCGGGACGATCCTGTTCGTCGGCACCAAGCGCCAGGCGCAGGAGCCGATCGCCGAGCAGGCCACCCGCGTCGGCATGCCGTACGTCAACCACCGCTGGCTCGGTGGCATGCTCACCAACTTCCAGACGATCTCCAAGCGGCTCACCCGCCTCAAGGAGCTCGAGGAGCTCGACTTCGACGACGTGGCCGGCAGCGGCTACACGAAGAAGGAGCTGCTCATCTTCAAGCGCGAGAAGGACAAGCTCGAGAAGACCCTGGGCGGCATCCGCACCATGGGCAAGGTTCCCTCGGCCGTCTGGATCGTCGACACCAAGAAGGAGCACCTCGCCGTTGACGAGGCCCGCAAGCTGGGGCTGCCCGTCATCGCGATCCTCGACACCAACTGCGACCCCGACGAGGTCGACTACAAGATCCCCGGCAACGACGACGCGATCCGTTCCGTCACGCTGCTGACCCGGGTCATCGCGGATGCCGTCGCCGACGGTCTCATGGCACGCGCCGGTGGCCGCGCCGACGAGGACGTCGTCGCCGCTGACGAGCCCCTCGCCGAGTGGGAGCGCGAGCTCCTCGGTGGCGACGCTGCCGAGGCCGCTGCGGCTGCCGAGGCTCCCGCCGCTGAGGCCGCCCCGGTCGAGGCTGAGGTTGCCGAGGCTCCCGCCGCTGAGGCGGAGGTTGCCGAGGCTCCCGCCGCTGAGGCGGAGGTTGCCGAGGCTCCCGCCGCCGAGGCCGAGGTTGCCGAGGCTCCCGCCGACGAGGCCGCCCCGGCCGCCGACGCGGACCAGGCCTGAGCCTGCCCCCTCGTCCCTGTCCGAACTGCTAGCTGAAAGAGCGATACCACTCATGGCGAACTACACCGCCGCTGACATCAAGGCGCTCCGCGAGAAGACCGCCGCCGGAATGATGGACGTCAAGAAGGCCCTCGACGAGGCCGATGGCGACATGGCCAAGGCCGAGGAGATCCTTCGCGTCAAGGGCCTGAAGGGTGTGACCAAGCGCGAGGGCCGTACGGCCTCCAACGGGCTGGTCACCGCCAACGCCGGCGCCGGCGAGGGCACCCTCGTCGAGGTTCTGTGCGAGACCGACTTCGTGGCCAAGGGTGAGCGCTTCGGC
>Ga0209277_10001785_pt1 | contig 10450 bp, 9 predicted proteins | sample JI81AbrownDNA_FD_187503 | JGI IMG/M metagenome (GOLD analysis project Ga0209277, IMG submission 187503) | Wastewater effluent complex algal communities from Wisconsin, to seasonally profile nutrient transformation and Carbon sequestration -... | ecosystem: Engineered > WWTP > Effluent > Algae... | reverse complement strand
AAGCTCCAGAAAATCTGTGTTGATTGATTGATCAAGGCAAAGTACATCCTTTTGCTGACCAGATTGAATTAGAAAATATCGTCTAGTGGATGCCTCCTCTTGTAATGGTTCGAGTTCATATGTGGAATCATAATGATTGTGTAAATATAAATCAATGGATTCCGATATTAGCTTCGTGTTCATCAATTTACCTCTTGAAAAATTAAGGAAAACGTGGTACCTTTTTTTGGCGTCGATTCGATTTCAATACCAATGCCAAATGTATCGGCGATCTGTTTAACAACGAACAATCCGAGTCCTGTTCCCTTTCCTAACTCTTTCGTAGTAAAGTATGGTTCGAAGATTTGACTTTTTATGTCGTCTGACATTCCTGTTCCATCATCAGAAATATGAAGAACTACTTTATGATTTTTTCTTTCAAGAGTAATGTGAATTGTTCCTGTATTTGCTGTTGCATCGGCCGCATTTAAAAGCAAATTAGAAATTAAAATACTAAATTGATCTGCATTAACTCGGATGAATGTTTTCTTATCGAGAGGTATTAACTGAATAAGACAATATTTTAATCGCGCTGTTTGTTTAAATACCTCGAGAACATTTGAAATAGACTCGTTGATTTCAATTGCTTCATCATTGTGTTTTTGGCTTTTTGAAGATTTTCCGAGTAATAATAAATTTGTCGTAAGTGCTTGTAACTTTTGAGTTTGATTCATTGTTACTTGGAGAGCACGGTTTTTTAAATTTATATCTGCACTTTCTTTCATTGCCATCTCGGTAAATCCTTGTATCGCTGTTAAAGAATTGTTAATTTCGTGCCCTATACTGGCCGCCACTGTTGATAGAAACGCTCGCCTTTCTGAATCAATCAGTTGTTCTACCATCACCTTTTTATGTGTCACATCTCTGACGACTCCGGTAAAATATGTATCTCCATCAAGTATATACGTACATATTGCAATGTCTGCGAGAAATGTAGATCCATCTCGTCTCTTGAGTGTAACGTCCGTTAACTGAATTGCTTTTTTGCCAATTTGCTGGGCAATGACATTCCTGACCTGGTTTAAATATTTATCGTATTTTGATTCTATAAATAAAATTTGTAAAGGTTGGCCAAGAAAATCTGTCACATTGGGATATTTGAACATTTCAAAAGATGCTAAATTGGCTGAGACGATAATCTGATTTGAGTTAATCGTTACTACCGCATCACTTGTGGCGTTTAGTATCGCAGCGTTTTGTCGATTGAGATCTAGATTTTGAGTTCGAAGCTCTTTTTCCATGATCTCAGACTGATGAAGTTTGTCTATTTCGATGTCCTTCTGAGATTTTGATTCAATAGCCTTTTTGACAACGGACAACAATTGATTACGCTCGACAGGTTTTGAAATGTAATCAAAGGCTTTATAACGTACAGCTGATTCTGCGGAGCTTAAATTTGGATTTCCTGTAATTAATATAACTGGCAAATTCAATTGCGTATCAGATACATATTTCATTAAGTCTAATCCACTCAAACCCTTCATCATGATATCGGAAATGACCAAACTATAATTTTGTTCCGATTGGATCTTACTAATGGCACTTTCAGTCGAGTCTGACAGTTCAACCTCGTATCCTTCTCGCTTCAGAACTCGACCTAGAGCAACTCGGATGTCTTCTTCATCATCGACGATCAATATTTTAATCATATTTTTCCATCTGGGCGGGAAGGAAGATTTCGATTTTTGAACCTACACCTAATTTAGATTTTATGGTAATTTCTCCATCATGGTCATTGATGATTTTTTTGGAAATGGAAAGCCCTAATCCAGTACCTTGCATTTCTCTTCGAGTAGTAAATAAAGGTAAAAATGCTTTATCTAGAGTATCTTCACTCATTCCTGGGCCATTATCTTCGATTGAGAAGACGACCCAATCTTTATTTTTTATATTAATTAGTTCGATACCGATTTCAATTTTAGGAAATTCTCGCGGAGGATTCATTTCGGAGAGCGCATTAATGGCATTTACAACACAATTAATGAGAACCTGTTCAATTTCTTGCCAGCGAACAATGATTCCTGGAAGATTAGGTCCAGCATGACGAAAGAATTCAATTCCTTTCTTCTTACAACTTAATTCTACAAGTTCACTCGATCTAACCAAAATATAGTAAGGGGACACCAAATCACGAGTTTGACTTTCAACTCTTCCTAAGTCCAAAAGGGATCTGACCAAATCACGAATCTTAAGATTAGCGGACTCGATTTTTTTTAATATCATTTTTCTTTCGGCAGGATCATCTTCTCCGACAACAATCAGATCATCTAAATATAATAAAGCACTCTGGAGAGGGTTATTGATCTCATGCGCAAGACCAGCTGCAATTTCACCGATACTTGCGAACTTCATAGATTCAATTAACTGGCGATCCAATTTTTTAGCTTCTGATCGATCGGTAAATACCAACATGATTACATTCTCCATATTGATATAATGCCTGATAGGAATGAATCGAACTTCAAAGGTATATTCGATATCTAATAAATAAAAATTAAATTCTTTACTCTTTGCTCCATAGGATTGAAAAACCTCTTTCAATAACTTTAGAAATTCCAATTTAATCTCTTCATCTAAAAAGGAAAAAATCTGATCTCCTTTTTCCAAAGGGATAAATTGGAATAACAGGAATTTGAAAATTGGAACTATTTCTTGAATTATACCGTTTTCATCTACCATAACGATACCGTTATTCAATGTTGCTAGAATCGTTTTAATACGTTCTTCAGAATTTCTCAAACGTTGCTCTGCCTGCTTCAATTCAGAAAAATCAAATAAAAGAATCAGTAGACCTTTAAATTTTTTATTCTCATCTCGAAGTACGGAGGACTGAAAAAGCATATAAGTGTTATTTCCATTAATATCCGTTAGTTGTATTTGTTTGTTCAATGATTGCTCAAGAATTTTTTCTCGAAAATGGATGTCAGAGGAAATGATATTAATGATATCGAAATCTTTCAATTTTTCGGGGATCAGTCCGAGTGTTTTCATGGCTGATTCGTTGGCGAAATCAATGATTAGATTTCCATTTAATGAGAGGATAGGTATATTGATTCGATTTAATAGATCATGAGAATTTATTCTCAGATCAAGTAGAGTATCTTTGGTTTCGATTTTTTTTATTTCGACGAAGATTAGCAAATGCCCAGACTTGAATGGGTGTATGATTTTTTTAATTCGAGTCTGGATATTAAGAATATCTTTGGATTTATTTATAGCTTTAGATTGGTAATAATTTTCCGAGTTCGAATTTTGAAATTCAGGAAATATTTCCTGAATAGGTTTGTTTATGATTTCTGCTGAAGTGTAATCGAGAATTGTTAAGCTATAATTATTTGCGAAGAGATTATTTCCATCATCACTATCAAATATTAAGATTCCATTCTCATCGGAGGAGAATATTTGACTTAGGAAAGATCTAAAAGAATCGTTCATTATCACGGGTTTTTTAGGCGAAATATGATCTCATTATTTTTCAGATCAATCTACCAAATATATCAATTCCAACGACGTAATGCAATGAAAAATATGGGAGGAAAACCATCCTCAGTCGATCTGGGTGGACATTCTTTATTTTTTTGGGAATTTAATGCCACCGAATCCAACTCGATCATTTTTTTGCATGGATTACTCGATGAAGGTTTTAGCAATCGAAGAATCGTTAGAGAATTGTTAGGGGAAGATCGACGTATTCTTGTTTTTGATCTTCCAGGATATGGCAAGAGTCTTCTCCCACAAATAAAATATTTATTTCAAATCGATGTATGGGCAGATTTGTTACTGGAAGCCTTCAGTAAGATTGGTTTGAAAGAAATCACTTTGGTCGGGCATTCTATGGGCGGATTAGTTTCCCAGCATATAGTTCTCAAAGATCGGCAACGAATTGTAAAAAAATTAGTTTTACTCGCTCCCGGAGGAATGCCTCATCCAAAACGAGATGAAATTAGGGAGCTGTTATTTCCTAAATCAGATGAGAATGTTGTTGCATTGCTTGGGCAGTTATATGGGGAGGATGCGCCAGAACCCAGTTATCTCATGCGGAAAACATTAGTTACAGTTTGGAACGGATGGGAAAATTCTTACTTGCAGGAGAACACATTAAGAAGGGAGAACGAGATATTTCACGGAGAAAAGGTGCGTGCGATACGGATTCCGACCCTGATCATTGCAGGGGATCAAGATGAAATTACACCGCCTACAATGATGATTCAGATGAAAAAAATGATCAGAAAGTGTGAGCTCATATGGTTAAAAGGAGCCAAGCACGCGATTCATTTGGAACGGCCAAAAGAAATTGTTAGGGCTCTTTTGTCCTTTTCGGCCAAGTATTAATTCTGAGCAAAATATTTACAAAAATGGATTCGTTAGTTGCTAAGTTTTGTAATGAATAGAATAATTTTACTATTTAACAGACCCGCCTATATAAAATTTAGTAAATATGATGAAAATTAACATCCTGGTCGTCGAGGATGAGCCCTTTTTGGGGCTAAATATTAAACAGAAAATTGAATCTTTTGGGCATCATGTTATTGCAGTCGTTCCCTCCGGTGATGAAGCATTTCAGGTAGTATCTGAAAAGGTACCCGATCTAATTTTGATGGATATAAACCTAGAGGGAACATTGAGTGGATTGGAAACTGCCGATTCACTGAAAGATCAGTTTTCGGTGCCGATTTTGTTTTTAACTGGTTGTTTAGGAGAAGCCGATCAACATAAAATTGCGCAAGTTCCCTCTTATCATTTCTTGCTTAAACCATTTACAACCGATCAATTAAGAGAATCGATCTCCTCATTTTTTATTTAGATTTCTTTCATACTCCATTTTAGTAAGAATTCGTGATTCCCATCCATTCCTTGGATCGGTGATTCGCGAATACCTTCAAAAACAAATTCAGGATTCTTTTTTTTAATATTTCTCCAGACCAAACGAATGGCCTTTAGTTGGTCAGTCCTTTCTTTTACTATCCCTTTCACTAAGTAAGAAGGTGGTAGTTCGAATTGAGGCTTGATCAAAGAGATTCCAAAAAACTTCAGATTCTGATCTTGTTTTACTAAATTTCCAAGGTAAGGGAAAACTTGCGTCAGCGAAATGAAACTTAAATCCATGGTAACAAAGATTTTAGAAGTACGAATTTCAATCTGGCTAGGAGATAAGTCTTTAACATGAGTTCGATCAATAACGGAAACTCGTGAATCATTCGCGATTTTTTGTGCAAGTAACCCGTATCCCACATCAACCGCGTAAACATGTTTCACTTCTTTTTCCAGAAGAACTTGAGTGAAACCTCCAGTAGAAGATCCCAGATCCAGGGCAACTAGATTGGAAACAAATAGATTCGGAAAAGAGTCAAAGGCTCCGAGAAGTTTATAGGCGCCTCTTGAAACGTATTCCTTAATTTTCGTTCGAATCCTAACTTGATCAGTCTTGAAAATGAGTGTCCCAACTTTAGTAATCACTTTGTCGTTCACTAGAACTGATCCAGATAATATGTATGATTTTATTTGGCTTTTGTCTTTAATGAGATCAGAAGAGAACAGAAACTCGTCGAGTCTAATTTTTTCTTTGGGCAAGGTAGCGCGGAAAACCCAAAAAAAATGAGTTTTGATTCTTTTCTAATTTCATTGCTAATTCTATAGCTTGGTCTCGAATATCATCACGTAATTTTTTTGTTTTTTCTAGGCCGTAAAGACTGGGGAAAGTTAATTTACCCGAAATATGATCTTTGCCTGGCGTTTTCCCGATAATGTTAGCTTCTCCTTCGACATCCAATATATCATCTGTTATCTGAAAAAGTAGACCAATATCCTTCCCGTAAGATCTGATATCCGCTTCCCTTTCTGCGAAGTCTTCACGCAATCTATTCCCTAAAAGGAAACTCGCGATAATCAATGATCCAGTTTTTTTATTATGGATAGAGTAAAGCTTTTCGATGGAATTGTTTTCCTGATTCGATTCAATTCGTTTCGTTTTTCCTTCCTCGATCAAATCCTCCATCTGTCCAGCAATCATACCTGGAAAGCCAACTCCTTCATGTAAAATGGAAATACAATCTTTCAAAATTTGAGAAGATACTTCCATCTCACTTAAAAGATAAAATCCGAAAGAATTTAAGGCATCACCTGCTAAGATAGCCGTGACTTCATCAAATTTTTTGTGACATGTAGGTAATCCTCTTCGTAAATCATCATTGTCCATCGAAGGAAGATCATCATGAATCAGGGAGTAGGTATGGAGACATTCCAACGAGGAAGCAATAAGGAGCAGACTATTTAAAAGTGGACTCCTGGTTGCACTGGACTCGATAATTGCGTTCGCATAATAGCTATTAATGGCGATAATGGGTCTTATTCTTTTTCCGCCCGCTTCAAGACTATAGAGTGCGGCCTCTCCAACTCTTTTAACAGAATTCGATACTAAATAAGACTTAATTTTTGGAAGGAAATAGGAATCAAATAAATTTCGAGAATTTATGAGGCGGTTATTAAATTCATCCATTAGAGCAGAAATTACTGACTTGCCGAGGCAAGTCAGTAAAGAGATTTAGTTTAGCTCGTAACCTTTGAAGAAAAATGCAATTTCTTGTAATGCATTATCAACTGAATCCGATCCATGCACTGCATTGGCTTCTTTGCTTTCTGCAAATAAAGCGCGAATCGTTCCAGCAGCAGCTTCTTTTGGATCAGTCGCCCCAATCACTTCTCTCCAATGTAGGACAGCATTTTCCCGTTCTAAGGCAGCTGCAATGATAGGGCCAGAAGCCATATATTTACAAAGGTCGTTATAGAATGGGCGAGCGGCATGTACTTTGTAAAACTGTTTCGCGTCCTCTAAACTGAGTTTCAGGGACTTAAGTCCAAGAATTTTGAATCCTTCTTTTTCGATTCTCTGAAGAATGTCGCCTATATGCTTGTTTTTAACAGCATCTGGCTTTAGCATAATGAAAGTTCTTTCCATAAGTCCAGGTCAACTCAGGAACGCAAAAAAGCAATCGAATCTTTAATTCTGTAAGAAGCGAACTAAGAGAAATGATGTTGGTAACATGTCTAATTTTTCAAAGCTCATTTCTTCCCAATGTTTCAAATCGATGAGAACGAGAGAATACGGAGAAAGTTTGGAAACAGAAATAGGAAAGGGGTTCATATCTGTCTCTGGTTGAGCTATATCGGAAATTTTGATTTTGGATGATTTCATCCCTTTCAGGGTCGTTAATTTTTCGGAAAAACTAAGGATTGGATCCGTTTCCGATTGAAATAAAATACATATATTATCGTAGGATTCTAAGCCATTATCAATTAGAACTCCGACTGTGGCAGGCGTATAATTTAGAATACTCTTTATTTTTCCTCCCGTATAACTACGAGAAAATAATGGTTTGGCGGCACCTATCAGCAATAAATTGGAATGGTTTTGTTTTACAAAATTTACAATTTCATAAGTGATATTGTCTGTTACTCTGTACTCTGTTTTCACCTGCATGCTGAATTCTTTCCCAGCATCACGAATAGCCTCAAAACTTGATTCTCGGTATTTTTTTACTTCCTCGTTGGTTAGTGTATCATTTGGAGAAATATGTAGAGCTGTTAAGTCTAGATTTCGTTTTTGATTCCCAGAAATTGCATAAGCAAAACGGACTAAACTTTTCCCCATCTTCTCCTGGGCAAAGGCAACAACCACTCGGAGTTGATTCTCAGAAGGTTTTTTAACAGGAATGATTTCAGGTTTTTGGGAAAACCATTTTTGAATTCCATCCAATAAGGGACCTGTCGAAAGTGTGGTAATCAAAGCCATCAAAACAAAAACCGCAAAAATCTCAGGACTTAGAATCCCCAATTCATAGCCAATATTTAAGACCACAAGTTCCATTAGACCTCGTGTATTCATAAGAGCACCAATTGACAACGAATCTTCCCAATTCGATCCAGCAACCCTGGCTGCCACAGCACTCCCAAGAAATTTTCCTATGACGGCTACGAGAATGACCAATCCCAATACTCCCCATAATTTTGGGTCATTTAAAAGAGTTACTTGTGTTCTAAGACCCGTAATCACGAAAAAAATTGGGAGAAAAAGAATTACCGCTAAATCTTCTATTTTTTCAGCAATCAGCTTCTTTAGATTTCCTTCCGTCGGCATGATTACTCCCGCAAGAAAAGCACCAAATAACGCATGTATACCTATGATTTCTGTTGAGAATGCCGAGCCGAACAAAATCAGGAGTATCATTGCGACAGCGGAACGTGTTAGATTTTCTCTAGAAATATAAATGTTTCCGAGTCTTTTTAAAAAAGGCGCCACTAAAAAAACCATTGCTAGTATGTATGTAAAGGAAAGGCCTATCGTGAACAAAGCGCTACCGAAATTTCCAGCTTTCGAAATGGTCACAATGATAGCCAGGAGTATCCAGGCGGTAATATCATCAGCGGCTGCACAGGTAAGAACCATTGCACCAAGAGGAGTTCTCGTTAGGTTACGTTCTTGCAATATTCGCGCGAGAACAGGAAATGCAGTGATGCTCATAGCTATTCCCATAAAAAGCGAAAAAGATAAAAAACTTATATTTGTCGGAGCATAATCTTTATAAAAATCAAGTGCTAAAACCATACCCAAAATGAAAGGAAAGATAATACTCGCATGACTAATGATAATCGCTGAATGAGCTTTATTTTTTAATATCTTAATATCGAGTTCCATACCTATGATAAACATAAAAAGAACCAGACCAATCTGACTAAAAGTGGATAGATTCGGTAAACTAGAAGCCGGGAATAAAATCGACATAACTTCAGGGAAATAATAACCTAAGAGAGATGGGCCGAGCAATATACCCGCTACAATTTCACCCATGACACTTGGCTGGTTTAATTTCCTGGAAAAAATATAGCCCATAATTCTTGCAAATGCACAAACGATTATAATCTGCAAGAAGAGTAATGGGATAGGTTTTTTGATAAGTGTAAGTAAATCGAAAGCTAAATCATCATTCGTTGTGACAATATTTACGAGACTTGATGGCTCAAGACTTATACCGATCTTCAAAATCGAGTAAGCTAGAAGCACGAAGCAGGTCAGCGTGATTATATAAAATAAAGACGGTTTAGTTTTCATTTAGTTAATCGTTAGATAGACCATTTTCATATTTCTTTAATAATGCATCATTCACAATATCAGGAACCTGATTTGAGACGGCTCGACCATGTCGTGCTACTTCTTTGACGATTGTCGAAGAAACGAAAGAATATTCATTGTCGGCCATGAGAAAAAAAGTTTCGATATCGGGTGCTAATTTTTTATTCATTAGTGAAATCGCATATTCGTAATCAAAATCAGTCACTGCCCTCAATCCTCTCAATATTACATGAGAATTTTGAGCTTTACAGTAATCTACAGTTAGACCTTCGAAAGTATCGATTGCAATTTTGTCCCAACCATGAAAAACTTTTCCTATGAGTTCGACTCTCTCCTCAGGAGAAAAGAGAGATGACTTTTTTGAATTAATGGCCACTGCAATGATGATTTTTTCGAAGAGCGGATGTGCACGACGAATAATATCAAGATGACCATTTGTAAATGGATCAAAAGAGCCAGGATATACCGCAATCGATCTCATTTTATCTCCTGACTCTAGCCCATTCTTTCATAGGCAAACCAAAAAGATTAATGAATCCTTCTGCATCTTTTTGATTATAAAGTTCTTCTTTTTCGAAAGTCGAAAGCCCTGCGTTGTACAGAGATTTTTCCGATTTTCTTCCGACAACTGTACAGTTTCCTTTGTATAATTTTACCTTAACTACACCGGAAACGACACTTTGCGTAAAATCAATGTATGCTCTCATTGCGTTCATCTGATTCGAATACCATTGTCCATTATATATGTATCTGGCAAATTCATGTGATAGTTCATCTTTTTTGTGCTGAGTGTCTCGATCTATCGTGATCGATTCAAGATCCCGATGAGCGATATGTAGGATTGTACCGCCAGGAGTCTCATATACTCCTCTGGACTTTATCCCAACTAATCTATTTTCAACGATATCGACTCTACCGATTCCATTTTTACCACCGGAATCATTTAACGTTTCCATGACTTCTAGAGGATTCATTTTTTGGCCATCAATAGAAATGCAGTCACCGTTTTCAAAACCGAGCTCTAGATAGGTAGGTTTATCGGGAGCGTGCTCTGGAGATACAGATAAAATAAACATATCTTCTTTAGGTTCATTGTACGGATCTTCCAAAATTCCGCCTTCGAAGGATAAGTGCATAAGGTTTCTATCCATTGAATATGGTTTAGCAGCTGTTACTGGAACTGGTATTCCTTTCTTTTTTGCATATTCGATCAAATCGGCTCGTCCTCCGAATTCCCAGATGCGCCATGGAGCGATGATTTGTAAATCCGGAGAGAGCGCCTTG
>Ga0209277_10001779_pt1 | contig 10456 bp, 9 predicted proteins | sample JI81AbrownDNA_FD_187503 | JGI IMG/M metagenome (GOLD analysis project Ga0209277, IMG submission 187503) | Wastewater effluent complex algal communities from Wisconsin, to seasonally profile nutrient transformation and Carbon sequestration -... | ecosystem: Engineered > WWTP > Effluent > Algae... | reverse complement strand
GTGAGGCGATCACCAGCAGCCGCGCGGCATCGAACTGGCGCACCGCTCGGACGATCTCGCGGAACACTTCATAGGTCACCGTCTCCGCGGTCTTGACCGTGCCGCGGCCGCTGCACTCGTGGCAGGGCTCGCTCAGCTGGCGCTCCAGGCTCTCCACCGTGCGCTTGCGGGTCATCTCCACCAGGCCGAGCGGCGAGAAGTCGTACACCGTGGTCTTGGCGTGGTCGCGGGCCAGCGATTTCTCCAGCGTGCGCAGCACCTGCCGGCGATGCTCGGCATCGACCATGTCGATGAAGTCGATGATGATGATGCCGCCCAGGTTGCGCAGGCGCAGTTGGCGCGCCACCGATTGCGCGGCCTCCAGGTTGGTGCGGTACACCGTCTCTTCCAGGTTGCGCTGGCCGAGGAAGCTGCCGGTGTTGACGTCGACCGTGGTCATCGCCTCGGTCTGGTCGATCACCAGGTAACCGCCCGACTTCAGCGGCACCTCCTTCTCCAGCGCGTGCTGGATTTCATCCTCGACCCCGTACATGTCGAAGATCGGACGCGCGCCCGAGTAGTGCTCGATCTTTTCCGCGAGCCCCGGCATGTACTGCGCGGCGAATTCGCGCAGGCGCTCGCAGGTCTCGCGCGAGTCGACCTTGACCTTGTCCACGTCGCGACGGATCAGGTCGCGCACCGCGCGCAGCGGCAGGCTGAGGTCTTCATACACGCAGCTGCCGACCTTGGCAGTCGCCGAGGTCGCTTCGACCAGGTCCCACGCGCGCTTGAGGTAGGCGATGTCCTCGGCCAACGCTTCGGCCGGCTGGCCTTCGGCATTGGTGCGCACGATGTAGCCGTACGCGCCACCAGGACGCGCCAGTTCGGTCATCAACGCCTTCAGCCGCGCGCGCTCCTCGTCGTCCTCGATGCGCGCGGAAATGCCCAGCACGCGCGAGCGCGGCAACAGCACCATGTAACGCGAGGGGATGCTGATCTGGGTGGTCAGCCGCGCGCCCTTGCTGCCGATCGGATCCTTGACCACCTGCACCACGATCTCCGCGCCATCGCGCAGCAGTTCGGTGATCGGCACCTGGACCTGCATCGACGGCGGCGCGCCCGGCGCGTCGTCGACCTCGCCGGCGTCGAGCTGCGCGCTGCGGAAGATGTCGTTGGCATGCAGGAACGCCGCGCGGTCCAGTCCGATGTCCACGAAGGCCGCCTGCATGCCGGGCATCACGCGCTGCACCTTGCCCTTGTAGATGTTGCCGACCACGCCGCGCTGGCTGCCACGCTCGATGTGCAGCTCCTGCAGCATGCCGTTCTCGACCACCGCGACGCGGGTCTCGCGCGGGGTCACGTTGACCAGCAGTTCTTCACTCATCGTGGCAGGTGCTCATGCGGCGATGCCGAACTCGCGCAACAGCCGCGCGGTCTCGAACATGGGCAACCCCATCACACAGCTGAAACTGCCGGAGAGGTGCTGGATGTGCGATTCGAAACGGCCCTGGATCGCATATGCACCGGCCTTGCCCTGCCATTCGTTGGTGGCGAGGTAAGCAGCGATCGCAGCGTCGTCCAATGCCGCCACCGTCACCTGCGAGGCCGACACTGCCTGCGCCTCGCGCGCGGCCGAGACCAGCGACACCGCGGTGATGACCTCGTGGGTACGCCCCGAGAGCGTGCGCAGCATCGCTGCCGCATCGCCGGCATCGGCCGGCTTTCCGAACACGCGGCCATCCAGGATCACTTCGGTATCGGCGCCCAATACCACCGCACCCGGCACCGCGACCACCTGCAGCAGGCCGGCACCGGCCTTCTCGCGGGCGACCCGGCGTACGTACTCGGCAGCCGCCTCGCCGGCGCCCTGGCGTTCCGGGAGATCGAGGTCGATGATGCCGAAGTCCAGCCCAAGGCGGGCAAGCAATTCGGCGCGTCGTGGCGAGCGCGAGGCAAGATGCAGCATGGTCGGGAGTCTAACCCGCGGCCATGTCGGGGCCATGCCTGCAACCCCGTTCCGGCTCACCACGCGTTCACTCCCGCCACGCGCGTTCACCTGGCACCCACCACGCCTCGCGCACGCTTCCCCCGCAACGATTCGGAGTCCACCATGATCCTGCGTCCCCTGTTCCTCGCCCTCTCCCTGGCCATCGCCCTGCCCATGACCGCCAACGCGCAGACACCCGCGGATATCGCCATCGCCTCGCCGCAGGGCACGTTGTTGTCGGTGTCGGCGTCCGCGGATGCCACCCGCGTTCCCGATGTGGCCACCATCTCCACCGGCGTGGTCACCCAGGCAACCGACGCCAACGCGGCGATGCGCGCCAACGCGGTGCAGATGGACAAGGTGATGGCGGCGATCCGCGCAGCGGGTATCGCCGAGCGCGATATCCAGACGGCCGGCATCAACCTCAACCCGCAGTACAAGTACGTCGAGAACCAGCCGCCGAGCATCGTCGGTTACCAGGCCAGCAACACCGTCAACGTGAAGGTGCGCGACCTGTCCAAGCTGGGCAAGGTGCTGGATGCATTCGTCGCCAATGGCGCCAACCAGATCAACGGCCCGAGCTTCGAAGTCGACAAGCCCGACGCGGCCTACGACGAGGCGCGCCTGGGCGCGCTGAAGAAGGCGCAGGCGCGCGCCGACACCTACGCCGCCGCGCTGGGCATGAAGGTGCGCCGCATCGTCAGCATCAGCGAGGGCGGTGCGAGCTTCCCGCGGCCGATGCCGATGATGCGGGCGATGGCCTCCGACGGTTTCGCCAAGGAAACCTCGGTGTCGCCGGGCGAGGCGTCGCTGTCGGTGAGCATCGACGTGGTCTTCGAGTTGGGGCGCTGAGATGACCACCCGCAAGGACAGCGACGCCGCCAGCGTGCCGACCGCCTCCCCGGATCCGGCATGCAACACCGGTTACGCGGAACCGAAGCCGAAGGACAAGGCGCAGGCACAGATCCCGGGCGCCAGACCCGAACCGGATGCAGAGGACGGTGGGCTGGAACACGATCCCGATCCCACGCCCTGAGTCGCCCACCGCTCGCCCACGATGCCCGCCATGTGCGGGCATCGTTGTATCCGGGGCAAAAAACATGAACGAGAGTCATTGCCATTTGTCGGCGGCAGACTGCCGGTCATCGCCCGCCGATTGCCAATGCGCCGGCGTACGGCGCAGCGTCGAAGCGTGCACCGGACGGGCATCGACCCCATCGCCGCCCCTGGTTCGTTGCATGGCATACCCACCTGACAGGAGGTTGACCATGGCTCGCTCGCACTCCATCGCTTCGTTCCGCCCGGCAGGTTTCGCGCTGCTGAAGCCCGCCTCCAAACCGCAACTCGACACGGCCCGCATCATCACGATGAGCGGCACCATCGCGGTCAATGTCCTGGCCATGGGCCTGCTGATGATGCCGATGACCATGCCAGCGCCGCTGCCGTTGCCCGATGAAACACCCGATACACGCCTGCCGGACTGGATCAGGCGGGATCCGCCGCCGCCGATCAAGGTGCCGGTGGTCCAGCAGCAGCCGACGCCACCCACCACGCAGCCAGTGCGCCAGCAAACCATTACCCAGCAACCGACAGCCGTTGCGACCCCCGTGCTGACTGATGGCGCGACCGAACAGGCCATCGAAAGCACGGTCGTTGATGCCGGCCCGGTCGGTGACATCGCCCCGATCGCCACTGGCCCCGCGCCGATCCAGCTCGAATACAAGAGCGCGCCGGCACCGGACTACCCGCGCATGGCCAAGCAGCGCGGCCTCACCGGCACGGTGTTGCTGCAGGTGCTGGTCGGAATCGATGGTCGCCCGCTCGAAGTGACCGTGGCGCAGAGCAGCGGTCATCGCGAGCTGGATGAAGCCGCCCGCGCGCAGGTGATGAAGCGCTGGAGTTTCCAGCCGGCGCGGAAGGACGGCCAGGCCGTGCAGGCCATCGGGATGGTGCCGATCGAATTCGCGCTGCGCTGATCTCACAGTCTCAAAGAACACGACGCCCGCATCGTCGATGCGGGCGTCTTGCGTTCAGGCGCGATGGTAGGGATGGTTCGCCAGCAGGGCCGCCGCGCGATACACCTGCTCGGCTAGCACCAATCGCACCAGCATGTGCGGCAGGGTCAGCGGGCCCAGCGACCAGGTTTCGTCCGCACGCGCGATGACTTCGGGTGCGTGTCCTTCGGGGCCGCCGACCAGGAACGCGAGATCCTGGCCGCGCCCGCGCCAGTGCTCCAGCCTTACCGCGAGTTGCTCCGACGAATGCGGCTTGCCGCGACCGTCGAGCGCAACCACGAACGCATTCTTCGGCAGTGCGGCGAGCACGCGCGCGCCCTCATCGCTCATTGCCCGGGCGGTGTCGCGCCCCTTGCCGCGCACGCCGGGCTCGACTTCGACCAGTTCCAACGGCAGCCAGTGCGAGAGGCGTTTCTGGTATTCCGCGAACCCCTGCGCCACCCATGCGGGGGCGCGTTCACCGACGGCGACGAGGCGGGCTTTCATCGTCCGTCCCTCCCCTTCACGGGGAAGCCATCAAGGACAAAGTACGCCTCAGGCGTCCGACGCGACGTAGTCGGGATGCTGGTCGCCGACGGTCCACAGGCGCTCCAGCGCATAGAACTCGCGCACCCGCGGCAGCATCACGTGGACGACCACGTCCCCCAGGTCGACCAGGACCCATTCGGCTTCGCGCTCGCCTTCCACGCCCAGCGGCATGACGTCGAGCTTCTTGGCGAATCGCACCACCTCGTCGGCGATCGACTTGACGTGGCGGGTGGAGGTGCCGGACGCCACGACCATGTAATCGCAGACGCTGCTCTTCCCGCGCACGTCGATTTCGACGGTGTCCTTGGCCTTGAGTTCCTCCAGCGCGGCGTGCACGGTCTTGAGCAGCGTTTCCACCGAAGGCGGAGGGGTGGGCAGGCTGGTCTTGATGACGTGGGCGGTGGTGGTCAAGGGTGCGGGCTCGATGAGGGGCGGAGATGCGACGTCGGGCAGTATAACGGCGGGGTCGCGGTACAGGCGGTGACGGACGATATAGCCCGCCACGGCCGGTGGTACCCAGCCTGTCCACGGCTCCCCACGGGCGATGCGCCGGCGCAGTTCGGTCGAGGATTCCGGGCGCAGGCCCGGCAGCGGCAAGATGGCGATGCCCCCGTGCGGCGACAGGGGCAACGCGCTCACCGGCCGCAGGCGCTCCCCCACCAACGCGGCGACCTCGGGCGCAATGGCATGGAGCGCGGCCGTCTCGATGTCGGCGCCGGGCCGCTGCACCACCAGCAGGTGGGCGTGTTCGCACAGGTCGCGCCAGCGATGCCAGGTGTGCAACTGGCGCAGCGAATCGGCGCCCACCAGCCACGCCAGCGGTGCGTCCGCGCCGTATTGACTGCGCAGCTCGCGCAGCGTGTCCACGCTGTAGGACGGCCCGGCCCGATGCAATTCGCGTCGATCCACGACCAGGCCCGGCTCGCCGGCGATGGCGAGTTCCAGCATCTCGGCGCGCTGGTCGGCATCCGCCCCCGTCACCGCCTTGTGCGGTGGATCGCGCGCGGGCAACAGCGCGACCTGGGCCTGCAATGCATCGCGGGCGGTACGGGCGATGGCGACATGGCCGTCGTGCACCGGGTCGAAGGTGCCGCCGTAGAAGATCCGCAGCGGCGGTCGGTTCACGATGCCAGCAGGCGCACCGCGCCCGGTTCGGCGACCGCCAGCAGCAGGCGTTCGAGTTGCTGCCAGGCATCGGCGGATTCCTCGCCCAGGCGCACCCGCCCCTTGGAAATCCGGTCGACCTTGCCGGCCTCGACCAACATGCGTTGCCAACGCTCCGGGGGATGCCGCTTCAGTGCGCGCGTGTACACCGCCTGCTTGGATTCCCAGACGCGCTGCGCCTTGAATTCGGCGGCCAGGTTGCGCGCACGCGCGAGCGCGGCGACGGTATTCAGTTCCTTCACCACCATGCCCATCAGCGCCGGGATCGCCTCGCCCTCGGCGCGGAGGCCGGCCAGCATGCGCGAGACCTGCGCCGACTGGCCGTTCAACGCGGCATCGGTGAGGCGGAACACGTCGAAGCGGGCCGAGTCGGCGACCAGCGACTCCATCTTCGCCACGTCCAGCACCGCGGGCGCGCCGGCATCGCGATCCAGCAGCAGGGCGAGCTTGTCGACTTCCTGCGCCGCCGCCAGCAGGTTGCCTTCGACCCGCTGCGCCAGCCGCGCCACGGCATCCGGCGCGGCCTTGACCCCGCGGCTGCGCAGGCGCTGGCCGATCCAGCCGGTCAATTCATGCGGCTTGATCGGCCAGGCGATGCAGGCGTGCCCGGCACGGGTAATCGCCTCGCTCCACTTGCCCCCATGCGAGCGCGACCAGTCGCCCGCGACCACCAGCACGACCACGTCGGAGGGCGGCGAGGCGCACAGCCCGGCGATCAGCTTGGCGCCCTCGGTGCCCGGCTTGCCGGTGGGCAGGCGGATCTCGATGAGGCGGCGGCTGGCGAACAGGCTGGGGGCGTTGATCGCGGCATCCAGCGCGTCCCAGTCGGCATCACGGCCTTCCATGTCGTGGACTTCGCGCTCGTCGATGCCCTGTGCGCGTGCGGCGGCGCGCACGGCGTCGGCGGCCTCCAGGACCAGCAGGGTTTCGCTGCCGGCGACCAGATAGGCAGGACGCAGCGGTTCGCCCGCGAGTTGCGCGGCGAAGCGATCGACGTTCAGTTCCATCGAAAAGGGGCCAGAGTCATTTTTCGGTCGAGAAGAACAAGCAGGCGAAACCCACCAACCGAAAACATGACTCTGGCCCCTTTTCGTTGCCCTTTTTGCTCACTGCGCAACGGCGGCCGGCTTGGAGGCGGCATCGACCCGGCGCAGGATCGCCGCGGCCATGTCGCGCTGCAGTTCGCGCACCAGCAATTCGCGTTCGCTGGCCTTGCCGATCGAATCGACCGGCGGGGCCAGGTAGTCGCGGGCCAGTTCCACGGCCTGCTGCGGCACCGCCGAGCTGCCGTCGGCGCGGCGCATGCTGAAGATCACCGCATAGCGCAGCGAATATTCCTGCGCACGACCGAACTGGTCATGGCTGATCGGGGTATCGGCCCACTGCTCGGAAATCACCTGCAGGGTCGCGACGTCGCCGCTCGCGTCGGCCGGGGCCGCCTGCGCGCCTGCGCGCTTGAGCCCGTCGGCCAGCAACTCGCCCAGCGGGCTGTAGGGATCCGAGGCCAGCACGCGCACCGGCCCGAGGTTCTCCGGCAGGTTGAGGGCATTGCGCAGGTGGAAGCCGCAACCGGTGAGCAGCGCAGCGGAGAGGGCGAGCAAGGCGAGGCGTCGGGTCATGGCAGCAGTCTAAGCGATCGGGTTGGCCAAGTCGGCAGGCATCAGCCCGCCACCACGATATTCACGATCTTCCCCGGCACCACGACCACCTTGCGGATCTCCTTGCCGGCGACGAAGGCGGCGACGTGCGGATCGGCCAGGGCGGCGGCCTCGACCACTTCGCGCGCGGCATCTGGGACGACCTCGATGGTCCCGCGCAATTTGCCGTTGACCTGCACCGCCAGGGTCAGGGCATCGCGGACCAGCGCGGCAGGGTCCGCGTTCGGGAACGGCACGTCTTCCAGCAGGGTTTCTGCATGCCCCAGCGCCTGCCACAGCGCATGGCTGATGTGCGGGGTAATCGGATTGAGCAGCAGGACGATGGCCTCGAACGCCTCGTGGCGAACCGCGCGGCCCATGTCGCTCATGTCGCTGAACTTGCCGACGTGGTTCAGCAGCTCCATCAGCGCGGCGATGGCGGTGTTGAAGCTGTGGCGGCGGCCATAGTCGTCGCCGACCTTCTGGATCGCCTCATGGATGTGCCGGCGCAGGGTCTTCTGCGCGGGATCGAGCGCACCTGCATCGACTTCGGGATGGTCGGGCTGGGCCACGTGCGCATGCACGTCGCGCCACAGGCGGCGCAGGAAGCGCGCCATGCCCTCCACGCCGGATTCGTTCCACTCCAGCGATTGCTCCGGCGGCGCGGCGAACATCGAGAACAGGCGCACCGTATCCGCGCCGTACTTGTCCACCAGCACCTGCGGGTCGACGCCATTGTTCTTCGACTTCGACATCTTCTCGGTGCCGCCGATCAGCACCGGCAGGCCGTCGGCCCGCGATATCGCACCGGTGACGCGCATGCGCTCGTCGTGCCGCAGTTCGACGTCGGCCGGGTTGATCCACTCCTTCGCGCCGTGCTCGTCCTCGCGGTAGAACGTGTCGGCGATGACCATGCCCTGGGTGAGCAGGCGCGTGGCCGGCTCATCGCTGCCCACCAGCCCGGCATCGCGCAGGAGCTTGTGATAGAAGCGGAAGTACATCAGGTGCAGGATCGCGTGCTCGATGCCGCCGATGTACTGGTCGACCGGCAGCCAGTAATTCGCGCGCTCGTCGACCATGTCGGTCGCGCCCGGCGAGGTGTAGCGCGCGTAGTACCAGCTCGACTCCATGAAGGTGTCGAAGGTGTCGGTTTCGCGCTCGGCCGCGCCGCCGCACTGCGGGCAGGTGGTCTTGCGCCATTCGGGATCGGACTTGATCGGGGAATGCACGTCGCCCGAGGCGAACGCATCGGCCACGTCCTCCGGCAACAGCACCGGCAGTTGCTCTTCCGGCACCGGCACCGAACCGCAGGCCGCGCAGTGGATCACCGGGATCGGGCACCCCCAGTAGCGCTGGCGGCTCACGCCCCAGTCGCGCAGGCGGAAATTGACCCGGCGCGCGCCGGTGCCTTCGGCCTCGAACTTCGAGGCCAGCGCATCGAACGCGGCATCGAAGTCCATGCCGTTGTAATCGCCCGAGTTGATCAGCCAGCCGCGCTCGGTCTGCGCGCCTTCCTCGTCGATGCGGCGGAAATACTCGCGCACCACCGCGACGGCCGCATCGATCTCGACCACGTCGATCGCGGCATGTCCGCCCAGCGCGACCGCCATCGGATCGTCGTGCTCGGCGACATGCGAGGACATTTCCTGCAGGGCGTCGCGCACCGCGGCATCCACGATCACCGGCTTCACCGGCAGGCCGTAGGCCTTGGCGAATTCCCAGTCGCGCTGGTCGTGCGCCGGCACCGCCATCACTGCGCCGGTGCCATAGCCCATCAGCACGAAGTTGGCGACGTAGACCGGGACGTCCTCGCCGGTGACCGGGTGGATCGCCCACAGGCCGGTGGCCATGCCGCGCTTTTCCTGGGTCTCCAGTTCGGCCTCGGACACGCCGCCCTGCCTGAGGTCGGCCAGGAACGCGGCCAGTTCCGGATTGCCGGCGGCCGCCTTCAGCGCCAGCGGGTGCTCGCCCGCGATGCTGATGAAGGTGACGCCCATCAGCGTGTCGGGGCGGGTGGTGAAGACGGTCAGCGGTTCGGCTTCGCCATCAATGCGGAACTGGATCTCCAGGCCTTCGCTGCGGCCGATCCAGTTGCGCTGCATCGTCTTGACCGAATCCGGCCAGCCATCGAGCGTGTGCAACTCATCCAGCAGCTGCTGCGCGTAATCGGTGATGCGCAGGAACCACTGCGGGATCTCGCGCTTCTCGACCAGCGCGCCGGTGCGCCAGCCGCGGCCGTCGATCACCTGCTCGTTGGCCAGCACCGTCTGGTCGACCGGATCCCAGTTGACCACGCTGTTCTTGCGGTAGGCCACGCCCTTCTTCAGCAGGCGCACGAACATGCGCTGCTCGTGCATGTAGTAGTCCGGCTTGCAGGTGGCGAACTCGCGGCTCCAGTCGATCGCGTAGCCCAGCGACTTCAGCTGCGCGCGCATGTGCTCGATGTTGGCGTAGGTCCACTTCGCCGGCGCGGTCTTGTTCTTGATCGCGGCGTTCTCGGCCGGCAGGCCGAATGCGTCCCAGCCCATCGGCTGCAGCACGTTGTGCCCGGTCATGCGTTTGTGCCGGCTGATCACGTCGCCGATCGTGTAGTTGCGCACGTGGCCCACGTGCAGCGCACCCGACGGGTACGGCAGCATCGACAGGCAGTAGTACTTCGGCTTGTCCGACTGCTCGCTGACCTCGAAGGCGCGGGTGCTGGCCCAGAACGACTGGGCGGCGGATTCGACGGTGCGGGGATCGTAGGAAACGGGTTCGGACACGGCGGAAAACTTGCGAAAACGGGCCTGACAGCCTACCGCAGCCCCCCTCCAGCCGCCATGCGTGGCACCATCCGGCCACAACCAGGGGGAAACGCCATGCGCAAACAACTGCTTGCCGCCGTCGTGCTGACCACGCTTTGCGTGCCCGCGTTCGCCGCCGATGCGCCAGGCGCGGGCACCGCCCTGCACTGCGGCAAGTTGTTCGACAGCCGCAGCGGCAAGCTGCTGGGACCGCATACCGTGGTGGTGCGCAACGGGAAGGTGGCGGACGTGCTGGCGGGTCGCGTGGAAGCCGTGGCGGAGGCAACCGCCATCGACCTGTCCGACCGCACCTGCATGGCCGGCTGGACCGACCTGCACGTGCACCTGGGCAGCCAGTCCAGC
>Ga0209277_10001776_pt1 | contig 10467 bp, 11 predicted proteins | sample JI81AbrownDNA_FD_187503 | JGI IMG/M metagenome (GOLD analysis project Ga0209277, IMG submission 187503) | Wastewater effluent complex algal communities from Wisconsin, to seasonally profile nutrient transformation and Carbon sequestration -... | ecosystem: Engineered > WWTP > Effluent > Algae... | reverse complement strand
TAATCAACTCTGCTTTGTGTGCAACAAGACTGAATTCACTGTGCGTGGCTTGAATTGACCAAATTGATCAAACACATCATAACTGATCATCACTTGTGAGTACTCTTTCATAAACAGCTGGATCCCGAATTGGAGAATAAGAGAGCACCTAGTGTGGCAACTCTTCCCATGATGTATATTGCACTTTTTTCTTTATGTTGAGTGGAATAGCATATCGGTCACGTGTGTGAATGCGCTGCATACCAACAGCAGCTCAAATGTTGAAAACTCCACGTTGCAAACATCAATGAGGGGAACATATGGTTATTGATGCAGTATAACCAAAATTTCACCTCTCTTTGGATTTGTATACTCTTTCAGCAGTGATAATAGAGAGATTTGCCATCTTTTGATTGTCATTACCAGTGAAATCCACTACTCTATTAATGATGGGTGTAACTTCGCCAACCGCAATACCACTCTTCGCTACCATATCTACCAATGCTTCAAATACATCTCTAGAATGCCTAGAAACATTGTATCATACAATATGCTGGCAAATTGTCTGGTTGGAGTCTTTGGTTGCTTGGCTGTTAGGATATTTCTGATGCCAGCTGCACTTTTTTCTGCTATAAGGAAATAATAATCTATCGGTTTCAGTAAATGATAGTAAATCAGATACAGAATCAAAAATACCTTCAATGATGCTCTGATTCAAGGGATTACTTGCGTTTTCGTGAAGAATATTTTTAGCCAGATTTGTCAGAACTGATTGACGCATTGCAGTCATTGTGAACATCCTAAAGGTAATCCAAAGAGGGAATTTTAAGTCTGTCAATATAATAGATTTTGAAATATAGATTTGCCCATTGCCATGGAAAGGTCACTCTTTGGTTTTAGCAAGCTAGTTTTCACAGCATCTGATTGTCAATTGCGAAATTTATTTTCAAATCTATTAACTCGCCTATTAAATTGTCTTACAAGAATCAGAATACTGTTGAGACCACAAAATTGGACTAGCAAGAAGCAGAATACTGTGGAGACCGCAACATATGGTTATATTGCAACAGAACAGATTGTGAATTTTCGCCTTACTCTCCATTATTTATGTACACAAGTGAGTACCTCTTCTAGTAGTTTGTAATATAATCTTCCAGTGAAAATGTTACCTTTTCTTTTCCATGTTAATCGATTTTCATCTCTAAGTAGTCTAACACTTTTCTTCTACTTGTTGTATATGGCGCATCCTGTCCAAATTTTGTCGCAAGTTGTTTGAGTACATTCTCCACTACTTCTTTGTCTGCATGTAATATTTAGATCATCCTTCATATGGGTCCCTTTATTCATCATACTTTTCTTCTGTATTTTCGTTTTCACTGGGCGGTTCATCATCGGGCAGTTCATTTATATTTTCGTCAGGCAGTTCATTGTTGTCAGGCAATTGGTCTTCATTCCCACTACTGCCATCATTTTCTATCTCCTGCGATGTGATTGTATTGCCATCGTTTGCATTGTCCATGTCATCACTCTCTTGAAAATTTGTAGTGTTTCCTTGCACATAATCAGTATGTTGAATTTCTGACGCATTTCTCATGTTGTCTGTTTCTTCATTGAATTGTTCTGATAATATATTTCCATTTATGTCAGTGAATACCATTCCATTGTATTTTCTCACCATTGAAGCTAGGTGATGAACCTGGGCAATTACCTCATTTGGCATAGGCAATTCTGTCCATCCATATCTGTTTAGTCTTTTGCCCAAATGCAGACTGAGAAATATTGTCCCCCTTGCTCATTGCCCATTGGTCACAGGAGAAACAATGTCCTTGGTTCGAGTGTACTAATGACATCATTGTGTACTTGCACATATGTTCTGAATGATCAACTTACAGTGTTTATGGTAATCAATGGCCAGTCCCATTATTAGGGTCCTTGGGCTGATTGTTGTGTGCACGCCATCCTTGTGTGGAAATGTGCTTAGCCAGAAAATGACGTTGTACACCATTTCCACAATTATCCTTGGCAGGTATTTGTTGAATGGCAATGCGCTCGCTATGGCCCTGACCTTTCTTTAATGGTCCTAATATATCTCTCCACTTCTGGTACATGTTCGTTCCTGGATGCAATATTTAGTGTTATGCCTAAAACTGCTATATTGTACCTAATGCATTCAAATCCTCCATCTGCTAATATACTACATACTTTGAATCCCCCGGCATGATATGCCCTTACAACTTGTTATATGGAGGTCATGAGTGTCATTTTTGCTTGGTAATTTATCAGTTCGGTGGTTCCGAAGTGTATATTTCTTGATGTAGTGATTATGAATAGTATTTTGTTAATAGCCATTATGTCAATTGACAGTGTCACTTCCCCATATTTCTCCAATATCTCTTCCAGTATATTGTTTACATGTTGCATGGGACGTCTTGTTGTTTCCCCTTTTACTGATCCTAAATTCGGCCCAAATATGTCATCTGCTCTTAAAATGTCTTGTCTTGTGATGTTACAGTTAGGGATCATATTTTTTGCCTTTGATGTATTTGATGAAATCTTCAGTATTTTGTCTGCCAATTATATCTTAAAGAGCACGTTCTTTCTTAGCATTAGAATACTGTCTAATGGAATATTTAGAGTTATTGCTATCTACTGTATTGACCAAAATGGCCCCAATGTCATGTGCTATGTCAGAGTAGTATTGCCCCTTACTTGAAGGTCTAAATATCCGCTTCGACCCATTCTCCTTATGTACTATGAAACCTTGTTCCTCAGTATTGCCACTGTAAAAGGTCACTTGATACTTGTTTCGGACAATGTTCAGAGACAGAATGTTTGCTATTCCAATAGAATGGCACCATATTGTTCCATATCCTTTCAGGTCACCTTTCATAGTTACTAGAGCAGTTCCTGCATTAGCATGTAGCGCCAGATGACGTTTTGCCTCTCAGACATTGTGTAGCATCTTTAAGTTACAGAAAATGTCTACTGTGGACTGGCTGTCCAACAGTATCCAGCTTGAAGGTATCCCAGCTTTTTCCTGTACATTACATAGTACATCATTTTGAGTGAACACTATGCCCTTGTAATCCTTGTCATTGATTTGCCCCTCATAATCTTCTTCATGTTCAGTATCAGTAACTGTGGTGTCATCATTCTGCTCATTGATCTGATCGCCTTGCTTGTCACCTTCAATTTCATTTCTTTCATAGTACTGCCTGTTGTCATCAGTGGCTTGCCCTTGTTCAGTTGAACTTTCCTCATCCATAATCAACATATTGGATCCACTCTTGGGTGTCTTGAGGGCAGTTCTTCATCACACTTGCTTGCATAGTGTCTGACTTTCTTGCACCTAAAGCATGTCACTCCTTTCTTCTTTCTGGACTTTTTTTGTTCTTCTTTGTCCTCAGACATGGTGGCAAATGTCATGCCATCATTTGCCTCAGTGCACATGGATCGACTGCCATAGTTGTTATGCCAGCCATTAAATAGCCTGCATGCATCACTTACATTTTTAGGGAACAGGTCCTTTTTCTGCAATATGGCATATTCCATGTCTTCAATAATTTTTCCATATTTCTGCTGATCGGCCATATATAGGAAAAGTATAGCAAAACATTCTTCCACTGCTTTCACTTTTGCCTGCTTCAATTGCTCAGTTGTCGGATTTGTCACACCTTCTCTTTTAAGTACTGCCTTTGCCACTTGCTCCAACTGACTGATTGTAAGGCCCGATTGCTCACACACTTGTTGCATTACCATGAATTGGTCTCGAAAGCTCTGCGCTGATTGCCCCTTCTCTTGTCTCATCAGAAACAGGCTGATTGTAGACATGAATTGATTGTGGATAGTGTGTAGTTACTCACTACCATTCAAGTACATGTACTGCTTGAGCACCTGGAGCAGCTTGATGGTATCCCTGGTACACTTGATCTCTGCGTAGCCTTTGTGTGCTTTTACTTTGTCCTCAATATTTGAATCACATAGTGATATCATGACTGGGTACAATCTGCCTTAGAGTCTCCTAGTTATTTATAGCTGCTCTTGCCCAGAGGTCCCAAATCTTCCATTGATGAGCTGTAGGCTTCTCAGGCAATACAAGCTCTTCGGGTAGTATAAGTTCCTCTGCCTCTAGGCACATCTCTATATTAGAACCATTCTTGTTAGTGGCGCACACATATAGCCCTAGTCTCTTCACAGCCTTCAAGTATAGATCAGGTCTGTCCCTAGCAATAGTGAACCCTACACCCTTAAGTAGGTCAGGAATCCCCTCATATTTCTTACTCTCATTATTACTCCTGAAACCTTTCTTCTTAAAAGCCTTGTTTCCTTGTGAGACTTTCCTCTAATTTGTCATCTCACCATGAGCCCCATTGGAGGTCTCTTCCTTAGTTGCCACCTGATCTACCATGGTAGATGCAGGATATAATTTTAATTTTATGTTGAACACACAGATAAAATCGCATTAATGCATGCTAATAAAATTAAAATTATGAGCAAGCCCAGTTTTCTCTCATTTTTTAGTTTCCTTGGTTTCTCCCCGGTTATGTTTTCACCATTCATTTTGTTGTCATTGCTTCTCCATTTAGTCCCGTCATTCTTTTTATTTTCTTGTTTTTCCCAACACTTGGTCATGTGAAAGCACAAAATTCTCTAGTCCCCATAGTTCTCGGTTTATTCAATGAAAGCAGTATCTCCTTGCCAAAGCAGGAGTGCCTTGAGCATGGGCCAGACAGCTTGATATCCCCATGCTTTACTCAAAATATCAGCTGGGTTAATTGATCCTGGAATTAATACAAAGTTTAATTTGTGGGCTGCTGTGACTCCCTCGCCTAATTAGTGGAGAGAAGAACATGCCATTTGTTAAGTTTAGAGGTAGTGTTGATATTGCTGACAACAACTGTCTTGTTGTCACCGAATAACTAACTTTCAGATTTCATGGGTACTACAAGGTAACAGTAGGTTGTCCATAGCTCTATAACTTGCTCAGTTGCCGTCCTAGCTGCCATATACTCTGAACCATAACTGGAAGTCTGGACAATTGTTTTATTCTTTGAGAATAATGTGATCATGGTACAATTGATCAAGTGCAATATTAATGTGACAGAGCATCCTGTGGTGTGGTAAAATCAAGACCAAGTGGTCATAATAATATCCTCTCCGAGTCGACGAGGTGCATCAATCGGTAAAAGTTCTTTCAAATTTTTATAGATATTCCTGGTTCAATCATGATTGGGTCTGGGAATAGCAGAATAAGCAGGCGGGTAGATGTGAAATAAGAGTTTAGCTTGTCGCATCCTTGTAAGATACTCATCTACTTGATTAAGCAACTAGCCTGGCATTGCCACGTAGATCATGCTTAGCAGCATACACAATATTATAGCAAATCTTCTTGTATAGTTTAGGTTTTGGACCAATGGCCATGTCATGGAAAGTCCCATATTCATTGATGGAGTTCAATTCTGCAAGTTCTGCCTCACACCGATGATTGTTCCCATGGGTGCAACCAAGCTCTTTGGCACGTTGATGATTTCTGGGTATAAGGATAACAAAATGGTAAACTAGATCCATTCTAAGAGATTCAAGTTTGGCTTGATTAGTTAGGCGTAGCAGATTATTCTGCCTTTTTGGAATCCTTGCAAACTTTTTCCATCCCTTAAACCCCAAGTGGTTATTCTCCTTGGCATGAATTTCACAGGTTACTGGGTCAGTTTTCGCAATGATGGATAAAAGTTCAAATGAGATCTCCCTGTTTTTCCTTAGTACATAAACTTTTCAATCACATCCGTTGTAATCAGAATCAGAAAGTTTTAGAGATCCTTGATGTGCATAAATTCCAGACATTTTCTTGGCCATGATTTTCTTCAATCTTGTCAAATTTGGTTGATTGTTTGTTTATCTTCATAGGTACCATCATTATTCTCAATTCAGAAACAAATGGCATGGTTATCTTGGTTGATTGATCATTCAAGATTGTCAAGGGATTCAAAAATGTAGACTCTCATTCGTGTACAATCTTCCTCAGACATGGGTAGATAGGTTCTCCCAGTGATGTAATTTGGGTTGATGAATATCATGGGGAAATCTCGGGCTTGTATGACTGAACTGGTGCTCCCATTGTCAAAGTTTTCATGAATTTTGGCTTTCTTCAGCAATGCGGCGTTTTGGTTCAATACTAGCCAATCAGATATGATGATGGTATAGAATTTACTTGGTTACAACAGTAAGTTCCTTGTTGGACCCTTCTTCTTGAGCGCAATCCGAGATAAGAATGACCTTACTGCAGGTGTTATCCATCAGGACTTGGGCAAATCACAATCTGTCTGTACATCATATATATCATGAAAATGGGGTTATGTGTCACAAAATAATTGGGAAGTGGCGAAACCATTGTCGATTGCAGAAAATTGGCATCAATGCAAGGTAAACCACCTCGTGCGAGATAACTGTATGTTAAGCTGCTATTTACCTTGTTTGCTGGCTGCTGGGGTGGAAGAAAATTACAAATATACTAGGTTTGACATGCTGTGTTGGATGATTAATGAGGCAAGTGTGATCATAATCATCGTCCTCTTCCTCGTTGTATTCAAAGTCCACTTTTATAAATAGGATGAAGGCTCATTGTCACGGGTTTCAATAGTTGCACCGATTTAAGACATATCATCATGACGTTTTTAAGTTCTTGCCTTGGTGGCTTTTGATTGGTGAATTGACACATCTTCATTTTTTATGAAATCATTATTGCGAGTTTTAAACGATCTGACACTTGATCCCATGCAATTTGATTTTGACGTGACATGTATTGCCAAAAACCTTTAGGAAGCGCTGGGCACCAATCCTTACTGATAGGTTTCTTTCTAAGTGTCGCATGAACCGCTTTGGATCTAAATTATTCATCACCATCATCAACATCTAATCCATCCTCATCTTCTTCACCACAATCAACACGATGATTCTTGATGGTCCTTATAGAGGTACCATACTTGTGGTGATCCAATTGGTCACAGGTTTTTGCACAAGGTCAGATTGAGCACCATAATCCCGTGGGCCATTGTCATGCGCAATGTTATATTTCTCCCATTGTGCAGTATTTGCATAACTTTGTGTCCTTGGAGAGCATTTGGCAGCAAATGCATAGCTTTCTTCATTCAACTTGGGAAACTTGCTTGTATTTGCACCAAAGATTCATGGCATTGAATATAATCCACACTAGTATCAAATTAAATGTCGGGCCAGCGATATGAACTGGTGAGTCTGACTGACTTTATGTGTGACGTGCAGTCTTTGAGCTTTATATCTGCCTTGGTGGATATCCTCATGTATGATGAATAGTCCTTTCATACAGCTTGGGCATTGTAAGTGTTTTCATGCATGCATATAAAATGCCGTCCCATGATAGCATGCGGCAATAAAGACATTTTACATAAACTTTAGCATTTCTCTGAAAAGATTGAGATCATCTTGGTCACTAGAATCATATGTTGGGATAGGGTATGTTACTGGTTCACAGCCATGTGTCATGACAGTTTCCAGGATATCCTCGACTTTGATTCCTTAAAATAAACCATTTGTAAATCAGAAGCAGTGTTCTTTTATAATCTAATAGCTGTCGCAGAGTTGCCAAAAGTATTAGATTGTAGGGTTGTAGCTGATTGAGCTAAAATTGATGGCTTCAATTTATGATCATAATATGGTTCTTTTGTCCTCATTAAAGATTAATTGATCCATATAGATGATATGCATTCCATGAATGTAACTCAGATGTAGATTCCATGCATTTATGATCCTAATCCATTTAATTTGTGTTCTTTGAATGGGTGTCTTGACTCCATTATCATCGTACTAGAGAGCAGGTGTATCCTCCTAATTCATGGTAAACTGGTCTGCCATCAACTTCACCCCTTGTTTGTCTATCATCTTAGCCAAAAAGTTGTTCTTCAGGACACGTTCAAAACTGCTTTACCTGATAGCAACCTAAGGTCAATCTATTGGGTTGGCACGCGTAGCCATTCTAGAGTCAATCCATAGTTAACTCACTTTAGGGGTTGAGACTGAAAATCTAAAGAATTTATTTTAAAGTTCTCTTGTGACTAAATGCAAACCTACTTTGACACAAGCTGCTTTAATGCTTCTGATGATCTTAGTCCTAAAAGTAGACAAACAAGACTTGAATTGTTTACTTTTTAATGCAGATTAAGTTATTTCGAAATCGACGGTATTGCGACTAAGCGCGAAATGCTGCTCCTGGATTAGAAGATGACATAACCCTTTTTTCGCAATACCATCGTATATTACAGAAAATAATTAACTTAGTATTTATGGTTTACTAAAAATCTATTATAATACCCAACTTAGTCTGTATTGACATGATTATATGGTCCTGCTGGATACTGCAGGGAAGGGTTGCTCGCCACCAAGAATGAGCCGGACCGCATCTTCGAATTCTTGAAGATCTATATATGTGGTTTCTTCAGTGGAGGGCGGGATGTAAAAAACGTGATGGTATTCGGCCCATGGACACGTTGAATACAAGTTAAAGTAAGTCTTGCCAAGTGCACCTCGTTGCACATCTGGCGTAAGCTCATTCGTTAAGAACTCAAGAACCTTGGGACGGCTTTCACAAGAGGCAGCAGGAAGCAAGAATATCAAATTCGCAAGACCTCCTCCATGTGCACCAATTACAATGTTTGCTGACTGAAAAATATCAATTTGCTCCTCAAAGGATTGTTTTCCGTCAAAAATTACAAGTCTTTCGTTTCGTCCATAGCGATCCATGTTGTGCTTGATAATGTCAAGCATGATATGTTCTTGAGTAAGGTCCATAGCTCGGCCATGTCCAGCGTTGTCAGCGTTTCTAGTGTAGTAAACAATGGTTCTTTCTTCTAAGGACTTCTGCTTGGGAGGATTTGCTTCGAGAATCCATTGACGAGCTTTGAGAAGCAGGCTCATGTGACGGGTTCCTGATACTGGCCTCATAATTGTCAATGATCCATTACGAATGTTTACAAATTGATTGCAGTCGAAAGCCTTGTCGCACTGGATCCAATCAACTCTACTTGCAAATTCAGGATCTAGCATTACGAGTCTACTCTTGGAGCTCTCTCCCACATCGGCAAACAAAAATCTTGTAGATGGATCGGTTACTTCTCTCAAGTATGCAATGTAACCGAGACTATCAAGGAAGAAGTGCGCAAATACCTCGAATTTCAAAGCAACAAAAGCAACATAATCCCCTGTAAGCGTGAAAGATTTCTTGATGGTATTAAAATCCTTTTTATGTGGGTCAACGAATCTCCACGTTACTCCCTTTCCACCGTTTCCAGTCTCACTTTCGATGAACTTTTCACTGTTGTATAAACTCATTTCTAGAACTCCACGCTCGGCAGAACCCCAGAAAACAAATTTTCCTTCGGGCAATGATGTGAACATGTCAGTGGACCTAACAAAGGTTTCTGGAGCAAGTTCATCTGAATATTTTCTCTGGACGTTTTGAAACATGCTTGTATATTCTTTCCTCAGCTTCTCATCAGTGTTTCTGAATTGTGCAGTTGGGTATGGATAAGGACAGTCCTCAATGTCCTTAAGAGGATAATTATTTTCTTGGTTGTTCAGGTGGTCGATTCTCAGTATTGATCCATGAGAGTGTGAGATGAGATTTGCTAGGATTGCACAAGAGAAAACCCCTTTGACAAGACATGATGTTGGAGCCATTTTGGTATTGGATCTGATGTATCAAGCTTGGCTACTTTGTGAATTGTTGATTCCGAGTTTATAACAATGAGTTAGATTGCAAGAGTATTCCACCGCCCGGATTTTCAAATTTAATTTGCGTTCGATCCCGTAGATCAAAATGCATTTTGAATCAGAACTGGTACTGGATGGGTCTATTGGGGCCGTGGACCATCATAAGCGAGTAATATTTTAGCTCGACTCAACATAATCATAATTGAATCAACGTTCTATTCGGGAAGGTGTAATAACGCTTATCAACTAAGGCTTTTGAGCACCGTGATCATCTTGTGCGGATTCAATTCTTTGGACAGACATTTTCCATCTAATTGTTGTCTACAAGGCTTAGGATTGTAGGAGCAACAACAGCAGTAGCATTTCCGAGTTCTCATTGAGCAATTCACGTGTGCATAGAAAGCAATTCACGTGTAGCAGCAATTCCGAAGAAGATTGCATTGCAGGAGAAGATTTCAAGAGTAGAAATCCACATGACAGAAAACAAGACATATATAAGGCCACACGTATGTCTTAGGATTTTTGGCAAATTACTGTGTATGTGTGGTTTTATACGAAATTCATGTTAAATGCCATACAAACATTGTATAACAATATATGACCGTTAGTGGAGACAATCTCCGCATCATTTTCGTAATTTGTTACTGAATTTTAACCATGAAAATCAAGAGAAATGGTTTGGCAGCGTGAATCTTTGAACTTTTGAAATCAATCTGGCATATCATCATGATATGACGTAATTACTCA
>Ga0209277_10001773_pt1 | contig 10476 bp, 6 predicted proteins | sample JI81AbrownDNA_FD_187503 | JGI IMG/M metagenome (GOLD analysis project Ga0209277, IMG submission 187503) | Wastewater effluent complex algal communities from Wisconsin, to seasonally profile nutrient transformation and Carbon sequestration -... | ecosystem: Engineered > WWTP > Effluent > Algae... | reverse complement strand
TATGTTTTCATCGATTCACTTCAAGTTCCATGTAAATTTTAATCTCACTATTCTCTTTTGCATTTCTATCATATTTCGTAATTTCTCTTCATTTTCAATTTACACACTTCTGTGCACATTAATCTCTACATGATGGTGTCGAGGATAAACTAAGGTATTGTTGCCTTCTAGTGGAACAAGTCTTCCAGCATGTTTGTTTTTGGACAATATCCCACCTTACGCTTCTGTTTTCAGCCAATAGTATTCTAATTTTTTGCCTTTGATATAATCTTGTATTTGGCATGTTTGTCATTGCGATGCCGAATTTGTCTTGACAATTACACGTGCAAATTATTATCATTTTTGGTGCTGTATATTTTTAACTTTTCATATTCTCATGTATATTTTGGTGTGACCTTTTTGTTTGGCTGTAATGGCTAAGGATTGTCCATCCAACATATTTGGTTTGTCATCTGGCATCTTATCTTGCTGCGCAATTTCTAAAGTCCTGTGTGTGATGGTTTCAACTCTTGTTCTGTGAAATGTAATAGCTTTCTATATGTCCTATGATGTTTATTTTCAACTTATTATTTGATGAAGTAGCTGAGCTTGATCTTTGGGAAGTTTCTTGCGTTCTGGGAAATAATTGTATGGTGCAACTTCGGCTGGTGTCTTGATGCACCTGGTGTATTAGCGATGTATTCCATGTATATTTCAGTTTGACTAAGAGCAAAAGTTGCAGCTTTCCATTTTTTTCTGTGGTAAATTTTAATTCATAGATAATCCAGTGCTGTTCTCTGTTAGTTGTTATTATGTTGTTCTCGAAATTTAACTTGATTAGATCTCTTCGACATTTTGTTGTTGTGTGATTTCTAATGGTTGCTTTATAACCAAATGGAGGTTGATATCTCTGTTGGATACGTCAGTCCAAGTCCCCAATCGTGTAGAATTTGCGAAAGTTGTTTCCAACATTGAAAAATTGCCAGAAATTTACAGTAGAGATGTATGCGGAGTTGCAAAATCTTTTGCTTATTCTTTTAGAAGTACGCATAAGAGTTTCTATACAGTCTGGAATAGCTTTTCGTGATAATCTCAGGCACTCGATCCTTCTAATGGTATGTTCACTTTGTCATCTATTTCTAGGTACATGAATGTGACTGGGATGACATTTGCAACTATGCATCGACGCTCCTTTGGACTTTTTTCAAATTCTAGGTACATGAATGTGACTGGAGAGTCATTTGAAAATGAATCGACTCTCCTAATGCATTTATTGCAAATTAAAAAATAATGCCTTGTGCAATAAATTGAAGATGTCTATTTATGCTTCAGTTGTGTACACTCTTTGTGATATTCTCTCATGCAGCCCAGAACCTTCACTTTGATCTTTAAATTTTTTTTCATCGGGCTAGTTTCTTCTGTTCAGCCTGTGTCTTCAAGTTCGGCTAGAATGCTTCACTTATAGGTATTTTTCACAGTTCTTTCAAAAGGGCTAGATTCTCTGTGTAGATCCTCCTGTCAGATTGAATTTTCTTAAGCGGGTTTGATTGCGGATTTCTTTATATTTTGTGATTTCTGTATTGCATTTACTTGTGAGAAACATATTTAGATACGTAAATTCACCTTGTTGAATCAACTTTGCCTTTATTCATTTCTTCATGTAATTTACCAATTATAAACGGCACCAAAGTGAACATACCTTTAAAGCATCGAATTGTGGATAGATAAATTACCTGTGTTATGATCCATCTCTATCCTATATCTTACATTCGTTTTTTTGCTAATTTGATAATATGCGCTTGTGTCTGTATTGTGATCTTTTCTTGAGCAATATAAGACGAGGTAAAGAATCGGGTATTTGGTAAACAACTTCAAATTTGAGAAAACACCAACTTTGGTATACATTCTGATGGAATTCAATTCTGTCTTGTTTTCAGGGCTTCATGATTTTTATATTGACTAAACTGTAGGTTATCTGTCTCATTATATTTGCATTTATTTCATCATTAGTGTTTCCAGGTCATGGATCTTATTTTGAAAAATCTCCGTAGACATTAAGTGCTTGATAGCGTATTTGTTTTAGAGATTTTCTTCCAAGCTAATCTAATGAGTCGCTTTGAAAATCACGCCACATTGTTCAAAAAGTTCAATGATATATCCATTTTGTTTTTCTACAAATTGTCATCTACTGTAAATGAATGTAGTATTTTCTTGATCCGATGAAAATCGTTTGGAATCTCATGTCTGATACATAATGCTCATTGTCATCGCTTTCAATTTGAATACTGTGTTTCTACATTGACCTAAACAGTGCAAAGTGTTTGACATACTTTCATGTTATAAATACCCAGGCAGGTTATACGTGAAGTTTCGTAGTATTATCTGCATTGTAGCCGATAGTGATTGGTTTGCCCCATGATGTGCATAAGGCAGTTTTACGTTGAAATGAATGAACAGTGGAATGGTCTTCAGCAAAGACAGATTCATGTAGACTGCAACATGAGATCTTTGCTGAAAGTGAATTAATGCCATCAACTACTTTTGTTTGCATGTGATAACTTTAGTCCATTCACATGCCATATTATAGTACATTTTTTGCCATTGATTATCTTATTGGCAATGCATCTGTCATAGTTGTTTATTTTAAATCCCCGCTCCTGTAGTGTTTTGGATAATAGTTTCAAAAATAGTAGCGCGGCTCATAGCGTTTCATATAGTGCTTTTTTAGTTGTACACATAGCATGGGTTTTCCTCTTATGCTTTTCCAAATGTGCTTTCTGTACATATCAGCATGTAGGACGGATCTGGGGATGTCTGTCACTGCAACATACCCTGTCTTTCGTGACATCAATTGCGCCTCTACTCATACTTTAGGTGAACATGCATCTTCTTTGTTTATATACTCCCTTGCAGTCTGCCATCAGCACAGGCCCTTGCTTTAATGGTTCTGTACCTTTTTTCTTTTAGGAGCATAAGGTATCTTAGGGTATTCTTCCTGTCCTCAGACATGTCGTCCTTCATTATTTGCAGTAGAGCTTGTTATGTATGTAATTGTCATTGTTGTTTCAGCATTGCATCACTGCCGTTTTTCCGAAATTTAGACCTTTTTATATTCATTTGTGTTACGATGACTTGTGCATCTGTTTTTGTATATGTTATGCTATTTAGTTTCATAGTTTTGCTTGTTTGTCGGTTTGGCTCATTGATATCTGTGTTTTCTTATTTGTTGGGCAAGGCCTAAGGTTTTATCTGTGTTGATGTTAATTGCCTGCCGAATCATCTATGTCTTCTGCTTCTTTTGTGTCTATTCGTGCATAGTTCATTTCCACTGTGATGTTGATGTCGTTGATTGTCACGAGTTCTGTAATTTCATGACTTTCCATTTCTTCTTCCTCTATGTCCTGTGTTTTATTGTTTTCTGATTCTGGGTTGACTGCCAGTGCTGCTTCATCTTCTTGATTGGATCCTTTTGGCAATCGGTTGTCATCTGCTGAACTATCTTCTTCCCGTGATCGTACACTCCTGTATTGTCATTATCTAATTCATTCTGTTCCTCTAAGTTTAGTGACATTGCATCATCACACTAGATGGTCAGATATTATATTGCCATCTGTGTAGGTAAATACAATTCCTTCATATTTTTCTGCTGCTGCTGCTAGTCTTTGTACCTGGTCAATTACCTCATTTAGCATGGGCAGTTCTCTCTATGAATGTCTGTTGATCCATTTTCTGGAATGTAGGCTTAAAAAATAATGCCCTCCTTGTTCATTCTCCATTGGTCTTCAGGCTATTGCTCCTGATGTCCTCATGTGTAACGAATTGTCACTTTCTTCATGTACCCATTCATATGTTCCGATTTTCAGCTTACAGTGTCTATTGTGATCATTTGTTAGCATAGTGATCAGCATTCTTGGGCTTATTGTTGCATGTATTCCGTATTTATGTGGAAAACTGTTCATCCAGAATACAACATTATACACCATTTCAGCTGCAAATTTTTCAAAGTTTATGTGTTGGCAATGGCCCTCACCCTTTCATTTATTGTTCTAATGTATCATTTTAACTTTGGGACGTGTTATTCTCGGGATGTCCTCCAGATGTCTTCTTGTGAATTTGAAACCTCTTTGTCCAAGTATATTAGTTACCCTGAAACCTCTTGCTTAATATAGTCTTATCACTTGTTTTATTGATGTCATGATTGCATTTGTCATCTTGTCATGTACCAATTCTGCTGTGCCAAAGTGTATGCTTCATGATGCTTTAAAAAAGAATAGAATTTCGTTGATCGCCATTATGTTGCTATTGTTACAATAAATATACCTGGACACGTCTTGCCATTTTGATGTTACATGTTCTGTAGGACGTCTTGTAGTTTTGCCTTTAAAGTATCAAAGATTGGGACCAAAAATGTTTTTGGGCCATATAGTGTCCTCCTTTATTATGAGATAGTTTGGGATCACATTGCCTTCAAGTTGTTCGATGAAGTCTTGAATGTTAGGTCTACCTATAATATCTTGTAGTTCATGCGCTTTTAGAGACTTTTAGTAGAGTCTAATTGAATAATTTAGATTTATTGCTATCTCCAGTGTGGATTTGTACTTTCGTGACATTGTTTGTCACATCTGAGTAGAATAGCCAACTTGTTTGAAGGTCAAAATATGCACTTTGATCCACCATCCTTGTGTACTACAATCTTCTAATTCACTATCATTTCTTCTTTAAATTGCTTAGGGACAAAATGTTACCACTCCATCGGGGTGGTACCATACTGTACCATAGCCCTTCAGGATCCCTTCTATGTGAAAGACATTCTGTCAGCATTAGAGTGCACACTTTGTTACTCTTTATTTCATGAATGTTGGACAATAGGCATTTATTCAAGAGCACATCAACAGTAGACTGACTATAAAGCAGTATTCAGCTGGCCAATATGCCCACTTTCTCTTGTAGGTGCATCCCATGCCTGCTTGAGAAAATACAAAACCTTTATAGTCTGGTTCATATTTGGACTCTGATGTGTCTTCCTCATCATTGCCCTCCTCATCACTTCTGTCATCTTGAGGCATTTCTTCTTCATTCGATCGTTCAGAGCCCATAGAGCTATTGTTGCAGCCCTTGTTGTCTCCCATTTTGGTTGGTTCGCTATCATCATATTTCTCTTCTTTATTATCAGCACCTTCAATATTTTTTGTCTCTATTTTCCCTTTGTTGTAAGAACTTTTGTTATCTAGAATCAGCAGGTTTGTACCTTTCTTTGGCTGTGCCCTGGTTCGTTCTTCCTTACACTCATTGGACTAGTGCCCTAATTTCTTGCGTCAGAAACTCGTGATTTCCTTTTTCTTTCCTTTTTTGGTGTCATCATCCTCCTTGAATGATACTGTAGTATATGCTTCTCCATCATTGGAATAAGTACAAATAGACTTACCATCATAGTTGTTTTGCCATCCAGTTAATATCCTGCACACATAGGATACCTATTTCAGGAAAGGGTCTTACTAGCATAGCACTGCGTAGCACAGGCTTATCGTTCGCCTGTTCAGATTGCCCTATCGTTAGACCCAATTGCTAACACAACTGACTCAATGCTGTGAACTGGTCACGCAACTCTTGGGAGATCTGATGATGTTCTTGGCGCAGCTTGAATAGGTTGCTTGTTGCCATTACCTGATAATGCAACGTGTGTAGCTCTTTACTTCTATTTGAGTACATCAACTGTTAGATAATCTTCAGTAGGCACAATCTATCCTATGTTCGCTTAACCCTGTAAAAGTCCTCATGGTTTGAGATCTTGTCCTTCTTTGTAGGGTCACATAGTGACAGTAAAACAGAATACAGTGATTGCATATTCTGTATCTTCTTTCTTGACTATGGCTGCAGCTTGCACATCCCACATTTCTTCTGCCGTGCAGCTGGGTTTGCAAGCAGCACAGATTCTTCAGGTAAGATCAGAGACTCTGCTTGTACATCTTACCCATTCTTATATGTGTTGCATATGTACAGTCCAAGTCTTTCAAGAGGCTTTAAGTACAGATCTGGGCTGTCTCCTGAGATATGAAAGCCAACTCCCCTGAGTAGCTCTGATACACCCCCACTCTTCTAGTCTATTTCTAGTTGTTGTTTGAAAACTTCTCTCCTTCCACAAGCTCTGCTTGGGTAGCCCTGATGTCTTTGTTCTTAACACTTGCCATTTACACCATCCTGACAGGATAGAGTGTATAATTTTAAATTTGTGGTGATCAAGCAGTAAAATGGTTAAAATTGATTAAACACTTGCTAATAAATTCAAAATTCCGTTTGTTTGGCCTTCATTCTTGTCATTCTTGTGTAATTGTTTTCCCTTTTTTGTTAACCATTTGTTCTCTCGTCATTGGCTTTTTATTTCTTACCTTCGTCTCTGACCATGTGTTCTTTCCTGTCGTACCTTTATTTTCTTTAACACAGTAACTGTTTAAAGGAGATAAGCGAAAGAGAAAGATTGGCCCCACGAAAGGATGGATTAAAGCCGTGAAATTAGAAAGCTAAGAGCTAAACAAAGTGAGAATACTGATTTGGCCCTGGTTGAACTCTGCACTATGTTGGCGATTCGATTCTGTAGGTAAAGAAGAAATGCAGCACAACAGCACAACGAAATATGGTAAGGAGGTAAGGCACGGGGAGTTGGTGGTCTAGCGACGTAGATTTTCATTACTTATGAGCTATTATCGTGCTTGCAGATTTCGGTACAAATACTATGGATGTCTCAGTTACAGTGCTTATTTGATTTAAGCTCCATTAAAAAAGTCATCTATGTTCGTCTCAAATAGGTATGTTATTGGCGGCTTTGTTATTAATGTACTTCAGGTATTTTACTACAAATAGAGGACAGTCATGTTAGTAGCAAATAATAATTTACATAAATTGAAAAAATTTAGGTATCTTGAGCATTCACCCTGCCTTTTTAATAAATGCATCCATCAGAGTTTGACAAGTGCTATCAGCAGTAGCATGATGTGAAGCCAATATGCTGCAGCTTCATGTCATGCCTTGCATTCTCCTCACTACCAGCAGCTACAGGAACTTCATGCTGCACAAATAGATGCTGGCAATCTATCAGGATTTTAAAGGTGGCCATCACGTCCAAGTCTGAAATGGTACTGCATGCTACATCCTCATCTTGAATTTCTTTGTCAGATGAGCCAGCATATTGCAATCTTCTTGTTATCTCTTCGCCACTGCAGAAAATCATCTGACTCGTCAATTACACTCCTTTTCTTCAAGTTTTTCTGCAACTTTCATCCCTAGAGCATTGTTGTTGAAGATTTGCAAGGTTGCAAACATGTTCTCGTAGGCTGTATAAGGAGGATGAATATGTGAGCAACATCAATTGGCTTTAGGTGTCAATAATACTGATAACTTAATCTTTTGTTTCATGTGAGGTTGTGCATATGATTCTGCTTGAATAGTTGCTGATCACACTTTGTACGTGCCATCTGCGCAGCAACAAGTACATCGTCGACAACTCGGGATTAAAGCTTTATGAACAATTGCAAGCTTTGGTAGAAGTGTACTGAGAAGTGGTTTACAACTCATACCACCTACTTTAATCAGAAAAAAGCCTATAAAAAGCCGCTTAAATCGCGAATTCACTGTACATTTTATTCAATTGACCATATTGACTGTGAGTTAGATAGAAATTTACTACGTAGTCGAAATCTGCTCACTTAACATAAATGAGTTTGAATTCCTGTATCTCATACAGTTTAGTACAAATTGCACTTGATGTGCAGTTTAATCAATTGACCAAATTGACTGTGATTTTGGAATTTACTACTTAGTCGAGATCTGCTCGCTACTGTAACATAAATGAGTTTGTATCTTTTACAGTACCAATTCATTCAGTTTATTACAGATTGCACTTGTAGGGCTAAATGTACAGTTTATTCAATTGACCACTGCGAGTTAGAATTTTACAACGTAGTCGAAATCTGCTCACTACTGTAACATAAATGAGCTTGAATTCCTGTATCTTATGCAGTACCAAATCATTCAGTTTAGTACAGATTGCACTTGTAGGGCTAAGACATATTAAGTGATAACCGTCACATAGAGCGACGACAACCTTTTATCTTAACTTACTTGGAAAGACACATTTTTGCATAGTGCAGTGAGTGCTCACCTTGTTCTGTCTGTGCTCACCTTTTGCATGAAAATCTTGTCCAATATCGAGCGTCAAAAGATCCTATAGTACAATAGAGATGATGGTTTGTAATGAAGAGCAGGAGGAAATCTTCTTCCTCTCAAAGGAAGAGATGAGAATCAGGGACCTTGCAGAATCGCGTACTTTCATTATGTTTCTGATCGGTTTGGTGTCTTCGTTCAAAGTGTTTGCGATTCACTTGATCACATTCGAGGCTATGTTTAACGTCATAATTACAGCAGCATTCACATGCTTGTCATACTTTGGTGGGGTAAGTCGAGAAGTTATCAGATGCATTGAATTTATAACGGATGTTAAATATCTGATCATGACCTTATTTTTCTAAGAAATCTCATACAGGATTTTTGGGAAACATGGATTTTGTACTGCTTGCTTTTACTATAGTATTACCTCTATCTGCCACTATTCGATTCGCTTTCCGAAGGCGTGAACAAGCACTTTCTTCAATAGCAAAATTCAAGTCGGCCTCACGGAATTTATATAGCTGTCATGCGACATGGAATTGGGGTAAAGGACCCGATGGCAACCGAAATTCCAGCTCGAAAGACTTACTGGAACATGCGGATATAGTACTGGAAAGAATGGTTGCCATGGGAGATGCCCTGGCAAAATATCTTACTCTTCCCACAGCGAGCTTACCTGTACATCGTGTGATGTCAAGCGGGCGACGAGAGGCATCGAGAACTGTAATATTTGCCAACAGGTTGTGCTTTTCACAAATAGTTCAAAACATGACTCGCTTGACTCTTATGCTCGAGGACTTGAAGTTGGCCGGTCTGACCCCAAGTGAAACTTCCCGTGCAAGGCAATGGGAGGAGAGCATCTCAACAGCAGTTGAAGAACTGCGTATGGTTAAGCACTATCGAACTCCACAAGGTCTTCGATCATTTATTACAGTAGCTACGTTCTGTTTGCCACCTTTTTATGGGCCAACTTTTGCTGCAATTGGTCACAGCATGAACTCGCTTGCGATGGGCCTTGCTTTTGCCATGATCGCCTCGCTCGCATTGTCTTGCCTCCATGAATGTGTACGGGCACTAGAAGATCCATTTGTTGGTCACTTGACTCTAGATGGCATTGATGTCAATGAAGAACTGACATATCTTCACTATGAGAACTTGATGCATACCCGGAGGATCGCATTTCCTGATGCTTCTGAATTTGCTTGTGATGATAGTACAGATGACAAGGATTCCCGGACTGATCAGGAAGAAGTAATGATAGTTGACCCTGAATGTGGAGCTAAACAAAAAGGGAAAGAGATAGGCGAGTTGTTGAACGGTATTGACAAAGTTGCCTCATTTTCCAAGGATTCCAACAGGAGATCACGTTTCAATCGTCATGTAAGTCATGCAACACTCATGAGTCAACGTACAAGCCTCTCCAAATCATCAAATGCTTCAGTGAGTGACAAGATAAAAACAGAACCAGTGCAAGTTTTTAATCGCACGACAAGTTTCACCGAGTTCAGTGATATCTCTGGAAACGAAAATGGCGTTTCTGGAAGTCTCAGAAGTATAGGCTTACTGCCAAACCTAAAAGAAGATAACAGTCACTCAGACCACTCAAAAGATACGCATCACTCAAGCCATTCTAAAGATGCCTGTGATCACGCTGGAGACGTGATATCATTCCAGACAACAGCTCTCGAGAAACATGGCAGCGTCAACGAGTATAGCAACGATGAAACATCTGATAACGAAATTAGTATTGACCATGATTTGGTACATCTTGAAGAAGGGGTTCCAAAGTTATGTATGTCCAATCTGTTGACTTCGCAAAAAAGTATAGCGTTTGATAGCGCAATTAAGTCAGAACCTCATAGTAGTCGTCGCAGAAGTTCGAGGGAGGAGTCATTTCGTAACATTAGTGTTAGTGCGTCCAGCCACAGACGAAGCTTCCTTCAGAAGCGCCAAAGCGTATTTCAACGATTTGATGTCTAGAAAGAATAAAATAGTTGTTTCTCTGTTTTAATTAGCGGTGGGGCCAACTAGTAATAAACAGATCATAGCGTTTTTTTTGTTTTACTGAAATTTTGACGAACATGTTTGGTTATCATATATTTATTGGATATCGGAGAGTGCTAAATATTTTTTATTAAGCAGTACGCTCTATATCGGCAAAGACGCTTGTCTTTTATTTAATTTGGGATCATTATCTTTCATTCATAGTGAAATTCCCAATTTAGAACATGTATGGAAAATGCTGTAAGCAAATTTGATATGTAGCACATACAACTACTTTAGTCACGAGACGAATACCAAGTTCTTGAATCTTATATTATTATTACGAAGGTCAGA
>Ga0209277_10001772_pt1 | contig 10481 bp, 9 predicted proteins | sample JI81AbrownDNA_FD_187503 | JGI IMG/M metagenome (GOLD analysis project Ga0209277, IMG submission 187503) | Wastewater effluent complex algal communities from Wisconsin, to seasonally profile nutrient transformation and Carbon sequestration -... | ecosystem: Engineered > WWTP > Effluent > Algae... | reverse complement strand
CAAGTGGGCACTTGAGAGGGAGTGTTGACAAATTTGTGGACGTACATGCAGAATCCGATAGAGGATTTCTGAGGGAGTTCTCAAAAATTATTCTGTAGGCAGGCAGGCGTGTGATGACATCGCCCTAACTGAATCATTTCTACGATTCATTTTTTAAAGAAATGTAGTAAATGTTTTCAAAGTGGATAAACATGCGCTTGGGACGAGCAATAAGCTGTCCGAAGTTCTGAGTATTGTACATAAGTTATAATTATGGACTAGAATTAATTTGCAACTTAGTTGACTTGAGTACAAAGACGAGTTTAGGAAATAATGCGTGCAAACCATGCAAATGATTTATAAAAAGCCGTGTTTATTAAACGAATAACTTTTGGCTTCTATATTCATCACCAATTCATGGATAAATTGGATCAACTAGAAGAACACAATCTTTATCCACAAAAGTTAGCTGTTTCCAAACAAAATCACTTGATTAAACAAAGTAGTTTGTGTCGGTCATAATGCCTTTTACAGTCGCTGAAGAAATTCGTAAACAATTACTGGTTAATAAGTCGGGGTTTTTTCAATTAGGTGGCTTTTATATTATGACTTTCATTTTTGTTTTCTGAAACTGCCCAAACCCAAACGCATAGTATCGGTAGATGAAATATATAGCTATGACTGTTCTGGAAAGATGTCTAACAGACATTTTATTATGGAATGTCCTGCTTTGGGATTCAACTGTTCTACTATTGATGTGAGTCTGCGTACACACCGATTACATCAAATCAGTTCAAAATATAGTATTAACTTGATAAGCGGTTTCAGTATATAATTGTTTGCTGATTGCCGGTTTGCACCCAGTTGGAGCGGTACTGGCCAAAGCCCACAAACAAATAATAATCGAAGAGTTATCAGACGAATTTAGTCGCAGCACTATCTAAGATCGAGTTTCCTAGATTCTATTCAGGGTATTCAACAATTAGCTTCGATACTTGAAACGTGAAAATTCCGGCAAAAGAATTCCGTCTGTACGGTCTGAACTTGCTCCTGAAAATCAAGCTTGATCAAGTATCCAGTTTGTGCGAGAATATCACAGCTGACCGCAAGTCAACAAAAATCAATCAAAATGAATGGGCAACATTCTATGTTGGGGGACATGAAAACCCGTCTCTGTCTCCACTTGGAAATCTTATCCGAGAGATGTATCGATCAATGTGGAGATGTTGCGCATAGAATGCGACGTCCTCTTATTGCATTAAGTTGTGTAGCGTTATTCCTGACTATGCGCGCCGCGCAAAACTCCATTCGAATGACCAAGGCTACGGGAATTTATAGTCAAAATGGCGTTCCAGGGTACAGTGCTCCATACGATATTCCTGGAGCATTTGGAGCTAATGGGGCACCACCACCGCCTCCGCCAAAATCAGGAGGTTTGTTGTCTTTACTTACCCGCAAATTCACAGGATCTAGTCCCCCTGGATACGGTGCTGCTGGAGGTTATGGTGGATTTGGTGCTGCTGGAGGAGCAGCCCCAGGTTATGGCAACACCGGCTTTGGCGGGGGATCGTTTGGTGCTGCTGGAGGTGCTGTACCCAGTGGACCCATTTCAACCGCTGATTTGTGCAATGTACACTGCCATTCCAGGGCAGTACACATTGCGACTGGAGATGCTACGCGATGGTTTATTAACTACGGTGGAAAGTCCTCTTTTGGAGGAGAAATTGTGGCTGTGGTAACTAAAGATAATGTTGGACCCGTTCAGCATGTACTCGCGGAGCCAGGTCAAGGTCGAGTTTTGGTCATTGATGGAGGCGGTCTACGCAAGGGTTCTAAAACTGCCCTCTTTGATGCCGATTTGGCGCAAATGGCCACGAACAATGGTTGGGCTGGAATCTTGGTAAACGGATGTGTCCGCCATGCCTCAAAGCTCAAGAGCATGTCTTCTTTAGGTATTAGAGCACTTTGCACTTCCCCGAAGCGTGGCGACGGGCATTCACTCGGAAGCATGCTGAAGAGTTTGGCCGGAGGCAAGCATTCCAGCGTCTCGTTTGCATCTCTCAAATTTGTCACAAAACACTATGTCTACGTAGACGACGATGGCATCCTTACCAGTGCTGCTGCCATCTCTGCGGTACCTCCTCCGCCCACTGGCTTCAACACAGGTGGAGCGCCTGGATATGGGGGCGCATCTACTACCACATATGGGTCTGGGTCGACGGCTTATGGATCAGGAGTATCCACATATGGATCTTCGACTGGTGGAAGCACCTATGGGGGAGGAAGCACCTACGGCAGTTCCAGTACCTATGGAGGTACAGGCTCAAGTACATATGGTTCTGGGACTTCAGGAACTTATGGATCCACTACCGGCTACGGCACAGGTGGTGCTTCTTCGACTTATGGAACAACAGGAAGCTCTTATGGATCTGGTAGCTCCACCTATGGTAGCACAGGTGGCACCTCAACCTATGGGTCTGGGTCTGGGACTGGGACTGGGTCTTCCACCTATGGGGGAACCGGGGGAAGTACATATGGAAGCAGCACAACTGGATATGGTACAGGATCCAGTTCAACATATGGGACCGGAAGTTCGACATACGGATCAGGTAGCTCCACCTATGGGACGCCAAGTTCCACTTATGGTTCTGGATCTGGTTCTTCCACCTATGGATCCGGATCATCTACATATGGCTCAACTACTGGCGGAGGGTCATCGACATATGGTTCGGGGTCTTCGACATATGGTTCAACAACAGGTACAGCTTCTTCCACCTATGGATCTGGAACTTCCACATATGGCTCAACCGCGACTGGCACGGGTGGTGGGACTAGTCTTGGGTATGGAAGTTTTGGTGGAAGAAGAAACTTACGTGTTCTTGCTTCAAATGTTGCTTCTATCAATGATGATACTGAGAATTCCCCGCAGCCAAATTTGGTGCCCGAAAGTTTGAGGTCTTTTCATGCCGCAGAAAGTATTGTGGCCAAAGGTATTGATTTTATTATGTCTTCAGAACAACTAAATTCATCATCACTTGGGAATTCAGCACAACAAAATCAGTAAGCAAACGCTATAGTAGAATAGCAAGTTATTTTTCACTCCTAACTGTAAATAGTGAAGCATTTTTGCCTCTTCTCTGATGTCGATAATTTTGGCTCCTCGATCCATAAACCGTGTCATCTAGAATGAAACAGGAAAAGAAATTAAATAATAGATTCAATGCATGTCTATAATTTTCCTAATTTGTTCGGCATGATCCGTCCTTTCAAAAATGAGACTTTAACTCGCGATTGGAGAAAATTTCAGTAGTTAAATTTTTCAACAACGTGCTCATTTGAGAAGAAGCAAAATACAAGAATAAAGTGGAAGAACTTGACCAGTCCGTTCTTAGTTTTTTTGCTAAGCAGATACAGTTCCTCGACTCCCTGTGATTTTTTTTCTCAAAAGTTAATATGCACCCCGCATATTGCAAGCTAAACCTCAACTTTTTTGATTTTTATTACTCAAAAATTAATCTTCACTCCACTCCACAGGTTGCACAGGTAAAGGCTGTCATAGAGCGTGTGAGTGTGTGGAACTTCCTAAATTTATAATAGGGGTTGTCAAAGTTCTATCTAACGTCAAGTTTTTTTTTGCTGAAATTAGGTGAAGATTGATAGCTTCCGGCTTAGCCAATCGAAGCAGCCCAACTTTGACTACCCCCAAATGCATAAATAATATCAAAAAATTATCTTTGTTGCATTCATACACAAACGAACCTTTCCATATTCAAAAGAACCCATCTGCAATCAAAAGAACTCATCTGAGGATGCCTAAGCTTTCTAAAAAGGCAATCTTCATCAAGGAATATGAAGCCATATTAGCAAGTTGGATTAGGAATGACGGAACATCAGGTGGATGGGCAGTGTTAACAACAACTGTGTCTGGGCAAATAGTGAGATCTGTTTGGGCAAAGACAAGTATTTTGATCAGAAGGAGTATTTTCTTGGGGATTCGGCCGTTTCAACTTCAGCAGTGATGATTCCAGCCTTCAAGAAAGGCTACAATCTGAGCAAGGAGCAGAGGTATTTCAACAACAAGCTGGAAAAGATCTGGATCAGATCTGAACATTGTATTGAGTTACTCAAGGCATGGTTTCAGCATCTGCAAGGTTTTTGGAGGGTGATTCAAGACAAACAGGACTTAGATGCCATCCTCAGACAGGCCATGTGTGCTTGTATCATTCATAATCTTCTTATTGACCATCCTGTTCTGCCAGACTGGTTTGATGAAACCATAGAGGAGTTGGATCAAGATCAGTCTGTGGAGCAGAGTGGTGGAGACACAAGGTGCAACCAAGTCTTTGCATACATGTTAAAGTAGCATTAGGTTAAATGGACCTCAGCAGTGATGATTCGAGCCTTCAAGAAAGGCTACAATCTGAGTGAGGAACTATAATGCTTAACTACCAATCTCTCTTTAATGACTAAACTAAATATGAATTAAACTTCAACTAGTAAGTTAATCATTTACACCCCAGGCTATTACATGCCTCCAAGGGTTCATCCTTTTTAAGACACCTTGCACTAAGTTTACAGTTAGGCTCCATTTGCGGCATGTGGCTTGTGTGAAAAACAAATTGATTTATACAATAACCAAAAACTATTATATTAGAAGTTACTGTTAATATAGCTCTTTTTTGTGTTTCGACCAATCAGATTTTAGCTGCAAAATTAACCTAATTTACGACAAAAAACTCGTTGTTAGATAGAACTTTGACAACCCCTAATATTCTCAGCATGTTTTCTTGGTGTGTATTGGTGATTCATAAACTGTTGTGAGCAACGTGCTTTAACATCTTAGACATGAGGACTGTAAAGGAAACTTCAAGCAGAAACAACTTGAAGCATATTCTTGCAGTTTGCTAGCAGTACTGGTTGACAGATATTTCAACATAAGTATCTTCTGCTTGACCTGAGCTCGACGCAGCCTGGTAAATCATCAACTATCGAAAACCAAAACTTACCTTTAGACACTCAATTTCCATTATGACCTGCACTCTCACAAATGTCGGCTAGTTTATGCAGTTCTCCGACAATTTCTGAACTCTTGAAAGAAACACTTTCAACAAAATTTGATATATCACCAGCTATCAGAAACCTAAGTTTACATCAATATTCTAATCATTTACAGAAAATCGGACTTGTGGTGTATACCATGCTAGAATTTTTAATGAATTGATTTCAACTAAAAATCCAAAACCATCCAGTTATTATTGCCATATTTTGTCAAACATTAGGTAATATACTCTCCATTGATGAAAAGTGGTTACTCTCTTGTCAATTGCTTGAGTATTTCAAAAGTGAGTGATTGATACGTCCTGATCTTCTTTGTAAATCTTTAAATGAATAGCTTTAAAAACTTTTGTCATACTTAAAATAGTCCGTCCATGTCATGTTCCACATCTTGTTCCTAAATGGTTTAAGCTCTTTTTCAACACTTATATCTTTTTTATCAAAGTTTCAGCATAAAAGATAAACCCTTGATTGATTCTGCTGGACTCTCACCAGCTTGTTGAGCTTTTTGCCTCTGCGCTCATTCTGGTGACATTTTAAATCGTTTGCAACCATATTTTTTACAAAGCAATAAAGACCCATCCATGACTTTCGGCAAAAGAAAAATTCAAGAAAATTCAACCAATAAAAAATATATATGCGAGAAGTTTAAATTGAAATGAATTTATGTAGATTGATGACATCTTTTCAAAGGTTATGTCCAAAAATCATTTTCGATCTCAATATCAAATAAAGATTTCGATGCAATTAGTTTATTGCTTTCCCATGATAAGCACCAATAGACAAAGGCTGAAGCTACTCACGTCCCAATCACTCAAAATGTGATTGACTTTATAGAATGACTGTAGATTACAGTAAAGTAGAGTTTAGTACTGTAGAGACATAATTAATACCAGAAGTACTAAAGATTTTAGTAATGAATTAATCTTACCCTGATTAGAATTCATGAGTGAACAACCAGAAAAGAGAAAAATTTCCTTTAATGAATCAATTGCATTTGCAAATGCACACCCAACTACCGGATCAGGAACTTCTAAAATGATTTGCTTCATTTTCTTATCAGTGGCCTTAGAACCTTCACAAGTAGATTAAGAGACATTCCACTTGTCAAATGTCGAATTAATCTCGATCTTCTGATTAGGATCCTTTTGGTTTTATTCTTTCCCATCATACTCTTTTTGTGCACTTGACCCAAAAGATTTCCTCATGCTTGAACCTGTTAAATTTTTCTGCTACTAAATCGTTACAAAACAGACATTAATACTTCTTTGTATTTTCCATTTTAATCATGAGAAAAACCACTTCCTTGATTGGGAAAGCTTGAGCTAAGAATACACAAAGGCAGGAAAAGCTCCACCAGCATGAGTCTAGAGAGCAAAGTATGTAACAGTGGAGAGCATTTGGAGAGTTGTTGAAGCAAATCAATAGTGCAAACAGCGAATTGACATTGAGACGGATGAAACTGACAAAACCAAAGAAAAACAGATGTCGAAATGCTCACTTTTAGAAATCAATAGCTTGTCTGCATTTAATATTGACTTCCATATTAAAGATGCTACTAGGTCAAGTGACTTTAAGAGTCCTTGATAGTTCCCCTGAAGATTGGTTCCAACATAGTCATTTCGAAAAAATAAAAAACAACATAAACATGGGAAATGAGCCAGAATAAGAGGAAGAGGACAAGCAAACCGACTCCCAGGAGGGGCAAAGGGCAAAGGAGGAAGTCCAAACTTCAAGAAAGGAGCAACGAGCAAACAATATGTGAACTCAAAGGATGGTGCGAGTAACTCAGCGGGCATGTCTATGACAGAATCGAATCAAACCCGGCACAAGCTGCAGCCTTCTTGAGAACAACTGAAGAAATTGCGATTTACATTGGGAATAACTTCTGCTATGGCCGCGATGTGAAAATGGCCATCGAAACGCAGACCACCCTAACCCTACCAAAGCCAACCACACTGGCATGAGACAAGGAGTAAAACATGGATCCAACCGACCAAGCCATCTGGCAGGAGGAAATCAAACAATATGTTTAGTGGAAGGGAATCTTAGAGGAATATCAAGAAGCTAAATTTGCTTGTATGGGGACAGAGCAGCGATGCAGTACAGTCTGAATCTGAAGCCCTAAAAAATCAATCAGATGCGGAAAACAATGCTGATGACATCAAACTGCTGTGCATGATTCAAAATCTGGCACGCTCCTATGAAGAAGAACCCATCCCACGCCCTACATGCCACAAAGCGTGCTTTTACATGCTCCACTGTTGAAGTGATGAGCTTAATCTAAATTTCTGCTATGCACCTAATTCAATGGCTTGTCCAACTAGGAGATTTATATCACGTGGTTTGATTGTCATGTAAACCAGTTATTAAATTAAGTGAGAAATCAGATTCTCTTTCTCTTATTTCTCATACGAAAACATTCACTTTCTACAGAGTGTAACTGTTTGGCCATAGACAACGGACCACTGTACGAACAAGCAGTGTGCTGCTGTACTCGCTTTTGCCTAACTATCACTTGCAGGCCACTTCCAGTTCACCCTATTTATAGTTTGCAACTTGTCCTTGCTCATGCCATTCATACTGCCCAAAGTTCTTCTTCGCTATCATCATTTGTCATAGCACAATTGTTGCCATTTTTCAACACACTCCTGTGTATCATTGTCATTTCAGGTGACACTGATGTACCATCTTGTATGTTCAAAATGTTATTACTTAAATTCTCAAATTGAATACCACGGGGCAACTTTTTCAGAAGGTCAGCGATCATTTCACCAGTAGCACAGTAGATAATCTCAATCTCCTTATTTGTCACCTGGTCTGTGATGAAGAAGTACCTTTTATCAATGCCGAGTGCAGCTACTGCTTGATGCTTTGCCATTCTTAACCAGCAATATGGTGCTCATGTTATCTTGATAAAGCTTTTTAGGATGTGTTGGATAACTTTGTGATTCCATGAAATAATATTTCCAGAGGACCTGCAACAACACATCATTGACACCCACTAATACAGCTTCAGTCAAGCTCCTAGTGTTGATTTTTTCCCCTAGACGTTGCATATACACACCTTTCCTAATGATTTTATCCCAACTGTAAGACTCTTCATGTCATGGTGAGTGCCAAATTATGCATCAATCCACCATTCTGCTTGTCCTGCAGCATCAGCTTCTAGAGTCTGGGGCAGATCCCATGTCGCCGGCAGGTCATTAATAAGCCAGTTCAGCTTCTTGCAGCCATCGACATCTGGTGCTTTTACCCTTGAACTCAAGAAGGCAATCGCAGTCTTGCATGAAAATAGTAACTTGCCAACATAGTGATGAAAGCTCTCAGACTCAGATGTATAAAGAGGTGATGAGCATGGGTTCACTGTGAATAGGTGATTACCTGCAGGCATGGCTGATTCGCCACCCAACTCTCAGGTAGTGACTCAAGCATACTTTCTATGTAGTCAACCATTTTCACATGTACTTTGCCATCATCATTGTAATCAAGACTATAGCGGTGGATTTTCCTCTGGTTATTGTGAGATGCTTCTTTTCTTATTTCCCTGAGAGGTAGTCAATTACACTGGTAACAACGTCTATACTCACATGTGATATCTTTATATTATCCACATTCCATAAGACAGTAAACTGCTTCCCATCAATTATCTTGTTGCAACACACCTGTTGTATGGGTTAACTAAGAAACCCCAATCTGTTAGAGTCTTGGTTAGGTACTTTCAGAAGAGCATTGAAGCCTGGAGTTTACCATAAAGCATATTTTGAGTTTCACATACATGTTAGGTTTACCATCCTGATTGTACAGATACTCGTTGTACAGTTTTGGATAAAGCTTGGTAAAGAATTCTGCCAGCCTCCCCTCTAACCTTACATGGGCATTCCCTACCATGTCTGCTTGCATGAAGGCACCAGGGATGTCTGCCTTTGCTGTGTCCCATGCCTTATATGCATCCATGGTGGCTAATATGAAAAATGACTCAACTGTGATTGCTGAGGAGCTAGTCTCCTCCTTCTGCATGTATAGCGGCTGCTTCAGCACATCCTATTCCCTTTATTTGTCCTGCGTGCTTCTCCTTCAGGAACATATGGTACTGCAGGACATCGAGTCTTTCCCTACTACGCAGCTCATGAGGTTTTGGTTGAATCACCTTTCTTGTGAACTTTTTAAAGTTCTGCAGACACAGCTGCTTTGACTCCTTTCCCTAAGATCTTTAGGCCTTGTTTTACATTTTATTCGGTCAGCATGTTTCTTGACCTGTAACTTAATTGTATGTTATGGCAGAATTGACAAGTAGGGCATTCCATCCATTGGTATTTCTTTCTTGACATGGTAGCAGATTATAGTGGCCATTTCTAATGCCATATCTTTCATCCATTCTGGATTGGATCTCTGTCTCAAATGTTGGAAAGTTATCACCACCATCTCTTGTGATGATATCATTACCTTATCCAAGCAGCGTGTGCTACAATTATGGTTGGTGCATGAAATCCGCCGCTTCGGTATCCACTCCTGTGTTCTCAGCTGCTATTTCATATGCTGTCTCATTTTATTCATTGTCTTCAGCTTCATCTAAATGCAGCAATTTTTCATCGGCAGCTTCATGAGTTTTGGTAATTTCATGAGTTTCAGCAGCTTCATTAGACTGATAAGTTTCTTGATCATTATTGGTGTTGGTTTCAGTTTCATTTTCATAATTATTGTGATTTTCATCTTCATAATGGTCTCCACTATCAATTTCATGATTATCATAATTGTTGTTTTGTTTTCATTATTGCACACCTGCATTTCCACTATCCACTTCTGCAATTTCATGAAATATGTAAGGCTCTAGAATGCCATGATTGTAGTTCAATCCTTTGCTGAATTGTCAGTTTCAGCTACTGAGCGGACCACATGTCTCACTTCAGTGGGAATCGGGAGAGATGTCCATTGTCTCCTACTTATGATACATCCTCTTACCAAATTGTAGAAATAGAAACCACTTTGGACATTGCCTATTGGTCAGAGTGCACATGCACCTGAGGTTCATGGCTCCATTTTTCTACTATGATTTTCATGTGTCTGCACATAAGATCCACATTCTAATTTGCTGTGTATCCAAGCCAGGCACAATTTTGCATGGACTGCAGAATTTGAAATACCATTGTTGGATGGAAAAGCATTCAACCAGAATACATGAGCATATACAATTTCTATGAGCAGTCTGTTTGGAAACTTCTTGAAAGGGAGTGAGTTGTACATGTCTTTTATAGTTCTTATATAGCATTCCACTTCAGGAACATGCTCATTGTTTGTGACAATGTTGAGTGTTATACCCTGACCTATCTTGCTTGTGTCCATTGTCTCGAATTGCCCATCTCCAGGTATATGTATGACAGCAAACCCATAGTACATGTAGATCTTGATTCTATTGTGTAGGGAAATGTAGATAGACTTGTATGTTT
>Ga0209277_10001771_pt1 | contig 10482 bp, 7 predicted proteins | sample JI81AbrownDNA_FD_187503 | JGI IMG/M metagenome (GOLD analysis project Ga0209277, IMG submission 187503) | Wastewater effluent complex algal communities from Wisconsin, to seasonally profile nutrient transformation and Carbon sequestration -... | ecosystem: Engineered > WWTP > Effluent > Algae... | reverse complement strand
AATAAACTCACGCGCAGCGTCGTACCCTTGATCGAGATACAAAGCACCAGTAAGAGACTCAAACGTGTTTGCAAGAATGTACTGTCGCGCACGGCCCGTATCACGCTCTTCACCTTTTGAAAGAAGCAAGAAATCATTAACACCCAGACGCGTTGCTGCATCTGCAAGTGAATTGGTGTTTACGAGCGCAGCGCGAATCGCAGTCAAATCACCCTCTGGTTTTTCTGGAAATTTATTAAAAAGAAAGTCGGTAACCACAAGCTCGAGTACTGCATCCCCAAGAAACTCGTAGCGCTCGTTATGCTCCTGAGTTGCCTCTCGGTGTTCATTAAGATACGAACGATGTGTAATCGCAGTAAGGAGATGCATTGGGTCTTCGAAAGAGACTTCGAGGGTCTCCTCGAGCTTTCGTAGTCGCTCCTGTGTCTCTGGTGCATCTATCATTGCGGGTACGCTATCACACTCCCTTAAAAACCACCAGAACGCGGCATACGCGTGGTTACGAGCCTCGAGAAACGAGAATAGTAACTGCTTTGGTCACAATCGGTAGAATATCTTCGTAGAAATTGAGTTCGAGGATATCAGCAACCTTAAACCACTGCGCCGCATCGAGCCCGCCTTTCTGTTCCAGGCTGAGGTTTTCATACGGAGCGCTCGCGAGGAAGTATGCTACTTGTTTTCGGATCTTTCCTTTTTCTGGATGTGAAGCTACGTATTCGTTTTTACCGAGTTCATTCTCGAGTGTGATTGAAAGTCCAATCTCAGCCTTGAGTGCACGACGCGCTCCCGCCTCAAGTGATTCCTCTGGTGCAAGCTTACCTTTTGAGAGCGTCCAGTGTCCAAAAATATCGTGTACCAAAGCAAGGTAAATAACTCCTTCATGCTTTGCATACACAACCGCACCAGCCAGGCGCTCGATTTCCATCTCCTCAAAGGAAAGTACATGCTTCTTCTTGTGTTTTGAAATTTCCTCTTTACCCGGTTCGCCAATTTCCTTATAGACAGCACCAAGTACACCATTTACAAAACGGGATGAGTTTTCACCACCAAACTGCTTTGCAAGCTCAATTGCCTCATTGATCGCAACCTTTGCAGGCACCTCCTTTCTGTCAGCAAACAAGAGCTCGTATAGACCAAGTCGCAGAATATTACGGTCGACTGGTGCAATACGCTCAACAGGCCACTCAGGAGCGGCCTTTCCAATAATTAGGTCAAGTTCTGGTTGCTTCTGGAGTACACCATCAAGGAGCCGTTCCATGAACGGCAGATCTGATTTATGTTGCGCAAACTCTTCCATGTTACGCTCGAGCGTTACATGGACCTCCTGTTTTTCTATATTATTTAAATCCCACTCAAAGAGTGATTGGAGAACGATTGAACGTGAAAGATGCCTATTTGCCATACAATAATGAACTAAGTTCCTGACGGAAGTATAGCAGAACCCTGAGACGGAAATACCCCCGAAGGGGGTATTGTGTGGATTCGCCGTTACGGGAGATTATCCCTTTGATTCTCGTCGACGTACTGGTCGCTTTGTTTGTTCAGCACTTTCAGGAGCTTCCTTGTGCGTATCTTTCATAACCTCCTTATGTTCAGGATGTGCTCCAGTAACAGTCTCACCAGTGCCAGTATCTGCGCTGATACGATCCTCCTTAGCCTTGATACGTGCGTCACGCTTGGTCTTCTGAGTCTCAAGATCCATGACCTGACGGCCGTTGTAGTAACCGCATGAAAGACACATGTGGTGCGGGCGATGCTTCTCTCCACAGTGCGAACACGTCGAAAGATTAGCTGCCTTAAGGGCATGATGAGAACGTCGGTTCGCGGTATGTGCCCGCGTATGTCGCATTCGTATAACCATAGTTGCGGTACTATACCAGAAGCATTAAAAAACGCAATAATAATAAGAAAGCCGCCTAGTTGCCTAGGCGGCTTGTGTGCGGAAATGCCCTTACGCGGGGTTCAGCCCAGTACAGGGCGTAACCACCTCGAGCACATTCCGCTTGGAAATACGACCCTCGTCGATCTCCTCATCGCGACAGGTGATCTGCCAGACGTAGCAGCTCGTAGAACGATCCCGTGCGTTTGAGCACACTTTGGGATTGTTCCACCCAAGATACTCTTCGAGCAAGGGCTTCGCCCGAAGCTTGAAATCGCCGGTAAAGAACCTGCAAAGCACTTCTCGACCTTCCGTGTCGAAAGTACCCTCTTTTCCTCTCAGTTCGACGAAGAAAGCCCGTCCGCTCAAAATATCAACGGAAACGGTAACTCCCTTGAACCGAGGGTAATGTTGCCTGAGTCGCTCTTCCACGATTTCTTTCATGGCGAGAATGACTCGATCTGTCCACACCCTCCCGGGCACGGCGACTACTGCAGCCATGCTGCACTCCTCGTATTGTTGTTTTTGTGGATTCCCCTTCAACGTCTAACCGCTGAAGCCCCTACCCTTTATAAAAGAACTGTTTGTTTCCCCTCCTCCTTATCTTGAGGAACAAGGAAGTATTATAACACGCTTTTACCATACGGACAATAAAAAAGACCTGCCGCGATATACTCGTTGGCAGGTCTTTCTACAGTGAAGCAAGTTGTGCTTCAGTCATCGTCACGGAACATGAAGTGAGGCGGGTAGGCGCCGAGGCTCCGGTGCCCATCTTTCGGGTCAGTCGCCTGAGCGAAGTGCCGACGGTCCGACAGATGAGACTGGTACGGATCGTCGTCCGGACAAATGCCACGACTCTTAGGCTGTGCGAGACCTTCTTGGTCGGGCAAACCTGCCACGCCACTCACCTCTCCTGACTTTTCTTCTTGGGACATCGCTGTATCTCCTCGTTAAAGAACGTACCAACTCCCCCACGGAGGTGGTACCCGAAATCGTATACCCGACTTCAAGGGTCATAAACCATAGCATGTGCACAACCGTGATGCCACTACAGATATTTTTTGCAAAATGTACGCCGGTGAACGGTTGAAAGTCCATGCGTACGAAGGGCGGTTCGGTGTATGGCAGTGCCGTAACCTTTGTGAATATCAAAATCGTATTGCGGATATTTACGCGCGATGCGCACCATATGCGCGTCGCGCGTAACCTTTGCAAGAATGGATGCGAGACCAATAATTTTTTCCGTGGCATCGCCTTTAATGATTGTCTCCTGATCTTTAAATGCTTCCGGCGCATGAAGCAAACCATCGAGCTTCACTGATGTGGAGCGAGGGTCGAGCGCAAGTTTTCTAAAACACTCGTTAATTCCTCGACGCACCGCTGCAGAAATACCTATCCGATCAATGACTATATGTGAGACAAGTACGACATGAAAGTTGAGCACACCCTGACGTTTGAGGATGCGTGCACTCTGAGCCACATGTTCCCGCTTAGTGACCGCAACCTTTTTTGAATCACCCACTCCGGGCAATAATTTCCAATTAAAATTCCGCGGCACAACTGCAACGCCCACGGCTACAGGGCCTGCGAGGGGACCTCGTCCGGCCTCATCAACACCCACCAGGTAGCGCGTTTTGCTTTTCACCCATCTACTATACAATAACGGCACCATGGCCGAATTCACTCACCTCCATGTGCACTCCCACTATTCTCTATTGGGTGCACTCCCAACCCCCAAAGAGCTTGCGACACGTGCAAAAGAGTATGGGATGAAATCGCTTGCCCTCACCGACAACGGCGCACTCTACGGGGCAATCAATTTCTATAAGGCGTGTGCTAAAGAAGAAATCAAGCCAATCATCGGACTTGATGCATATCTAGCCCCGCGCACACGGTTCGACAAAGATGCCGGGCTCGATAAACCACGAGGGCGCGTTGTCTTTCTTGCAAAGAATAACGACGGTTACAAGAATCTCATTAAGATGGTGACAGAATCGTATGTACACGGCTTTTATTATCGTCCCCGTATCGATCACGCACTCATCGAAGAACTCAAGAAAGACCTCATTTGTATTATTCCCTCTTTCAGTGGCGAACCAGTACTCTCCTTAAAGGATCAGAACCATGAAGCAGCCGCCGCTTCACTCGATTGGTATCGAAGCGTCTTTGGTGATGATTTGTATCTCGAACTCACACATCACCCTGAGATTGAAGGACATGAAACAGTGCAGGATGAGATCAAGAAGCTTGGAGCACAGCTCTCAGTCCCTCTTGTTGCTGCGCACGATGTGTACTACTTGGACCAACGAGACTATCTCGCGCGTGAGACGATGCTTAAGATCCAGCAAGGCGGTGTCGTAGAAACGCAAGATGCCGAAGGAGAACTCGCACCGAACTTTTCATTCATATCAAAAGAACGTGCACAGGAACTGTTTAGTACGGAAGAAGAAGCATTACAAAACACCACACGCATCGCCGAACAATGTACGGTTGAAATGACACCTGGTGGAACGTGGTACTTCCCCGACTACAAAATTGAAAGTGGCAAAGATCCATTCGATGAATTACACGACCTCGCTTATGCAGGTGTTCCATGGCGAAAGCTTTCGCTCGAAGAAGAGGAAGTAAAAAAGCGTCTCGACTACGAACTTGATGTCATCAAGATGAAGGGGTACGCAAAGTACTTCCTGGTAGTGGGAGATTTGCTGCGCGAAGCACGTGAACGAAAAATTCTAACCACCATCCGTGGATCGGTCGCAGGCTCTCTCACTACCTATGTTCTTGGTATTACCAACGTAAACCCTCTGGAATATAAGCTTCCGTTCGAACGCTTCCTCAATCCTGAACGACCATCTGCACCAGATATCGATATGGATTATGCCGACAATCGTCGTGACGAGATGATCTCATATGCCCGCGAGAAATATGGTGTAGATAACGTCGCACAGATTGGCACCTTCGGTACGATGATGGCGCGGGCGGCAGTGCGCGATGTAGCGCGTGCACTAGGTCACCCATATGGCGTTGGTGACCGTATCGCCAAGCTAATCCCGATGGGTAGCCAAGGTTTTCCTATGACAATCGAAAAGGCCTTGGAGATTGAGCCTGACTTGAAAAAGCTGTACGACAAAGATCCAGAGACCAAAGAAGTACTTAATCTTGCGAAACAGATTGAAGGTCGCGTACGACACGTCGGCGTTCATGCTGCTGGCGTGGTAATCGCCCCTACCCCACTCACCGACTTTGTACCGGTACAACCCGACCCAAAGACAGGAAAACTTATCACACAGTACGAGATGCATTCTGTGGGTGAAGACGGCGTAGGACTCCTGAAATTCGACTTCCTTGGTATCAAGAACCTTTCAATACTTGCTGACGCAGTACGCCGCGTTGAAAAGATACACGGAACACACATAGACATCGAAAACATTCCTGTTGATGACGTGAAGACATTTGAAATGCTTGCGCGTGGTGAGACCATGGGTCTCTTTCAGTTGAACGGTACGGGTATGACCGCATTCTTAAAGCAGCTTCGACCATCTTCGATTCACGACATCAACGCAATGGTTGCGCTCTATCGCCCAGGACCAATGGAATCCATTCCACAATATATTGAACGAAAAAATAACCCTGCGCTCGTGAGTTATCTTGACCCGCGACTTGAGAACGTGCTCGATCGTTCCTACGGCGTAATCACCTACCAGGACGACGTTATGATGATCGCGATCGAACTTGCGGGATATTCATGGCTCGATGCCGACAAGCTTCGCAAAGCGATGGGAAAGAAAATTCCTGCCGTGATGGAGGCTGAAAAAGATAAGCTACTCAAGGGATTCACCGAGTACGGGAAACTCACCGCACAGCTTGCAGAGAAAATTTGGAAACTCATTGAACCGTTTGCTGCATACGGATTCAACAAAGCTCACGCGGCAAGCTACGGGCGTGTGGCATACCAAACCGCGTACATGAAAGCGAATTACCCAGTTGAATACATGTCAGCAGTTCTCACTGCTGACGCTGGCGACACCGAGGCTATTTCAGAAAACATTCGCGAGTGCGAACGCATGGGTATCGAAGTGTTGCCTCCTGATATTAACGAGTCATTCTCTGATTTCTCAGTGGTACCAAACACTACAAAGATCCGATTCGGACTCACCACTATCAAAAATTTTGGTGCAGGGATATCTGAATCAATCATTACGGAACGAAAAGCACACGGTCCGTACAGCTCATTGCAAGACTTCTTACATCGCGTAACTGACAGAACCCTCAACAAGAAATCACTTGAAGCACTCATCCTTTCTGGGTCATTCGACCGATTTGAGGAACGCGGCACCATGATGCAGAACATAGAAACACTACTCGCCTACCACAAGGAGCAAGCGCACGGCAAAGAAGCTGCGCAAGATTCTCTATTCGGCGGTTTTACTGAATCAATCCACACACTCGTACTTGCCCCCGGGACACCGCTCACGCAGCGGGATATGCTCATTGCAGAAAAAGAACTTCTCGGTGTCTATGTATCAGGGCATCCATTGGATGCGTATCGGGAAGAGCTCGCAAAGCGACCAAAGATTGGTGTACTGAAAAAAGAAACTCGAAACGGTATCTCGGCAGTGACCGCAGGTATCATTGAGGGCGTACGCGAACTCCTTACAAAAAAAGGCGACCGTATGGCGTTCATTGAAATTGGAGATGGTACCGACACTATCGAGACCGTCGCATTTCCAGAGGTCTACCGTACGTACCAGGAATTTCTCATTCCCGGATCTTGTATTGCAGTCCAAGGAAAGATTTCGATACGGAATGAAGAATCGACAATCGTCATCGACCGCGCAAAGAAGCTTGTCGCGGTAGAAGAGTCGAATTGACATCTACTTCCGGCACGGTAGGATGTGCGTACAGAGATTGTTGCGGCTACCACCCGCAAACAGCACCCGCTGTGCAATTGCCTAATCTGCTCAATACAAGCCTGCGTCGCGAAACGACACAGGGAAACTCGGTGGAACCGCGACCACAATCGCCCGAGTACGACATGCATTCGCATGCCGTACTCGGGCTGTTTTTATTTTATTCATAGCACTCATTATCATGTCTTCTCTCGAACATACTCGCCATACACTTGCGCACCTTCTTGCTATCGGTGTACGCCGTTCATTTCCGCATGCAAAGCCGACAATCGGGCCTGCAATTGAAAACGGTTTCTACTACGATTTCGACTTTTCAGGTGGTGCAGTACCGACTGACACCGATCTTCGGAAGCTCGAAAAGAATATGCTTGCGGCCCTCCCTGCTTGGAAAGAATTCACCCATCGGGTCGTAAGTGCTGATGAGGCTCGTTCCGTGTTTGCGGGCAATCCCTATAAACTTGAGATAATTAATGATCTTGAAAAAGCAGGTGAAACTATAACCCTCTATACGGTTGGTGAAGGACATTTTGAATTCACGGATCTTTGCCGCGGAGGTCATACAGAACATCCCTCCGAAGAAATAGACCCTGAGTCATTCGCACTCACAACGCTTGCAGGTGCCTATTGGCGTGGTGACGAAAAGAATCCAATGCTCACCCGCATCTATGGACTTGCCTTCTCTACGAAGGAAGAGCTTGCTGCATATCGGACACAAATTGATGAAGCGAAAAAGCGCGACCACCGTAAACTCGGTAAAGAGCTTGACCTCTTCACCTTCTCTGAGCTCGTAGGACCAGGACTTCCTCTTTGGACACCAAAAGGTACGACGATCCGTCACGCACTCGATACATACGTATGGGACCTCCGCCAAAAGCACGGGTACCAACGCGTCACAATTCCACACTTCACTAAGAAGAATCTCTACGAAACCTCAGGCCATTGGGAGAAATTTGCTGACGAGCTCTTCCGCATTACAACTCGTGAAGGAAAAGAGTATGCGGTCAAGCCAATGAACTGCCCGCACCACACACAGATTTTTGATCGTCATCCACACAGCTATCGCGAGATGCCTCAGCGATACGCAGAAACGACCATGGTGTACCGCGATGAGCAGTCAGGTGAGCTTGGTGGACTCACGCGCGTACTCTCAATCACGCAAGATGATTCGCACGTCTTCTGCCGTCACAACCAGGTGAAGCAAGAATTCTTCGCAGTCTGGGACATCATCGACACCTTCTACGGTACCTTTGGTTTCTCCCTCAAAGTACGCCTTTCCTTCCACGATCCAGAAGCGTTTGAAAACTACCTTGGCACACCTGAGATCTGGGCAAACGCAGAAAATGCGCTCCGCGAAATCGCGAAAGAGCGCAACGCAGACTATTTTGAAGCACCAGGTGAAGCTGCGATGTACGGACCGAAGCTCGACTTCATGGCAACAGACTCACTCGGACGCCAACATCAAGTTGCAACCATCCAGCTTGATATGAATCTCCCCGAGCGATTCGATCTTACCTGTGTCAACGAGAAAGGCGAAAAGGAACGTATTGTGATGATTCACTGCGCAATCATGGGTTCTATCGAACGCTTTTCAGCAGTTCTTATCGAGCACCTCGGCGGCAACTTCCCGCTATGGCTCTCCCCCGAGCAAGTACGCATCATCCCTGTCTCTGACACGCACAGCGCATACGCAGCACGAGTGCGCGATATGCTCCAGAACGCCGGTATGCGCATTACCCTCGATGACGCAAACGAATCAATGGGCAAAAAGATTCGCAATGCAAAGATTGAACGACTCCCATACTTCATTGTTGTCGGAGACGCTGAGGTCGAGAATGAAACAGTTACCCTTGAATCTCGAAATGGTGAGACGGAACAACTTCCCCTCCAAGAAATTGTAGAGCGACTAGGCGAAGAAATTCGAAACAAAAAGATGTAAAAAGCGAATACAGAAAAAGCCGGCTCCATAGGAGTCGGCTTTTTCTTGTATAAGTAGGGGTTTAGCCAAGGATGGCTATAGCGTCAGCTCACATCAGTATTTTTGTTCGCTTTGCTCCAAAAATACTGTGTGGCTCCTGCCCGGCCTCGCTGTTTCGGGACATTAGGAATAGTCCCTCACATCGCTCCGGCTGGTATTAGCCAAGGATGGCTAATACCCGATCCTTGTTGAGTACGGTCCAGCCGTCCTCAGTTGGGAACGCTGCACGAGATGCTGCGATAACACGGTCGAGTGCATCTTCTGCCTCTCCACCATATACCGTTACAAGGTGCGCGAGCGCGTCGCTTGAAATCAAGGCCTGCTGTGCATGTGCACGAGTCTCAAGTGTCGCAAGTACATCAGAGGTTGAGACAACGTGTGTCAGTGCTTCTTCCTCGAAGACAGGAAGGTTTGGAACCGCAGCGTGCGAAGCAAGTGCTGCACCTGCAACCGACATTATCGGTGCATGGCTAGCTCCTCCAACAACAGCTGCGACAGCAACCTTCTTCATCACGAGTGCGTATGCAACCACAACACCCCAGAGACCAATCGCACTGTAGAAGACAAAGGTAAGGATCGGACCAGCTTCGAATCCAGTGTACGGAACCTGCGAAAGCATGATGCCGTCCTGTCCGCGTGTACCGGTGAGGGTAACACCGCCAGTCAATTCAGTACCTACGGTACATGTACGAGTCGTATTGCCCTTGTACACCGTAAGGGTGTAGTCGGTTGAACGAGTTGGCTTGAATACGCGTGAATCACGATCTTCGTTGATGCTGTTTCGATCACGTGAGTCTGCAATGGTGTTGCCATGATTATCACGGAGGATCGCACGATCAGTACGAAGGTTGTCCCATGAGACCGTTACCGACTGACCTGAAGTGATCTGTGTGTCAGAGATTGTAAGACGGCAACGCGGTGCAGTCTCATCATCCTCTTCCTCTTCTTCTTCAACACGAACCGTTACGCGGCAGGTATCTTCATCAGAACCGTTGCGTGCAGTAAGTGTATACGTAGTGTCGCGATTAATGGTAACGCGCTCACTTCCGTCATCAGAAACTGAACCTACACCCTGGTCGATGCGTACAGAGTCTGCACCAGTTGTGTTCCATCGAAGTGTGACCGAGTCGCCTCGCTCTACACGTGTGTCACTTGCAGTGAACGCATCACAACGTACGTTTTCGTCCTCATCCTCCTCTTCACGCACAGTGATGTTTTCAGTACAGGTAACTGATCCTCCAGGGCCAGTTGCTGAGAGCGTGTATCGCATACTCTTTACTGGTGAAAGAAGTGCAGAACCATCGAGGTCAACAGGTCCAAGTGTAGTAATCGTTACGAATGTTGCATTTCGCGTAGTCCACTCAAGACGGAAATCTTCTCCATCTTCAATAGTACCTGGCGTGCCATCGAGCGTACACACTGGACGCGGTGACTCACCACAACTACCACTGCATGGGGGTTCGTATGGTGGGTACTCCCAGTCATAGTCCCAATTATAATCCCAGTTGTAATTGTAATCGTAGTTATAGTCGTAGTCGTACTCCCAGTTGTAATTGTATTCACACTCACCATCTACACACGGAAGGTATGGAGGATTGTATGGATTCTCCCAATCCCATGTTGGAGGTTCATAGATTGGCGGCTCGTAAATTGGATCTTCCCAGTCGTAATCGTAGTAGCTTCCACCAGTGTAGGTATCGTCCCAGTCATACGAGTAG
>Ga0209277_10001770_pt1 | contig 10488 bp, 9 predicted proteins | sample JI81AbrownDNA_FD_187503 | JGI IMG/M metagenome (GOLD analysis project Ga0209277, IMG submission 187503) | Wastewater effluent complex algal communities from Wisconsin, to seasonally profile nutrient transformation and Carbon sequestration -... | ecosystem: Engineered > WWTP > Effluent > Algae... | reverse complement strand
CCTCCTCGCAATGACGGTGGGTGCGGGAGGGGCGCCGGATTACCCGCTGCCTTCACGCTTTCTTGAAGTCTCGTCAAGAAGGCAACATTACGCTAGCATCGGCCCCTGGGCTGACGATGATCGCCTGGAAATGCTGCTCCCGCAGGCTTGCTGTTACTGTGGAAGACGTGATTCTCTTTCGGTAGAACAGCTCATAGCAACGAAACGAGGTGGTGCGAATAGCGGTGACAACCTCGTCTGCGCCTGTCGTTCATGCAACAGTTCGAAGGGCGCCCGTGACGTGACAACACCCCGCCGCGCACCTGTGGCGTCGTGGCTGGGCGAAAGCCGATGCAGAACTCGGACTTGCATATTTGTGGGCAACAAGGAGGTTCACCCGATGGACGCGACGAATGCGGAGCGAAACGTACTAGCAGGGGAATCCGGGACGCACGCGGCGTCGAACTTCGATCTCCAGCCGACGCTCAGCGGCGAAATGATTTCGCTGCGCCCGGTGCATGCCGACGATTTCGAGCCGCTTTACGCGGCCGCTTCCGACCCCCTGATCTGGGAGCAGCATCCGGAGCCCTTGCGCTATCAGAAAACGGTCTTTGCGGGCTTTTTTGCCAGCGCCCTGGCGTCTGGTGGCGCGCTGGTGGTCATCGACAAGCCCTCGGGCACGGTGATCGGTTCGTCGCGCTACTACGACTGGAATCCCGACACGAGGGAGGTCGCCATCGGCTATACCTTCCTCGCCCGCAGTCATTGGGGTGGCAGTGCAAACCGGGAAATGAAGCAACTGATGCTCGGCCACGCCTTCCTGTTCGCGAAAGTCGTCTGGTTCCACGTCGGCACGAACAACTGGCGTTCACGGCGGGCAATGGAAAAGATAGGCGGCAAGCTGTCACATGAGGCAAGCGTCGAGTCGAACGGCATCGCGCACGACTACGCCTTCTACAGGATCGACGCTCCAAGCCCGCGTCATCGGAAAGATGAGAACCGTCGCTGTCGCTGAAGCCGGGCCTGGTTCAGGCGCAGCCAAGGTCATCGCGATGCCGCTCGCCGGCACGTCATTGCAAGGAAGCGGAGCCGACGCGGCATTCCAGAGGTTTGGCTCCTTGCGTTGTCGATGCGGAGGCGGAAAGAGAATCAGAAGATGGAGCTGGATTGCCGCGTCGGCTTCGCCTCCTCGCAATGACAACCTGGCTGCCTGATGGCGTCGGGTGTGGCGATCGGAAACCCTCACTGCGCGTGCAGCCACAGCCGCGCAGCACCGCTATCTCGTAGGCTTCGCGTCGCGCGCGAGCGCTTGCTGCAGTCGCGCGATCTCGGCATGCAGCACTTGCGTGCGCTGGCCGATCTCCGTTTCGGTGAAGCGCGGCGTGATGTGCTGCGGGCAGTTCCAGTCGAAGGCCTCGACGCTGATCACCACCGCACGCTCGCTACGCGCGCGATAGTTGCCATCCTCCAGGCGCGCGATCAGCGGCGCATCGTCAGCCGCGTCCACCAGCCGTGCGCGCCCCCATATCTTCAGGCGGCGCCGCTGCGCATAGTCCATCAGAATCAGGGCGACGCGACCGTCGGTTTCGATGTTGCCCGCGCTGATGTATTGCACGTTGCCACGAAAATCGGCGTAGCCGATCGTGCGCTGGTCGAGCACGCGCAGGAAGCCGGCCGGCCCGCCGCGGAATTGTACGTAGGGCCAACCGTTCTCGCCCACACTGGCCTGGTAGAAGCCATCGCGCGCGGCGATGAACTCGGCCTCGGTCGGGCCAAGCGTGTCGCCACGGTAGTCAACATGGTCCAGACGGGCGTAGTTTTCCCGGCTGCCCATGCGGGTCTGGAAGGCGCGCACGCCGGGGGTGAAAGCGATTTCGCTGAAGGCACGAGCCATGATGAATTTCCTTTCCTGACGGGTTGTGGGGTTCGGGTGTCGCAGCAGGAGCGCCGATTGCTATCTTGATCGCTTCGCAGGCACCGATAAATGGCGAGAACGGGATTTGATTGCTGCAGTTTGCGCAGTAATATCGAGCGACATGGACATGCTCTCCGCGATGCGCGCGTTTGTGAAGATCGTCGATTCGGGCAGCCTGACCGCGGCGGGGGAGGCGCTCGCGGTCTCGCAGCCGTCGATGGTGCGCACCCTGGCCGCGCTCGAACGCGAAGTCGGGGTGAGGCTCTTGAACCGCAGCACGCGACGCATGGCGCTGACCGACGAAGGCCGCGAATACTGCGCGCGTTGCCGTGTCATCCTGGCGGCAGTCGACGAAGCGCAGGCGAGTCTGAGCGCACGCCGGATCGAGCCGCGCGGGAATCTGCGAATCACCGCGTCGGTGCCCTTCGGCCGCCAGTTCGTGGCGCCGCTGGTCATCGACTTCCTCGCCGAGCACCCGCAGATGCACGTCGAACTGTTGTTGCTCGACCGTCTGACCGATCTGCTTGAGGAAGGGATCGATCTCGCGGTGCGGCTGGCGCCACTTCCCGATTCGTCGATGGTCGGCGTGCCGATCGGGGACACCCGCCGCCTGATCGTCGGCAGCCCGGCCCTGCTCGCGCGCCGCGGCGCGCCGAGCACCCCTGGCGATCTGGCCGGCGAGCCCTGCGTCAGTTTCACGGGCCTGGTGTCACCCGCCGAGTGGGAGATCCGCGAGCGCGACAAGGCGCTGCGGGTAACCGTGAACAGCGTGCTGGCCACCAACCAGATCGATGCCGCCGTGCAGGCCTGTGTGCTGGGGCTGGGCTGGGGACAGTTCTTTGATTACCACGTGCGCGAGGAACTGCGCGCCGGCACGCTGATCGAGGTCCTGGCCAGCCACCATGCGGCGCGAACACCCGCCCACATCGTCTATCCGCAAGCCCGGCTACTCTCGCCGAACGTGCGCGCATTCATCGATTTCGCTGCACCGAAGTTGCGGCGGGGGCTTGGCGATCCAGGTTGATCCGCTGCCCCGCGAAAGCGGGACGGCGCAAGGCAGTTGCAGCGGTATGGCGTTGCGCGGGCGGATCGGTCATCGACACCTGCAAGGCCGCCAACCTCTACGCCACCTACCCGGCCGATTTTCTCGACTACGTGAATGCCCCCATCGGCAAGGGGCGGCCGATACCCGGCCCGCTCAAGCCGCATATCGCCTGTCCCACAACCTGCGGCACCGGTTCCGAGTGCACCGGCATCACGATCTTTGACCTGCTCGCCCAACACGTTAAAACGGGCATCGCGTCGAAGCGCCTCCGGCCGTCATTGGCGCTGATCGATCCCGCGACCACCTACACCCTGCCCAGGAACGTCGTCGCCGCCAGCGGCTTCGACGTGCTCTCGCACGCGCTGGAGTCCTACACGGCGAAACCCTACACTCGGCGCGCCGCGTCGCCCACACCCTCCCTGCGACCAATGAGCCAGGGCGCCAATCCCTGGAGCGACGTCGGTTGCGAAGCGGCGCTGAAACTTGCCGGTCAGTACCTGCAGCGCGCAGTGAATGACGCCAGCGATACCGAAGCACGCGACAGGATGATGTATGCCGCCACGCTTGCCGGAATCGCCTTCGGCAACTCCGGCGTGCACCTGCCACATGGCATGGCCTATTCCGTGGCCGGGCTGATACGCGACTATCGCGCCGCGGGTTATCCGCAGGACGAGCCGATGGTGCCGCACGGCATGAGCGTCATCGTCAATGCGCCGTCGGTGTTCCGGTTCACGGCGAGCGCCTGCCCGCAACGCCATATCCACGGAGCGCACTGCCTCGGAGCAGAGGTAAAGGGGGCCACCGACGAAGACGCGGCCGAAATCCTCGCCGGCCAGTTGATCAAGATGATGAGGGCTACCGGCATTCCCAACGGCATCGGCGGGGTGGGTTATGGCGAAGCCGACGTCGAAGCGCTGACCCGGGGTGCCTGGGCGCAACAGCGCCTGCTGAACAACGCGCCGCGCGAAATCCTTCAGGACGACCTGCGCCATCTTTACCGCGGCGGGATGAGTTACTGGTAGATTGGGCAGCTCACCCAGCGCGCTTGCACTCGGCAACAGGCGGCGCGGTGAATCCAACTGGTGTTAACGAGGGGCCCTTGGGCGTTGGCAGATGCATTCCAGCGACGACCTACGGAAGATTCAGGCAACCGCTGCTGCCGGCGATGACGAGATCGCGGCAATTCACGCATGAAAGCCGACGCTCCAAGTTTCAGCATAGAATCTAGTCTGTCATTTCAGCGTCGTAGAGCCTCTCGATTTCATTTCGCAGCGGACCCCAATCGCCGCAACAAGATCCCGTACACACGCGAAGGGAAAGCTGCCGAGAAGTGCAGAAAAGTTTCGCTTTCGGCGGTCGAACGCTTCCCCGCGCGACCGCTCTTGGCACCATCCTCGGTGCTTCCCCAAGACTCGACACCTCAGAAAGGCGACAAATGAACAAACTGAAGCTGACCTATTTCGACTTCCCCGGCGGACGGGCAGAGCCTGCCCGGCTGGCCATGCATATCGGCGGAGTTCCATTTGAGGACTATCGCTTTGCGCCGAGCGATTTTTCTGAAGTCCGCAAGACGACACCCCTGAATCAGGTTCCGACCCTTCACGTCAATGATGTGCAAATCACGCAAAGTGACGCGATTACGCGTTATGTCGGGAAACTTTCCGGACTGTATCCCGAAGATAATTTTCAGGCCTTGTTGTGTGACGAAGTCATGGGTGCGCTGGAAGATATTAACGTGAAACTGGGGGCAACTTTTGGAAAAACAGGCGACGACCTGAAAAGCGCTCGCGACGCCCTGGTAACCGACGCATTACCCAAGTATTTGCGGTGGCTCCAGCATCAACTTGAAAACCACGGCGGAGACTTTCTTTCGGACAATCGCCTGACCATTGCCGACCTCAAAGCCTTCGTTATCCTGCGTTGGCTCAGTTCCGGGAAACTGGATCACATTCCAATCGATTTGATCGAAACAGTGGCGCCGAAACTCAACAATTACATGAATTGTCTCGCCAAGATTCCTGCCATAGCGCAATATTATGCAAACGGCGGTTCATCGTGAGGCACTAAGCGTTCAACGGCCGCCGATTTTCTTTAAGTCCCTTTCGATACGTCGTTGCGGGCCGCTTTCGGCCAGCAGCGGACGCCGAAGAATTCCGCCTAAAACGGTCATTGAGGCTCTCTCGATGTATGCCATCTGAACGTAGACAGCTACAATGACAACCAATTGCCCGAGCATCCCATCCAGATGATTTTCGATTTTACCTACGACTTGCAAGGGCTGGCTCTTGCTACGTGAAATGACTGCTCCGACTACGATCCCTCATCCTACCGCGCAGACGTTCCTTGATGCACTGCGGAGAAGCAATGACGTGTGGTGGCCTGTTGACGCCAGTCCGTCGCCATGGGTGTTCCGTGGGGTTGGTGATGCTGATAAGTGGAAGCTACTGCCTGCCGCGTGGCGTCCCTATGAGAGCAATAAGCTCGCGCCACTCCATATGCAAATACGCGAACAAGTGTTCGTTCTACCATGCGATGAGGACGATAATGGTATTTGGCGCCGCTATTTTGAGTGGTGCGCCGCTGAGAAGGAGGCTTTGTTTCAGTTCGCAGCTCTTGCCAATGAAGCTGGATTCACGGTTGAGGCATCTGGGTACGCACGAGATTGCAGCCCTCTCAGCGCGCGGTCCTTGGGGACCGCTGGAAAAAAAAAGCTGTAGGAAACATTGATCTCATGGCTCTTGCTCAGCACCACGGCATTCCCACTAGGTTGCTGGATTGGTCCATGAATCCCATGACGGCTGCTTTCTTTGCAGCGTCGCCGACTTTTCGGCCAGAAACCTCGAAGTCTGTTTGCGTCTGGGCTCTTAATCGCAACGACGTTCAGAGGTCAAATGAAGAGGGAAACCCTCAGCGCAAGCTTCGTGTGGTCATTCACGAGCCAGCTAGAGGAAACAACCGCTACCTGCATGCGCAAGGGGGCATTTTCACCGAGGTCACTGCTGTCCAAGAGTTCTTCTTTCAGAATGACCGGTGGCCGTCGCTGGAAGACGTGTTCTCTGGGGAGGCAGCTACCCAGTCGAGACTCATTGGTCACTCGCTCAACAGTAACGAGGTCCCGCGCTTGCTGCAACTTCTCGATCGTGAGGGAATGAACCTTGCTGCACTAATGCCGAGCCTCGACAAAGTTGCTGAGACGGTTATAGCTCGCTGGAACTACGCAGGTGTTCCCCTTCCTTCGGTCGGCGGCCCGTGACTACGGCGTTGAGTGTCACCTTTCGAAGTCTGGTTACGTCCGTTTGGGGTCGTGAAGAGACGGCTGGGTTCCACTTGTCATGCGGCAGCACTCGGCCATGAGCTGCCACTCGGGTTTCTTCTTCAAACCGGCCACTCAACCTGAGCCGTTCTCCAGACCGGCCATTCAATCGGAGCCACTGATAGGCGCCACCAACTACGCCCACGCTGCGCCTTGAAGTTGCGCGACTTGTTTCAACCCAATCTTCTTTCAGCCACCACAAATAGATCGCATTGGAAACCATGCACAGCGGTTACAATAAATTCAACAAGGGTTAAATCTATGAGTGGGTTAATCACGGTACCTATAGCGGCCATCACGTCGCTAACCGCAGAGATCGCCGTAACTGTGATTCACGGAACTTTGCGCGCGGAGTGCCGTTACAGCGGACTCAGCTCGACTGTACTGACGGTCTCAAGTCGCCTCACAATTGCTGATGGTGGCATCGACGCAGATGTGAACACCACATTAGGGATACCGATTCCAACAGACTGCCTTTTTCAGGCCGGTTTGACGGGTTTTCAAATCAAGTCAGGAACCAGCTTCAAGCCGTGGACTGCGAGCGCTATCCGAGCCGAGCTTCTGGATAGTAAAGGCAAGCTTTACAGCGAAGTTCAACGCCTAGTGCAGCGTGGTGGCCGATACGCATTAATTTGCACTGGCCACGACCTTACGCCCAAGCAGCGAAATGAGGCCATAGATCAAATTGCGCTGGTCCTTACAAATGCTGGTTTCCCTGGATATGACGCATTGATCAATGTCTTTGGTGCCAGTCAATTGGCTGAGTATATTGAGCGTTACCCGGGCGTGGCGGCACTAGTAACAACGGATCCCATTCAAGAAGCGCTAGTTTTTGATGAGTGGGTGCGCGACGACCACATGTCGAATTCGTTCGAAGTATCCAAGGATCAAAGTGATCTGATCGATATAATTCGACAAGCCTTGTTTGGATCTGCTAAACATGTTCGTGTGCTGGGTGAGCCAGGTTTAGGAAAAACTCGTCTTGTTCTTGAGGCATTACGGGATGAAAACCTCGCCCCTATCGTTTTGTATATTGAGCATGGCTCCATGTTTGGTAGCACTAGGCTTTTTCGTCAGTTACTGAAATCGCCATACAACAAACCACTCATCCTTGTCATAGACGAATTGCCAGAACAGGAAATGGCCGAAATCTGGCGGCATCTAAAAGCAAGATGTGGTGTGTTGAAAATTGTGTCGTTAGATCACGGTCGCGATGAGACGCAGGATACCGATATACAGAGAATCTTTGCTCCGCCTCTATCGGCTGAAACAATCAAGAAAATTTTGATAAACAGGCTGGGCGATTCTCGCGAGTTGGATCGTTGGGTCGAGATATGTGAGGGATCTCCGAGGGTTGCACAAGCCGTTGCTGACAACTTGCGCGCAAACCCTGCTGATTTACTACGCCCACCAGCGACAGTTCCGATTTGGGATCGATTTCTGCACGGTTACGGTAAGCGAGACGAGCAACACGCTCGGCAAATTGACTGCGTTACGCAACATTTGGCATTGTTCAATCGATTCGGATTCGATGACCCAGTTGGCGACGAAGCACGCTACATCGCCGATTTAGTTGCCATGGTTGACCCGACTATCGGTTGGGCTCGGTTTCAAGAAATCGTGCAAAGTCTGCGTGCGCGGCGAGTGTTGCAGGGTACAAGGACCTTGTTTTTTGTGCCGAAGGCGTTGCATATCTACCTATGGCAGCGATTTTGGGCGAACTACGGCAGAGGATTTGACTTCACAGATACCTTCAACAATATGCCTGAGTCACTTCACGCATGGTTTATGAATACGTTCAAGTACGCTGGAGATGCAGCGACTGCACACGTAATTGAGGACATTCTCAAACCCAATGGCATCTATTCCAATGGTGCAACTCTGACATCCGAGAAAGGTGCACGATTCCTTTCGACACTGACTGAAGCAAACCCTGTCGCGGTCCTGAGACTGTTGGAGGCCACATTGGGGTCGTGGTCAGACGAAGAGATTGCGTCTTTTAGAGAGAATCGCCAGACACTGGTTTGGACTTTGGAAAAGATTGCAGTCTGGCCTCAGCAATGTGTACGCGGAATTCGTCTGCTCATAAGACTTGCGGTCAACGAAACCGATATAAATAGCAACAATGCAACTGGCACTCTCCGAGGTTTTTTCTGCATAGGACCAGAGGCTGCGGCAACGGAGGCATCGCCCGCCGAACGACTACCTGCACTTCTTCCGCTACTGCGGTCTTCAACTGACAAGGAGCGCGAGTTAGGGCTGAGTTGCATGGAGGCTGCGTTGGACACCCATGGGCGCGGCTATCGAATAGTTGGGCCAGAGTATCAGGGACTCAAACCGCGTGCGAAATTGTGGATTCCAAAAACTTACGGCGATTGGTGGGATGCACAGCACCTATATTTCAAGACACTGATCGACGAGACGGCGCATTGGCCGGATCATCTGAGGCCCACAGCGTGTAGTGCGTTGCTCAGTGCACTACAACAACAAATCGAAGTTAAGCCATGCACCCAACTTGCCTTTGAAGTACTTGGCGCATTGGTTCGTGATCCCAACATGAATTCAAGCGAACTCAACAAATTTTTCGCGGATTGGCCCGAATATCATGACCAACCAGAAATCAAGGACATCACGGACAGGATTGTCTCGATAGGTCGCTCGTACACGAAACAGAGTTTGACTAATCGCTTTCAGCGATATGTTGTGGATGTTGACTGGTTGACTTGGGATGAAGATATACGTGAACGGCGAGGAAAACGGAACAATCGCGCTAAACCACTGGTCAATGGACTCGCCAAGCGCGTAGCAACGGGTAATGAACTGTTTGATTTGATATTTCCGTTTCTTTCCCCGGGGAAGGAATCTCCAGCTTTGTGGCACTTTGGAGATCGACTTGCAAGCAATGATCCTAAAAGGTCTTTGCAGGACAAATTAGTTGCACAAGCACTAGCGTCCGGGCATTGGGGATGCTTGGGAGGCTACTTATCTTTCGTTCAAAAGCACGATGTCCCGGCGTTCCGTAAAACTGTCACTTCCTTGTTGTCGAGTGCTGACACCGCCTGGCTCGGTGCCGCGCTGACGGTACGTAGTGAGTACGATGAAATACTGTTTGATGGGTGCTTAGTGGCTCTTGGGAAAAAATGGATAGAGACTAGCCAGTTTTCCGCTTTACGCTATGGGCGAATGTGGGAAAAAATCCCTTCGTCAACGTTAAAGCGCCTAATCCAATTGCTAAATGACGAAGAGGATGCTGCATCACTTGGGCTATTGATCGGCCTCTTTGATGACCTACCATTCACCGCTACTTCTCCTTTTGACAGTGCCACTGTTTTTTCTGCTCTCCGCAGAGCTATACCAAGCGAAAAAGGATGGAACGATTCACGCGGATACGATTGGCAGAATGCTTGCAAAAAGCTCATTGAATTTGACAACCACTTTGCAATACCGTTGCTGGATGCCTTGTTAACAGAAATGGGGCGCCACTACCGATTGAGCTATGACCATTACGTTGAATCCGTAACTTTGGAATTGGTCAAAGCCGATCCTATCGGTGCATGGCAATTGATTGCACGGCACTTTGAGGCAACGCTGCCTAAGTGGCGATCAGACCTGTTGAGTTGGCTCAAGGGCGGGCTTGCCAGCTTTCACGAGAAGGCGGATAACGCTCCCATTAATTTGCTTCCTATTGACTTAATAATTTCGTGGATTGACATTGACCCTGTGGCGCGTGCCGGCCTAATCAGTCATTGTGTTCCCGGCACTCTCGATGTGGAAGCGGGCGGAAAATTGTCGCTTGCTCTAATTACAAAGTACCCGGCCATTGACGGGGTGAAGAACGGTATCAGCGCAGCTTTTCACTCTGGTGGATGGACAGGCCCAACTAGCCTTCATCTAAAGAGAAAACGAGAGAAATTACGCGATTGGTTAACACGTGGGTCCGGATTCGAGGTGACACAGTGGATTGAGTCTGAACTTGAATACATAGATAAAGAGATTGAACGTGAGGAAATTGCTGAGGAGCGAACGCGGTTCGACTGATGGAATTCAATTTGGGTGCTGTCCAAACAGCCTCCCACCCCCCCAATCACCAACTTCTGCGTCGCATAACAAATGGCCGATTTCCCAATCTCCGCGTTCCTGCCGAAGGTCTGCTTCCATTTTTCTCGACTGTCTCCAACGGGTCGATTGCGGCCATAGCGCGGGGATGGCTTCTGCACCGAAAACACGCACGCATGG
>Ga0209277_10001769_pt1 | contig 10489 bp, 11 predicted proteins | sample JI81AbrownDNA_FD_187503 | JGI IMG/M metagenome (GOLD analysis project Ga0209277, IMG submission 187503) | Wastewater effluent complex algal communities from Wisconsin, to seasonally profile nutrient transformation and Carbon sequestration -... | ecosystem: Engineered > WWTP > Effluent > Algae... | reverse complement strand
ACGGGGGATGTCGTGGTTAAGTCGTAGCCTTCACGCTCAAAGCGATCCTCATCTTCAATCTGGATGACCAAATAGAGATCGGTTCCTTCCGGTCCCGCACCTGCCACTCGTACTTTGGAACCTGTCTTCACTCCGGCAGGGATGCGAACCTGTAACTTGCGTACCTTTGTTTGCAATTGGCGCATTGTGCCTTCATACGCCTCTTTATAATTGATCGTCAGCTCCTGCTGATACCCGGTCTCCTGCTGCTGTTGCATTTGTTGCCCGCGCTGCGAGGAACGGACCGCCTCGCCAAAGATGGTGCGGAAGAAATCAGAGAAGGTCGCACCGCCACCGCCAAAAACATCATCCACATTACCGCCGCGCTGGCCTGAGCCTTGCTGCTGCTGGAACCAATCGTCCCAACGAAAATCATCAGGTCTGCCGCCGCCGGTGCGGAAGTTGGAATAAGCGCTGCCCAACTGATCATAGCGTGCGCGCTTTTGCTCATCGCTTAAAACCTGATAGGCTTCGTTGATCTCTTTGAATTTATCCTCGGCCTTTTTATCGCCGGGATTCTTGTCGGGGTGATATTTCATGGCAAGTTTGCGATATGCCGAGCGAATATCGTCCGCGCTGGCTTTGCGTTCCACACCGAGGATCTTATAATAGTCTTTGTATTCCATAGTACTATTTTCATCCCTGCGAGGGGTGTGAGTCAAGCGCCCAAGGGGTACACTTACATAACTCTAACCTGAGCTTTAAGGAGTGCAAGGTCTCCGATATTGCACTTCAACAAAAAATCATTCTAAAAAGAAAAGATGAGAAGACAATGAAATCAATATGTGTTTTTTGTGGGTCATCCGATTCGGTTCACGCAGACTATAAAACTGCTGCTTTTCAATTGGGAGTTATCCTTGCCCAAAGAGGGATTCGCCTTGTTTTCGGCGGTGGCAAGACCGGCCTGATGGGCGAAGTGGCAAACGGAGCTCTCTCCACAGGTGGCGAGGTGATCGGCGTCATCATCCCATCCATGAACACGCCCGCGCTCGCACACACCGGCCTCACCCGCATGGATGTAGCCCCCGACATGCACGGACGCAAGGCCCGCATGCACGAACTCTCGGACGGATACATTGCCCTGCCTGGCGGCTACGGCACATGGGATGAGCTTTTCGAGACCATCACCTGGGCGCAAACCGGCGCACACGAAAAGCCTGTAGGAATGTTGAATATCAAAAAATATTACGACCCCCTGCTCGCAGCAATGGACCACGCTGTGGCTGAAGGTTTCGTTTTTCCCGAACATCGCAAAGCGGTCCATTGTAAATTGGAGCCCGCGGAACTATTGGATGCGATGGAGAAATACCAGCATCCACATGAGGCTGTGAAGAGGTGGCTAAAAGAGGATTAAATCAACAACCCGCCATGTAAACGGGTTGGAAAATTGAAAGGTGTTTAAAAATCAAAACCGTCTTTCGTGAGAAAGACGGTTTTCAGTGCTCCCGGCAGGACTCGAACCTGCGACCTATTGCTCCGCAAGCAAGCGCTCTAATCCACTGAGCTACGGAAGCGTTTTTTGTGCGGGTGGTATTTTACTGTAATGTAGGTAGAATGGCAAGGTGGCGATATCGGCGGGCCAAGGCTTTCTTCCTGACCCTGGAAAAACCATCATCAGGACGCTGCGATTATTTTCAAGAGTACAATTGGCAAAAAGGAGAGTTCTATGACCGTAGAAGGCACACACGGCTTATGGGGAGACCTGCACCGTCCCAACCTCACCCCGAAACAAACTGATTTTACTGTGATCGGAATCCCATTCGACGGGCTTGCCAGCGCGCGCAAAGGCGCGGCTCTTGCTCCCGAACGCCTGCGTTATTGGTCCAAACATTTGACTCCCTTTAGCGAAGACCGCACCCGCCTGAAGGACATGACCATCTGCGACCTCGGCGACATCCCCATCACCAACCCTGAAGAAGATTTCAACATGGTCCGCCAACAAGTAGCAACCCTACCCAACATACCCATTCTGCTTGGCGGCGATCATTCCGTCTCCATCCCCATTTTGCAGGGACAGCACGAACGCTACAAAGACTTGCGCCTCGGCGTTCTTTGGGTGGATGCCCACCCCGACCTATGCGACAACTTCGACGGCTCACGCATCTCGCACGCCAATGTGATGCGCCGCGCATTGGATTTTGGTATTGAACCGCATGATGTTTGCATGGTTGGCTTGCGCTCGTGGGAAGAGCAGGAAATTGACCTCATCGAAAACAGCGGCATCCACGTCTATACCGCCGCAGGCGTAGCTGAACGCGGCATGCAGCATGTGGCCGATAGCATTCGCAACATCCTCAACGACTGCGACGCCGTACATATCTCACTTGACATAGACTGCCTCGACCCATCCGCCGCGCCCGGCACGGGCATCCCCGAATTCGGCGGGCTAACCTCCCGCGATGTGCTGACCCTCATCAAATCCACACAGGACTTGCCGTTAGTCGGTCTGGATGTGGTCGAGATCGCGCCTCCACTTGACCCATCCGAAGCCACAGTCTTCGCAGGCTTGAAGATCATCATGGAATACATCGCCGTCATCGCACGCCAAAAGCAACAAAAAGGATAGCCACATGCAAACCTCAGACGCCAACGTCACTCATAATACTGCCCGAAAACAATTCGAGATCCACATTGACGCGCACATTGCCGAGTTATCCTATTACATAAACGGGAACATCATCACATTTACGCACACGGGCGTCCCTTCCGCACTGGAAGGGACGGGCATCGGAAGTAAACTTGTGAAAGCGGGTTTACAATACGCAAGAGACAACAACTTGAAAGTGGAATCCATGTGCTGGTTCGTCAGCGGATATATTGAGCGCCACCCTGAAGTTCAAGACCTGACAAAGTAATTTCTGATCTAAGAAAATGTCAGGCTTGCAGCCTGACTCGCCCACAAAATAGAAGCCACCCTTGCAGGCGGCTTCTATTTATTTTCCAACCGTCGCCTTTTCCCCAAGCAAATCAAGCACGAATTTTGCCGCAAGCGGAACCGCATTCGCAACAGGAGGCGAGAGCTCCGCGCCGAACTCATGAATACGCCTTGTCGCGATTCCCACCACCATCACCTCTTCGGGCAATTTTGCGCCGAGCGCCTTCCCCATCGCGATCGCATTTTGCAGCGAAATATCATGCGGGCTGGTCGTGTGATACGCCGAGTAATTCGGCATATCCTCCAGCTTCAGGATCAGAATCGAGCCAAGCGGATCATCCAATGCAAGCGCATCCACAAGGATTGCGCGCGAATAACCGATCAAACGCTCCATCAGGCTGATGCCCCCCAATGAAAGACATTCCACATCAACACAAAGACCCGCTGGAAGTTTGCTCTTCACTTCCTCAGCGACCTTCCAACCGATCCCATCATCCCCAAGGATGGGGTTCCCAAGCCCGACCAGTAATGTTCTCATTAATCACAATTTAGCAACTACTTTTCAAGCGAAGCGGAATTCTCATGCAGTTCCTTGATAAAGTTTGCCCTCGCTTTCACACTTTCCATTTTGAGGGATGCGTATTGCGTAGCCTCCTTCATCAACTTCTCCACTAATTCAGCAGGAAGTTTTTTGAGGTCTTCATGGGAATAACCCTTCTCGTTGAGATATTCTTCAATAAGAGCAGTCTCCAGAAGCGCGTTGCGGTCTTCAACAGGTTCGGTATTTTCGGTTAATTTTGTATTCATGTCATTCTCCTTTTCAAGGATTACACTTTCGCTCTTTCCGCTGGCAGCAACCCTGCAAAATTGAACAGTTACAACTGACCAGCCGGGGCAGGGATCTCATTCGAGAGTGTGATCGATTTCCCAAAGTGTGAACACATCAAGCGAATGAGTCTCGCATCCGGAACATACTTCATGTAAAAAGGAAAGATCTTCTTCGCGCGTCATTTCCACACGTATCTGTTCATCTGTTATATGGGGCATAAGAGCCTCCGTGCCACAACCAAACCACACCAGTTGCTGCTCGGTCTGACCGCAGTCATCCATTCGCAGTAATGATAAATGCCCCCGCTTTCATTATTGAACGGGGGTCTATACAAATACAGTACTAAAGATAACAGTACAATCCTGACAAACATCCCCACAAGCAGATACAATTCCACACATGCATCTTTTTGACACACTCGAACGCACCGCAGAATCCCAACCCAATAAACCCGCCTTTATCTACTTTTCGGACCGCACAAAAAAATGGGATGTATTCACATACCAGCAATTTGTGGACTCAACGAACCGCTTCCTTCTTGGACTTCAAGCCTGCTCGCTGACCCCAGACATGTCCGCCGCTGTGTTGACTCCGCCAAGCATTGAGTTCTTCCCCTTTGCCTGCGCTCTGCTCAAATTCGGGATCATCCCCATCATCCTCGACCCCGCCATCGGTCTGAAAAAAGTCGGCGAATGCATGGAAGAAACAAAACCCGACATTTACTTCGGCAATACGCTCACGCACGCGCTACGAATTATTTTTGGATGGGGAAAAAGCACAATCAAACACAACCTGACCATTGAAAAGGTAAAAAGAAAAAAGTTAAAAAGTGAATTCCTAATTCCTAATCCCTCATCCCAAATCCCCAACTCCACCGCCGCCATCATCTACACCTCAGGCAGTACTGGTCTCCCAAAAGGCGCAATCTACACCCACGACAACCTCGCCGCCCAATTGGACATGCTCCGCAGCACATTCAACATCACACCCGATGAGGTTGACCTGCCCGCCTTCCCGCTCTACGCTCTCATCGACGTTCTTCTCGGCGTCACCTCCGTCATCCCCGATGTCACATTCCCCATCCCAGCCAAAACTGATCCTAGAAAAGTGATTGCCGCTATTCAGCAATTCAACGTCACAAACATGTTCGCCTCGCCCGTCGTCCTCGAAATTCTGGCTAATTGGTGGTCGAGTAGTCCCACAGATCTTCGCGGGACGTATCGCGAAGTCCCCTTTGGGGGAGACCACCCGCTTTCTTCCCTCAAACGCATCATCACCGCAGGCGCGCCCGCCACCATCCCACTCCAGCAAAAATTCAGAACCCTGCTCGAAGACCACACTGATCTCTTCGGCATCTACGGCGCAACCGAAACTCTGCCCATCGCCAAGATCGAGAGCCGCGAGATATTTTCGCTAAAAGAAAAGACTGAACACGGCGCGGGAGTCTGTTTGGGAAAACCGATTGACGGTGTAACCGTCCGCATCATCTCCATCACCGACGAACCGATCGAAGAGTGGCAGGATTCACTCACAGTGAAAGCAAATGTTGTTGGCGAGATCACAGTTCAAAGTGCAGCCACGACGCGGGGCTATATCCAAAGAGAAGACGCGAATCGCTTGTCCAAAATCTTTCGTCGTTGCGAGGAGGGCGCCCTTCCCGACGAAGCAATCTCCAATCAAGAGAGGGGGATTGCTTCGAGCTATCGCCCTCGCAATGACGAAATGGACATTATCCACCGCATGGGAGATGTTGGATACTTCGATGAAGAAGGCCGCCTCTGGTATTGTGGACGAAAATCTCATCGCGTCATTACAAAAGATGGGATTTTATTCACCGAGCAAATCGAAAATATCTTCAACGCGCACCCTCAAGTTAACCGAACCGCGTTGGTTGGTGTGAACCGCGAGCCCGTGCTTTGGGTGGAAATGAAAAAGGATGCGAAAGAAAATGAAGATAAAATCAAACAGGATTTGGCCAAACTGGCAAAGTCTCATCCGCAGGCTTCAAAAATAAAGGCGTTCTTATTCATGAAAAAATTTCCTACCGATGTGCGTCATAACTCCAAGATCATCCGTGAGGAATTGACGATGCTTGCAGAAAAGAGACTCTCATGAAGGTGATGGTCACAGGCGCGACAGGTTTCCTCGGCGGAGCATTGACTCGCCGTTTGCCCGGCATGGGTTGGGATGTGACCGCGCTCGGGCGCAATCCGAAAAAATTAGATGAACTTGAAAGCGAAGGAATTCGCACTTTTCAAATTGACCTTAAGGATAAAAAAATGCTGGCCGATGCCTGCAAAGATCAGGAGATCGTTTTTCATTGCGCCGCACTGCCATCACCGTGGGGAAATTTTGAATTGTTCTATCAAGCCAATGTCATCGGCACACGCAACGTGATTCACGGATGCGAAGAACATCAAGTAAAACGCCTCGTGTATGTTTCCACACCCAGCCTTTATTTCGATTACAACTCACGCACAGATGTGAAAGAAACAGATGCGCTGCCTGAACCCGTCAGCAATTATTCAGCCACAAAAATTCTCGCCGAGCAGGAATTGGACGAAGCCTTCGCACGCGGACTTGCCACGATTGCCATTCGTCCGCGTGCGCTCTTTGGCCCGGAGGATACGGTCATCTTCCCACGCCTCATTCCGCGCCTGCAATCGGGCAGGCTTCCCATTTTGGGCGACGGCGAAAACATCGTTGATCTGACCTATATCGAAAACGTGGTGGATGCACTTTTGTTGTGCGTCGAATCTCCTGCAAATACGCTCGGTAAAAAATACAACATCTCGAACGGTGAACCTGTCAAAATTTGGAAACTGGTCGAGCGCATTTGCGATGAATTAAATCTCCCGCATCCCACGCGAAAGATTTCCCACAAAACTGCAAGTGCCGCCGCTACTATTCTGGAAGCAATTTACACGATCATCCCCACGCATCCCGAACCTCCCCTCACCCGCGTCTCTGTCAGCATGCTGGCGAACAACACCACGCTCGATATTTCTGCCGCAAAAAATGAACTGGGCTATCAGCCCAAAGTTTCAATGGATGAAGGGGTAGAAAGATTCCTACAATGGTGGAAGGAGATTCACCACAGAGATCACTGAGTTCACAGAGATTTTTTTGTTTTCTCCGTGCTCTCCGTGTGCTCTGTGGTTAAAGCTATTATGAAAATCAACATTCTCAACGCTGGTTATTGCACGGCTCCCGAACACATCGCCATTCACGGCGGACGTTGGCGGACGATCCATTTCCCCGCCATGTTCGCGCTGTTTCGTCACCCCAAGTTCGGCGCGATGCTTTTCGACACGGGCTATTCCTATCGCTTCTTCGACGAGACGAAAAAATTCCCAAAAAGGTTTTATCGCTGGATGACTCCCGTCACGCTTCACGAAGAAGATTTGGTAGTGAATCAACTTGCAACCTTCAACTTGCAACCAAGGGATATTTCCCACGTTTTCATCTCCCACTTCCATGCGGATCACATCGGCTCTCTCCCCGACTTGAGCTGGTCCCGTTTCGTGTACATGCCCCACGCCTTTTCACACTTGCGCAACCTATCGCCATCCGAAGACATGAAGCACGCCTACCTGCGCGGACTCATCCCCACGGACTTTGATTCCCGCTCGCAACTTGTGGACATGTCCAAGCCTGTTTTGCTTACGAAAGAATATGCTCCTTTCAAGACAGGTTACGACTTGCTCGGTGATGGCTCCATCATCGGAGTGGAATTGCCCGGCCATGCGCTCGGGCAAATGGGAATCTTCGCCCGGGATGATGACGATAAATTATTCTTCTTCGTGGCAGATGCGGCCTGGCTTAAACGCTCCATTGTGGAAAACCGTCCGCCGCATAAAATAGCGGATCTTCTTTTCCCTAACCCCGCTGCTTATCGGGAAACGCTGGGGAATTTGCAAACGTATTATTTGACTCACCCAGATACGCATGTGATACCGTCCCATTGTGATGAGACGATCCGCGCCCACCAGAGTGCGTCGCACCAGCATTAACGAGACAAATCCAACCCTGAGAGAATCTTCTTAAATGGCATTATCCAACCCGTCTGGTGCGACGCACCTATTTAACACACCCGAATTATTCACCCGCGAGAACATCCACACCCTGCAATTCCCTCCCACCGTGGACGGGGACTATGCGCGCCGTTATCTCATCCCAATGATGGCGGATGATCCGCAGAAATATATTCGCAACGTATACAACACGCAGTTGATGGCAGTGAAGGTGGGTGAAATGATCATCCCCATTACCGTCACGGACTTTCACCCGCAGAACACTTACACGGTTTCACCGTACAGCCATTACGTCTCCTACGGCGGATTGGAAGAGGTGAAGCATCTCAATAGTCCGCTGGCGGAAGTAGTAGTGAAGGCAGTGATGAAACCTGTCGGGTGGTATTTCAGATATTCGGAATTGGATAAAGTTGTATTCGTGAATAACTATCTGCTTTCGACGAATTTATATCCGTCAGTAAACAGCGACCAGTTGTCGGCGGTGAGCGAGGCGTTGATCAGTCAATTCCCAGACCGTGCCATCATCTTCCGCTCAGTGGATCAGAAAAAGAATCCGCATATTTATCAAACATTGGACGAACTTGGCTATGATCTGGTATTGAGCCGTCAGGTTTGGTATATGGAACCTGTTGCTGCGTTGAAGACGCGGCAATGCAAGGAAGATGTGCGCGTGTTGAAGAAGGTGGGCTATGATGTGGTCCGCGGCAAGGATCTGTCGGACGATGAATTGCATCGTGCGGTGGATTTATACAATCTGTTATATCTGCAAAAGTATTCTTACTACAACCCGCAGTTCACGTTTGAGTTTTTGAAGCTTGCCCGCGATGAAGAAACCCTGCACATGTACGGACTTAAGAAGGATGGTCAATTGAACGCGATCATGGGATTCTTCATCCGCAATGGAGCGATGACCCAGCCGCTGTTCGGGTATGACACATCGCTTCCGTTGGAGGAAGGCTTGTATCGTTTGCTGACGTTGGTCACTTTGCAGGAAGGCGTGAAGCGCGGGCTACTCGTCCATGCCAGCGGCGGAGTTGGCAAGTTCAAAAAGGTGCGCGGCGGCGAGTCGGTGACAGAATACAATGCGGTGTACACAAAGCATTTGCCGCGCAAAAGGCAATTGCCATGGAAGTTGATTCAAGCGGTATCAAAGGCGGCGATCCCGCATTTTAAGAAGATGGATTTTTAGGCAGCGACCACAGACGATAGACCACGGACGATGGGTAGTTTTCTGTGGTCTATCGTCTGTAATCCATCGTCATTTTTTTAGGAGCAACCATGCAAGTCAACATCCCTCTCAAAATTATTGGACTAGGAAGATATTTACCGAAACGAATCGTGCCGAGTTCCGAACTCGAAGCCATGTGCGGCCTCTCCGCGGGTTGGGTGGAGCGGCGCAATGGCGTACGTGAACGCCGCTGGGTGACGGATGAAACGTCATCGTTTATGTCTGCAGAAGCGGGGCGTGAAGCGTTGGATGAAGCAAAGCTCAAACCGGAACAGCTTGATCTCATCATCAATGCATCCGGGACGGGCGAGCAGGCCATTCCCGATACGGGCGTTTTAATTCAGCGTCAGCTTGGGTTGGGAAAATCGGGAATCCCTGCGATGACAGTGCATACGACCTGCTTAAGTTTTGTCATGGCAATGGATGTGGCGTCCAATTTTATTCAAAGCGGACGGTACAAGAACATCCTCATCGCCAGCGCGGATGTGGCTTCCTGTGGCATCAACCCAAAGGAACCCGAATCCGCTTCACTGGTTGGGGATGCGGCGGCGGCGGTTGTGGTCACGCGTGCAGAGGCGGGCGACCCGTCCATGATCCATCACGCGCATTTCAAGTCCTTTGGTGATGGTGCGTATCTCACCACCATCATGGGCGGCGGTTCACGTTTTCATCCGCGCTTTGCAGGGCATAACCCCGAAGATGACCTCTTTCACATGGATGGTCCCGCTGTCCTGCGCATGGTGCGCGGCATCGCACATGAGTTTCTCGACGAGTTATATCCGGGCTTGTCAAAGGGCATGGTGGATGTGGATGTCGTTGTCCCGCATCAGGCGAGCAAGGTTGGCTTGATGATGCTCCAACGTTTTGGATGGCCGGAGAACAAGATCATCAAGACGATTGAAACGCTTGGAAACTGTGTGGCAGCCTCAATACCTGCTACACTATATCAAGGTGTGCGTGATGGAAACATTCGGCGCGGTGACAAGGTTCTGCTGGTTGGCACCGGTGCGGGCCTGTCCATTGGCGGATTGGTGTTGACGTTTTAGAAAATATCAACGCAATTGAAATGCCTTGCGATTGCATTATTACCCATATTCCTGCTACACTGTATTGAGGCAGTGCGATATTTATGTCGCACTGCAACTAATATTATGAACATTTTACTTACCGGTGGTCGTGCCCCTGCAACACTTGAACTTGCCCGCGCTTTTCGCCGTGCGGGACATTCCGTTTTCATGGCGGAGAGTTTACGCGGACATTTAAGTCAATCGTCAGCGGCGGTGAATGCCAATTTTGTCGTACCAGCTCCACGTCAAAACAAAGAGGCGTTTCTCATCGCATTGAAACACATCATCATCGAGAAAAAGATCGATCTGCTGATCCCCACCTGCGAGGAGATCTACTACGTCAGCATGGGGCGCGATGAACTGCCGTGTACCGTTTTCGCGGAACCCATCAAAAAGTTAAATACCTTTCACAACAAA
>Ga0209277_10001762_pt1 | contig 10514 bp, 7 predicted proteins | sample JI81AbrownDNA_FD_187503 | JGI IMG/M metagenome (GOLD analysis project Ga0209277, IMG submission 187503) | Wastewater effluent complex algal communities from Wisconsin, to seasonally profile nutrient transformation and Carbon sequestration -... | ecosystem: Engineered > WWTP > Effluent > Algae... | reverse complement strand
CATCCTGGTTCTGTTCACGCTCGCCCTGACCTGGCTCGCGGTGATCGCCGGCCTGTCAGCTAAGACCGTCGACGGTGCGAGCGCTTTCGCGTACCCGCTGATCTTTCTGCCCTTCATCAGCTCGGCGTTCGTGCCCACCGCGACGATGCCGGGTCCGGTGCGTTGGTTCGCCCAGAACCAGCCGGTCACCTCGATCGTCGACGCGATCCGCGCGCTGCTGGCCCAGCAGCCGGTCGGTGCGGCCATCTGGGTCGCGCTCGCCTGGTGCGTCGGCCTGCTGATCGGCGCGTACGTGCTGGCCATGACGATCTACCGTCGCAAGGTCAGCTGAACTCGGTGGCCGGTGTCGCCGGTTGGTCGAGGGGAGCATGATTGGGGTCATGAAGGCGGATCAGGTGGAGCGCACGCGGGGTCGTACGAGCAAGTGGGTGGCAGGTGGACTGGCCGCGGCTGTGGCCGCTGCGGGCATCGCAACCTGGGCATCGAGCGCGGCCGCCGCCGATCCGACCCTGCCGCCGTTGACGGCGTCCGAACTGCTCAACCGAGTGGCCACGTCCGACGTCGCTGCCATGAGCGCCACCTTCACCCAACGCAGCGATCTCGGGTTGCCGGCGCTGCCGGCCGGCCTCGGTGACTCCGGCGACGAGCTGCAGACGGCGCTGAACATGCTGACCGGCGAGCACACCATCCGGGTCTGGACCAACGGCCCGCAGCGCAGCCGGGTCTCCTTGGTGGACGCCGACAAGGAGTCGTCCGTCATTCGCAACGGCGACCAGCTCTGGACGTGGTCGAGCGACAAGCAGAAGGTCGGCCACGCGAAGCTCGACGGTAAGTCGCCCGCGCCGCGTCCCTCGGGCACGCCCCGCACGCCCGCCGAAACCGTCGACCGACTGCTCAAGGCCGTCGGCCCGAGCACCGAGGTCAGCACCTCGGGCCCCGGTTACGTCGCCGGCCGGTCCGTCTACCAGCTGATCCTGGCCCCGCGCGACAACGCCAGCCTGGTCGGCCAGGTGCGGTTGTCGATCGACTCGGTCACGTTCGTTCCGCTGGGCCTTCGGGTGATCGATCGGGGCGGCGCCGAGGCCATGTCGCTGACCGCGTCCGCCGTCGACTTCAACGCCCCGGACGACAGCGTGTTCAGCTTCACCCCGCCGCCCGGCTCGGAGGTCACCGAACTCGACCACAAGTCGTCCGAGCGACCCAGTGGCAAGCCCAGCACCGGCAACGCCCCGAAGACCTACGGAACCGGTTGGGCGACCGTCACGGTCGTCAATGTCGGCACCAAGCAGGCCACGGATCCGGCCGCGCGGGCACTGCTCAACTCACTGCCCGCTGTCTCGGGCGCGTGGGGCAGCGGCCGGCTGCTCAGCACGAGCCTGGTCAACGTGGTGATCACCGACGACGGCCGAATTGCGGCCGGTTCGGTCACTGCAGACCGGCTGTACGCGGCCCTGGCCAACAGGTGACTGCCGCGCCCCCCGAACTGGCGATCGCATCGGACGGGCTGAGCAAGCGTTTCGGTCGGCAGCAGGTCGTCGACGACCTCGGGTTGGCCGTTCCCAAGGGGTCGGTCTACGGCTTCATCGGCCCCAACGGCTCCGGTAAGACCACCACCATCCGGATGCTGCTCGGCCTGGTGCGACCGGACGCCGGCACGAGCACCTTGCTGGGCGAGGCGATGCCGGCGGCTGCCGGTAGCGTGCTGCCCCGGGTCGGCGCTCTGGTGGAGGGCCCGGCGTTCCATCCCTACCTGTCGGGCTCGGCGAACCTGCGCCGGTTGGACGCGGCCGACCCGACCAGCGAGCCGGCGACCTCGTCCGACCGGATCGGGACAGCGCTCGACCGGGTCGGCCTGTCCGCAGCGGCCGGCAAGCGCTATCGCGCCTACTCGCTCGGCATGCGGCAACGTCTTGGCATCGCCGCGGCACTGTTGCACCCACGCGAACTGCTGGTGCTGGACGAGCCGACCAACGGCCTCGACCCGCAAGGCACTCGCGAGGTCCGTCATTTGGTGGCCGACCTGGCCGCCGACGGAACGACGGTGTTCGTTTCCAGTCATCTGCTCGCCGAGGTGGAGCAGGTCTGCACCCACGTCGGCGTGATGCGGGCCGGGCGGCTGGTCACCCAGGGCCCGATCGCCGACATCCAGGGCCTGACCGCACGCCGGTTCCGGCTGCAGACGCCCGACGTATCGGCCGCGCTGCAGGTGCTTCGGCGCCTCGGCGTGAGCGACGCCGAGGCCGAGGCCGAGAACGTGACCGGCACGCTCGGCGAACTCGCCCCCGAACACGTGGTGGCCGAACTGGTGGGCGGGGCGGTCGCCGTCCGCTCGTTCACCCCGGTCGTCCCCACCCTCGAGGACGCCTTCGTCGCGCTGACCGGAGAGGGCTTCGAGATCAGTGACTGAGGCACCCGCGCGCCCGCCCCGCGCCCGCGCCGCCGGCGGCCGGCTGTTCGCGTCCGAGCTGGGGCTGATCTTCGGACGCCGCCGCAACCAGGTCGGGCTGGCTACCCTGCTCGCGCTCGTCGTGCTGGTCGGGGTGGCCTTGAAGGTGTCGGCGATGCGGCGCCCGCCCGAGCGCGGCGGCGACCTGTTCACCGCCGTCGCCGGCAACGGCATCTATCTCGGCTTCGCCGGGCTGACCATCGAGATCGCCCTGTTCCTGCCGCTCGCGGTGTCGATGCTGGCCGGCGATTCGATCGCGGGCGAGGCAAACCAGGGCACCCTGCGCTACCTGCTGCTCGCTCCCGTCGGACGGCTGCGCCTGCTGGCGACGAAGGCGGCGGCACTGGCGGTCGGCGCCGTCGTCGGAGCCCTTTTGGTGGCCGTCGGTGGCGTGCTGACCGGCGTCGCCCTGTTCGGCGCCGGACCGTTGATCAGCCTGTCGGGCACCCAGCTGACGGTGGTCGACGGGTTGTGGCGGCTGGCGTTGGCGGCCCTGTACGTGGCGGCCGGGCTGACCGCACTCGGCATGATCGGGCTCTTCATCTCGACGCTCACCGAGCAACCCATCGCCGCGACTGTCGCCACCGCCATGGTGGGCACCCTGTTGTGGGTGCTGGACGCCGTTCCCCAGCTCGATTGGCTGCACCCGTGGCTGCTGGTGGACCGCTGGCCGGTCTTCATCGACCTGCTCCGGGCACCGGTATTCCTCGACCGGATCGTCGCCGGCCTGGCCGTGGACGCCGCCTACGCCGGTGTGTTCTTCGCGCTGGCGTGGCTGCGGTTCCGCCGCAAGGACATCACCAGCTAGTCAGTTCGACTGCGCGATGCCACCGGTTCGACCCGACACACCGGGGGAGGCACCCTGTTGACCGGTTCGGTTGCTGTGTAGCGTGACTACTGGTTGGCGCAATGGCTGCGCCACACTTCGTGACCGAAGGAACAGGTATGGCTACCGATTGGGCTGCAGACATCAAGAAGTACGCACCGGACGCCGATGACGCGGTGGTCGCGAAGCTGCTGTCGACCTACCGGCTGGTGCTGAGCTCGCGCGACTCCGCCTATGTGGCGACGAGCGACGAGGGCGAAGTTGCGACCGTGCGCAAGAACTTCCTGAAGAAGAAGCTCGGCCTCACCCAGGACGATGCTGAACTCGACGCCGCCATCAAGGAGGTCGGTGCCCAGATGAAGGCCGACCGCACCAAGAGCCGCGCCACCGTCTACTACCTGCTCGCGGCGAAGTTCGGCAAGCTCGACGTCTTCAAGTGATCTCACCCGTTGGTTGAGCCTGTCGAAACCGTGAGCCTGTCGAAACCATCGGTGGGTTGAGCTTGTCGAAACCATCGGTCGGTTGAGCTTGTCGAAACCGTGAGCCTGTCGAAACCGCTGTCTCGACAGTCTCGACCAACGCACCGGGCGTCCCAGTAGTCTGCGCAAATGAGCGACGACCGCGCCATCCGGGTGTTCGTCTCGTCCACCTTTCGCGACATGCAGGCCGAGCGTGACGAGCTGGTCAAGCGGGTGTTCCCGCTGCTGCGCAGGCGCTGTCAGGAGCGCGGAATCGCGTGGAGCGAGGTCGATCTGCGTTGGGGAGTCACCGACCAGCAGGCCACCGAGGGGGACGTTCTGCCGATCTGCCTCGCCGAGATCGAACGCACCCGGCCGTACTTCATCGGGCTGCTCGGGCAGCGTTACGGCTGGGTGCCCGGCGAGATCGATCCCGACCTCGCCGCCCGGTTCGGCTGGCTCACCGACGACCTGCAGCGCTCCGTCACCGAACTCGAGATTCTGCACGGCGTACTGAACAACCCACATGCGGACGGCCACGCCTACTTCTACCTGCGCGACCCGGCGTGGGTGGCGGCGCTGCCGGCGCAGGACCGTCCGCTGTTCGTGGAGGCCGATCCCGACGGCGTCGCCCGGCTCGAGGCGTTGCGCGAACGGGTGCGCGCCTACGGCCTGCCGGTAGCCGACTACGGCAACCCCGAGGCTCTGGGCCAACAGGTACTCGCCGATTTCGAGCAACTGATCGACCGGCTGTATCCCTCCTCCCAGGTGCCGGACGCGGCCACCCGCGCGACTGCCGTACATCAGGCGTTCGGACGCGCCCGGTTCGCTCTGCACGTACCCCGCCCAGAGCTCGTGGCAGCGCTCACGGCAGCAGCCTCGCCAGTTCTGGTGACGGGCGATTCGGGCGCGGGCGCGTCCTGCCTAACGACCACCTGGGCCTCGGAGTGGGCATCGGCGCACCCGGGGGCGACCGTCCTGGTGCATCACTGCGACGCGGATGCCGCCGCGAGCGACTTCCGTCTGCTGGCGGCCCGGGTGATCGGCACGTTCGGCGGCGACTACGACGAGGCGGCCGAGCGGCTTGCCGAAGCCCCAGCGTCCGCGGTGGCGAGCGCGCTGGGCCAGGCGCTCCGCTCGGTGCCCGGTCCGGCCCTGGTGGTGCTCGACGGCGTCGACCAGCTGGCCGAGGGCAACGAGGGGGATCGGGCTCCGGACCTGCGCTGGTTGCCCGCCGACCTGGCCGGCTCGTCGGTGCGGTTCGTGCTGACCGGCTCGTCCGAGCGCGTGCGAGCGGCGTTCGCGCATCGCGGCTGGACGGTGCTGCCGGTGCCGCCGCTGACGCTCGACGAGCGGCGGGCGATCGCGGTCATGGTGCTTGCGGCCGGGGCCAAGCAGCTCGACGAGCCGCACCTGGCCGCCCTCGTGCGATCGCCGGCGACCGGCAACCCGCGTTTCCTGGTGACGGTGCTGGACGAGTTGCGCCAGCACGGCGATCACTTCACGCTGGGTGCGCTGATCGACCGGCTGGTCGCGGCACCGTCCGTTGCTGCGCTGCTCGGGCTGGTGCTGGCCCGCTACGAGCACGACTTCGAGCAGCACCGTCCCGGGTTGGTGGCGGACGCGTTTCGCGCCGTGTGGGCGGGCCGCTACGGCTTGGCCGAGGCCGAGCTGCTGGATCTGCTGACCCCTGGTGTCGAGCGATTGCCGCAGCGCACCTGGGCGCCGCTGCACCTGGCGGCCGAGCACCATCTGGTCAGTCGCGGCGGCCTGCTCGGTTTCGCTCACGCCGACGTGCGGCGGGCGGTCGAAGAGCGCTACCTGACCACGTCGGAGTGGCGGGCGGCGTCGCATCAGGGCCTGGCCAGGTACTTCGCGTCCCAGCCATTGGGGCCGCGGGTGGCCGACGAGTTGGGCTGGCAGTGGGCGGAGGCGGGTGATTCGGCGGGTTTGCGGGCCACCCTGGCCGACCTGGCGTGGGCCGCGCTGGCCTATGCACGCAACCCGTTCGACCTGCGGCGGCTCTGGTACCGGCTGACGCCCGACGTGGCGGGCGAACTGCTCACCGCGTACGCACCGGTGCTGGCAGCCCCGGCCGAGCATGACGAGGGCCAGCTCGCCTGGGGCGTCTCACGGCTGCTGGCCGACGCCGGGGCGAGCGAGGCTGCGCTGGGATTGCAGCGCTACCTGGTGAACGCGGCCCGTGCCGACACCGCGCTCGAGCCCGATCGGCGTCTCCGGCGGTGGGCGTCCGCGCTGGTGAACCTGGGCGCCAACCACTTGAATCGTGGCGAACTGGACGCTGCCGCGGACGCCTTCGAACAGGCCGCGACCGTGCCGCAGTTGACGTCAGCGGCAACGGGCGATCTGGCGATCGTGCGGCGTCAGCAGCGCCGCTGGTCGGACGCCGAGGCGTTGTTCCGGCAGGCCGATGCCTTGTATCGGGCCGAGGGCGCGCTGTACGACGTGCAGGCCAATCTGGCCGGCTGGGTCGAGTTGCGCCGCAATCAGGCCGATCTGGACGGTGCCCTCGACCTGCTGCGCGAGCAGGAGCGGATCTGCCGTGAGATCGCCGATCCGGTCGCGATCGGGCGGGCACTGGCCGGCCAGGCGGTCGTCCTCTCTGATCGCGGACGCCCGTCGGAGGCTCTGCCACTGCTGGATGCCTACGCCGACATCTGCCGAGCCGAAGGTGACCTGCGTGGGCTGGCCGAGGCTCGGCTGAACGGGGCGGCGGCGCGGTTCGAGACCGGCGACGTGGCCGGCGGCGCGACGGCCGCGGCCGAGGCGGAACAACTCGCCCGCGGGCTGGGCGACCCGGCCTTGCTGACCCGGGTGCTGGTGGCGCGGGCCAGCGCTTTCGCCGGGCTGAACGACTGGCCCGGGGTCGAACGCTACGCCCGCGAGGCGGAACAACTGGCGCGCGGCGCCAACCTGCTGTCGGTGGCGGCGGTCGCCTTGGGTTTGCTGGGTACCGCGCGACGCGAGCAGGGCGACCTGGCCGGCGCGCACGCCGCGCACACCGAGGAGGCGGCCCTGGCCGACCGGGCCGGCGATCGGGTCGAGGCCGCCACCGCGCAGGCCAACCTGGGCAATGTCGCCGCGGCAGCACAGCGTTGGCAAGAGGCGCTCACGCACTACAACGCGGCCGAGCCTCAACTGCGGGCACTGGGCGCGGTCGGCCTGCTGCTGCCGGTGCTCGCCAACCGTGCGCAGATCCACCAGCTGCAGCAGCGGCTGCCGCAGGCCCTGGCCGACTACGCCGATGCGGCCGACGCTGCGGCCCGGGCCGGCAATCAGACGGCCGCCAAACAGTGGGTTGACCAGGGCATTCAGCTCGCCTACCAGCTCGGCGACGTCGCCCGCGCCGAACACCTGTGGGGCGTCTTGATCTGGGCGGCCCGGTCGGCTCACGACCAGGCCGCGCTGCAGCGGGCGCTCGGCGAACGCGCCCTGCTGCTGATCAACCGTGCCCAGGCCAACCCGGCCGGCGTCGATCAGGCGTTGCTCGGCGGAGCCACCACACTGCTGGTGGAGCAGGAGTCGATCTGCCGAGCCACCGGCGACTGGACGGGGCTCGCGCAGGCCCTCGGCAATCGGGCGATCGTGCAGCGGTACTCGGGCGACCTGCCGGGCGCCCTGGCCAGCCTGGACGAGCAACTGCAGCTGGCCCGACGAACCGGCAATGCCCAGGGGGTGCTGATCGCCACGGCCAACCGCGGCGAGGTGCTCGGCCTGCTGGGCCGCGTTCCTGAAGCCCTGGACTGCCTCAACCAGGCCCGCCAGAGCGCCGCCCAGTACGGCCTGACCCCCATGGTTCAACAGTTGGACGCGATGATCGCCGCCCTCCGCGCGTCCCCACCGTCCGCTCGTTGATCCGGCTGGTCGAGCGTGTCGAGACCACCCCGGCCGGTCGAGCTTGTCGAGACCACCCCCCGGCTGCTAGAGGCTGTCGGGACCACACACCCCGGCCGGTCGAGCTCACACCCCGGCTGGTCGAGTTCACACCCCGGCTGGTCGAGCTTGTCGAGACCACACCCCGGCCGGTCAAGCTTGTCGGGACCACACCCCGGCTGGTCGAGCTTGTCGAGACCACCCCGGCCGGTCGAGCTTGTCGAGACCACCCCCCGGCTGGTCGAGCTTGTCGAGACCACCCCCCGGCTGGTCGAGCTTGTCGAGACCACACCCCGGCTGCTAGAGGCTTGTCGAACCGAAGGCCGTCCGCGACATTGCGCGGTTTAGCGCACATTGCGCGGGTCCCTACCCGCGCAATGAACCCGGGACCGCGCAACGTCGAAGGGGCAGCCTCAGCGGGTACGTCTGTGGAATCGTCCTAGGTCGGACGGGCCGCTGAGCCGAGGCGCTCCAACTCTGCCTGGTTGATCTCGACCGCCTTGCGCAGCATCGCTATGCCGGCCCCGAGCTCGGAGGTGGAGAGCCCGGAGAGGTACGTGGTCCATTGCTGGGCGATCGGCGCATAGAGCGGTTCGAGGGTTGCATTCACCCGGTCGTTGTCGGCGATCACCAAGACCCGTCGGCGGTCAGCGGTATCGCGCTCCCGGCGTGCGTAGCCGGCGCGCTCGAGCCGGTCGATCAGTTGAGTGATCGCCCCGCCCGCACTGATTCCGGTGCGCTGCGCCAGGCGTCCGGGGCTGGTCGGCCCATCGCTCACCAGCACGCCGAGGGCCTGTAGGTCGGTGCCGTTGAGTCCGACCTGCCGGGCCACGGCGTCCTGGTACAGCACGGCGCAGGCCATGAACTGCTGCATCACCGACCCGGACTCGGTCAGCAGACGGTCGCGGCTCGACACATGTCCCTCCCCAGGGTAATCTCTCTGTATGCGAGAGACTCATTCAGCGAGACACTCTCGGTCTGAGTACAGTCTAGGAGACCGTGATGCCGAAGGCATTGGTGATCGGCGGCGGCGTGGCAGGTCCGGCCGTCGCCCAGCTGCTGGCCCGTGCCGGCTGGGACGCTCCCGTCTTCGAGGCGCAACCGGAGCCCGACGCCTTTGCCGGGTTGTTCCTCAACGTGGCCGTCAACGGTCAACGCGTGCTGGGCGCGCTCGGGGTGCTCGACCGCCTACTCGGCGACGCACACCGGGCGTCCCGGATGGTGATGATCAGCGGCCGGGGCAAGCAACTGGGAGTGGTACCCAACGGACCTGCCGGACGCCCGTCCGAGGCAGGCGTGGTCGTGCGGCGAGGGTGGCTGCACCGGGTGATCCGCGACGGGGCCGAACAGGCCGGCGTGACGATCCGGCACGGTCGACGGCTGACCGGGGTGCGCGAGCGAGCGGACGGCGTGGACGCTCTTTTCGACGATGGTTCGGTGGAGCAGGGTGACGTGTTGATCGGTGCCGACGGGGTCGGATCCGTCGTTCGCACGTACCTCGCGCCTGGCGTGGTGCCCGAGTTCACCGGGCTGCTGGGCAGCGGGGGCTTCGCGCACGGCACCGGACTGGCGCCCACGCCAGGAGCGCAGTTCTTCGTCTTCGGCGCCCGATCGTTCTTCGGTTACCTGGTGCGCGACGACGGAACGGTCTATTGGTTCGCGAACCTGACCGCCGAGCGGCCGCCGCCGCTCGACTCGCCGAACGACAGTGCTCGTCTTCTCGCCCGGCTACGTGAGCTGCACGGCGACGATCCGGCACCGGTGCCGCACATTCTGCAGCACGCCGACGGACCGGTGGGTGGCTACCCGATCTTTCGCCTTCCGACGGTGCCCAACTGGTGGCGCGGACGAGTGGTCGTTCTCGGTGACGCCGTGCACGCCACCAGTCCGTCGGCGGGCCAGGGGGCCTCGCTCGCCTTGGAGGACGCAGCAGTGTTGGCCGACCGCCTGCGTTCCGCGGACGAACCTCAGGCGGCCTTCGCCGGCTACGAGGCGGCGCGGCGGGATCGTGCCGAACGGATCGTCGCCTATGCCGCCGCGATCGACCAGCAGAAGCGAGTGGCCAGGGGTCGCCTGGGCATCGCGATCCGCGACGCCATGCTGCCGATGTTCCTGCGTCGGGCGGCAGGTGACACCCGCAACGACTGGGTCTACGACTATCGGGCGTCCTGATGCCCCGCCGGCGGCTCGATCGTGCGGCGCACGGCATCGTCCACGACTGCGGCCAGTGACCCGGTCGCTCGATAGGCCGCCCGCTGTCGCTCGGCGCCGGTTCCCGACCGCAGCATCCGATCGATTCCCTCGGTGACCAGTTCGAGATCGCCGGTCTCCTCGAGGGAATCGCGGAGATCCGCGACCAACGAAGCCACTGCGGCCCGAGCGGGCACCACCTGCCGGGTCGTCCAATCGAGCAGTCCGTCGGTGAGTCCGTAGCGGGCTGCGCGCCACGTCGCTGCCCGCTGCCATGGGGCGGGCCAGTCGGTGGGCCGATCGCCCCGGCGCCGGCGCCGGGCTGCGGTCAGAACCATCCCGCGACACAGCGCCGCGATCAGCACGGCGTCCGCCACCTCGGTGCACACGTCCGCGACCCTGATCTCGACGGTCGGAAACCTGACCGACAAGCGGGCGTCGAAGTAGATCATGCCCTCGTCGAGCGCTGCTCCCGAGCGGATCAGGTCTGCCACGGCGGCGTCGTAGCCGGCCGCGTCGCCGAAGGGTCCGGAGGGTCCAGCGGTGGGCCACAGCCCCCAGGTCACCGTGCGAAAGCTGGCATACCCGCTGTCCTGGCCCTGCCAGAACGGCGAGTTCGCCGACAGCGCCAGCAGCGTCGGAAGCCAGCCGGACAGACGGTCGATCACCCCCGCGCCCTCCCGAGACCCGATCTGCACGT
>Ga0209277_10001759_pt1 | contig 10527 bp, 8 predicted proteins | sample JI81AbrownDNA_FD_187503 | JGI IMG/M metagenome (GOLD analysis project Ga0209277, IMG submission 187503) | Wastewater effluent complex algal communities from Wisconsin, to seasonally profile nutrient transformation and Carbon sequestration -... | ecosystem: Engineered > WWTP > Effluent > Algae... | reverse complement strand
TCATCACCACCCGCGTCGCGCCGCGCGCGTTGAACCTGATCCAGCCTGGCAGACAGCGCGGGTTGACGCTCGACGAAGGGTTGGAGTCGCCGTACGCGGAAAATATCCTGCGCGAAATGGACAGCGACGGGCGGCTGGGGTTGAAGTCGGCGGGGGCGGAGGCGCTGAACCGCGCCCGAATCAAGACGCGCGGATTCCCACGGGCGTTGGAGGCGTTGTTCGCCATTCTCGCTTCCGACCGTTATACGACGCTCGAAGAACTGCTCGCCATGCCCCTGCCCGAGAACGTGGTGGAGGCGCTGGTGGGCGAAGCCTTCAACCGTCTGGACACGAACGCGCAAAAGGTGATGCAGGCGCTGGCGGTCTATAACCGTCCCGTGACTCCCGCCGCCGTGGACTACCTGCTCGCGCCGCACATCCCCGCCATGGACAGCGCGCCGATTTTGCAGCGGCTGGCGAATATGCACTTTGCCCGCAAGGAGAGCGGACGGTTTTATTTACATCCTGTGGATCGGGAATTTGCTTTTGGGTTGATTCCTGAAAGAGATTTAACCACGAAGGACACGAAGGTCACAAAGGAAAACCAAAAGGATGTTTTGGAAATTCCGCCGTTGGATTTGCCCCCGCTTCCAACTTCTTTTGCGTCTTCGCGCTCTTCGCGCTCTTGGCGCGCTTCGCGGTTCGATGCTTTTACCCAACACGATTTGACCAGCCGCGCCGCTGACTACTTTGCCCAAGCCCGCAAACCCCGCACGGAATGGAAAAAACTGGACGACCTCGCCGCGCAACTGGCGGAATTTGACCTGCGCTGTGCCGCTGGCGATTATGATACGGCTACAAGTGTGTTAAGTGAAATTGGCTATTACTTGCTAAAGTGGGGACACTACCGATTGACAATTGATTTTCACTCGCGTGTGAAAGATAAGATTACCGATAATAATTTACGTCTTAGCAATTTACACGGATTGGGATCCGCAAATAAAGAAATCGGCAATCCACACAAAACTATTGATTACTGCGAAGAGGGTATTTCAATAGCACAGCAAAATAAAAACAAAGGTTGGGAAAGTGTTTTTCTTGACAATCTTGGAAACGCCTATGCCGCTTTAGGCGAGATGCAGAAATCCATTGAAGTTTACAAACAAGCGTTGGTTATTGATCGTGAAAGGGGCTCAAAATTATCAGAGGAAATTACTCTTGGAAATTTGGGGATACGATACAGAGAAATCGGACTCACAAAACAGGCTATTGAATCCGAACAAGATGCTCTTGTTATTGCTCGTCAACTAGACGAGCAGGATTCAATAGATCGAATACTTGAAAACTTGGCAAGGGCATTCATTGATGATGAGTTATTTATAGATGCCATTAAAGCCATTCAAGAGAGTAAGGACATAAGAAATACTACAGACATTCAAGTTGGAAGCGAAAATAACTACACACTTTCTGTTGCTTATTTATTTTCTGGTGAAATTAGAAAAGCACAAGAGTCTTTAGATATAGCGGAAAGATACGACTATCCACGAAACAATCACAATGTCAGCGCCCTGCACGGAATCATCGCCTTGCGGCAGGAAGATGCGAGTGCGGCATTATTGTCCTTCACGCGCGCCATCGCCCAGGCGGATGAAATCCTTGCCAAAACACCCAAGTTTTATTCCGCGCTGGATGCGAAGGGGCTGGCGTTGTGCGGGTTGGCTATCGCCGACAATGGAGGCCAAACGGTGGATGATGGTCAGTCGTCAACGGTCTATCGTCAACGGGCAATTGAAGCATTCAAGCAAGCACGCAAGATTGCGCCACATGCGGGGGTGGTTAAGTCCGTGTTGCGGTTGTTTGATGAGTTGGTCAAGTGCGAGGGCGGAGAAATTTTGAAGGATGTGAGGAAAGCGGTGGAAGGCGTGGAATGATGGTGTAGGGGCGACCCATCCATGCTTGCCAAGACAAATGACGGCAAAACCGTCCCGCCCGATATAACGAATGTCAACGCTGGGCGGGTCGCCCCTACGCTGGATGACGCCATAACCACCGAGCAAGACCGCAGCTACTCGACCATCAATATTAGATAAGATGGATTTAAAACAAAACCTCGGTGTTTTTCAAAACCACCGAGGTTTACTATTTTTATCCAGAAGAACCGTTATTCTGTTCTCTTGGCTTGATCTCGCTATCCAGCACCCGCTGGAAGAAGTTTCTCGTCTCTTCGAGGACGATGGAGTTCAGGATATCGAGCTCCTTTTGAATATCCCGCTTATCGGGGCTGGTCGCCATAAAGCGGTCGCGCTCTTTTTCGAGACGCGTGGCATTGATGACCATGTCGCGCCAGGTGGAGCCCCAGTGGAAGTTTTGTCCTAGCCCGCCGATGACGGTCAACGTGGCGGCGATGACTGGGGTGGCAACAGCAAAGGTGATGCGCAGCCAGTCAGGGTTTTGCACAAAATCCGCAGCAGAGATGGAAGAGATCAGGGTTACCAACGCACCGAGGATGATCGTCCACGAACGGTAGCGCTTATAGGCCAGTTTATTGCTACGGCTTGCACCCCAGTAATAACCGATCTTAGCCTCATATTGTTTCAAGACATATTCTTCGTCAACAGCCTTCTTTTTATCCACTTCAGCCATAGTCTTACCTCCTGAGAAATACAGTCATGCCTGCAAAATTTAGAATAATCATATTATCCACCATTTTTCAAAAAAAGAAACAGTGAGTTCCCAAATAATACATGACGTTGAAGTAGTACCTCCGCACGATAGGCACATCCAACCACGTGGCTATAATCCAATAAAATCTATTCATGGAGGCATGGCATGACAACTTTGGAACAAGAGTCAATTGCACTACTTAAAGGACGCATCAGCAGGCTGGAAGCGAAACTTGAATTTCTTTACAAGCACTTCGGCGTTACCTTCGTGGAAGATACACGCCTCGGCGACGACCCGAAAGTCATTGCCGCCTTGAAGGCAAATAATATGATGGAAGCGATCAAGCTCTACCGCATGGCGGCCAGCACAAGTACGGTCACTGTCAGTCTTGAAGATGCGAAGACCGCGATTGAAGAGATGCGATCAAGGCTGGGAATTTAATATACAAAGATTCAATAGAGACACAATAACACCGTGTCTCTATTTCTTTAATGTGGTTTAATTCCGTAATGGACACATCCCTCAATCCTTTCTTTCGGCCTCGCGGTGTTGTTGTCATTGGCGCATCCACATCAACTGAAAAACTTGGATATGGCGTTGCCCGAAATCTTGTGCAAAGCGGATACACGGGTGCGATCCACTTTATCAGCCAGAAAAAAGGCGAATTGTTTGGCCGCCAATTGTCCCTGAGTCTGAGCGAGGTTCCTGATCCCGTTGATCTGGCGATTCTCATCGTCCCAAATCAATTCACGCCGCAGACAATCGAAGAATGCGGCAGACGCGGAATCAAAGCTGCCATCATTGCGACATCGGGGTTTCGTGAAGTCGGCGCGGATGGCGCGATGCTCGAACAAGAATGTTTGGACATTGCCCGCAAGCATGGCGTCCGTTTGCTGGGACCCAATTGCATCGGCACGCTCGATACACACCTGCCGCTCGACACGACATTTCTTCAACCGCCCATGCCTACGCAGGGCGGTATTGGATTCATTTCTCATTCTGGCGCATTCGCTGCGGCCATCATCGATTGGGCGCGCGAGCAGGGATTTGGTTTTTCGCAGATCGTCAGCCTCGGCAATCAAGCCGATGTCAACGAGACGGACATGCTGCCTGAGGTTGCAAGAGATGAACACACGCGAGTCATCGCGCTTTACATGGAGAGTGTTTCAGACGGCAAAAAATTTGTGCAAGCTGCAAGCGAGGTCACGAAATATAAACCTGTCATTGCGTTGAAAGTTGGGCGTTTTGAAGCGGGGCAAAAAGCTGCTGCATCGCACACGGGCGCATTGGCAGGCGCTGAAGCAGCTTTCGATGCGGCGTTTGCAAAGGCTGGTGTGTTACGCGCTGAAACTGCCGAGCAAATGTTTGACTGGGCGAGGGCGTTGGAGACTTGTCCGCTGCCGTGCGGAAAGCACATGGCGATATTAACCAACGCAGGCGGGCCCGGTGTGATCGCCGCCGATTCACTCGAAACGAACGGGCTGGTCTTGTCTCAATTGGCAAAGCCCACGCTGGAGGCTTTATCTTCCTACCTGCCCCCATCAGCCAGTACCCACAACCCAGTGGACATGCTCGCCTCGGCATCCCCTGAGAACTATGCCACCTGCCTACAGCTTTTGTTGCAAGATGAAAACGTAGATGGTGTGCTGGTCATCCTCCCTCCCCCGCCAATGTTCAAAGCAGAAGAAGTGGCAGAAAAAATAATTGAGGTAATTGGAAGTTTTGACAAACCCGTTGTGATTGCATTAATGGGTTCAACGAATGTTGAAAAAGCGCGTTCCCTGTTTACAAGGTCACACGTTCCAACGTATCCATTTCCCGAACGCGCGGCATCGGCTTTGGGGGTACTTGCAAAGCGAGCAGAATATCTGGATCACGTTGACGATGGACGATTGACCACAGACCACATCGTCCATCGTCCATCGTCAGTGACCAATGACATTGATGACCTGCTAACATCCTACGGCATTCCAACCGTTTCCATCAAACTGGCGCGGGATGAAAATGAAGCGGTATCAATTGCCAACACACTCGGTTTCCCGCTCGTGATGAAGATCGCATCGCCTGACATTTTGCATAAATCGGATGTGGGCGGCGTTGTGCTCAACATCAAAGATACGACATCCCTCAAAAGCGCTTATGCCAAAATAATAAAACGGGTGGAAAAGCTCATTCCTCCGCCGCAGATCGATGGCGTGCATTTGCAGCGTCAAATCCCTGACGGGCAGGAAGTCATCATCGGCATGGTACGCGATCCGCTGTTTGGGGCGTTGATGATGTTCGGCTCAGGCGGCATTGAGGTGGAAGGTCTCAAGGATGTGGCATTTGCTTTAGCACCACTGAATCAGGCTGAGGCGCGGGAAATGATCCGCAGAACGTGGGCTGGGAGAAAGTTAAAAGGCTTCCGCAGCATCCCGCCGGTTGACGAGGAATCTGTCATCGATGCCTTGGTCAAATTATCGCAACTGGCACTGGAGCATGAAACCATCGACGAGATCGAGATCAACCCGTTGAGGGTGTTGAGCAAGAGCGCGGTGGCTGTGGATGTTCGAGTAAAATTGCGCGCATGACTCAACTCGAAACATTTATTTCCCAATTCAAAGACAAAACAATTTCAGTGGCAGTACATGACCTGCAAACGCAAGAAGAGATTCTCATCAATGCGGATGTGATGATGCACCCTGCCAGCACAATGAAAGTGCCCATCATGATGGAAGTGTTTCGTCAGTCGCAGGCAGGCTTGCTTTCATTGGATGAGCAGTTGAAAATTTTCAACTCGTTCAAAAGCATTTTGGATGGCAGTGAGTTCGCGCTTGAGAACGCCGATGATTCAGAGCAAACACTTTACCAACGCATCGGTGAAACAGAAAGCATCCGCGAGCTAACCCGTTTGATGATCGTCCGCAGCAGCAACCTTGCGAGCAACATCTTGATGGAAAAGGTTGGCGCGGCACGTGTAAACTCATTCATCAAAGAACTTGGCATTGCGAACATGGAAGTTGTCCGTGGGCTGGAAGATAAAAAAGCGTATCGGGCAAACATCAACAATGCCGCCAGCGCGCGCAGCTCCACGCACATGATGCGTTTAATCGCCGAAGGAAAAATTATTTCACGAGACATTTGCGATGAAATGATTCAGACCATGCTTGGGCAGGAATTCAACGAAAGCATTCCTGCCCTTTTACCCGCGGATGTGAAGGTGGCGCACAAAACGGGTTGGTCGGGAGATTTCTTCCACGACACGGGCATTGTCTTCCCGCCAAATCGAAAGCCGTATGCCATTTCACTTTTTACTCACGGCTTTCCCGAAGATAACGAAAATAAAGCGCATGATTGCATGGCGCAAATTTCAAAAATCATTTACGAAGAAATCGTTTAGGAATAACGACAGACGATGGACGACTGACCACATGGTCTATTGTCCATCGTCTGTCGTCCTATAAAAGGAATTACATGCCTACTCTTTCAAACCTCACGTATTACCCCATCAAAGCCTGCCGCGGATTTGACCTGCAATCATCCAACGTCGAACGCATGGGGCTTGAACATGACCGCCGCATGATGGTGGTCACTCCAGAAGGTGAATTTCTCACCCAGCGCGAACATCCCAAACTTGCGCTCATCACCCCCACGCTGAAAAATGATTCGGTCACACTTTCTGCGCCTAACTTTGATTCCATTCAATTCGGTATTCAAAAAACTGGCGCAACGTATCCCGTCAATATTTGGAAAAGCACAGGCGTACAAGCCGTGGATCAAGGCGAAGAGTCCGCGCAATGGTTTTCCGATTGGCTCGGCACATCCGTCCGCCTCGTTCACATCGCAGATGGATACAAGCGCATCGTGAGTCAAGAATACGCCGTCAACACAGATGACCACACTGGATTTGCAGACGGCTTTCCGGTCCTCGTCATCTCTGAAGCATCGCTTCAAGACTTAAACTCGAAGCTGGATTCCCCTCTCCCGATGAATCGATTCCGCCCAAACATTGTCTTCAAAGATTGTGAACCCTTCGCAGAAGATACATGGAAACGCATCCGCATCGGAGATGTGGAAATGGCGCTCGTCAAACCCTGCGCGCGCTGCGAAGTGACCACCACAGATCAGGTTACTCTTGAACGCAAAAAAGAACCGCTCAAAACTCTGGGCGGGTATCGCAAGCACAAGCTCGGCGCCATCTTTGGAATGAATGTGATTCCGCTTAACGAAGGCAGGCTTGAAGTTGGGATGGATGTGGAGATCATTTCATAATGGAAAAGACCATCATGGATATTCTCGGCTGGCTCGGCGCAGTTCTGTACCTTGTTGCGTATGGGCTGGTCTCTGCCAAAAAAGTGGAAAGTGATTCGTGGATGTATCAGGGGTTGAACATCGTCGCAGGGACGATGCTTATTATCAACACGTATTATCTGCGGGCGTATCCATCTGCGGGATTGAACGTCGCGTGGGTTGGTATCGCTGTCCTAACATTGGGGCGTAAAGCCTGGGAAAAGAAACAATAGACCTCTTGCATAAGTGGGTAAATAAAAACCTATTTGAAACACAGAACCGCAGAGTCACGGAGTTTTTAATTGATTTTCTCGGTGTCTCAGTGACTCCGTGGCTAAGCCTTTGGACTTTTGCAAGAGGTCAAATAAAAAACTTCGGAGAGATACTCTCCGAAGTTTTGATTTACCCAATAATTTCCTGCGAATATTTATCTGCAAACAAGGCAGGCTGACCGCCCGTATGCCAGAATAGCACCGTTTCATCCTTCTTGAAAAATCCCCTGCGGACAAGATCGATCATCCCAGCAGCAGCGCGGCCAGTATAAACAGGATCAAGCAGCAAGCCTTCATGGCTGGCAAATAAATGAATCGCCTCGCGCTCCCCTTCCCCAAAGACTCCATAGCCTGCCTGACAATAATTTTCGGTAGCAAGCACATCATTGCGAGTGAAGCTGATTCTCTCACCGAGTTTTTCGCTGGCTTGTGAAGCCAATTCAGAGACATGGGATTTCAATTCCTCTTCAGGCTCATCAATACTAATTCCCAGCACCTTGCCTTTGAAAGCAAAAGCCCGCTGACCCAACACCAATCCCGCGTGTGTGCCGCCAGAGGATGTGCCAAAGACGATCCAATCTACGTGAACATCTTGCTGCATGAATTCCTGCATCGCAAAGGTATATCCCATTGCACCTGTAGGACTCGACCCGCCATACGGCACAAGATAAGGTTTTTTCCCCGCAGCGATGGCTTTATCAAAAGTCTCCTGCAAAGTTTGGTCACGAAAGGCGCGGTCTTCCACAGTGATAATTTCCGCGCCGAAAAGTTGGTCAAGCAAAAAATTTGCAGAAGGCTGCTTGGGCTTCTCACCTGTCAACACCAGCATACAGTCAAAACCATATCGAGCAGCAGCCGCAGCCGTCTGACGGCAGTGATTGGACTGCATAGCACCGCCCGAGATCAGCAAGTCCGCGCCTTGCTCGCGTGCTTCGGCGATCAGAAATTCCAGCTTACGAGTCTTATTCCCGCCAAACGCCAACCCCGTCTGGTCATCACGCTTGACGAAAAGACGCGGTCCGCCAAGAGCTTTGGAGAGGTTCGGCAATTCTTCAATGGGTGTTGGAAGGTGGGCAAAGTTCATTCGGGCTACAGGTTTCAAGGGAGTCTCCTATTCTGCAAGAAGTACGGGGCAAAAGCGTAAAAAGTAAAAAGTGAGAGGTTTTCCTTATTACTTCTCACCTTTTTCTTCTTACTCTAATCCTTGCTTTGTCTTTTCTTTTCCACGCGAACGCATCACATCCAATACACGCGGCATGATGTCTGCATACAGTTTATATAAAATTTTATTTGGCGCAAAATCATATGCACCCAAAGTCCGCACCACTTCACCGCCCAAGCCTTCCTTGAAGCGGTACACACCCCACATCGAATCACTTTCGTCAAAAATTTCTGGCGCACCCCATAGATCATAATCTGTGCATCCGTTGGATTTTGCGTGCTTCATCGCTTCCCACTGCAATAGATAAGTTGGCATCTTTTCACGGTGCGCATTGCGCGACATGCCATAGACGTAGTATCCACGCCCAGCGAACATAAAAAGGAAGATCGCAGCGATAGGTTCGCCATCCACTTCAGCGATCAACGGAACTGTAGACGGTTGACCATTGACCGTTGGCCCCATAAATAACTTCCAAACTGTCATGTAATAGTCTTCGCTCCGAATCACGAAGCCATCACGTACGCTCGTCTCAGCGTACATTTTGTAAAGCGCGGACAAATCGCCCTCTGTGCCAACGCGAACCGTCACACCTTTTTTCCCCGCAAGGCGGACGTTGTAGCGAGTCTTCGGTTTCATGCGCATGAGGATTTCATCTTCGGCAGCAGTCAAATCTACGAGGACAGAATTCCTGAACTGGATCTGGTCGGACGAATAGCCCCATCCCCTGCGCTTCAACTCGGACATCACAGCCTGTCCGCTGTTTTCTGAAACATCCCCTTCGCTGTCAGGGACTCCGCGTCCGAGCACGACATCGGGGTCAAGTTTCAAAAAGATCGCGCCTTGTTTCTTGGCGAAGGATTGCAAATCATTCAATACGCGAGTTCGTAAAGGCTCGTTGTCCCAATCCATCAAAGGACCTTTGGGAGCGTAGAGGATGGAGAGGCGGGCGGCGAAACCACGGTTGAGAATGGTGCGTTTCAAAACGAGACAAGCAGCTTGAACAGGAAAGATGAAAGAAGAAAGATTCGCTCTCTCCTCTTTCATCTTTCCATCTTTATCCCATACTAAATAAATCGGCTGCCAGCCATACTTCGCCTTCACCTGCCCCCATTCGTAAGTTTGTAGGAAGTGAGGATTGGGAAGCGTTGAGATGATCTGATTCCAATTCTGGCTATTCACTATTCTCGATTTCCTATCAGCTTCAAATACGCCCAATACAACAGCGGATTATAGACTCTATCCACCGCTTGCGCGGCACGCTTCACTTCACCGCCAAAGCCGCGTTTGAAGCGATAAACACCCCACAACCCATCGTGGCGGGATTCGAATTGGGCTTCGAGGGTTTCCTCGTTTTCGTCAGGAACGCCCCACAGGTCGTACTCGTCACAGCCGCGTGCTTTTGCCCAGCGGATGGCTTCCCACTGCAAAAGATAGGTTGGCATACGATTACGCTCCAAGTCGTTTGACGCGCCGTACACATACCAGGCACGTTTGCCGTTTGCAAAAACCATCAACGAAGCAAGAGGCTTGCCTTCAAATTCGGCAACGAGCAATTCACAAGTCCCTTTTGGATGGAAGAGTTCATAGGCACGTTGATAATATTCTTTTGAATGCACACCAAATTTATCACGCCCACCTGTGACGGTCATCATCTCGTGGAAGGCTGGGACGTCATCCCATGCGCGGACGGTGATTCCCTTTTTCTCTGCAAGGCGGATGTTGTAGCGGCACTTCGGTTTCATCCTTACCAAAATTTGTTCTTCACTGTCATTGATAGGAATGGTGATGGTGCGTGGGGGTTGGATATTGTGAGGAGAGATGCGGAAGGCGGAAGGCAGAAGGCGGAAAGAGTCATCCCACGAGTCGGGTTCGACTTTTAAGAAGACAGCTTTATTTTTCTTGCAGATCAAATCCACTTCATGCCAAAACTTCTCACTGCCTTCTGCCCACTGCTTACTGCCTACTGGTTTCGGCATGTAGCCGAGAGTCAAACCCAAAGGCAGGCGGCGGAAGAGGATTTGCGCACCAACTTCGTTGTTAAGAATGAGGCGCACGGGTTTCCATCCAAAGTCCCTCTTTAATTCTCCCCATTCGCCCATCTGCAAGAGATGCGCGTTTGAATGATTCGATATAAATTGATTCCAATCGGTGAGAGAAACTTCAGGCATGGCAAAACCACAG
>Ga0209277_10001756_pt1 | contig 10537 bp, 11 predicted proteins | sample JI81AbrownDNA_FD_187503 | JGI IMG/M metagenome (GOLD analysis project Ga0209277, IMG submission 187503) | Wastewater effluent complex algal communities from Wisconsin, to seasonally profile nutrient transformation and Carbon sequestration -... | ecosystem: Engineered > WWTP > Effluent > Algae... | reverse complement strand
GGGGTTTAATTTAACGTTAGTATGAGTTTTTTTAAGTATCATCAGAAAAAAGTCATGCTTTATTTGTGATATTTCCAAAAAAGTCACAATAGCGGATTCTCCATAAAAATAAAATCAGAGAATTTTTTCTCTTTCCATCGAATTGTGCGTTTTACTGTAAATTCAAAGAGAAGCGGATTATAGTCGTATATCTCTTGAAGAATTATTTGTTCTTTGGATGTAATAAATCCAAACTCTACGAGTCGTCCCAATCGAATTACAATGTTGACTGCGGGTAATGGATAATCACTTCCCTGGACAAGTCTGGAATGTAAATCCTGTCTTGTGAGTAAGGTTTCCAAAACTTTTTTATCTCGGTTGAATTGGATAACAGCGGAGATGTCCGCGAATAGATTTGCTTTGTATTTGGGGTCATCCATGAGTCGCATGAATAAATCGAAATTATCCACAACTTTCTTTTCAGGGCTTTCTAGATCGATGTTTGTTCCGAGACTAGCACAATGAGCAATAATTACTTTGACGCCAAGGCTAAGCGGATAACGGAGTAGGAGAGGGTTTCCGTATTTCTGATCTTCTTCTGCATCTACTGCTTTCTCTTCGCCTGCATGAGTGAGAAGTGTCATTTTGTATTGAATCATTTTTTTATAGTAGGCTTCGATTTGAGGATTGGATGGATCAATGCCTTGTGAGTTGGGTAGCCACTTGATGAGTCTAATGCCAAGTTTCCCCCACTTATCCAATTCCTCTAATGCATCTTTGCGATAGGGATGAATGGAAATGGTGGGAATAAATACATCTGGATTTTCCTTAGCTAATTTGTAGATGTATTCGTTTGGAACATAGAACTCGGTCTTTTTTAGATTGAGAGAGCCGTCTGGATTGTAGTATTTATCCAGTGCTAAAAGATAATGCTTACCATGAGTTTCTACATTGCGAATAAGGCTTGTTAGTCTTTCGACTGCTTCTGCATCGGCGTTGTTTAGATTCTTTACCTTTAGGGCAGTGAGATAAATTTTAAACCGAATGTATTCTTTTATATGAAGAGGTGAGCGCATCTTCGGATTAATAAACGCTCCCGTCTTATTTTCTTCAATTCCTACTATATGCGTATGATAGTCTCGTAACTTAGAAGCGTCTAATCCTGTGTAACTTCTCTTTACTAGCTCAATTGCTTCTGGACTTGCTTTTTTGTAAAAGTCTTCTGGATTTTTACTAGATGCCCCGCCGATTTTATCGAACAGGCTTTGCGGGAGGAGGGAAGTTGTTAGAAGTAAGAATAAAAGTAAATGTTTCATTATCATAGCCTTGCTTTATGCTTGTATTCTTTTGAATGTAATTCTGAGAGCAAGGAGAATTAGTTTGAAGAGAGATAAATATTCTCAAAAAAGAAGCTGAATTAAGTTTGACAAGTTATACGTACCATTTATTATGTACGCATGATACTTCTTGCACCTACGGAACTGAGAAACAATCTTTTTAATACGTTGGAAACTGTAAGAAAAGGTGAGATGGTTTGTATTAAAACTCGCACGGAAAACCTGTATATCATTTCTCAAAAGCAACTAGATCGACTAACACATTCTTCTAAAACAATCGCAGCTTCTAGTAAGATTAGCGGAAGGATTGTGGGTAATCTCGAAGATGCCGATATAGAACTCAAAGAATACCTTGTTTTACCAAAATAGATGGAAACAGAATTCTTACTCGATACTCATACTTTTATCTATTGGCATTTAGATGAAAAATCACTTTCTAAAAAAGTTTTAAAAATTCTAAAAAGACAAGAAAATAATTTTTTCATTTCTTCTCTTTCCATATTGGAAATTCAATACCTAGTTGAAATAGGTCGGTTAGAAATCAATATGGGAGATATTTTTTCTTATGTTGATAGCACGCCCAATTTTAAAATTCTTTCCTTCGATAGACCTGCTCTTATTGAAAGTATCAAACTCGATTCGCATCGTGATCCATTTGATCGAATTATTGTCGCAACAGCTATTGCCTATAAGCTGAAACTTCTTACAAGGGATCGTCGTATTTTGAAATCGTTTCCTAAAGTTGCGGTTTGGTAACTATTTCCTCACCTCAAACTCATCCCCTCGATAATTCTGAAAAATATACGACTCCAAGTTTGTCTTTTGCAAGTAATCTGTGGGTAAGGGAACTTTGCCGCCACCACCGGTGAGGTCGGCTACGTAGGAAGGAATTGTAATTCCGCTGTTGAATCCGCGCAGTTTCTTCATTAAAGCAATGCCTTCGGAGATGGGAACTCGGAAATGAGAGCTTCCGAATACTTCATCACATTGGTGGAGATAATACGGCTTAACTCCCATTTTTACGAGTGCGTAATTTAGGGCAGATAGCTTTTCGGGGGTGTCGTTAATATCTCGCATTAGAACAGTCTGATTTAATACAGTCATATGGGCTTTGGTTGAAAGCTTCTTTATTGCTTCTGCCGCATCTGCCGTGCACTCGGCAGCAGAATTAAAATGAGTTACCATAAAAAGCGGGAAGAATTCTGCAAGTCCTTCACAGAGTTCATTGGTGATTCGAAAGGGGAGAGTTACTGGATAACGGGTGTGAATTCTGATATGATTTAGGTGTGGAATTTTTTTTAATTCGCGGATAATATAGAGTATCTGGTTATCGGAAAGAGAAAGTGGATCACCTCCGGAAAGTATGACTTCTTTTAGCTCAGTATGTGTCTTAAAATATTCGAGTGCCTTGTCCCAATCTTCTGAGCGAGGAGTATTTTCACTGTCACCGACTTTTCGTTTGCGTGTGCAGAATCTACAAAATACTGCACAGTTGTGGGAAAGATACCACAGTGCGCGGTCGGGATAACGGTGAGTTACCCCTTTTACTGGCATATGAGCTTCTTCGCCTAGGGGGTCAATTCGTTCAAGCGGATGACGGGTTAATTCACCTGCGCGAGGAACAACCTGTAGTCGAATTGGGCAGATTGGATTGTTGGGATCAATTAAGGAAAGATAGTAGGGTGTGACTCCAAAGCTGAAGAACTCATCGGCTGCTTGGAATACCTTCTCTTCTTCTTCTGAAATTGGAATAAAATCTTTTAATTTGTGAGGATCATTCAGACGATTCTGAAGTTGCCATTTCCAGTTCTTCCAGTTTTCATTCACATTATTTTGCATTTTATTTCTTCTTTTTGGATTTAATTTGTTTACTTTCTTTTTTTTGTGGTAAAAAGTTTTCACCGGTTATTACACTTTTGCCGGTCTTTGCTTCTAATTCCTTTCGAGCATTTTTGGCTACTCTTCCGCCTTGTTTACTTGCGTCTGCGTTTTCTGCGAGTCCTTTGGCTTGTTCGGTTTCGGCAATTTGTCTGGTGGATAATTCTGCTAATGCGGTAAAAATTAATTCTGCCTCGCTCATATGATCTCGCAAGTTTTGAGACTTTAATCCTTTTAAGTCTTTGTGTTTTTTTACAGTCAGTCCAGTCCATTCTTGGTGAATGATATTTGTGAGTAGCGCAAACTCGTCCTTTTTCTCAACTCCACTTCCTTTCCAGTAGTCAGTTAGTTTATTTCGCGTCTCCTGCCCTGTCATGCGTTGTTGAATCCATTTTTCACTGCGACCTAATTTCTGCCAATTTTCTCTGGCTCTGTCAATACTCTGACTTGGATCGGAAATTTCTTGCATACGTTCATAACCTACTTTTGCTAACCATTGTTTGAATGGCTCTGCTTTTGGGGACGGGATGGATTGGATTAAGCGTAAAAGTTGTTCTGGATTTGCTGCATCAGTTTCTCTTAATTTTCCATCCGCCGATAGCATTTTCAACTGTCCGATATTTTCGGACAGTTCACTTCCTTCTTTTTTTAATTTGGCTTTCAAATCGCTCCAATATTTTCTAGGGCGATCTGTTCCTGTAAGAGCTTCGATTATATCAATAATGCTGAAATACCATTGCTCTTTTTCAGCGTCCCAAACTCGACGCACTTTTTTTTCTTCAAAAAGTTTTATCTCTGCGGTAGTCATTTTTTTCTCCCTAAGGACAACTCGTCCCCATGTAGTTTCATTTTTCTCAACTAAAAGATTTTGCTATTACTAGCGTTAGGGATCAACTGGATGAGTGGGGCAGCTTCATCGTCCCACTCAGGAAGGCGAGCCCGGCGTTCATTGTTGAAAGCGCGGAAACGTTTCCGCGCCTTCAACAATGAACGCAACGCCCAAACTTTTCTCTTGACAGTGCCATTAAGTTAAAAAACCTTTATTTAACAATCAATAATCGGTAGGTTTTTCAATGGTACTTGGTATCACAGAAGTAAGAAAGGGCATGGTGCTCAAAATAGAAAATGATATTTACACTGTCATCAAATCAGAATTCGTAAACCCTGGAAAGGGTAGTGCGTTTATTCGCACAAAACTCAAAAGCGTCATTAAAGGCTCTAGCATTGAGCGCACATTTAAAGCGGCGGAAACTCTTGAGAGCGTTGAACTCGAAAAGCGCGCTATGACTCTTTGTTATACCGAAGGCGACCAAATCGTTTTCATGGACGTCAATGACTACGAACAAATTCATGTTCCGATTGAATACGTGGAAGACGTGCTTCCGTTCATGAAAGAAGAAGCGCAGGTCGAAGTCACTTTTTATGAAGACAAGCCAATCGGTGTTATCCCCCCAAACTTTGCAATCTTAGAAGTTACTTATGCAGAGGAAGGTTTGAAGGGAGATACTTCTGGAACTGCTCTTAAGAAAGTTACTGTTGAGACTGGTGGAGAAATTAACGTTCCAATCTTTGTAAAGCAAGGCGATAAAATCAAAGTAGATCTCCGAGATATTTCTTATGTAGAGCGTGTGAACAAATAAAATGGCTACTATAATTCGGAAAGGTAAACCGGAAATTACCGCTAATGAAGAAGTGAAAGAGTTTTTAAAAGGCTATGGTGTGGAGTATGACCATTGGCCTGTCCCTTCTGCTTCCAAATCCTATACCGAAAAACAAACTTTAAATGATTTGGAAAAAGAAGAATTACTTAAAACTCTTAATAATCGCTTCGAATACTTACAAGAGCGAGAAGGTTTTACAACTCGTGATTTAGTGGTTCTTCATCCTGATGTTCCAGGTATTAGCGATATACTAGCTAAGTTTGACAAGGTTCATACTCATTCCGATGTAGAAGTTCGGTATATCATTGATGGTTCCGGCTACTTTGGATTTGTCGCTCCCAAGGGAAACTTTTTAGTTCATGTGTTTAAATCAGACTTTGTCTTTGTTCCAAAAGGAATACAGCATTGGTTCACCCTCGACGAAAAAATGCGCATCAAAGCGGTTCGCTATTTCAAAGACACAAGCGGCTGGGTTCCTAACTATGTCGAAGGAGTCCCTGCCGTTATCGGGTAGAGACGCACGGCCGTGCGTCTCTACATTAATCGAATATAGCCGCATCTATTACGATCGTGGGTGGATGGTGGCTACTGCTGGTAATCTGTCGGTGTTTGATCGTGAGAGCGGTGAACTCTGGATTACCTCTTCAGGAAAACATAAAGGTCGTTTGAAAGAAGAAGACTTTATTTGTATGAGCATCGAAGGAAAAATTTTTAACGAGACCAGGAATAAACCTAGTGCCGAGACTTCGATTCACCAAGTCATTTATTCCCAAATTCCTTCCGCAAATGCAGTTCTTCATGTTCATACGGTTACTTCTTGTAAGCTGCATTTTGGAATTCAGAAATGGCATTCTGCTACTAGATTTCTTTTGCCCAACGTTGAAATTCTAAAAGCATTTGGAGACTTTCGAGAAGAGCCAAATTTTTCTACGATTGTTACTTTTAATCATGGCTCTGTTCTGGATATTTCACGTGATTTGGAAAATGCTCTTCGTGAGCGTCCTAGTGATGTGCCTTTTTTTCTAATTGAAAATCATGGTCTTACTGTTTGGGGCAAATCAGTAGAAGACGCTAACAAGAATTTAGAAGCCGCTGAGTTTATACTTCAAGTGATGGCAAACAAATAAAAATCGAGTTACCAGATGTGCCCATTTGCAGGGGCTTTTTATTTTCTAATGGAGTTTAAAATTACTCTCTAAATCCGATTGCTTCAATTAGGTTGTTGATGATGTTCTCTTGCTCAGGTGTTTGGTTTATAAATTCAAATCCATTTACGAAATAATCTGGATTAATATCTTCTTTACTCCAGCGACATCGAATATTCAATTCTAAATGTCCATTGATTTCTTGAAACAATTCATCCCCTAATTCAATTCGGGCTGGGATTTCTAATTGGTTTGTAATTTTTTCACGGCTAATTAGAAGTAATCCTTTACTTGTAATATCCACTACACGTCCAATCAATTCATTTGTGTAACGGTTCTCCACTTTTAAATAATAAATTAGATGGCGTCGATCTTCCCGACGACCATGGTTAGCGCTATTTATTTCTGACATTTTACTGCTCCGATAGAATAAGTCTTACTAATTCTGAACTTTCTTCGAATCCCTTTAAGTTGGATTCAAAGATTTCCATTTTGATTTTTTCTTTTTCAATTAATTCTTTGACTGCTTCGTTTTCGTAGAGTGTGCTGGTAATGACTATATCTCCACCTTTGCATTTTCCTTCTACACGTGCGGCGAGATTAACAGTCTTTCCAAAATAATCAAGCTTTTCGTTTTGATTTACGGCTAATACGGGACCACTGTGAATTCCTACTTTGAGGATAATAACATTTTCCCCATATTCTTTTTCATTTAATTCTTTAATTTCTTTTTGCACTTGAATGGCGTATAATACTGCGTTAACCGGCAGTAGAAAGATTCCCATGATTGCATCGCCAATCGTTTTTACAATTGCGCCATCGTATTTGGAAATGTTTTGAATCAAAATATCAAAATGACTACTGACAGCTTTGTAGGCAAATGCATCTCCACGGGTATTGTAAAATTCAGTTGAGCCTTTTAAATCAGTGAATAGAATTGTTAGGTTTTTAATTCCAATTTCTTCCCCAGGACGAAGCACTTGAGAAGAAAATAATTCGCGGAATTCATGCATGGCTGTTACTTCTGAAGCTGTTACGATATTTTCTAGCCAGGTGGCATGTTCGAGTTTGACTGTAATCTCTTCTGTTAAATCAGAATTTGAGAGTAGAAATTTTTTCTTGCCCGGAAGAATGGAAATCTTTTGACTTTCTATTCCATTGTAATGGAGGGTATCGATTGTTTGCCCGGATATTTCCGAAGTTATTTCTAATACTGCTTTGCTTTGTTGACTGTAAATTCTATAAACTCCGGCTAATAGTGTGTATTCGAACTCTTCAGTTTGATTTGGCAAAACTCGAACTTGGGCTTTTAGATGTGGAGTGCTGCCTGGTCCAGATGCACAGTATACACCACCAAATACTTTGCGAAGGGATGCGTTAGGTGTAAATGTTAATTCTACCGACTTATCAAAATCAGCCTCATAATCTACATTGCAAGAAGAACAATGCACTTTTTTTTTCATTTCTGAAAGGGAATGAGAACTTGACTTTGCTCCGCGGCACGAGGGACAAAGAACGTCCCAATTCATATCAAAAAATCCTTCTTTTGTTCCTCGTAAGAAAAATTCTAAAACTTCTCTTTTTTCTTCATGCCAAATAACAGCGAGTCTATAAGGGCGAATCTTCATTAGATCCAAATCTTGCGATTTTAAAATAAACGAAGCAATTAGATCGCAAAGTAATTCATTATGAGATATGAGTGAAAATTTATGTAGTAAGGCATTGTGCTCTTCCGGTTTAATCTTTTTCACAATTTCTGTAATGCCAATATTGTAATCGTTGGCAGTGTGTGACGCAACGGCTAGCTGATAATTTCTATAGCGAGGTATTATATCGAAATGAAATTTTAAAAGATTGATTGGAGCAAGTATTTTCCATCGGAGGATAACACGCATTGTGTTCTTTATTCGAACATATTCTTCATCAACTTGGGTTAGTTCAAGACGGTGAATCAATCGTTTAAAAGGTCCTTGCGTATAATCTCTTACAATTTGATAAAATTTTTCTTCCACCCACTCGGATGGCTGTTCCTCGAAGCGAAATGTAAAACCTGTATTCGTTTGAAGTCCTTCTTTTTTACTTCCTCCTTTAGGCAGAGGAAAATCTTTATATTCCATTACAGGCTGACCGAGAAATTGATTTGCTCTTTCTGTATCTGAGACATACTTCCAAGTATTTTTTAGACTCGCCTTTACGGAGGCTTCGAATTGAAAGACATATTCGCTTGATAAAGTTTCGTAAATCATTTGTGCACCTTCAGTGAACTATAATCAGAGGATTGAAAAGTAAACCATAATTTTAACTAATCTTTTATTGATTATGTTTTTAATTGTATACATTTTTATTTAAATGTCACATGATTTTTTTAAATATGAATTGAAAAAATGATAGAAGATAGGCATTATAATAAATGTAAACATGTCATCCATTTGAAAATGGATGACATGTACCTATTCGAAATAAATTTCAGTAGTAATGCAATTTGTTTGAATGGAAAAAAACTTAGGAGACAATTACGATGATCAAAATAATTAAGACGTTTTCCCTTATATTGCTTTCTTTTTCTATGATAGCAGGGTGTTCAGAAAAAAAGGATGATAGTAGTAAAACAAATTTACTAGCGTTGGCGGCTCTTTCCAGTCGCTCGAGTAGCGCTAGCACTGCAACAACAAGAGATATGTATACTGGATTTGCTGATATTCCGTCTAGCATTTACAAGACAGTTGCCTCTGGCGCGACTGCGTCAGTGCAAGGACAGTCTAGAACTCTTGCTACAACAGATTATAAATTTCAGAATAGTGCCAATGACGCTTCTGTTTCGAAAGTATATGACTTAGTAAGAGGAACTGCAAAGACAACAAGAGATATCGCTAAGTCGATAGGCGATATAGTTAAAGCCTTGGAGGTGATTCCTGTTACAACTGCAATAGAAGGAAGTAATCCTGCTGGGTCTACTGGTTGGGCTAACTTAGCTTCGAAGTATAAGTTTCAACCTAGCACGATTTTGTCTGGTGGAAAAAAACTAGAAGTTTGGTGGAACAATGCTCCTGCTCCTTTCGCAAACAACAAAGCAATCGAAATGAATTACACTGGAAGCAGCACTTCTGGAAATATGAGTGGATTTGTATTTGTCCGATTTACCTCTGTTACAAATGCAACTACATTATCAAAGGCATATATCCGATTTGATTATAATGCTACTACTAGCACGCGGTCAATGGTTGTTATCCTACAAGATATCGGACCTACCTTTACAGACAAGGCTCATTTTTTTGTGCAAGAAGTAAATGGCGTTACATCTATGGACGGAACCTATACTGCAAATAACTTTAATGCAAATTCTACTGGTGTAGCCGTTGCTAACAGAGCCTATGTATTCTCTGCGATTGGAAATGCAACCAAAGCAGTGGTAAATGCCGCTTTTCCGCTTGCAACAGATAATACGACTGCGATTTATGCAAATACAGCAATGGGAAATATTGGACAAGTTTGGACAAATTTCATTTTTGCAAATACTTCTATTGTCACAGCGGTGCAGGGATTGGGTGGAACTTGTGCGGCTCCAAATGTAATTCTTACACCTTCCAATGGAAATCCACCTGCTAGCACAGCAACGGGGGTAACAACAGTTGCCAACTTGAAAGCTTGTTTAGATACAATCAATCCATCAGTCAATGCCAAGGATGTTTATTTCTTAACAAATATTAAGAATCCTGCTTATTTCAGTGTGTCAGGAAATACAGTGAGCTTGTATGGAGTAGAAAGTCTAGCAGCAAGTGATGCAAACAAAGCAGCGTTCGATGTTTTACAAAGTAGCGCTTCCTTTTTGGCATCGACTAGAACAACGACTAACACAACGTATGCGGCTGCTCTGGATGCAGTGTCTGTAAGTGGCTTAAGTTTGTTTACTGGAACTGGTATTCCAACTGGAACTAGCGCAACATCTTTAACAAGCTTAAATGCGCAATGGGGCGGTAGTGCGACTGGAACTGGGACTTCCACATCGAGTGCAACAGCGAACACGGTGAACGGTAGTATAGATAATACAGCTCCGTTTTAGGGCTAATCAACGTAATCCACGAAAGTTGTGTAAAAATAAAAATTTGTTGTTACACAACTTTTAAGTTGATGCTTATTTTAAACTTATTCAATTGTCACCCTGAGGCACTCGAAGAGTTACTTAATTAATCTTTATCAAAGTGGCTTAGCATCAAATTGTATTTTTCTAATAGACCTGGATCTTTGGCTTGGATAATCGTTCTCGTTTTTTCTAATAACTCTTCATCGGCGTGCTCATAGATTGTTTTAATTTCTTCCGACAAATTGCTATTTAACCCAGCAACCATAACGCCAAAAATTTTATTATCATCAAAGCGTTTAAATAGATTGAGGACTCTCGCTTTGTCACGAGCGTTGTAGGTAATTGATATTAGATCCGATAACTTCTCGATTCCTCTTGCGATTTTCTCTACTGAGTCAATAGGAGTGTAGTCGATAAGACTTCCAATTAAAAAGAAGTTTCTTCGGGTTATAAGCT
>Ga0209277_10001750_pt1 | contig 10550 bp, 8 predicted proteins | sample JI81AbrownDNA_FD_187503 | JGI IMG/M metagenome (GOLD analysis project Ga0209277, IMG submission 187503) | Wastewater effluent complex algal communities from Wisconsin, to seasonally profile nutrient transformation and Carbon sequestration -... | ecosystem: Engineered > WWTP > Effluent > Algae... | reverse complement strand
CGCCTTCGACATCGGTCGCTAAAAAACATTTGCTCGGCAACAGCGCACGACCAACGCGACCACGTAATTGGTGAAGCTGTGCTAAACCAAAGCGCTCAGCGTTTTCAATCATGATGATGGTGGCTTCTGGCACATCCACACCAACTTCAATTACGGTTGTTGAAAGGAGGACGGGCTTTTTACCGCTCTTAAACTCCGCAAAGGCGTCTTCTTGTTCTTTGGCTTTTTGTTTGCCGTGAACGATCCCAATCCCCAACCCTTCAAGGGGACCTTTTGAAAGTTCTTTATACGCATCCATCAAGGCTGCCGAACCCGTCGTATCAGATGCTTCAATTAACGGAAAGACGACATAGACACGTTCTTTGCGGGAAACAGCATCACGAATCGCGCGATACGCCTGTTCGCGTCCTGCACCGCGGCAGACATGGGTTTCAATTGGCAATCGTCCAGCAGGTTTCTCACGCAATAAGACATGATGAAGATCGCTATAGAGTGTGAGCGCCAACGTACGCGGGATAGGTGTCGCCGTCATCGAGACGAGATGCGGCACAAGTCCATCAATGCGCGCGCCTTGAACGAGGGTTTCACGTTGTCCTACGCCAAAGCGATGTTGCTCATCAACAACCGCGAGTGCGAGATCTTTTGGTAGACGTCCTTCAACAAGAATCGCATGCGTGCCAATAATCACAACATTACCGCCTTCGATCTCGGCGAGCGCCTGATCTTTGGTGAGAACTTCTTCTTTGCCTTGAAAGAAACGTTTCTTCGCCGTACGCGTAAACAAAATCACCGAGATGGTAGTGCCAGCGTAAAAACGTTGAAATGACGCTGAGTGTTGCTGTGCGAGAAGTTCGGTTGGTGCAAGTATCGCGGCGCTTTGACCTTTGCGATGCACCATGGCCGCAAGAAAAGCGGCAACCGCCGTTTTGCCCGAGCCTACATCGCCTTGAAGAAGTGCACGCACTGGTTCAGGCTTCTCCATCTCCTGTAACAGTCCCCAGACCGCCTTTTTCTGATCGCCGGTAAGTGGGAACGGCAAGCTCGCCGCAAAACGCTTCGCCGCATCTTGGTTCACAGGGATAGACGGTGCGCCTGCTTTATTCGCCTTCATGGCAGCTGTGCGCATCGCGATTTGGTAAATCATCAATTCAATATAAGCGAGACCTTCACGAGCCTTGGTGAGATCGTCATGCGCCTCGGGCATGTGAAGCTTTTTCAATAAGTCCAAATAGCTTATGGTCGCATCAAATTCTTCAGCGAGATGCGGCACCGTTGAAGTGTCGAGTAATTCAAAACATGTTTGCACGAGACGTCGGTACGTTTTTTGGACGAGTGTCCCCGACAATCCATAAACTGGAGCAATACGCCCCGCCGCAATCGGGCGATCTGAAGGCTCCCAAAGCGGGTGGTGAAGTTGTTTGCCAAAACGCGCATTCGCATACACCTTGCCGGATAAAAAGATCTCACGACCTTCGGTCATTTCATTCACGAGCCAAGGCTGTTGAAAAAATGTCGCGCTAATACCACCGGTCTCATCTTGGGCGATCAGTTTGAACATCTGAATCCGTTTGCGAAAGGTTTGCTGTTTTTTAAATGAAACGACTTTTACTTTAAACGTCACGACATCGCCGTGGCTGGCGTCTGCAATAGAGATGGTTTGTGAAAAGTCGTCATAGCGCCGCGGCGGCATCTCAAGCAAATCCCCCACCGTTTTAATACCAAGCGCCTCCCACGCCTTGCGGATGGGTGTCGTCGCTCCTTTTACGAAGCCCACAGGGTCGGTCCAGTTCAGCATAAAGCCATCCTAACAGCTTTGCGCCAAGCTTCCATCCCCTGGCCTCGTTATCCTCCCTTGCCCTCCGTGTGAACGAAGGGTGACACTTCAACACTCAGTCGGGGGTGTGCCTCTTCGTTCACACGGAGAGGTAGGAGAGGTTTGAGAGGCGAGGGTATGGTATACTGTTCTCATATGGCCTCTCTTTCAAAAGAAGTGCAAGAAGCGGTGATTCTCGACCAAGACCAATTTGTCTGGGAGACCGTCTCGTACAAAAAATACGACCGCAGCAAAACCTGGTATTTTGCCATGGCGATGGTCGCGATTCTCTTTGTCGCTTATGCGCTTATCACCGCAAACTTTCTCTTTGCCTTTATCGTGATTTTAACGGTGATCTTGCTTCTTTTATTAGGTTCTCGCGAACCTCGTCCGATCTTGGTGCAAGTGGGTATGGACGGTCTCGTCTGGGACGGCTCCCTTCACCTCTATGAAGACATCGACGACTTTGCCATCGTCTATAACCCACCCGTTGCTAAGACCCTCTACGTCAACTTCAGAAGCGCCGCCCGCCCTCGCCTCGCCATCCAACTTGAGGACGTTGACCCGGTCGATTTGAGAGCGTTTTTAGGCCAATTTGTACGCGAAGACGGAGACTTGCGCGGGGAGCCAATTTCTGATATAGTCGGGCGGCTTCTGAAGCTTTAGGGCCTTTCACGAAGTTTTGCACCCGTAGCTCAGCTGGATAGAGCGCTTCCCTGCGGAGGAAGAGGTCTGACGTTCAAATCGTCACGGGTGCACCATCAAAACACCAGGCATCGACCTGGTGTTTTGTGTTGGGAGGATTCCTATTTCTTCAACATCTTCATATCCTTCAAAATCTCATCGACGTGTTCTGTAGGTTTCACGTTCTCATAGATCTTAGCGATTTTGCCTTCTGGGTTAATCAAGAAGGTCCAGCGCAAGATACCCATGTATTCGCGGCCCATGAATTTCTTGAGCGACCAAACGCCATAGTCATTCACCGTCTTCTTTTCTTCATCTGCAAGCAGGGTGAAGGGTAGGTCGAATTTGTCCGAGAACTTCTGGTGCTTCTTTTGGCTATCAGCGCTTATGCCATAGACCGTAATACCAAGCTTCTTAAACTTCGGCAGGTTATCGCGAAAAGAGCATGCCTCAACCGTGCAGCCCGGCGTGTCATCTTTTGGATAGAAATAAAGCACCACCCACTCCCCTTTTTTATCCGCCAGTTTGTGCATGACACCGTCTTTATCAGGAAGGTTGAAGGCCGGGGCCTTTGAGCCGATTTTGAGCATATGAGGACATCATACCACGGACAACTCACCCTGCCCTCTCTTGGAGAGAGGACGACTGAAGTTCTGAAACCAAAATCCCTCCCCTCACGACAAGTGAGGGGAGGGACAAAGGGAGGGGCGTTAGACCAAAAGGTCTTCTACACGGCAACCGAAGACGACACAGATACCCATGAGGGTTTTGACGGTTGGATTCTTGTTGGCGCCAGATTCAAGCTTGATGATGGTGTTGTAGTTCACCTGGGCTTTCTCTGAGAGCTCGCCACGGGTCAAACCCAAGGCCTTACGGCGGGTTTTAACGTTTGGTCCGATCTTGGTGACATTGTACGGAGGCAATTCGAATGCCTTTGTAGCTGGCGCTTCTGCAGCGGCTGGGTTGGTCATGGTCGTGTCATTCATAATAATCAATTGCTATTAAGATGTGAGGAGTATGGGGTCTATATAATTTATTGTCAAGAGTTCGACTTCTTGGCTATGTCTAGCGCTTATTTGACACTAACTCGCCCTTTTACCACTCATAAGCAATTCAACTGCCTTCTCAAGGGAGCCTGCAGGGGTGATTTCACCGGCATTCACAAAGAAGATCTCGTCCGCACTTTCAATGGTATTGAGGCGGTGCGCGATAATGACCTTCGCTGTTTTGGACGGGAGCGCTTTGAGCGTTTCTTCAAGAAGCTGTTCGGTGACGGTGTCGATATTGGCAGTCGCTTCGTCCAAGATAAGGAGTTCTGGTTCACGCAAGACGGCACGCATAAAGGCGATCAATTGTTTTTGACCAAGACTCATCCCCTCTCCGCTGCCATTGATTTGGGCTTCGAGTCCACCATCAAAACGCATGAGTAAGTTTTGCATGCTCGAATCTTTAAGGGCGGTCGCTTTTTCTTCATCGGTTTTGTCGGCGTAGAGCTCATTGCCGTAAAAGACATTGTCGAGCAAAGAGCCAGTAAACAAGAACGGTTCTTGGAGGATGAATCCGATGCGCTTGGCGCGCTCTGCTGGCTCATACGAGCGGATGTCTTTGCCGTTCAGAAGAATCTGGCCTTCGGTTGGATCATAGAGGCGAGCCATGAGTGATGCGGTCGTCGTTTTGCCTCCGCCTGTTGGGCCTACGAGGGCATAGGTTTTGCCTGGTTCAAGGGCAAATGAGATTTTGTGTAGGACTTCTTTGCCCTTGGTCCCGTCCTCACCATCAGGATAGCGAAAGACGACATTTTTGAATTCGAGCACATGAGTCGCATCTTCTTTTTCTTCAGAAGCTTTGACCTCGAGATCATTTACTTCTTCAAGAATCCCAGACACACGGTCCCAGCCCGCGAGCGCGGTTTGTAGAGATGACCAAAGCTGGGCGATTTGGCGTAATGGTTGGTAAAAACGATCGAGGTAAATCAAGAAACTCAACAAGGCACCGATCGTGAGATTGCCGCTCGCGATAAAGACGACGGCGAATCCAATAACAGCAAGCTGTGCTACGTGCGCCGACAAATCATACACCGGTGAGAAGACGCCATTCGCGAGACCTGCCTCGAGTGAGGCTTTAAAATTGTTTTGGTTTACTTCGCTAAAACGTTTTCTAAAATAGTCACGTCGATCAAACGCGATAATGACTTTAAAGTTATCAAGACTTTCTTGTACCGAGCCGCTCATAGCGCCCGTTGCTGCGAGACTCGCTTTATATTTGCCTTTGACCCAGCCTGAAACGAGTTGGGTAAAAATCAACATGAAGGCCGCTGGTGCAAGCGCAATCAAACCCAGTCGCCAGTTGATGGCTAAGATGAAGATTGCTGTACCAATAATAATAAAGATGCTCCCCATAAAACGCATGATGGTTTCAGAGAAGAATTGGTTGAGTTTTTCGGTATCGTTATTGATGCGCGAGATAAGATCGCCAGCTTTATTGCGGTTAAAGAAAGCGACAGGCAAACTTTGAAGCTTGTCGAAAATGGTATTGCGAAGTTTAAAGAGCATGCGCTGAGCAACACCGCCCATGATTTTCATTTGCGCATAGCCCGTGCCAAATCCCACCAAAAACAAGGCAAGCAAGGCGCCAGAGATCGCTAAGACGCCGTTCATGTTTTTGGTCGCGATGAAGTGGTCAACCGCATAACCAAAGAGCAGTGGGGCCGAGATATTAATACCCGAGACCACCAAGATCGTAATCAATGAAAGCAAAAGATTGAGACGTTCGTCCCCCATCATGGCCCACATCTTTTTGGCCGCTTCGAGAGCGCTCCCCTTCTGTGGTTCATTAGTCGTTTTCATAGTGGTTGGTGCTGCGTTGTGATTGTTCGATTTGGACGTATTCTGGCGAAGTCTTCATGAGTTGGGCATGGGTGCCGCTCGCGAGAAGTTCGCCCTCCATCAAAAGAAGGATCTGGTCATAGTCGACAACGGATGCAATCTTTTGCGTCACCGAGATCAAGGTAAGGTGCGGATAGTTTTTGCGGATATTCGCCAAGATACGAGCTTCGGTATTGTTATCAACGCGAGCGGTGAAATCATCTAAAAGCAAGACCTTTGGATCAAGGGCCAAAGCACGTGCCAACATCACACGTTGCTTCTGACCGCCCGAGAGACTGGTACCACGTTCTGACACGAGGGTATCCAAGCCTTCTGGTAATGCGGTGATGAAATCATCGAGCTCAGCCGTTTCGATGGCTTTGGCAACGGCTTCAGGGCTGGCATTGCTGCTAAACGCGATATTTTCTTGCAAAGACAAGTTGAACATTACGCTATCTTGAAAGACGAGGGCGACTTGTGAGTGAAAAGAGAGTGAGTGGTATTCGCCGATGGCGTGTCCGTCATACGTGATCGTCCCCTTTTCTGGGATGAGTAAACCAGAAAGAATATTTAACAGTTGGGTCTTGCCTGCCGCGGTTGGACCAAGAATCGCGGTACGTGTGCCGGCCTTCACGTCAAATGAGACATCTTTCAAAATCGGTTTACTCTCGAAGTTGAGCGAAACATTACTAAAAGCAATATCGCCATGGATCGCAGAAGTGATAGTACCCGTTGGCACATCTTCATGTGCTTCAAGAACTTCAACGATACGACCATACGAGGCACCTGCGCGCGCCATCATATTGCTCATAAATCCAATCATGATGATCGGAAAGATAAGCATGGCGAGATAGCTATTGAAGGCGGCGAGTTCACCGAGGGTCATTGAGCCCGTGATCACAAAGTGACCACCGAGCGCAAGAATGATTAAACCGGCGATATTTGATACAAAGGTCACAATCGGGATCATGGCTGCAAACATGGCGAGAATCTGCATGCCAACATCTTTAGCCTCGGTATTGGCCTTTAAGAATTTTTCATATTCTTTTTGCTGCGCATTCAATACGCGAATAAGGGCTGAGCCGAGGATGCTTTCGTTAATGACTTTATTAAGTTTGTCAACAACTTCTTGGGATTGCTTAAAAAGCGCGCCGGCTTTTGAAAAGACGACGGCAAAGGTCACGCCAACGAGCGGCAAGACGAGTAATACGGCTAATGCGAGCTTCCAGTTCGTGATGAAGAGCAAGGTACTGGCACCAACAATCAAGAAAAGTGATGAGACGAGGGTCACAATACCCATCGAAACAAACATCTTGATGCCATCCACATCAGACGTGAGGTTGGTGAGAAGTTTGGACGAAGTCTGTTTTTGGACTTCACTAAACGACAAACGCGAGAGCTTATCTGCAACCTTTTGACGCAATTCACGAGCTACGCGCTCAGAGGCATAGGTCTGCAAGATATTTTGCAGATACGTCATCACAAAGATGATAGATGCGGCCCCAAGAAATAACGTTAAAAAGCTCGCAAGAACAAATTGTCCAGCGGTAATACTATCAATGGCATTAGCGACAATCTTTGGGATAGCGAGGTTTAAGCCATTACTAATAATGGTAAACGTCAGCATCCCGACGATCATGAGCCGGTAGGGCTTTAAAAGACTAAAGAGTCCTGGACCCTTAGGCTTTGGAGGTTTTTCAGATTTCATAGTGAAAGGCCGACAACCTAGCACAAATCAAAAATAATTACCAGCTATTATCAGCAAGCCTAGGTTGCGGTGATTGAGGCTCATTTGGTACCATCTAGTCATCACTATGATGACTTCAAAACCTTCTTTCACAGCAAAACGCTCTTACCTTATCGCATTGGCGCTCATCGCCTTTGTAAGTACGAGCTTCGTCTCTTCTGCTCAAGCAGAAACCGTCCCTACAACCAAGTGTGTCACCGTCGCAACCAAAAAACTTCGCGACGCCGCTCAGGCACAACTTGAAAAAGACATTGCGCCATATGCCGGCAATGTCGAATCTAAGTCGGTGATTGCCTACTATAAAGAGCAGCTCACTGTCGCCTGGGAGGCGATGGAGTATCCGTATTGTGGGATGGGTTCAAGTGGGATCAATCCTGCGATCAAGTCTTACAATAAAACGGTCGTTCGTGCGCGCATGAAGTTTTTGACCGACATCAAGGCAAAAAAAGTCCCAGTAAAAGCTGAGGCTAAAACGGACGTCAAAAAAGAAGATAAGAAAGAGATCGTTGCTACACCAAAAAAGACGATCGCTCCGGGTTTGAGACAGGGTCATCGCTCTGAGAGCGTCAAAGAATTGCAACGTCGCCTCGTGAAGCACTTTGGCCTCACACCAGAAAAAGACTATGTCACCGGCTACTTTGGTCCTACGACACGCAAGTACTTGGTGAAATACCAACTTGAAAAGAAGATCATCAAATCAGAAAAAGAAGCCGGCGCCGGGTTGGTTGGTCCAAAGACCTCCGCAATCTTGAACGCCAAATAAAAAAACACCACACCCCCTACCCCGGTTTCTTTCTACGGTATTGGGTCTATGGTGTAGAAAAAACCACCCCTTCCCACATTTGTGGAAGGGGTGTCTCTTTTTATTCGACATGACAAAGATCTTTGTCATGTCGAGCGATAGCGAGACAAGGATGCTGCAGCGTACATGTGGCTGCCGGGGGTAGGGGGTGTGAGGGATGGTGTTTTTTATTTGAATATGTTAAGCCTTCGCCACGTTCTTTACAGAAAGGCTATGCGAGATGTCACAAATTCTAAAAAACCTGCAAGCAGGGCCACTACTGGAGCAAGTATTGTTTGCCATGGTGCGCAATGCTATTGGAGAGATCAGAAAGCAACGAACCTACCATTCGGTAAAAGCAAAGATGGGGTATGCGGGTGAGATGGACGATGTCTGCACCTCGGCCGATCTCGCGGCACAAGAGGCTTATACCCGCGCCATCCGCGTGCTCTTTCCTGATTACGGGATCATTGCTGAAGAGGAGGGTATGCGTATCGCTTGCAGCCGAACGTTCGGCGAAGAGCAGGTCTACTTTACGATCGACCCGCTCGATGGCACCAAAGCCTTTTTGCGCAAACAGTCGAGCGGTATCGGTACCATGGTCTCTCTCGTGCGTGGCGATGAGGTTATTGCGACCTGTATTGGTGACGTGATGACTCAAGAGCTCTATAGCCAGCCCCCAGAAGACCCAGGCGCCTGGCAAATCGATATGGCGAACCAACGTGTGCCATTGGTGCCAGAAACGAGCCATCCGCTCTCAAAGCAATTTGCCTTGATTCGTGGACGGCCTGAGGACTATTCAACCTTAATCAGGCGGATGCTCGACTTGCCGGCCAATCGCGGGCTCTGCAAGAGCTATCAAACCGTCGATGGCAGCATCGGTTTGAGCATGGCTCGAATGTGGAACGGCGAATTCGGCATCGCGATTCAGCCAGAAACCACCATGACCCCCTGGGACGCGACTCCGGTGATCGGTATGAATAGGCGTCTCGATATTCTGCAGCTTCAAGAGAGCGAGAATGGCTACTTTTTATCTGTACCTTATCGCCTACCAACAGCGAACTCGACGCAGCCAGAAACGGTCTACGTGCATCGTAAGCTCCTCGAAGAGTTCATGACTTGGCAATACAAGACCTTTGAGCTCTACAAATAGCGCCTATGCAAAACCTCCCGGTTCTCGGGAGGTTTTTTGCATACTTATTCGGTTGTCTCACCGTCAAAATGTTCTTCAGCTGCGTCTGCTTCGGCTTTGGTGTGATGCACGGTGCCATCTTCGTGCTGTGGTGGTGTGTAGATGCTATAGAGCTTGAGATCTTCGTCACCAGTATTGATCACATTATGAAGTGTGCCTTCTGGAATAAGAATGGCAAAACCATCGCTCACTTCATGTTCAATGCCATCAAGAATGACTTTACCCTCCCCTGCCTCGACACGAAAGAACTGGTCGAGATCATGCGTCTCAGCACCAATTTCTTCGCCAGCCTTAATCGACATGAGGACGATTTGGCTATTGGTACTTGTATAAACGACGCGGCGAAAGTCCGTATTTTCTAAAGCCGCTTTTTCGATATTCTGAACGTATCCGTGCATATTAGTTACAGAGGTTAAGCGTTTTGAACGCTTGTTTTGTAAGTGGTCCAACTGTGCCTGTTTGTTCGATAGTGTTAATCGCTTGAAAAGCGATGACGGCCGCATAGGTCGCAGGTCCAAAGTTGCCATTGGGTGTCGCCTTCAAATATCCTTGCTTGGCAAGAATTTTTTGAAGTCTGAGAATATCAGAACTATTATCACCACGAACGAGATTGCCTGTTGTGACAAAGCACGTTTTAGGCGCAGGTGTCGTGGCAGGATGGCATTGTGATGACTGAATGCTGGCTAATTTTTTTAGACTAAAGGTCGAGACAAAACCCGTACCCTTGGTGATGCCCCATGGCTGAAGAATCTCTGAAGCATAACGTTCTTGCCATGCGATAACGGCATCCATATCTGTCTTAGCATAGATGCCATCAATTGGCAGGTTGAGAACGAGTTCGGCGTTCAAATACGCTTCAAGGAGTTTCACCTGCTCAGGGTCATTAGCGGCACCTAATCTTATAGGTTTGGTTGGGAGTTTAGTGATTTTACAAACAGGAGCCTCAGGTGTTGGGGTAGGTACAATCACGGGCGGAGGTAGTACCGGCAGTGGAGCCACTGCGTATTGGCATGAATTGTGATTCTGCAGGGTCGCGTTTGGATTATAATTAAGAGCGCTTTTGTCTTTGCATCCATAAATCGTAGAACCACCTCCCCCACCGCTTTGAACGGGTGCAACAATCGGTATCACAACACCAAGACCAACAGGGTCTGCGATGGCACTATCAATCAAGCTGTCCATATCATAAGCGCCACCGTCTTGAATGACATAGGTTGATTGGACGACATTGGTTGCTCCAATGACAGCATCACTCATCACAGCATTCAACGGGCCATGGGTTAGTGTGTTTGGATTATACTTGCGCGCAGAAACACTATTTGCCGTTTGATTCGTTGCAAAGAGCACCGTCGCCGTTGCGGATTCACCAGGTGCCGTACAGCTCGCGGTAAAGTCGGCGAATCCGAGTGGGTAGGTATAGGTCGAGTCGGTTGGGTATGCGCCTGAGGTGGTAGCGGTGAATGAGGTGA
>Ga0209277_10001749_pt1 | contig 10552 bp, 11 predicted proteins | sample JI81AbrownDNA_FD_187503 | JGI IMG/M metagenome (GOLD analysis project Ga0209277, IMG submission 187503) | Wastewater effluent complex algal communities from Wisconsin, to seasonally profile nutrient transformation and Carbon sequestration -... | ecosystem: Engineered > WWTP > Effluent > Algae... | reverse complement strand
GGAAGGTCATCATTCCGCCGGACCAGCGTCCGAAGAAGAAGATGAACAACTACAACATCGAGAACATCTTCTCGACCACCCTGCGCGACACGGGTGAAGTTGCACTCATCGACGGCGACACCAAGAAAATCATCAACATCGTCAAGACCGGCTACGCGGTTCACATCTCCCGCATCTCCGCGTCCGGCCGCTACCTGTTCGTGATCGGCCGCGACGCCAAGATCAACATGATCGACTTGTGGATGGAAAAGCCGGACAACGTCGCCGAGATCCGCACCGGTCTCGAAGCCCGTTCGGTCGAAACCTCCAAGTTCAAGGGCTACGAAGACAAGCTGGCCATCGCCGGCTCCTACTGGCCGCCCCAGTACGTGATCATGAACGGCGACACCCTCGAGCCGCTGAAGATCATGGCCACCCGCGGCATGACCGTGGATGACCAGGAGTTCCACCCCGAGCCCCGCGTCGCCTCCATCGTGGCCAGCCACTTCAAGCCCGAGTTCGTGGTCAACGTGAAGGAGACCGGCAAGACGCTGATGGTCAACTACACCGACATCAACGCCATCTCGGTCAAGGAAATCCCGGTTGCCAAGTTCCTCCACGACGGCGGCCTCGACAGCTCCAAGCGCTACTTCATGATCGCGGCCAACCAATCCAACAAGATCGGCGCCATCGACATGAAGGAAGGCAAACTGGCCGGCCTGATCGACGTGGGCAAGATCCCCCACCCGGGTCGCGGCGCCAACTTCATCCACCCGAAGTACGGCCCCGTGTGGTCCACCGGCCACCTGGGCGACGACACCATCGCCCTGATCGGCACCGACCCCGTCAAGCACAAGCAGTACGCCTGGAAGATGGTCGAATCCATCAAGGGCCCGGGCGGCGGCGCGCTGTTCATCAAGAGCCACCCGAAGTCCAAGCACCTGTACTCCGACACCCCGCTCAACCCGGATCCGAAGCTGTCCCAGTCGGTTGCTGTTTTCGACATCAACAACCTGGCGGCCGGCTACAAGACCCTGCCCATCGCCGAATGGGCCGGCCTGAAGGACGACGGCGCCAAGCGCGTGGTGCAGCCCGAGTACAACAAGGCGGGCGACGAAGTGTGGTTCTCGGTGTGGAGCGCCAAGAACAAGGAATCCGCCATCGTGGTGGTGGATGACAAGACCCTGCAACTGAAGGCTGTCATCAAGGATCCGCGCATCATCACGCCGACCGGTCACTTCAACCTCTACAACACCCAGCACGACATCTACTGATCGTCGCTGACCGCTGCCGTCAGGCCCCGCGCCTGCCGGCAGTTTTCTGCTGAACAAGGAGAGTGCAATGCAATATTCGATGATTCTCGCCGCCCTGCTCGCCACCGCCGCCAGCGGCAGCGCCCTCGCCGCCGACCCGGCCGCCGCCGCCCAGAAAGCCGGCTGCATGGCCTGTCACTCGATGGACAAGAAGCTCGTCGGCCCGGCCTTCAAGGACATCGCCGCCAAGTACAAGGGCCAGGGCGACGCCGTGGCCAAGCTCAGCGAAAAGGTCAGGAAAGGCGGCTCCGGCGTGTGGGGCCCGATCCCGATGTCACCCAACCCCGCCGACAAGATCAGCGACGGCGACCTGAAAGATGTCGTGAGCTGGATCCTGAAGGGCTGAAAACAGGCCATTCCCGATGCGCCTCTGCGGCGGAGCCCTGGCGGGTTCCGCCTTTTTTATGCCCGGGCGCGGAACACATCCGCCGGCTTCCGGGCCGCTGCCAAATAACGCACGAAACAGCGCCCTTTCGCTTCAAGCCTGCCGATTGAACAGTCGATAAGCACGACGTTATTTCCCGATCGACGATCAACGCTGGAGGCCTGCTGTGTCCATCAAACTGTCTGCCATTGCCTTTGCTGTAAGCGGCGCCCTGTTCCTGACCGCCTGCGGCGGCGGAGGGGGTGGAGGAAGTGCGGCAAGCCCGTCGAGTGTCTCGAGTGTCATTTCCGGCACCGCCGCGGCCGGCTCGCCCATCATCGGCAAGGTCACGGTCAAGGACAGCCTCGGCGCCCAGAAAACCGTCGATATCGCCCTTGACGGCAGCTACCGCATCGACGTCGCCGGCATGACCGGCCCCTTCCTGTTCCGTGCAGCAGGCACCGTCGGCGGGCGCGACGTCGCCCTCGTCTCGGCCGCCACCAGTGCCGACGTGGGCAACACCATCAACATCACGCCCTTCACCGACCTGATCGTGGCCAACATTGCCGGTGTGGCCGCCGAACAATACTTCGCAAGCAACCCGAGCGCCGACAAACTCAACGCCGCCGAACTGAGCGCCGCCACCACCACGCTCACCGAGCGCCTCAAGCCGGTGCTCGACGCCATGGGCGTGGCCGGCTCCTTCGATCTGCTGCGCACCGCCTTCAAGGCCGACCGCAGCGGCCTCGACGCGGTCATGGACGTGGTCAAGGTCACCGTCGACCCCGCCACCGCCCAGGCCACCATCAAGAACCTGATCACCCAGGCGGAAATCACCGACGATCTGGCCTCCAAGACCGACACGGCCGCCCTGCCAAAACCCAGCACCGCAGAAGAAACCGCCCTGAGAGCCGCCGTTACCGATCTCGGCCAGATCGAAGCCGCCTTCGCGCTCATCAACAGCTACTTCACCACCGGGATTCCCAGCGGTACGGCGCAGAGCAACCTGCGCGCCCTGTTCGACCCGGAGTTTCTCGATTACGGCCAGAACCTCGACCAGCTCATGAGCGCAGACGGCATCCTGAACTCGGAGAATGTGGGCATCACGCTGTCCAATCCCGCCATTCTCAAGCGCTCCGACGACGGCACGGTCATGTGGGTGCGTTACCGGTACAAGAACACCACCACCGGTGAAGACGGTTCCGACACGATGGCCTTCCGCAAGAACAGCCGCGGAAAATGGCTCGCCCTCGGCAATCGCCAGTTTGGCGACACCTCGATCACGTCGGTCAACTCGCGCTACTTCTCGAACAACAAGTACACCTACGAGCGCAACATGGAGTTCTGGGTCGATGAGCAAACCCGGAACGAGGTGCAGTTCGTCAACATTACCGGCCCGGGCCTGAGCGACAGCATCACGGTGGGCGGCCGCACGATCAGCGGCATCGTCCTGAAGCGCAGCACCAGCGATCCCGCCTCGCCCTTCGTCGTGCTCAACAAGAACGGCGCAGCACAGACCGGATCATGGGTTCCGCTGTGCGGCGACAGTCCGCTCGAGCTCACCGTCGACCTCTGCGTCGACGGCACCCAGCTCGGCACCGACAACGAATACACCGTGACGTATTACGACGTGAACGGCATCAAGCTGGCCGATCCGCTGGGTGAAGACATCAAGATCGTCGTTCCCCGCCCGCCGGTATCCAACGTCGAAGCCGCCGCCAATGCCAGCCAGTGGTTCGCCACCTTCACCTCGTTTGCGCCGGCCACTTACGCGCAGATCGTGACAAACAGCAGCATCGTCTACGCCTGGGCGCTGCCGAGCGACTCCACTTACGTTCCCCGCCATATCGGCTTCTCGACGGACAACACCTACTTCGGCCTGGACGTGAAGCCCACCGACACCACGCGCACCATCGGCACCTGGAGCACCCTCGCCTCGCCAGGCTGGGCCAACGCCTGGATTCACGTCAAGGGGCCCTACGACCGGCGCTACGTCACCGGCACCAACTATCCGGGCCTGTAAGCCAATCAGCCCCCTCCGCCGCCGCCCTGCCCCAAGCAGGGCGGTTTTCATTTGGGCCGGCGATCCCCCCAGGCAAGCGCCCGGCATTCTTGACACCCATCAATGCCCGCGCCGGCAGGCGGACCTACTGTGTCGGCGTTGCCTGAAGGAGTTCGTAATGGATCGTCCGCTGTTGCTCCATGTGGCCGTGCTGCTCGGCCTCACCGCCCTCGCGGTGAACGCGGCCCAGTCCGCCGAACCGCCCCAGCCCGACTCCGCCCGCCAACAGGCGCTGGTTCACCTGGTTCGCCAGGATTGCGGCTCCTGCCACGGCATGCGCCTCACCGGCGGCCTGGGCCCGGCCCTCACCCCCGAGCGGCTCGCCGAATGGCCCGACGACGCCCTCGTCGCCACCATCATCCACGGCCGCCCCGGCACCGCCATGCCCGGCTGGGAGCGCTTCCTGAACGAATCCGAAGCCGGCTGGATCGTCGCCCGGCTCAAACAGGGCTTCCCGCCCCTCGACTGACCATGCGCCTCGCTGCCCTGATTCCAGCCCTCGCCCTCGGCCTTGCCGCCTGCGCCAGCACGCCCCCCGACGCCGTGCGCGGCACCGGCGACCTGGGCGTCGTCATCGAGCGCGCCGCCGGCCGCGTACAGGTCGTCGAGCACAGCCACAACGTCAGCCTCGGCACCGTCGCCGGCCTTGGCGATCTCTCCCACGCCCACGTGGCCTTCTCGCGCGATGCGCGCTACGCCTACGTTTTCGGGCGCGACGGCGGCCTCACCAAGGTCGATCTGCTCACCCGGCGCATCGACAAGCGCGTCATCCAGGCCGGCAACTCCATCGGCGGCTCCGTCTCGCAGGACGGCCGCCTCGTCGTCGCCCAGAACTACGAACCCGGCGGCATCAAGGCCTTCGACGCCGACACCCTCGAACTGCTCGCCGACGTGCCGGCCGAATACGCCCCCGGCAAGTTCTCCCGCGTTGTAGGCCTTGCCGACGTATCCGGCCAGCGCTTTGTTTACGCCCTCTTCGACGCCAACGAAATCCGCGTCACCGATTTTTCCGATCCGAAAAAACCCGTCACCACCCGCTACCCCGCCGGCAAGCAGCCCTACGACGGCCTCGTCACCCCCGACGGCCGCTACTTCCTGGCCGGCCTGTTCGGCGAGGACGGCATCTCGCTGCTCGACCTCTGGAAACCCGAGGCCGGCGCCAGGAAAATCCTCACAGGCTACGGCCGCGGCGAAGAAAAACTGCCGGTCTTCAAGATGCCCCACCTGCGCGGCTGGTCGCTGGCCGCCGGGCAGGCCTGGCTGCCCGCCATCGGCCGCCACGAAGTGCTCGTCGCCGACGCCGGCACCTGGGCCGAAACCGGCCGCATCCCGGTCAAGGGCCAGCCGGTCTTCGTCATGGCGCGCCCCGACGGCCGCCAGATCTGGGTCAACTTCGCCTTCCCCGACAACGAATGGGTGCAGGTCATCGACACCGTCGACAAGCGCGTCGTGCACACCTTCAGCCCCGGCAAGGCCGTGCTGCACATGGAATTCACCCCCCGCGGCGAAAGCGTCTGGCTCTCCTCGCGGGACAGCAACCGGGTCAGCGTCGTCGACACCGCCACCTTCGCCTTGCGCAAGGAACTCCCCGCCGACGCCCCGTCGGGCATCTTCTTCACCTCGCGCGCCCAGCGGATCGGATTCTGAAATGAGCGCCACCGACAGCCTCGATTTCCGCCTGCTCAACGACTTCCAGCGCGGCTTTCCGCTGATCGCCGAACCCTGGGCGGCCCTCGGCGGGCAACTCGGCTGCGGCGCCGGCACCGTTCTCGAGCGCCTCGCCGCGCTGCAGGCCGACGCCAAGATCAGCCGCGTCGGGCCGGTGTTCGCCCCCAACCGCATCGGCGCCAGCACCCTCGCCGCCATGGCCGTGCCGGTGGCCGAGCTGCCGCGCGTCGCCGCCATCGTCAATGCTTTTCCCGGCGTCAATCACAACTACCGCCGCGAGCACCGCTACAACCTGTGGTTCGTGGCCAGCGCCCCCGACGAAAGCGCCCTCGCCCTGTCCCTCGACGCCATGGGCCGCGCCACCGGCTGCCCGCCCATCGCGCTGCCGCTGCTCGAAGAATTCCACATCGACCTCGGCTTCGACCTGGCCAACGGCCGCCGCACCCGCCACACCGTCGGCCCGGCCATGCCCCGCCGCCAGCTCGTCGCCGCCGACTGGCGCCTCATCGACGCCCTCCACGACGGCCTGCCGTGGCTGGCCCGCCCCTATCAGGCCATCGGCGAGACCTGCGGGCGAACTGAAGCCGACGTCATCCAGACCCTCGCCGGCTGGCTGGCCGACGGCACCCTGCGCCGCTTCGGCGTCGTCGTGCGACACCGCGAACTCGGCTACCGGGCCAACGCCATGTGCGTGTGGGCCGTGCCCTGCGAGGTGGTCAGCCGCCTCGGCCACGCCCTCGCCAGCCACGACGGCGTCAGCTTGTGCTACCGCCGCAGCAGCCCCGGCGCCGAGTGGCCCTACAACCTCTTCTGCATGATCCACGGCCAGTCCCGCGATGCCGTCGACGCGCGCCGCGCCGAACTCGCCGCAGCCGTCGGGCTCACCGCCTTCCCGTCTGCGGTGCTGTTCTCCACCGACTGCTACAAGCAATGCGGCGCCCGCTACACGGCCCCGCAAGCGCTGCCGGCAGGCCACGCCACCCGCCCCGGCCTCGCCGCATGAGCCGCCCCGCCCCCTCCAGCCTCGACGAACTCGACCGGCGCATCATCAACGCCCTGCAAGGCGGCTTTCCCATCGTCGACGAACCCTACCGGCAAGTCGCCGCAAGCCTCGGCACCACCGAAACCGAACTCCTGGCCCGCATCCAGCGGATGCTCGAGGCCCGCGTGCTGACCCGCTTCGGGCCCATGTTCCAGATCGAACGCCTTGGCGGCCGCTTCGTGCTGGCGGCGCTGGCAGTACCCGAAGAGCGCTTTGCCGAAGTCACCGAGCGCGTCAACGCCTTGCCGGAAGTCGCCCACAACTATCGCCGGGAGCACGCGCTCAACATGTGGTTCGTGCTCGCCACCGAAACCCCCGACGGCATCGCAGCCGCCACCCGCCGCATCGAGGCCGACACCGGGCTGAAGGTTTTCGCCTTTCCCAAGCTGCAGGAATTCTTTGTGGACATGAGGCTGAAGGCATGAACGAAACAGCCCTTCCCGACGACTTCGAGCGCCGCCTGATCATCGCCACCCAGGCCGGCCTGCCGCTGGTGCCGCGCCCCTACGACCTGCTGGCCGAGCAGCTCGGCGTGAGCGCCGAAGCGGTCAAGGCGCGCCTCGCCGCCATGCTCGAATCCGGCCGCATCCGGCGCATCGGCGCCGTGCCCAACCACTACGCCATCGGCTACACCGCCAACGGCATGTCGGTGTGGGACGTGGACGACGCCCACATTGCCCGGCTCGGCGAAACCATCGGCAAGCTCGACTTCGTCACCCACTGCTACGAACGCCCGCGCGCCCTGCCCGACTGGCCCTACAACCTGTTCGCGATGGTGCATGGCCACGACCGCGCCACGGTGCTGGCCCACATCGACGAAATCGCCGCCCTCCTCGGCACCGACTGCCGCCGGCACGACGTCCTGTTCTCCACTGCCATCCTCAAGAAAACCGGCCTCCGAATCGGCAACGACGGCTGAGGCCTGAAGAGCCCCTTCCTCGCCAAGCCCGCCGCACTCGGCGTTCAGATCAGAAGTGCCATTCCACCTGGAGCGTGGGCGCGTAGGTGTTGATGCCCGGCTTGGTCACGCCGGCCGCGGTGGCGTGATTGCCGAACTTGTTGAACCACATCTCGTAGCCCACGCCCATCAGCAGGGTGTTCTTGCGCCCGGCAGCCATCTGCCCAACATCCACCATCAGCGATGGTGCGCATCAGGGTTTCGGCCTCGGTCTTCACGCCGGCGTAGTCCTTGCCCTTGTCGGTGTTGTAGTTGATGAAACCCTGGAACTTGAGCGGCACCGGGCCGGCCTGAAAGGGCAGGCCCCAGGCGGCGCTCAGGATCAGCTGGGTGTCGAAGCGGTAGCCGAGGAAGCTGTCGCTCCAGGTGGCGGCCGAGGCGAGGTTTCCGGCGCAGGCCGCGTCGATGGCGCCGCGCTCGCCGGCTTCGCCACCGTTGAAATAGAGGTTGAGGAGCACCGCCGAGCACGAAGGTGGGCACCGACTCCACCAGCGGGGCCCTCTTGGGGAGCAGGCCGGCCGACAGAGCCCGGTGGCTGATGATGATGCCGGGCAGCTTCAGATCCGGTGCGCTGGCGCCCGGTGGCAGGCTGGCCGCCGCCGTGGCCGCATCGGCGCGGACTTATCCACCGTCGCCACCCGCTTGGGCACGTCGACACTCTGGGCCTGGGGCGCCGGGCCACCCATCGCCCAGCCGATGCCCTACGCGCCCAAGCAGCGCGGCGTGATCGACACGGTGCTCGCCGCCAACCGGATCAGCCGGGACGAGCGCGTGGTGGTGCAGTCATTCATGTCGGCACCGTACCTGCTGCCGGGCTCCGACCTGATCTTCACCACCACCCGGCATTTCGCGCACTTCTACGCCAAGCTGCTGCCCCTGGCGATCGCCTGCTCACCGACTGCGGCCGGCAGCTCCTCGCCGGGGACTGACGGCGCAGCCCCGCTCAGCCTTCCAGCCGCTTGACCAGCGTGAACACCGCCTGGTGGGTGGGCGCGGCGGCGCCGTGGCGGCGGGCCATGTCCAGAAAAACGCCGGTGATCGCGTCGATCTCGGTGCGGCGTCCGGCCTCCACGTCCTGCAGCATGCTCGCCCGGTTGGCGCCGGTGGCAAGGGCCACCGCCACCACCCGCTCGCGGGCGGCCGCGGCATCGAGGGGCAGGCCCTCGGCGCGCAGCACCGGCCAGGCTTCATCCACCAGCGCGTCAAGCAGGCGGCGGTGCGGCGGAGCCGCCAGCGCCCCGTTGGTCACCCGAAAAATCGCCGCCAGCGGGTTGATCGCCAGGTTCATAAGCAACTTGACGAGACGCGCCGCCACGATGTCAGGCTCGATCCGGGCCTTGAAGCCCGCCCGCTGCAGCAGCGCGGCCACCGCCTCGAAGCCCGGCGGCAGCAAGGTTTCGCCCGCCCCCGAAGGCTGCACCCGCAGCCCGTCGCGAAACGCCCCCTCGGTGGTGATGCCCTGCCCGGCCGGCACCTCGCCGCAGGCCGCGCGCAGCACGTCTCCGGTGAGCCCGTTCTGCAGCGAAACCACGCCCCGCGGCCCCATCGCCAGCGCCGTGCGGGCCGCCTCCGCGGTGTCGCCGGCCTTGACCAGCACGATCACCCAGTCGGCCCCCGGCAGCGCGTCCGGCCCGAAGGCGTCCGGCCGGAAGCTCGCCCCGCCCACCTCGACTCCGGCCCGCAACTCGGCGGCCCGCGCCGCGCTGCGCGCGATCACCGCCACCGGCCCCAGCGCCGCCAGCCGCGCGGCAAAGTTCAGGCCCAGGGCGCCGGCGCCAACAATGGCGAGGGGATAACGGGCGGAGGGAGCAGGATTCGGTGTCATCGAGAAGGATTGAAAAACAGGACTTGTCGAAACTGTGGGGGCGACTTCAGTCGCCCGCGGACTCTGATATGCGGCATGTCGATGATTCAACGCGTCGAGGGCGACTGAAGTCGCCCCTTGTCGCCTCTACAGGAACCATCCGTGACCTTTCCTTAATCGCCCGGCATGGCGGAAACCGTCAGCCGGCTGCCCTGCTGGACGAGGCGGAAATGCCTGAGGACGTTCATCCCGAGCAAGGCGGTGTCGCCGATGTCCGGCATCACCGCCACCTTGGCGTTCTTGAGTTCGAAGCCGCCAAAGCGGATCGCCGGCACCCGGGCGACGCAGCCTTCGGTGGTGCCGTTGGCGGTGTTGAAGGTTTCGCGCCGGCAACAGCCCGGCTCGGCGGCGGCGCTCAGGTCGAAACCGATGGCCGGGCATTCGCGAATGCCGATGCGCTGGCCCAGGCTGCTCGGGATCGATGTCAGGCTGGCGCCGGTATCGACGATGAAACGCGCCGGCAGCGAGGCCACCGAGCCCGTCACTTCGTAATGCCCGCTGCGGCCCAGCCGCAGTTCCAGCGCGTCGCCGTTCATCACCTCGACCGCCGTGCTGCCCCGCGACACCGACACCCAGTAGCTGGCCGCCAGGGTGCCCAGCCCGATGAAGGCCGCCCAGAACAGCGCCGGCAGCAGCCAGCCCCCCGACGCGGCAGCGGCCGGGGCCGCGCTACGCTTGCCCACCGTGAGGCGATCCTTCACGTCGAGCAGTCGCTGCTCCTTGTCGCTTTCGGGCCGGATAAAGCGCCCTGCCGCCTGCTTTTGCGCGTCGTCCCGGTTATCTACCGACATTCCGTTTGCTCCATTCCGTTACCGGCCACGCCCGACAATATGCACCTCAAACGCGCTCCGGGGTTCACCGCCGCGGGCGGGTTCAGCCCTTGTCACCCTCGGCCGGGGCCGCTGGCGGTGCTTCGGGCGGCGCCGACTCGGCCGGTCCTGCTGGCGGGGCAAGATCCACCGGGGCAGGCGGAGCCGGCGGCGTGCGGCGGCGCGGACGCCGGGCTTCGGGGGCCGGTTCCGGTTCGGGCTGCACGAACAGGCCGCTCACCCAGCCCCAGGCCCGCTTGAGCAGGCCGGGTTGTTCCATCGACACGAAGCGCGCCTTTGGATCGATCAGCCGGTTGGCCAGCGCGTAGTGAAAAGCGTCGCCCACAATGGGTAGCGCGCTCCGGGCGCCCTGCCCCCAGTAGTCACTGCGCAGCGTGACGCGGTTGTCGTTGAAGCCCACCCAGGCGCCGGCCACCAGTTGCGGGTGCATCAGGATGAACCAGCCGTCGGTGTTGTCCTGGGTGGTGCCGGT
>Ga0209277_10001743_pt1 | contig 10568 bp, 8 predicted proteins | sample JI81AbrownDNA_FD_187503 | JGI IMG/M metagenome (GOLD analysis project Ga0209277, IMG submission 187503) | Wastewater effluent complex algal communities from Wisconsin, to seasonally profile nutrient transformation and Carbon sequestration -... | ecosystem: Engineered > WWTP > Effluent > Algae... | reverse complement strand
ATTCTCTTCATTTTCCTTGAGAAATAAGAGAACATTTGAATTTTCTGGAGTCAACCTAGTAGCAGCCGCACTGAATACTCGTTCCCGGCAGCTCACTGCCCACATGAACAACCCCGGCTGTGGCTGAGTGTTCTCTACATACCTCGCGCTACGTAAAATCAGCCGATGCTAACGGTGTGCAGGAGCCGATGACCGATGCATCGGCGAATCTCGCCCAAAAAGCCGATGTCCAACCGATGGTAGTCGCCGATGCCCATCACTACTAAAATCTCGAACTTTTTTTGTTCGCTTTCCGCGGGCAATTCGAAACGTGAAGCAATTTGCCCTACAAAAATTTGCTTCGAGTCTTACACATGTTATGGATTAGCTTGTATTTATACCCTATTAACAAATATTATTTCCGAATCGTAGTCATCCACAGCGGAATCCACGATTTATACACTATTGCTCAGTCTTAATATGATTTAGAATTGATATTAAGTTGATTTACAATAAAGGCTATTTAACTCTTCAACTACCGTAGAGTCGTTCTATGGTAAAAGTAAACTTCGACAGAAAACACTGATCGTGTTTACACCCGATTGCTATGACGTAAAATCTATGACACAGCGGAATTGAGGTGATGTATTATGCAGCAATTTGTCCCTCAAGCATTAAAACATGGTCTTGATATTCGCCTGTCCAAATGATGACGTATCCTGTTGCAGCCAATTAAAGGAGCCAGACCTCGCGTCAATTTAGTCCGTGTTTTCGTCATGTCTCTTTCACGTTACTATTTCGCGCATTTCCATATCAGCAGCAGTTGTTGTTGCATTAAACTCTGTCATAATTTTTTTCTCTCAATTGTCTTGCAAGTTCGATCCTGCTTTCAGAGATTTTTAAAAATCAACCAGAACAAGATCAAATGGAGCGCCCCAAACGCCCGCTTTCGGCATATAATTACTTTTTCAAAGCAGAAAGGATAAAATTGTTAGGACTTAATGTTCACAAGATTTCTGAAAAGGACGGAAGTGGCAAACGAAAACACAGGAAAACTCCTGGAATGATAGGATTCCGGGGTCTTGCGAGTCAAGTAGGTGAAAGGTGGAAATCTCTTAGTGATGCAGAGCGCGAGCCTTATGTTCATATGTTTGAAAATGACCGAGCAAGATACAAAAAGGAGATGCAAGTTTGGAGAAGAATTCAAACAACATCACTAGTTTACAAATCAGCCCCTAATCTTATGTGTACATTGGAAAGACGAAATATAGTTACTCCAACGGATGTAATACCTTCCACCATTTCCTCATCTTTTAGAGATGTTAACTTGCTACGTTCAGATAGAAATCTGCTTATCAACAAATCTCATGGGGTCTTACAGCACATCAAGATGCCCGGCGTCGATTTTTTACAATGCGAAGTAGACCCAATTCCAATTCAAAGGATGACCAGCACTTTGAATGAACTTGAAAGGGAGATCATGGAATTTTTAAATGCATCTGATGCTGGGTTAAAATGGGATATTAGCAATTAAAGTTTAAGCAAGACATTTTACATGTATCCAACCCAATTTGCTAATTTAATGCAATCACAATTCTGAAATGGCAATGGTTTTTAGAATTATTCAAAGTTAGCGCGCCTTATCATCATCCACATAAACTTAGCGATAAAAGAGATTTGATTCTCAGTGAGTGATACGATGATAAAATTGATTCCAGTCATAAAGGAAGCAAACAATCTACTGGCATAGTTGGCGGATCTTTGTATATCACTTTATCGGCCTCACCTTGAGAAATTATTCTAATCGATGGGAGGGTTGCCCCTCCAGTCGTTATTCAGTGTGCTGCTAATGTTCATGCATCCTTTGTTGCCACAGAAAAAGACGAATCAAATTGTTCGTTGGAAACCTTTTTTATTTTGGTTACATAAAATGCCGATTTTCTTTCACGTTTGTGAACTTGAAAATATAGTTGACAGAATTCCCAGTTTGCTTTTGCTTTTTTCGAAAGAAAATTAATCCTTTTCTAATCGAACCAGCGAGAAACTCCAACTGCAAAAGCTGCTAGTTAAACCAGTTTATTGATTTGTGACGAATGAGTACATTTTGATTCAAACTAGTTCGCTGTTTTCTCAAGCGAAAGACTACTTTCTATTATTGTCAAGGCTCTGTATTGCAGCGAAAGCAACAGCCTATGTTGCCGCTATCAATTTTACTACTGCTGTATTTACTGATTTGGTCGTTATGTTCACAAAAAAAATCGATTTCCGTCTAAAAGCCTAAAAGCAAGGAGATCTGCAAGTGCTAATGCGATATTCTTTACTATTTTGAGCAACAGCTTTGAATGCTAAATCAAAAGTTCGACCCGAAGCAGGTACTCTATCTCTTCCATGGAAATAAGCATCTCAGACGACACTTTTAATGGAAATCTGTTTATAAAAACTTGGATAACATTTAAGATAGAAAGTGAAAACTGATCGAGCAATTATGCAGTTATATATGTTTTACACCAAATAAAATTTGAATGTGTGACAACCCCTATATATTATTCAATGCGTGAGTTAACCTGGCCGCAGATGAGTCGTCGGAAAATACGATTAGTTTGTTGAGGATAAATTTTGCGTCTAATTACGACTAGCTATACGACTGCAACAGGCAATGTATTCCTTTCATTTTGCAGCGTACTTACTGTAATTGAAAATATGTACAGATTAAGTTTCCTTGAAATGTCTATTGTATTTAAGCGTAGTGACGTTAACAGCAGTTAGGAAACTTATTAAATATCACACCTACGTTCATCAGAGTGAGCAATCTATTTCTTTCATCTGCACTGCATGCTTGCTTGCTTTCATTCATTGGATTGTGAATACATCGACTGTCAAACAAACTGCACTGACTTTTTTTTCATTGAGCGGCAAAATCTTTGTTGAATTTGGCCAGTCAGAGATGCGTGAAATGTCATGATAAACATACAATGAGCAGTTAAACAGATTTAATAAAAGCAAAGCATATCTGTTTTGCTTAAAAACATATTCTTTAGAGGATGGAGAGGAAAGTTAAAGTGTCAATGAAGAGATTAAACTATTTGATGATTTGGATCTATTAATATATTAGTATAGAGTCTATTATTCTTAACGGCGATCATGCAAACTTATGAGAAAATAAACAAGATTCATCAAGTACCTTCAACGAATATTTAGATTAGTTAAGGTGTTGTGACACAATTGATTGAAAAGATTTGGATGTTTTTAAGAATCCTCCCTCCTGGGATTTATAACCTTGAATCAAGGATGTTCAATCTGAATCTCTAAATTTTCATGTTTGTGCATGTCATTTCTGAAGGAAAGTGACATGAGGATTCAGCTAGCATTATTTGAATGAGCCGGATTCTTAAATGCTCCAGGGAGTGCTTTGCGGCCGGGAAACAATTTCTATATCTTATAGTGTAGCTGTAGTAATCGGCAATCCTACGATATAAACTTAGGTGCAAAGTAATTATATAAAAGTGTATTGTCCCTGTCAGTGCCTGGAGGTCCTCTTTCATTATGTTTGTTTCCTTTATCTTCCATCTCGATCTAATCAAATTCTCCTCTTGGTACTTCCATATCTTGCGTGCTTGAGCAAGATGATATACTCTGGGTCATCTTTCTTTTCTGTGTTGCAAATGTCAGAAGATGTTGCACAAAATAAGGAGGAATCACGTCACGGGAAAATGAATTTAAAAGGATTTTTAATGAAGCAAAACAAATGTAAGATCGGGGCGAATGAACAAAAAAGAAAATCTAAGCAATAGAACTTCAACAGAATTGTCATATCAAAGAAAAAAATCTTTTTTCATCGTTTACAAAGAAAAATATGAACCTTGACAAAATCTCAGATTTAGCAAAAGAGCTTGGAACGCAAGGTAATGAAATTGTGTGCTTTAAGTTTTAAAAGAGTAATACAGCGAGCAATTTCTGAACTATAGATTATAAGGCAACAAGACTGATGAGCTTAATTCGAAATTATACTAATCTTGGCAAGGCAGTAAAAAAAGAATTCCACAAAATACAGCTTGCAAAGCGGAAGCCTACCGTAGTTAAAGTTTGTATATAATGAAGCCAAATCATTGCAATAACAAGATTGACTTGATAAAGTTCATCAAAACTAAAAACCATTGAGAAAGAGATGTAGCAATTTTATTGATTATAGAAATATAAGTGAGCATCTAAGAATGACCTAATAACAGCGGCATAGTATTTCAATCCAGTTCGTTCAAAACTCAAAAAAATACACAAATTAGAACTAGAAGATAACTTTAATTGAGTAGTATATGAAATTAGAGCCATAAGAATATATATTGCTGCCTAAAAATTCATGTAACAGATATTGGGTAGAAGTCGCATGAAACAAACTAAATTATCAACTAGATACTGATATTGCAAATTACCGTAGAATGCGTTAAAAATGCCTTTTAGATTAAGCGATAGAAAGATGGCAATAAAATTAAAAACAAATTCTTGATAGGTAATTTTTGCTTTCTGTGATGTGTATTTAAGTACAGCTGATGAGTTTGTAGCAGAATAAAAAATATAGAAGACAGAGAAATAAAGTAAATTTTCTTGGCCACAGCTTCCAATATGGAAAAGCGAAGAGGTGTTCTCGCATGCCTTAAATGTTCCTCCGATGTACTGCTCTTTATTTGGCGTGACTGAATTACTCTCAAAGGAGATGAAATTAAAGGTAAGAATAAATCTATAAACGATTATGATGACAGTAAGAAGTTTATAATGTTACTAAGCATTTTCACGTTATAAAATCACACTCCAAAGACAGAGAGAAATGTTGCGCCTATCTAAAATCATGAAAAAGCCGGAAATATTATGGCGTAAATGTGAATTCCAAAGAAATTAATCGATTAAGAATGTGAGTTGGTAACCTACCAAATATTGTAAAACGCATGAGAAAAGATTCCATTGTAATTTGTGGGAGACTAAAAATTGAATCATTTTTTTGGTAAAATAATTTCGATTTTACTAAATAAATAAAAAGTTCTTAATTCGTTGCAGACATGCACTTTTGGATTCATCATTTATTCTCGATCAAATACTTGTCTCCATCAAAAAATCTTTTGTTTTTTGTTCTCAACTCTTATGCTTACCCGATTCTTACAATCTTTGTCAGAGTCATTCTCTATCAATCGAGCTTTCCTGTCGTGTACATGCAACTGTATTCTCCTAATTTTAGTCCTCATTTTCATGTTGATGTTGGCAGTTCTGTCTAACAGTTTCTGATCTAGCAAAGCGTATGATTGGACGTATAAATCGTGTCCACCCTTGATTTGCACGTCGGGTTAAAAGAGATCTCACAAGCCTTTTTTATGTTCACATTCTTAATATGTTGATCATTCACCTGAAAATACTACTGAAGCTCTAGAATGTAGTTTCTGTTAAGATTCTTGTTCTCATTTGTGAATACAATTTCATGGCTGAACAAAGAAGGATGATAAATCATATCTCCTGTAAGACTTGGTTGGCACTCTTAGAGAAAGGCAGCCATTGTCATACTGTGATTGCTTGAATCTATTCCTTTGCACGGGCTTGGTAGAAAATCTGCCACCATCATCTTGGTAGTACAATAAGATACACTAACAGATTTTTTAGATTTTATCTCTGAAGAAGAAATTCTTAATTTTCAGGTGGTTGCCTGCTTGATGAAACCTTGCTGCTCTGTTCGAGTAATGGCGTTGATTTTTGTTTGATTGATGAGGAATAATCTGTACCTTAGCCCAGAGTCATGCCACCTGTGTGGATCCACATATTGCAATTTATGGTGACACAATCATTTTTCCAGCGTCTGATAGAGATGTGCTGCTTGCGGACATGTTGAGAATGATACACAGAATATCCCTTAGGTATTTTACCACAAAGTATATTTTTATAATCATGATTATCTGGATCTCTGGATTCAATTGTCAATAATGCGCCGCTTTGGTCTGTATATCCTGACTTGATAATTTGGACAGGAAAACAATTTGCAACCATGTGATGATTCCTTGACCTCTACTCAGCACTTTGATTGTCCATACGGACAGCGAATAGACGATTTGCTGCATGTGAGTGGGGATAAATATCTGTAATTTACTTACAAAATACTACATAGATATATGCACCTTTTCTTTTTGTGGGCTGCAACTATAATGCCTAGATAATCATGACTTTACCTCTTGTCTTAGTCTAGTTTCTGAACTCATTTTCTAAAAACCATTTGATTCTGTGCACCAACTTCTTGGCGACATGGATATCTTTAAGTGATTGGTGCGCCACACATTGTGTCCCTAGCATATCTTTATTGGCTACATACAAATCATATGTGTTAGGAAAGTAATCGCCAACTCAATAACTTGCTCGAGAATATAAGTTTGCTGGAGATAGCATCCCATACAGAGTTTTTAATAGTTGCAAACATAACTTTGGTTACCCGCCACTATTATGCACATATGGATTATTTTACACTGTCATAACAATACCTAAAGACAGTTCAGCCATTACACCATGAAGTTGAATATGTAGAATCTCATCTACAGTATCTGTCTGCATGAACACTCCTTTCTCTCTCATGCATAGAATCAATGATTCAAGATATGACTAGTGACTCAAGTGATACAGGCATCCTGGAATCTTCCTCGGAAGTGTAGTACAATTGCTTTCTGCAGGAATGAATCTTTATCTTCGCATTATTCTTCTGTTTCAGGAACATGAGATATACTGACGATCTCTTTTTCCCGGCACTACTCAATTGTCAGCCATACATTGTTGTATCACATTCCGCTAGTGCAATTTTTCCAAAATCTTTGATTACCACTGTCACTCCAGCTTCCTCAAATTTCTTGAGGTCTTTATGCATCGGATATTGACTGAGTAGCATTTTCTCAATGATTACATACAGGGTATGATTAGCTTCTTTTGGTTTATGTGGCCTGAGGTTGTATCTATTTGATCTGCTTCCATATCTCTCAGCATACTGAAATTCTTCGGGCCCATTTTCGGTTCAGTGCTGGCATGGTCTGTATCTTCTCTAGTCGAATAGTTCCCCTCTTCTCATTGATGATTGTTATGTATGGTGCCGCTGAATCAGATGATTCCGATTCAGTTAGATGTGCTGCATCGTCATTGGCTTGTTCTGGTTGTCCATTTTCTAGTCTGATTCTTCAACTCAGTGGTTGGTCATATTTTTATGTTTCCTGTATATCACCCTTGCTCTCATCTTCTGTTGCTTTTTGATCAATATCTATTACTTCTGTGTCTACTGAGATTCCTTTGGCCGTATCATGTATCTGTATTTATAGTTGATCAGGCATCAGCATTTCTCTCCATCTTTCTACTAAGCCTCTTACCTGTGGTTAACTAATGAGGTAATCGTATTTTCACAAATACAAACAATGTCATTCTAAATTTCTCGACACTTGACTTATCGGTCATTTTGGTCGGTATATTCAAATGTCGTTCTATTAAGGAAGGGGAGAATCAGAAAATGAAAAAATTATCAGACTTTGTCTGTACTAAACTGCTAAAGTTCAAAATACACACATAAACCCTATAGTTTACATTTTCCTGTATAGCTAGAATAAAAGATAAATTACTTAGTTTACTGTTTTTGCTCTCCTTTGCACTGAAGAGCTCTGACAGCAATTACCAAGAGTAAAACTCTAAATTAGACAAAAAAGCATTCTGTTCTTAGATGGATCGTAAAGACAAGAACAATCCAAGGCCTCCCTATGCGGCTGAAAAGCACTTCAATGTCCATGAACACAATACTGACAAGCAAATTATCTACGGCTAGATATCAAAATGCGATGAATAATTTTCCAACATTCCAGCAAGAATAATTTTCCAACATTCCAACAAGAGGAGGGAAAAGCCTCTATTTCCTCCTAAATTGGAAGATATTCTGAAGTATACCGAGCCACATAGAAAAGTCAATGCATCCTGTGGATGATTAGATAATATTTTGCACTAGAAATAACTGTCTTTCAGAATGGTGACTAATTCAACATCATTGACATTACATGAGCTAGTACAGCGAGAGTTTCATTAAATGGAGTTCCTATAACAACAAATTTCAAGTTCACCTGGAGTCGAGCAATCCCATACAGTATTGATGGATGAAACTGCTGCATATTTGGAGGATCCTAAACAGGTTACTTTTAACGAGAAGGTATTGCACCGTGCATTGAAAAGCACTGGTTATGCTTAAATGAAAGTAACATTTATGTGGTCTGTGAGGCCAAACGGCAACAAACTTACTCCGGTTTTATAGAAATCAAAGAAAATTAAGCTCAACATGAAATGATGTGAAGAGTTTTTTTGTCATCTTTAATGAAAAGACTTGAGTAAATCAAATTTTATCAAGAAATTGATTAATGTTCTGTATCCTGTTATCGATTCACTTAAATTTCTTTGAGAGCTGAGGGTTCGGTAAAGGTAATGAATGGATGAACTGGATCATGATGTGTATGGCAACCACTTTCAGCAATTTTGGTCTCAACGTGAAATTATGGAAACTAATGAGGTGGTACATCAATTTTGAGCATTACGTTCAGATGATCCAGATTTTGAACTTGAATAAGATTAAATACACATAACAATACTATATTTCTGTGACAAACTTATTTAGCGACATTTTTCTAGTTAGATTTCTTTATTTCATTAAGTTTAGGTTGTACAATTTTGGTTGCATTGATTTGAGTGTGTGTGTGTGAATGTGTGTGTGTGTGAATGTGCGTGTGTTTGTTTGTATGTTTGTTTGTGTGAGTTAGTTGTAGGCTTTTTGCAATTCATTTATGTAGAATTGCAAAGGAGTTACGTTTGGTTAACGAAATATATTTACAAGAATACATATGGCTAAGATTTAAATATGTTGAATATATTTCTCACTTTTTAGACCTCTCTGGAATTATCAACTTCTTAATAGTGTACTATTATTGGTTTATAATTTATATCTCAGTATAGTATTGTCATCTCTTTCTGAGGAAAAAATCATTTTTGATCAATAAATTAAGTACTCTATCCACCACAATCTTAGTACTTGGATGTCCTCTAATAGAAAGCACCCACACGTTATTTATTTGGGCGGAAAATTTTATATCACGATAGGCCTCCAAAGTAATTTAAGAATGTAACACATGAAACACGTGCTTGAGTCAGGAGTGTCGCTTTATACAAGAAGGTAGTTTTAATTTACAAACAATATTCAAGATTGGACGCTTTATTCCAAGATAATTGTCATCACGAGAATTCGTAAGTAACCACCCACCTTGACTGTCTCCTGTTGGTAGTATTGCAATTTCCCTGGTTGTTTGTTCACCAATACTATTGTCCTGTTGCTCTTGCACCTGGACATAGCTGCCAGGTTTTCTATCGCATAATGATTGATGTGGTCTATTTTTGCCCCATAACCATTTGGAATGTGGAAAAATTAGCCAGAACGTGCTTGCATAGACAAGTTCAATAAGCAGATTCTGGAGAGGTTTTCTGAAAGAAAATACGTTGAATATGCATGTTGCCTGATCTTTTGCAGTTCTGATAGTGTTTGATCTCAGGCACATGTTCATTCTGGAGGTGATGTTCACAGTAACCTCCTTCATAATAAACCCACCTAACCCTCGTGGTGATGACTGTCTTTATTGCAAGAGCAATACTTATGAATAAAACACAAAGTATGGATTCTGCAGTTCTGAATAACATATCATCTGAGATAGTCATAAGAATTGGAATATCATTTACCTACATTATATCAAGGCCTATAGTTACATGCCGATGCTTTTAGACATATATGGCTTGAAAATTGTTTTGTTTACTTTCCATGTGCTTCAGGTTTGTACTTGTCATCTGACCCTTATGCCATACTATATTTGGACCAATCATGTCTGTTACTTTTTTGTCCATTGCGGTAATAGAACAGTTCCCAAGATTCTGTTGTTAATTATATTTATACATTGATTCGTAGTAAATCGCCTGATAATTCATTAAATGTTGCATTTTACAAGTGCCTTTCATTGTTTATGTGTACTGTATCCCTCAGCCTGTCGTTAAATGTGGTATCCGGAAGCGTTTGGTTATGTTTCTGAAATCTTTGAGATCTAGTTAGTATAGACTATTTTTCAATTGGCTAAAATTGAGTGGTTTTTGTCTCGAGTTCTCTTCTTATCTTGTTGCCATTTTGTAATTGAAAGTGACTATATGACTTTTCATGAAGTTAATTCAACACTTGCGTGGAAACATCTATCTGAGAAATTTGCGGGACGTAACAATGCAGAAAAAATGAAATTGATTAAACAACTAAATGAGTCACGTATGGGAAAAAAGGAAGATCCTGACGAATGGATTACGAATTTGGAACGCCTAAAATAACATATTGCAGAGTGTGGGAAGACAATTGATGACAGCGAACTAGTCATGCATATCCTATATCACCTACCTACAGAATACGACACTATCAATGGTCAGTACCTAAAAGATCTTGATGATGGAAAGGACATCAACCTAGAAGACCTGAGAGCAGATCTACGACGTAAATACGACAGACTTGTGGATTCGGGACGTATTGAGAA
>Ga0209277_10001742_pt1 | contig 10575 bp, 10 predicted proteins | sample JI81AbrownDNA_FD_187503 | JGI IMG/M metagenome (GOLD analysis project Ga0209277, IMG submission 187503) | Wastewater effluent complex algal communities from Wisconsin, to seasonally profile nutrient transformation and Carbon sequestration -... | ecosystem: Engineered > WWTP > Effluent > Algae... | reverse complement strand
GGCCGCGATCGCGGAACGATTCACGTTATGCGGCAAGCGTCCGGAACGATGGGCGGCCAAGGCTTGCCAACGCGACGCCCAGTCATCTCGACGTTCGCCGATCAACGGATCGCGCGCTTCGATCAATGCGGCCAAATCGCATGCCTGCGCTCTTTCCGGTTCGTTTTGTGCGGCAAGCAACATCGCGGCAATGCGTGGATGCGTGCCGAGGCCAAGAATTTTTTTGCCCAGCACCGTGATGCGCTGTTGTTTATCCAATGCATTCAGGCGTTGCAACAATTCCCGCGCCGCCGCCATCGTACCCGGTGGCGGCGATTCAAAGAAACGCACATCGCTGCTGCCCCAGGCCGCGAGTTCAAGGCAAAGGGCACTCAACTCGGTTTGCGAAATTTCCGAACTGCGCATCGGTTCCAGGCGTTGCGATGCCGGCCATAATCGGTAACACCAGCCTTCGGCGACACGGCCGGCGCGTCCGGCGCGCTGGTCGGCCGAGGCCTGGGAAATATTGACGGTTTCCAGCCTTGAAAATCCGGAATTCGGATCGAAGCGCGGTTCACGCGACAATCCGCTGTCGATCACGACGCGAACGCCAGGCAAGGTCACCGACGACTCCGCGATATTGGTCGCCAACACGATGCGGCGTTTGCCGTTTTTATCCGGCGCCAAGGCCTCGCTTTGTCTTTCGATCGGCATTTCGCCGAACAGGGAGACCAAAGAGATTTCTCCCGATGCGGCAATCGATTGCGAAAGCGCTTTTTCGAGTTGGCCGATTTCCCTTTGCCCCGGCAGAAACACCAGCAAATCGCCGTCATGTTTCTGCAGCACTTCCTCGATGCAGCGCTTGATCTGGAATGTCAGGGCTTCATCACGTCTTGCCGGGAAATGCGTGGTCGTTACCGGATAGCTTCGGCCCGCGCTGGTGATTCTGCCGGACTGCAAAAACTGCGCCAGTTTTTCGCCATCCAGCGTGGCGGACATCAGCACGATGCGCAAATCTTCGCGCAGCGATTGCTGGATATCCAGCGCCAGTGCCAATCCAAGGTCGGCACTTAAATGCCGCTCGTGGAATTCATCGAACAAGATCGCAGCGACGTTCTCGAGCGCAGGATCGTCCTGGATCATCCGCGTAAGAATGCCTTCGGTAACCACTTCGATTTTCGTTCGGGCGGAAATTTTATTTTCAAACCGGATCCGGTAACCCACGGTTTCGCCGACCGATTCTCCCAGCTGTTTCGCCATGAAATTCGCGGCGGCGCGCGCCGCCACCCGCCTTGGTTCAAGCATCAGGATTTTTTTATCGGCGCGCCACGGCACCTGCAATAACGCAATCGGCACCTGCGTTGTTTTACCTGCCCCCGGGGGCGCTTCAAGTACCAGCCGCGTATTTTCTTGGAGCGCGGAAACAATATCCGGTAGGACTTCACCGATGGGAAAATTCGTCGTCACGATATTGCAGGCCAGCATGACAAGCAGAAGGTTTTTTGCGATGCTGCGGTCATGTCTGCATTCCAGAAATTATCGAAACATTATCCCAAAATTCCGGGCTATCGTCGTTTTAATCCGCGACGCTGCCAGGTATTTGCCGTCGGTTCGGCAAAAACCGGAACTCATTCGCTGGCGGCGATGTTCGATGCCAATTTCCGCACCCGGCATGAAGCCGAGGTCAATCGCCAGATTGCGCTGTATGCCCGCAAAGACGAAGGTCTGTGCGAAGACGGTGAAATCGAACAATGGTTCATCGAACGTAGCCGGCGACTATGGCTCGAATGCGATGTTTCACATCTGCATGGTTATTTCGCCGCCGAAATTGCGCGTGCCTTACCCGATGCGAAATTCATCCTGACCTTGCGCGAACCCTATTCCTGGCTCGATTCCGCTTTCAACCAGACGCTTGGCAGACCGCTCAACCATCATTGGTCGGCAATGCGGCAACAGGTTTACGGGCGCTTGCCGGAGATTTATCCGGAGCAGGAAAGCATCCTGCAGCAACATGGCCTGTATCCGATTGCCGCACTTTTGAATCGCTGGGCCGAGCGTATCGAACAGATCACGCAATCCATCCCGGCCGAACGTTTACTCATCGTCAAGACGCGCGAACTGAAACAGAGTACTGACCGGATTGCCGATTTCTGCGGTATTCCACGTCGCTTGTTGTCGGCCGAACAAGGCCATCAATTCCGGGCTGCAAAAAAAATCGGGTTGCTTGACGGTATTGATCGAGACTATATCGACGGTCTTATCCAGCAACGCTGCGGCGTGATCATGACGAAATATTTTTCCGCCTGATTTTTCAGAAACATCATCGATCTGTTTTTCCTGTCGCGGGTCTCACTGCAGGCTTTTTCAATGTACCTTGAAAATACAATTGCGGCTTGGCAATCGGCGGCTTCACGCTGCGACTGACCGAAAGCGCCGCCAGGGCAAGATTTTGCACATCGTATAAACCCGCTTCGATGCGCGTGCGCGTGTCCTGCACAAAAATAATGCCATTGCTGCCAGCAGCCCAATCGACCCAGGGCGTCATGCCGAAAGCACCGGGGCTGGATACCCGCGTGGTAAGCCCCTTGGCATCCACCGCTTCCACCCATTGGCCAATGCCATAGCCAAAGGTTTCCGGTGAAGGTGTGTTGATCACGACTTTGCCGGCAGCCTGGTTATACGCCATGAAAGCGAGCGTCTCGGTGCTCAGGAAAGGCTGCGAACCCGCCATGCCGCCTGCGAGCAGGACATCCATCACGCGGCCATAATCGGCCTGCGTACTGCGCACACCGCCCGCAATACGCGGATTGCCTACCCAGACATAACCACTCTGACTCGAGGCAGTCGCATAGTCCGTTCCGGTCAAACCCAGGGGCACGACCAGCTCATCGTAAAACAGCAAATTCCAGTTCTTGCCCGTGGCAATTTCCGCGATGCGTCCCGCCACCTGCATCGAATTGCCGCCATAGGAAAAACTGCTGCCAGGTGTCGATTCGAGCGACAAATTCAAAATCTGGTGTGCGCAATTGTCGAGCGATATAAAACGATTGCCCAGACAATCAGTACTCTCATTGCCGGGCAAACCGCTGGTATGTGAAAAAAGCTGTGTCAGGGTGATGCCGCGCTTGTCTACCGGTGCATCGGTGATCCACATGCCTACCGTGTCCTGCCAATGCAGCTGGCCTTTCTCGACCAGTCGCGCAATCACCAGGGCCGACAGCCACTTGCTTGCTGAAGCAATCGGCACGCGGGTATTCGCGCCATAGCTGCCGTAGTATTTTTCCATCTGCACTTTACCGTCACGCGCAAGGCGAATGCTGGTACCGGACAGGCCGTAGTCGGCAGTAAATTCCTGCATGGCGACATCGACCGCAGCGGTGTCGTAGAGCGGCTTTGCATAGACCGTGGTGGCAAAAGACAAAAAAAGGCAGGCCAGGAATCGTATTTTCATGTTGCACGGTGTCCGGTAATCAGGGCTTTGTCCTGAAAACGCACTTACTGCGTCCCGGTTGACCATTCTTTACACTATGGCATTGAATCAAGCAGACCATCATGGAATTAATCGATATCGGCGCCAATCTTGGCCATGAAAGTTTCCAGCACGATTTCGCCGATGTATTGGCCAGGGCGCGCGATGCTGGCGTTATTCATATGGTGGTGACAGGCGCCTCGCGCGAAGGCTCGCGTGAAGCGCTGCGGCTTGCGCAGGAGCATCCGGACTTGCTGTCGGCCACCGCTGGCGTACATCCGCACCATGCGCTCGAAGTCACGGAAGAAGGCATGGCCGAATTGCGCGCCTTGCACGCCTTGCCGGAAATCGTGGCGGTCGGTGAATGCGGTCTGGATTATTTCCGCGATTTTTCGCCGCGTCCCGCGCAAAGAAACGCGTTTGAAAGACAGCTGCAGCTCGCGGTCGAATGCGGCAAACCGGTATTCCTGCATCAACGCGATGCACACGATGATTTCATGGCGATGATGCGCAATTTCGATGGTCGCCTGAACAAGGCCGTGGTGCATTGTTTTACCGGCAGCAAAAAGGAATGTTTCGAATATCTCGATGCCGACTACTACATCGGCATTACCGGCTGGCTATGCGATGAACGCCGCGGTCAGCATTTGCGCGACATCGTTCCGCATATTCCGGCCAATCGCCTGATGATCGAAACCGACAGCCCTTACCTGTTGCCGCGTTCGATCAAGCCAAAACCGAAACAGCATCGCAACGAGCCAATGTACCTGAAACACATCGTGGAAGAGCTGGCAAAAGATCGCCGTGAAGCCGTCGCCGAAACCGCAGGCACCAGCACCTTGAACGCACGTGAATTTTTCGGCTTGAAAGACACCGGCATCCCCTAGCGACATTTCGACAAACTCGCGATATGCTTGTTTTCGCTGATCGGCAAGCGATAACTCAACACCAAGGAGAATGCATCATGGCCAAGAGTTTGGATAAAAAGAAAGAAACCAAGAAAAAACCGGAAAAGACCCTGAAAGAAAAACGGGCTGACAAAGCCGCCAAGAAAGGTTGAACCAAGGGCAGCTCGGCTGCCCTTTTTTATGAAGGTTTCACACCACACCCTCCGGGTTTGTGATCCGCCTCGCAATACACCATGATGGCTTCACGGGATGCCAGCTGAAGTTTCGTGTTTCTCGGGTTAAACTCGATCCAGCTTCCCCCCAAGCGACATTGCCATGAAAACCGCTGTAGTTCCCCTGCCCACCACACCAGAAGCCTTGCTCGCCAAGCTCAGGGTTTCCGTGCCTACGGCCGTGGTTCCTGCTTTCGATCAGGCCTTGTTGATGGTGCAGACGCAGCTTAACCAATTGTCGGAAGCCCTGATCCAGGCCGGCGAACCAGACAAATACGGTCTCGATGGCCAGGCAATGCATAACGGCATGCGTAATGCGATTCGAGATTTCCGAGCCAAGCTTATCGAAGCGGTCGATGCGATGCTGCCGGACACCGGCACCAAGAAACAAAAATTCAATCTATCCCTGATCGAAAACGAACAGATGCAGGTGCAACTCGTTTGCGAGCGCCTGGTGGAACGCCTGTCCTATCTTCAACGCAGCGGATTGATGGCGCTCGATCAGCGCCTGTGCAAGATACTTGAACTCTCCGGCACGCTGGGCCCGCGTCTGGCCTTGTCACCGCAAGTCTTTGCCGACGCCGCCAAGGATGCCCTGACCGAAATGACGTTGTCGGATGAATTCAAGGCACAGATCATCCAGCATTTCGATTTGCTGCTCGATCCGGTCTTGTCGGATTTACTGAAAGAATACAATGCCGGCCTCGCGGCTTCCGGCGTATTGCCGAACCTGATCATCCAGGCGGAAGAGGAGCGTATTCGCCGGCAAAGCATCAAGGTGCCGGCACCGATTGCCAGTACGGATTCCGTTGCCAACACCGCGGCAGACAATACCGGGGCCGGCGGCAATGCACCGGCTTCCAATGACAGCGGCGCACAGTACAACCGGACGATCGACGAAAAAGATCGCGCGCTGTTTGCCGATTTGATCCAGCAAATGAAGTCCATGCAAGCCCAAGGCATGCCGATGAACTTCGGGCCCGGTTCAGGTGGCGGTGGTGGTGGCGGTGCATATGCCGCCAATACCGGTGGCGGACCACAACGCTCGATTGCAAAATCCGAAACACTCGCGATGCTGGATAAATTGCAGCATGGCAGCGGCAATACCAATGCCGTGCTCGAAGCCATCGGCAAACCGGATGGTTCGATTGCCGAGACCATCAAACGCGAATTGCTGCAAAACGCCAAGCAAATGGGTGTTACCCAGGGTGATGAGCAGGGCATGCTCGAACCTGCCGATGAAACTGCCGTGCAGCTGGCCGGCAACATGTTCGAAGTGATGCTGAAAGACCGGCCTTACGGCGATGCCGTGGCGCCGGTGCTGGCACAAATGGTGATGCCTTTTGTGCGGGCTGCCGTGACCGATCCGCAATTGTTTCTGGAACGCCATCATCCGGCCCGTGAATTACTGAATACGGTATCGGAAGCCTGCGAAGACAATCTGGGTGAAACACCACAAGAACGCGAAATGCTGAGCCAGGTCGAAAGTGCGGTTCAACGCATCAGCGAAGAATACGACGGCGATATCAGCAAATTCCAAAGCGTGCAGGCACAACTTTCATCACAGATGGAAGTGCATCGCCGCCGCGCGCAGATGTCGGAAAAGCGCGCCAGCGAAGCGCAACAAGGACAGGAACGACTCGAAATTGCCCGGCTGCAGGCAACGACTGTGGTCAATAATATTGTCCGTCAATATGCCCTGCCATCGGCGCTGCGGCATTTTTTCAGGACCGAATGGATGCACCATTTGTCCGTGACGGCTTTGCGCAAGGGCAAGGATAGCGAGGCCTTCACGAATGCCGCTCGCATTGCCCAGCCCTGGATTGATCTGCTGGATATGGCCAGCCTCGGCGAGCCACTGCCCTTGTCGCATCTGGATACTCTTGAGACCTCGACACAGGAAGTGCTCGCGAGCTCGGGCGTGCGCGATGATGCCGCGATGGACTATTACCAGACTCTGATTAATTCCGTTTCGGAGTGGACCGAAGAAATCGTCACGACCGAAGACGAGCTTGCCGATACCGATACTCAAGCGACGCCGATCCCGGCAACGGCATCTGCAACGGTTGTAAATGCTGCAACGACAGCTTCGGAAAATTCTGGCGCATCCGATGTCGCCGTAGCCGAAAAATCCGAAGTCCACGTCGCTACAAGTCCTGATGATCTCGAAGATCCGGTTCAGAACCTGCGGCCAACCGAAGAAGAATTGAACGAAGTCACCAGTTACACGCTTGGCTGCTGGCTGCAGTTGCCGAAGGCGGGGGGTGGATTCCAGCAGCTGAAGGTTGCATGGATCAGCGGAATTTCCGGTTCGATCATGCTGGTCAATCGCCGCGGTGCCCGTGTGATGGTCTTGTCGCCACCGGAACTGGTCGCCCTGAAACGGCGCAATGAATTATTGCTGTTTGAAGACGAGTCGCCGGTCGATCAGGCGCTGGCGCAGTTGCTGGAAAAACTGAAACGCCAGTAACTCCTTCCGTTTATCAATTTTCTTTTGGTAGTACCGGGAAATCGTCCCTGCTTTCGTAGAATCCGTTCAAGTCGATTTGATCCAAAGCCTGCCCTGCTTGAAGCGACACCGTTTTCAACATGGCCGGACAGGGCGCGCGAATGCACTGTACTTGCATCACATGCGCACCGGTCTTGAATTGCCATTGTTCGATACTGGCGATGATCTGATAATCCGCCGCCGGCAGATTCTTTATCTGGTATTTCGACTGGCCTGCGGCGGTTTTGATGCAGCTCACCGCCTGTGTTTGCGTGTCGAGGGCACATACCCGAACGGCAGGAACGACATGACCAGGATACTGGATGATGCCACCGATACTGCCGACATTTTTGATGTGGTCGATCGTGCCATTGGTATTCGTGGCACAGGCGGCTAGCGCCAGCACTGCAAGAAGACTCATTCGTTTCATCGGATTCCACTTCATGGTTTGCTACCAGGTGTCGGGATGGTAACAGTCCGGCTTGTTTTCAAACTGAATAAACACCGGGCACAGAATTCTTATTGAAATTCAGGCGCCTGATGCCGGACGGATTTCGCACGTCTTCGAAGCACGATTTCCTGCAGGAAGAAAACGAGAATATTCGCGGGAATGAAATATTGAATCGTCAGCTGGATTATCCCGCGAATGCCCGAACGAATATTTTCACGAACAATCTCTTGCGGAACCCTGAGGTCAACGTCATGCCAGCCAATCCACAGGCAGGCAGCAAACGCCAGTGCAAGCAGCAGATAGAGCGCGACTCTGCTTTTTTGCGTATCACCTGATATCTTCATTCTGGTTACTCCATGCCGACAAGAATTTTATGCGCGCTTCGGTAAGTACTTGCGGCTCAGATAGGTACCCGCCACGACAGCCACCACCAAGGGGCCCAGCCAGGCAAGGTTGACCAATACCGGGCCGGATAATATCGGCAGAATTTTTGGCAGACCAATTTGCATGAAGGCAATATGGGTCGCAACACCGTTGCCGATCATGGCGCGGATGTGTTCGCGCATCCACCAACGTGGATCGGCCGGGGCAGCGCGCTGGAATTGGTACATCTGATATGCACCAATCAATCCGATCAGGGAAAAGCTGGTGATGATCAATTGCATTCTTTCGGCGATGAAAATGCCGGTTGCAGCGATCGCCAGGCCGCCCAGCAAATTCAGCACGATGAGTATTTTGTAAATATTTCCGGTGTATTTTTTCCAGTCGCGCTTGTCACGGATGGCGCGCCAGCTATTCCAGACACTGGTCGTCGTGATGATCAGCAAATACAGCAGGAAACCGCCGCTGATCGGATTGCCATTGAGCAAGATACTGGTCACCAGCGGAAATGCCGTCAGCAATATCCCAGTCATGGCGAGCAGATAAATTTTGCCAGCTCCCTTGTGAATCGGACTGCCTTTTTTACTGAAGCCGGCAATCCAGAAGGTGGTTAGCGCAAGCGTGCCCACGGCTGCATGCAATATGGCGGTGTTTGAATACCAAGACATCATGTTCTCCCTGCTGGTTCTGCCTGAAGCAAAGGATGCGCCTAGAGCCATGTCGACTTGTGGTGCCAGATGTCATTATTTCCGGGTGCCGGAAGTCATAATCTTGCTTTGATCGCTTGAGCATTGCGCCTTAACAAGCCAAGCTGTGGACATGATGAATCAGCTGAAAATACTGTTTACCCCGATGAATCTGGCGGCCTATATCGCATGGGCGGCGATTGGCACCGAAATCTGGTTTGATAATTTGCATGGCACCGGTCTGGTGCCAGCGTCATGGCTGATGACGGTTACGTTCGCCCTGCATCTCGCCTATCTGGTTTGTTTTGTCCTGTGTACCGTTATCGAGAAAAACGATTTGCGCCAGAAATTCCTGGCCATTCTTCTGGTGCTGCTTGCGCTGGCGATATGCATGGTCTCGCGTTTTTCTTCAGCGCCGGTTTTGCTGATCGTGGCGTCCGCCGTGGTTGCCGTTCTGTTTTCTCCGCCGCGATTGGTTGCCGTTTTCGTCATCAGCAATATCAGTTTGTATTTGATTTACCGGGATTTGTGGCAATCGGACCGGCCGATTATTTCCGTGCTGATTTATTCGAGTTTCCAGTTATTCGCGATGCTGATGGCGTGGTATTCGCATCAGGCAGAAAAACGCCGCGATGAATTGATGCTGCTGAATGCCGAGCTGATCGCTACCCGCAGCCTGTTGGCGGAGACCGTGCGCGATTCGGAACGTTTGCGACTGTCGCGAGAGCTGCATGATGTTGCCGGCCATAAACTGACCGCACTCAAACTGAATTTGACTGCTCTCGCGCGTCAGCCCGGGCTGAACAAGCAGGACGGACTTGCAACCTGTGCCAAGCTCGCCGATGAATTATTGTCGGATATCCGGGGCGTTGTTCAGCAAATGCGCTTGAATGACGGTATGGATTTGCAGGCTGCCATCGAAAAAATGGCGGCGCCGTTTCCACGACCGAATTTGTTGCTCGCCATTGATGACACCGCCAATCTGGTTCCCATGCGGCAGGCCGAAGCCCTGCTGCGCACCGTGCAGGAAGCCCTTACCAATAGCGCGCGCCACAGTCAGGCCCAACAACTTTGGGTCGTGTTGCAACGCGAGAACGAACAATGGCTTTTACGAATCCGGGACGATGGCCGCATGGCGAATAACTGGCAGAAAGGTAATGGCCTGCAAGGCATGAGCGAACGCCTTGAAGATCTGGGGGGTGGATTGCGCTGCGATCACTCGAGTACCGGCGGCATGCAAATCGAAGCCTGGCTTCCGGTGTCGGCATGAACGGCGTCATCCGGCTTGCACTCGCCGACGACCAGGCTTTGGTGCGCATGGGTTTGAAAGCCCTGCTCGGCAGCTTCAATCATTTGCAGGTGGTGATCGAAGCGGAGAACGGGGAGCAATTGCTGCAGGCTTTATCCAGCAACGAGGTCGATGTGATCTTGTCCGATATCCGCATGCCGGGCATGGATGGGTTTGGCCTGCTCGGAAAATTGCGCGAACAAGATATCCAGACACCGGTTATTTTACTGACCACCTTCGACGAACCCGATTTCCCCCTTCAGGCGGCGGCAACCGGAGCGCAGGGTTTTTTGCTGAAAGATGCCTCGCCGGAAGACCTGCTCGATGCCATCGAACGCGTGGCTAAAGGGGAAACCCTTTTCGCGCCGGTATCCACCTCACCGGTGCGCGCACGCTTTGCCTATCGCGATGTGCAGGAGCCGACCGATACTTTCAATGATCGCGAGATTTCGATCCTGCGTTTGCTGGCCGGTGGTTACTCGAACAAGGAAATTGCGAAAGCGATTTTTTTATCGGAAGGCACCGTCAAGAATTATGTCTCGGATATTCTGGACAAACTCGGCACCCGCGACCGTACACGCGCCGTTTTGAAAGCGATCACTCTTAAAATCATCTGAGCCCGGATTGCCTCCATGTCCAGACAGGTCCTGCTGCAAACCCAATGTAGTCAATGTGGCGCCACCGCATTCGAGCGGCGCGGCGACGGGTTTATC
>Ga0209277_10001740_pt1 | contig 10587 bp, 10 predicted proteins | sample JI81AbrownDNA_FD_187503 | JGI IMG/M metagenome (GOLD analysis project Ga0209277, IMG submission 187503) | Wastewater effluent complex algal communities from Wisconsin, to seasonally profile nutrient transformation and Carbon sequestration -... | ecosystem: Engineered > WWTP > Effluent > Algae... | reverse complement strand
GACCAGGGTACTTGCATCGAGCGTCTTCTGATGCTCACCCGGCTCGCCCACCGGAATGGCCCCAAGGCCACGGGTGATCAGGCAGGAAAGTGCATCGAACAGGGTACATTCGGGCGACAGATGGCTCTCTGCATGGTGGCTGTCCGTCGGGGTAGGCTGGTGTTTCATCCTGATCTGGTCCTGGTGATGCGGTTTTGATCCGATCATGCCCGCCCGGCCCGGCCCCGCTAAGGTAGAAATTCCCGAATCCATGACGACGGCGGCGACGAAGTGAGGCCGAAGCGGTCATAGTTCATGAATTTGGAGCGCCAGCCTTTCAGACTTGCGCGATCAAGTGCTGGCGGGGCGACGATCAATGACGGACCTGCAAGGGCTCGTGACCCCATCCCGGGCAAGCAGGCGCTGCGCAGTTTGCACATGGGTGGAGGCGCCGGGCCTATTCATAAAGGGGTAGAAAGGCCCTGGCGACCTATCGGGACCGATGGACGAGGTTAGAATCCGCGCTGGGCGTGTCGCCCGGTTCGAAAGTCACTGCCATGTCCATCGACAAAATCGATATCCCCGGCCTCCTCAGCCGGATGCCCCTCTTCAGCGCCCTGTCTCCCGAAGACCTGGCCCACATGGCCTCCGCCACCCGCGAGAAGCGCCTGCAGAAGGGCGACCGGCTGTTTCAGCGGGGCGACCAGCCCAAGGGTTTCTTCCTGGTGGTCTGGGGGCAGGTGAAGCTGGCCTTCACCTCGGCCCAGGGCAACGAAAAGGTGGTGGAGATCCTCGGGCCGCTGCAGAGTTTCGGTGAGGCCGTGATGTTCCTCGACCAACCTTATCCGGTGCTGGGTGAGGCCCTGGCCGATACCCTGGTGCTGCATATCGGTGCTGCCGCGGTGTTCGGGCAGATCGAGCAGGATCCGCGCTTTGCCCGAAAGCTGCTGGCGGGGATGTCCATCCGCCTGCACTCGATGGTGCGGGACGTGGAGTCCTACGCGCTGCGCTCTTCCACCCAACGGGTCATCGGCTATCTGCTCCAGCTTGCCGAGAGCGTTCCGTGCTTCGCCCAGGGTGAACGGGCAGTGGAGCTACCCACCAGCAAGCAGGTCATCGCCTCGCGCCTGAGCCTGACCCCGGAAACCCTGTCACGCATCTTCCATGAACTGTCCGACGCGGGGCTGATCTCGGTTCAGGGCAAGCACATCGTCATCCATGACGCCGCAAAGCTCGCCGAACACGACTGAGCGCCTGACTTACCTTGATGGGCCGGATGAATACAGGCCTTGGTGCCCTGAAGGCGACTCACCCGATGGGTGACGGCGTGACGCAACCGCTGGCCTGGGCGGCGTGGCGGATATGAACAGCAAACTCTCCACCGTCACTGATCTCGGTACGATGGGTAAAGCCGTTGCGGCGCAGCACGTCGTAGAGCGGTGTCGGCTCACGGTAAAGCAGCAGGATCACCTCGCCGCCGGGCGGCAGGACATCGAGGGCCTCGAGTGTGAGGTTGAGGGGCTCGGGCGGCGTCAGTCCGCGAGCATCGACAATCACCGGGGCAGGGCTTGGTGTCATTTCGGTACATCCTCCGCAATAGGGACAGGGCAGGCTCCACAGGGTGGCCCCGGAGACTGCCGCCGGCCTTGACTCCGCTCAAGCCAACCCTGCGTTTCACACTGGGCCGTGCCGCCCGCATGGCCTGATGCTACATTCCGCGCCATGCTGAACGAGATTCCATCGTGAAGGAAGGCTCCGCCCTCCTCATCGCCCTGCTGCTGGCAGTGGCCATCGCCTATTGGTCGGACCACTACCGGCTGGTCGATTCCCCGCAAACGGAGCGGGAAGCCGACGCCCGGCCCAGTCCGGCCCTGCCCCCCGCCTCACCCCCGGCAGCACCCGAACGACTGGAGGTGGTCGTTCCCGCCGACGCGGCATCCCGCGCGGCCCTGTGCGAGGAACTGCTGGAGGTGATCCGTGGCGTTGATGCCGCCCTGCAACTGCCCCAGTCGCCCGCCGCCGTCGAGCAACTCACCACCCGCCGCCGGAAGTACCAGGAGAAGCGCGCCACCCTCGACTGCTGATTCAGTGGCTGGTGCCTTCCGAGCGCTGGATCTTGTTGAACAGGTTGTACTTGCCAATGGGCTTGCTTGCCGGCAGGCGCTTGATTTCCCGGAAGCTGACCGCGTCGAGGAAGATCAGGGCGCCATCCTTCTCCATCAAGCTGGCAATCACGTAGCGGCCATGGCGGTCGAACTCCACGTGGGCAAAGGTCTTGCCCGGCTCGGGGCGGATCCGCGCCACCACTTCCAGACTGCGCTTGTCGATGACCTGCAGGGTGTCGCGGGCGGTCGGGCTCATCATGGAATCGACCCAGGCATAGGGGCTGTTCTCGTGGCTGCGCAGGAAGAAGCCCGGCCCCAGGGTGGGAATGGTGGCGACCGTCTTCCAGTTCTGCAGATCGAGCACGCTGACAGTAGCGTCCTTCAGGTGGGTGCTTGCGGCCACCCGGCGCCCCTTGTACTGCCACGAGATCCCCGAGCCCAGGTGGGGCATGCCGGCGAGGTCGAGCTCGGCGATCTTGCGCCGGGCGTCCAGGTTAACCACCTGACCACGCCCCTCCCGGGAGGTGCCCAACACTTCGCTGTAGTCCTGGGTGAAGAAAAAATCGTCCAGTACGTGTTCCAGCGGGCTGCGCCGGGGGTTCAGAAAACCGGGAATGAAGGCCCCCTCGCGGTACTTGTAGTCGTGCACGAAGCCGGTTGCGATGTCCTGGGCGGCGGGGTCATAACTGATCTCCCACAACTCGGGAATGTCCTTCAGCGCAGCCACGAAGCTGTGCCGCGGTGCCGCGTCGTACACCGCCGAAATGCGTGATCGCGCGTCGCCCTTGAGGTTGGCTCCATCGATCACCCTGAGCAGGCGGAGGTCCGCGTCGAAGATCGCCAGGGTGCCCGGCAGGTAGTTGGCGACGGCGATGTAGCGGCCATCTGCCGACACGGCCGCGTTGCGGGTATTGATGCCCGCGCGCACTTCGGCGATGACCTGGAGGTTCCAGATGTCGAACTTGCTGATCCAGCCGTCCCGGGAGGCAAAGTACACGTAGCGTCCATCCGGGCTGAACTTGGGGCCTCCGTGCAGGGCATAGCGGGACGGAAAGCGGTGGATGCGCGCCATTCGGTCGCCATCCAGCACGCTGACGTGGTGATCGCCCGCCTCGACGACAATGAAGAGGTTCATCGGGTCGGCCGTGGCCACCACGCCCTGACGCGTGTCGGGCAGGCTGCCGGGGGGGAAGTGTTCGATCCGCGAGTTGCGGATGTCCGCCTCGCTCCAGGTCGGGGCCGGGCTGACCGGCGTGTGGATCCAGTCGACCAGGGCTTCGATCTCGGCACCCGTCAGGATCTGCCCGAAGGCCGGCATCTGGGTGGCCGGGCGTCCATCACGGATGGTGGCATCGGCGTCCTTGCGTTTCAGGCGCTCAAGGCTTTCCGGCAACAGGGCAGGGCCCATGGCTCCCAGGCGGTTCACACCGTGGCAGCTAAGGCAGTGCCGGGTGTAAAGGGCGGCCGCGTCGGCGGCGGTGGCCGGCTGGCTGGCGAAGGCCAGCGCCGCCAGCGCAAGGATGGAAAAAAGGCGTTTCATTGCGTGATTCCTCATGGGGCGAGCGGATTCACCCCGACCGGTCAGGCAGATTGCAGGCGTACCCAGGGCTTTACCTCCAGGCGTGTGCCCTCGGCCACACCGATCTCGGCGTTGTCGAGATAGCAACCGGGGTCTTCCTCCCAGGGGTCGCCGGTCAACTGCTGGGCGCGCACCCGGGTGTTGCCGTTGCAGATGGTCAGGAAGCGACAGTCGGCGCAGCGCCCCTTCACCGGACGGGGCGACCGCTTGAGGCCGGCCATCAGCGGGTCGGAGGTGTCGTGCCAGATGTCGCCGAAGGCGCGCTCCCGCACATTGCCCAGGGTGTGGTGCCACCACATGGTGTCCGGGTGGACATTGCCCAGATTGTCGATATTGGCCACATTCACTCCGCTGGAATTCCCTCCCCACTGCGTGAGCTTTGCCTCGATGTGGGCCGCCCGCAGGGGAAAGCGGCGTCGCACCCATTGCAGGAAGAAGGGGCCGTCGGCGTCGTTGTTGCCGGTGGTGAAGTCCTTGTCGAGCCCGCGCTGCTCGCAGTTCCAGGCGGTCTCGAAGAGCAGTTCCAGGGCCTCGCGGGTGAGTTGGTGGCGGGCATCGTCGGCGCGGTTCTTGTTGCCCCGGCCGGCATAGTTCAGGTGGGAGAAGTAGAAGCGGTCGATACCCTCGTCCTCCACCAGTTGCAGCACGCCGGGCAGATCGGCGGCATTGTCCTGGGTCATGGTGAAGCGCACCCCCACCTTCACACCCAGATCGCGACAGCGGCGCAGGCCGGCCAGGGAGCGGTCGAAAGCCCCCTCCAGGCGGCGAAAGCGATCGTGGGTATCGCGGATGCCATCGAGGCTGACACCCACATAGTCGAAGTCCACCGCGGCGATGCGGTCGATGTTGTGCTCATCAATCAGCGTACCGTTGGACGACAGGCCGACGTAGAAACCCATCGCCTTGGCCCGCCGGGCGATCTCGAAGATGTCGGGCCGCAGCAGGGGTTCGCCCCCCGAGAGGATCAGCACCGGCACCCGGAAGGCCTTCAGGTCGTCCATGACCCGGAACACTTCCCCGGTATCCAGCTCGCCGGCAAAATCCTTGTCGGTGGAGATGGAGTAGCAATGCTTGCAGGTGAGGTTGCAGCGCCGGATCAGGTTCCAGATGACCACGGGCCCGGGCGGCTGGCGACGGGGGCCAGGGGGTGTCGGGGTGGCGACTTCACGAATGTAGCTGGAGATGCGGAACATGGCGCGGCCTTCCGGAAGAGTCTGGGGGGATTGTCCGCGCCCGCCCATCCCCACAGCCTTGATGGGTATCAACCTGGCCAGGGATGCACAATGGACACGGACTGCATGGCCGTCCGTGAAAGAATGGCGCACCCGCCGCTTTCCCCATCGCACCAAGGCATCCTGACAGGGCATTTGTCATGGGCAACAAGCAAAAACAACAGTAAAATTAACAAAATCAATATATTTAATATAATCGCTGGAGCATCGGAACCCCATCATGGACAACCCGGAAGGCAGCCCCCCTCGCACCGAGCGCTACCGGAGCACCGTTCTGGTCGTGGACGACGAGCCCGTCAACCGCATGGTGCTGGAAGGGGTGCTGCCCGACCACGTAAGGGTGATCACGGCTGACAGCGGCATCAGCGCCCTGAAGGCGGCCGCAGGAGAGCCTAGGCCCGACGTGATTCTCCTCGACGTCATGATGCCGGACATGGATGGCTTTGAAGTGCTGACCCGCCTGCGCGAAACACCCGCCACACGGGACATTCCCGTGATCCTGGTAACGGCCCTGATGGACGAGAACAGCGAGCAGCGCGGCTTTTCCCTGGGCGCCGCGGACTACATTCACAAACCCGTTCGCGCTGCCGTGGTGAATGCCCGGGTCCAGGTCCAGCTGGAAGCCAAGGCCGCACGAGACATGCTCGACCGCAACAACCAGCGCCTGCGCCACAAGGTCGAAAGCGGTACCCAGGCCCTCGAGACCGCGCAGATGCAACTCATGCGAGCGGAAAAAATGGCCTCCCTGGGGCAACTCGCCGCGGGGATCGCCCACGAGATAAACAACCCGGTGGGATTCGTGGGTTCCAACCTGGGCACGCTGGAAACCTATGTCAGGGATCTCCTGGCCCTGGTCGATGCCTACGACCGCGGCGTGAGCCGCCTGCCGGATGCCACGCCGTTTGCGGAGGCAGTCGCCCAGCGTGACCGACTCGATTTCGGCTTTCTGCGTGAAGACATCCTCTCCTTGCTTCGGGAATCGGCCGACGGGGTGGACCGGGTGCGCCGGATAGTCAGTGACCTGAAGGACTATTCCCACACCACCTCGGCAGAATGGCATTGGGCGGACCTCCACCAGGGCCTGGAGTCCACCCTCAACATGGCGCGCAACCAGATCAAATACCACTGCACCGTGGTCAAGGAATTCGGCGAGCTGCCCCATGTGTTCTGCGTGGGTGCGCAACTCAACCAGGTTTTCATGAACCTGATCGTCAATGCCGCCCAGGCCATTCCGGATCAGGGGGAGATACGCCTGCGCACCGGGCGCAAGGGCGACGACCATGTGTGGATCAGCGTGACGGACACCGGCAAGGGGATTCCGGCCGAAGATCTGCAGCGCGTCTTCGAACCCTTCTACACCACCAAGCCCGTGGGCCAGGGCACCGGCCTGGGCCTGTCCCTTTCATGGGGCATCATCGAGCGCCATCATGGCCACATCGATGTGCATAGCGAGGTGGGCAAGGGCACCACGTTCACCGTCACCCTGCCCATCGAACCGACCCCTGAAGCCACCGAACCGTGACGAAGCGGGCCTTTCCCCGGGTCAGTGCCCACCCCAGGGCATCACCGGCACGGTGGAGATGCTATTGACCGGGGCGCCCTCAATGAGCTTTCTGCTGATGGCGACATAGACCAGGGTGTTGTTGGCCTTGTCCCACATGCGCACGACGCGGGTTTCCTTGAAGACCAGGGACGTGTCTTCCGAAAAGATGGTCTCACTCTCGGGCAGCCTGGCCGGCAGGCTGATGGGGCCAGTCTGGCGACAAGCCAGGGAAAACTGGGACGGATCCTGGGCAAGACCCAGGCTGCCCGACACGCCACCGGTACGCGCCTGACTGACATGGCAGGTCACGCCGGGCACCTTGGCATCCTTGAAGGCCTCCACGCACACCTTGTGGTTGGCACCGATCAGCTTCCAGGTGGTGGTGACACAGCCGATCTCTTCGGCCTGTGCAAGGCCCGGGGCGGACAGGGCCAGGCTGATCAGCAGGGGGAGGGCGGACAGGATCTTCATCGGGGGCTTCCTTTTACGGTGGCGGCATGACAATGGCCGGCCTGTACTGACAGAATGGGCGGCACGCCGACAGTCGGCGTCCTTGTCTCAAACCACTGTAACCCAAAGCCATGGCCCTTGTTCATCCGGAAGGCTGGCGCGAGCTGAAAGCAATCGGCGCCGCCCAGCGTGAGATCGAAACCCTCGCCCTCCTTGCCGACGGCCTGGACAACAGCTACACCATCTACCACGGCGTGCACTGGACGCGGATCGCCCATGGTGATCACGCCCTTGTCGGCGAGATCGACTTCGCCATCGTGGGGCCGACGGGCAAGGTGCTGCTGGTCGAGCAGAAATCGGGCTTCCTGACGGAGACGCCGGAGGGGCTGGTGAAGCGCTATGCCGATCGGGACAAAAACGTTCCCCTGCAACTGGCACGCAATGTGGATGCCCTGACCCACCGCCTGCGGGCGGCCTGCGGGGGCGAGGCGGTGCCGGTGGACGCCCTGTTGTACTGCCCCGACTACCTGGTGAAACAGGCCGGTACGGCCGGGATCGACCCCGCCCGCATCGTCGATGCCACGAAACGCGACTTCCTGGTGCCCATCATCCGCGCCCTCCTGCCCACCCAAGGTGAAGCCGTGCGCGACCGGGCGCGTGTCCACCGCTTTCTGGGGGACGTGCTGCAACTGGTGCCGGAAGTACATGCGGTGGTCGGCGATGCCCATGCCATCTATACCCGCCTGTCCGGCGGTCTGGCGGAATGGGCCCGGCGCATCGAATGCAGCCCCTTTCGCATACGCATCATCGGCACGGCAGGGTCGGGCAAGACCCAACTGGCCATGGCCGCCTACCGGGATGCCCTGGCGGCCGGGCGGCGCCCCCTTTACGTGTGCTACAACCGCCCCCTGGCCGACCACATCGCCCTGATTGCCCCGCCGGGGGGCGAAGTGGCCACCTACCACCAGCTCGCCGACCGGCTCAGCCGCGCCCTCGGGCAGGTGCCCGATTTCAGCCAGCCGGGCGTGTTTGACCGGCTGGAAGCCTTTATGGATGGGTACGCGCCCTCCGCTGCCGACCGCTTTGACGAGATCATCATTGATGAGGGGCAGGATTTCCGGGCGGGATGGGCCGACAATCTGCTGCGCTTCCTGCGCCCCGATGGTCGCGCCTGGTGGCTGGAAGACCCCCTGCAAAATCTGTACGGCCGCCCCGAGACCGCCCTGCCGGGCTGGGTGACCCTGCGTTCCGACACCAACTACCGCAGCCCGCGGGACATCCTCGCCACCCTCCGCCTGCTCCTGCCCCTGGCCGAGCCGGTGATGGCCGGCAGCCCCCTGACGGGGCCCGAGGTGGACATCCTCACCTACGCCAATCCGGACGAGCTGGTGACCCGCTCGGTGGGTGCCATTACAAGGGCCATCGGCCTGGGTTTCAAGCGCAGCCATATTGCCCTGATCAGTTACCGGGGGCGGGAGCATTCGGCCCTCAGCCCCTTCACCCGGATCGGGCCGTACAGCCTCCGTGCCCCCACTGGCCACTATGACCTGCTGGGCAATCCGGTGCTGACCGAGGGGGACATCCTCATCGACTCGGTGCTGCGCTTCAAGGGCAGGGCAGCACCCTGCGTGATCCTCACCGAGATCGATTTCGACAGCCTCGACGACAAGGCCATGCGCCGACTCTTCGTGGGTGCCACCCGGGCGACCATGAAGCTCACCCTGGTGGTTTCTGAAGCCTCGGCCGCCCTGCTGCAGGCACGGCTTGAGCAGGGGTGAAACCGGACCGTCGATCCATGCCCGGCGCTCAGCCCGGGGGCTGCGCAACGAAGTCCAGCACGTCCTGGATGAAACGGGCCCGCTCCCACAGGTGAGGCGCATGATCGACGCCGTCGTAGATACGCAGCAGGGCGTTGGGGATGCTGTCGCGCACGTATTCGGCCGTGTCGGCGGAGTAGAAGTTGCTGGCCCCGCCATACACCAGCAGCGCCGGGATGGAGATGGTCTTGAGCACATCCCGGTAATCGGCCGCGGTGAGGCTCGCCCAGCAGTCGATCAACGGCCGCGGGTCCAGGGCACGCAGGCGCTGGCGAGCAGTCTCGATGCCGGAACCGTTTTCCAGGTACTTGGCGAGGGAGCGCGGGTTGTGACCGAAGGCTGCGAGACGCAGGACGCTTTCTGCGAAATCGCTTTCCAGCTCACCCATGAACTGCACATTGCGGCGATGATCGAAATCGCCATAGATGCCGCGCTGCCAGCCGGCATCGGTAAGAAGCTTGGGCGACTGGTCGATGAAGACCACCCGGGACAGGCGGGCACTGCCGAAGTCACGGAGATACTGCCACAGGGTCAGGGCACCCATCGAGTGGCCCGCCACCACGGCCTGCTCGAGGCCATAGTGATCCAGCAGCGTGTGCAGATCGCGGGCCATGCGCGCCACCGTCGGCACACTGGCGGACTTGAGGGCATGGCCGCCATGACCGCGGGCGTCCCAGCGGAACACCTGGTGGCAGGCTTCGAATGCCTCCAGGAAGGGGTTCCAGTCCCGGTGGGTCGAGGTCCAGCCATGGAGCAGCACCAGGGGCGTTCCGCGGCCGGAGATCTTCAGATGGATTCGTTCGCCGTCGTCGGTGGAGAAAAAGTCCATGGGGCAATCGATGGAATCAGGAAAGCCCAAGTATATGACGTGCACGGAAACCGGTAACGCGGGACGACACCGACGCACCGCGCTTGCGAAGGCATCACGAGCACATCAAATCTGCCACGGGAAACCCAGCCAAGCCGGGCCGCGCCGTGGCGTCTTCACGCCCGTTCAGCGATTGAACCAGCGCAGCACCGTGCCCCAGTCATGGAGATCGAGGCGTGTCACCTCGCCACAGGCAAAGTCCAGACCCAACCAGTGTTCCGGCGGCAGGCCCAGCAGCCGGCCAGCCAGGGCGCGCAGGGGGCCGCCATGGGCAACCACGACCGCAGCGGGCGGGTTGGCCTCGCGCAGGCAGGCCAGAAAGTCGAGGGCGCGGGTCGCCATCTGGCGGGGCGACTCGCCCCCCGGCGGGGCAAAGTCGAGGGGCGCGGCCGACCAGGCGTCCAGTGCGGCCTGACCGATCTCGTCGAAACTGCGGCCCTCCCACTCACCAAAGTGGATTTCCATCAGGCGTGGATCCACCTCGGGGCAGCCCAGGGCCTCGGCCAGCAGGCGGGCACGGCGCAAGGGGCTGGCATAGAGCGCGTAGGCGCCGGGCAGCAGCGGACGTAGGCGCTCGGCCACCGCCAGCGGCGACTCGGCGAGGCCCAGGTCGGTCTGTCCATAACATGTCCCCGGCAGCACCTCGGGCCGGGGATGACGGATCAGGTAAAGCTCCATGCCGCGAGAACTCCAAAGTAGATGGCCAATTCGGCCACCTGCTGGGTGGCACCCAGGCAGTCGCCGGTATAGCCCCCCAGCCGCCGGGCAAAGGTGCGCATCGCCAGCACCGCGATGACGACGGTGAACGCCAGCACGAACAGGGCTTCCCGGGGGCTCAGCAGCAGCAGGGGCAGGATCCCTCCCAGGGTTGCAATGCCCAGTTCGGCCGCCGTGGGGCGGCGGGCAACGGACGCGGACTTGGCGCTGTCATCGGCACGGGCATAGTCGAGTACGGCCATCAGGCTCACCGCCGCGAGCCGGGACAGGGGATGGGCCACCAGCAGCGCGGCGATC
>Ga0209277_10001737_pt1 | contig 10593 bp, 14 predicted proteins | sample JI81AbrownDNA_FD_187503 | JGI IMG/M metagenome (GOLD analysis project Ga0209277, IMG submission 187503) | Wastewater effluent complex algal communities from Wisconsin, to seasonally profile nutrient transformation and Carbon sequestration -... | ecosystem: Engineered > WWTP > Effluent > Algae... | reverse complement strand
TGCGAGAACAAGAGCAAACGGAAAAATAACACGAAAACAAGACAAAAAGAAAAAAATGAAACTTGGAACGATTTCATGCGAGATGAGAAAAAGAATGCGACACCTACACAGAGGGAGATGTGGAAAATTCATGCGAACAACACCATTAAACATGAGGAACTACTTGAAGCGAATCTAGAGGCGATGTATGAAGTTGTTATATCCATTATGAAGAGATAAACGACAAGCAGGACACTCTTGGGCTATTACAAATAATCTAAAAGGCAATGTCCTCAAATGGAGATGACAACAACCATATAGGATACAATCACCTAGTAGTGGTAATGAACTACTATCCTTTACAAGAGGAAATATTCCAATCACTACAGGAATACAGGGATCAATTTGTTGCATACAAAGGTATGTGAGCAATCGGGCATCAAGGTCAGTGCATCAGAAAACTGAGGTGCAAATGTGCTAAAAAGAATGAAAATAACTAATCCCACTAAACAACAAGAAGTGATGCAGAAAAGAAAGCAATTGAAGAGCATCATGCCATCCTATTCCTACTAGGAGCCGACAAATACTAGTATGGAAAATTGATTGAAGACATGAAAAATGATGTAATACTCAAGAAAGATTCTTTTCCTAAAACCCTGTCTGAAACGAGTCATGTACTGTCCAAATGGAGAAATAGCTATGGTGGAAAATAAAAGAACGGCAGGAGTGAGTCTAATGATGGTATTGCCTTCACAACTGTGACAGAGGAAAAAGAAAAAGAAACCAACAAAAAGGACAAGAAAAATGAAATCACCTGTTTCAAATGCAAGAAAAAAGGACACATTTCCAACGAGTGTACTGAAGAATTGCCCGCGGCAACAGAGAAGAAGGGTACAGGTCTACTTATCAACAAGGAAGATAGTTCTGATGAGGAAATAGAAGACAGGCAATATGAGATGGAAGAAGAAGAGGCGAGCATGACCTCAGAAGAACACAAATCGGACAATCAAGAAAAATATGGTACTGCCCAAGATGACAGTGAAGAACCAGATGATGGACCATATGAATAATATGACATGTTCAGTGATGAAGACTATGAGGGTTTCGCGTTTGTACAAGATGTGACATGTAACATGAATGACAAGGCCGGGATACCAGACAGCTGGATCCTTTTGGATAGTCAATTGACAGTGGACATATTCAAGAACAATAAGCTACTTAAAACATCCATGAAGCAAAAAGTCCCTGTCACTACATTTCAATGCTGGTATAGCTACAGTGGACAAGATAGGAGACCTACCAGGATACGGGACAGTATGGTTCTATGAAGATGTTATTGCTAACATAATATCTCTCAACAATGTCAAGAAGAAATATCATGTGACCTATGAGAGTATTGCCTATGATTGTTTTGAAGTGCACAAGTCTGACGGTACTAAACATGTATTTAAGCCCTCAAAAAAGGGGCTATTCTACTCATGTGTAAACAATGATGCAGTTCTTGTAACCACGGTAGAAAATAAAATTATTAAATACACTGTTAGAGAGTACTTGAATGCTAAAAAAGCACATGACCTGCAAAACATCATAGGTAGGCCTTCTACTCAAGATCTAATTAAGTACGTAGAGAATAATATGATCCCAAACTGCCCCATGACAAGACAAGACATTCTGAGGGTGGAAGACATATTTGGGCCTAATATCGGATCAATAAAAGGAAAAACGACACACACCAAACAGAAACATGTACAAGTTGACATACAATACATCAAAAATAATGGAAAAACATGGCAAAGTGACACTGGCAATTGAAGTGATGTTCATTAACAAAATACCATTCATAATGATGACATCGCGCAATATGCACTTTGGGACCGCAAAACTAGTAAAAGACATGAAAAACAATACACTAATAACATCAATAGATCAGCTAATACAAGCATACAGAACATGTGGATTCAAAATAATGGCAATTCTGGCAGATGGGCACTTCAGACACATTTAACACCTAATAGAACAAAAGAAATCAAAAGATATATAAGAACAGTGAAAGAGAGAGTAAGAAGTATTGCCACCATGCTACCATTCAAATGGTACCCACCATGACTAATTGTCAAAATGGTAATTAACTGTGTATTCTGGCTGAACAGCTTCCCACACAAAGACGGTGTGCACCCAACAATAAGCCCAAGAGCAATAATGACAGGACAAATTGACATTGTAAAGTGGAGTTTGGAACATATGTGCAAACCCTCGAAAAACACAACAACTCCATGGAACCAAGGACATCAGGCGCTATAGCCCTGAGACCGTCAGGAAACAAACAAGGGGGGCATTACTTCCTAAGTCTACATACAGGGAAAAGGATACTAAGAAATTCCTGGACTGAATTGCCCATGCCAAATGATGTAGTATATGCAGTACATAGGCTAGCAGAAGCATCAAACAAGCTGGGGGCATAACCTTCACCGGCAAGGATGGCAATATTATCATTGACAATGATGACAAAGAAATAGAAGAGGCAATGGAAAATGATGAGCCAATACCAGTCCCGGATGACCACCATGAAAATATCATCAACAATGACAAGGAAGAAACAGACAAAGAGGCAATTACAGGAGTGGATGAACAAAACACAGAAGATTCACATGACAACACATTACTAGCACTAGAAAATCAAGACAAGGCAATTACAGGAGTGGACAATAAACAGAGCATGGAAAACACGCATGACAATATACAATCAATTCCCAATGAAAAAATGATCCAGACAAGTATGTGACAATTGGTGACATAAATATAATGTCGGAGATGAACGTGAGCAATAGGGGAGCAGAAACGGAACAGAACGAAAATGAAGAGACAGACATCAGAACAAATGAGTGATATAATCTATGACCAAGACCAAAAGAAGAGTCCAATTTGCACATGTACAATTGAATGAACAAACAATAACCCTACCAAAAACACATGCACACATAATGATGACACAGCTAAATGTATAAGATGGCCTCAAGGCATTTGGCAACAAAGGAGACGAGGCAATACTCAATGAAATAAAACAACTACATACATGACAAGCACTTAAGCCATTTAGCAGGAATGAAATGTCACAAGGGGAGAGAAAGTGGGCACTCAGGTACTTAATGTTCCTAAGAGAAAAAAGAGATGGGACGATAAAAGCAAGAGGTTGTGTGGACGGCAGACCACAGAGGCTATACACAAACAAAGAAGACACAAGTTTGCCTACCATCTCCATTGAGGCAATGATGCTATCATGCGCGATAGATGCTAAAGAAAATAGATATGTGGTGGTATCAGACATCCCAGGAGCCTTCCTAAATGCAGACATGGAAGACAACAACATGGAAGACAACGTACATATGTTACTAGAAGGAACAGTTGCAGAGATGATCCTAAAACTAGACCCAACAATATACAAAAAACATATGTGGTACAACAAACATGGGAAAGCGATGCTATATGTACAGCTTAAAAAGGCCCTATATGGGACACTACAAGCGGCTCTACTGTTCTGGAAACTACTGTCAGAGACACTGCAGGAACGGTGATATACACCAAACCCATATGACAAATGTGTAGCGAACAATAATATAGAAGGAAAGCAATGCACAATAATCTGGCATGTAGACCACCTAAAAATATCACACAGAAAGAAAGAAGTAGTGGAAGATATACTTAAAAAACTAAACGACAAATTCAGACAAGAAAGCCCACTCACAACATGTCAGGGAAAAGTCCTAGAATATCTAGGGATGAAAATCGCCTATAGATAACAAGGAAAAGTAAAGTTCACAATGTACAACTACATCGACAAAATGCTAGAGGAATTACCTACAAACATGAGAGGACTAGCGACAACACCAGCATCTAGCTACCTATTCAACACAGACCCAGGATGCAAGAAACTAAACAATGATGAGGGGCAGTTGTTCCATCACCTAGTAGCCAAACTACTGTACTTAAGCAAACAAACAAGACAAGACATACAAATGGCAGTAGCTTTCCTATGTACCAGGGTAAGAGAATCAGACACCGAGACTACAAAAAAAACTCACAAAGGTAATGCAAAACTATAGGAACACAAAAGATCTGACCCCTAACAATTGAACCAGGCAACGAACCAAAGTGGTGGGTAGACATCTTGTAAGCGGTACACCCAGACATGAAATGCCACACAGGAATATACATGACACTAGGAAAAGGAGCTATGTACACAGCCTCATGCAAAAAGAAACTAAAAACCAAGAATTCAGCAGAGGCAGAGCTGGTGACCATAGATGACTGTATCGGACAAGTGCTGTGAACCAGACATTTTTTGGCTGCACAAGGATATCCCATACCAACAATGACAATATACCAAGATAACAAGAGTACAATACTACTAGCAGAAAACGGCAGATCCTCAAGTTCAAAGAGAACACACCACATCAACGTACGGTACTTCTTTGTAACAGACAAGATAAAAAAGGTGAGGTCAAAGTAGTGTTCTGCCCCACAACAAACATGCTCGGAGACTTCTTCACAAAACCGCTACAGGGCAGCACATTCTAAAGAATGAGAAGCATCATCCTAAACATGCCTGATGCCGATAAGAACAGCATCGAGCACAGGAGTGTGTTGGATAATGAAATTTCTTTTCTATGTCTGTACTCGTTTCTTGTACTCCATAAGTCACAACTGATTTCCCAGCTCATACGTATCAAGGCTTGTACCTGGTGCTTGCTTAATAAGATCAGCCTTTCCATTTCTAGTGTATTTCTTGAATTCTCCACCAGTGCATAGATATTCTTCCTAATATTAGAGCAACCCGCCCAACTAATGTTCTTCTGATCATTGACAGATTTTTAGCCCGTGAAGTGCCCGTTAAAAATGAAGAGGTTGCCCAATAGTGGATGTCTAACACTTTATGTGCTCTCTCTGTGGCTTAATACTATGGTGAAGTGAAGCGCGGGATAATTCAGATCTAAATATTATTCCTTGAAATGTATTTTGACTCTTGATGCAGAGATTTTGGTTCTTTGGAAGGAGAGGATGTTGCCAATTAGGATTCATCATAATAGTTGAATTGTCCAGTTGGAAGCTAGGTTTGTTGATTGCTGGATGTTAGATTATCTTCCTCATTAGTATCATCTAAGCTAGTTTAATTCTATGTCATTTATCTGGTATCGAGTTTTGCGTATTGCGTCATCAAGAATTTTAAGTCATGTGACTTCTCTGATGTTTCCTCATCATTTTTTCAATGGAATGAGATTGATTTGTCTGTTTGTGTAGATACTGGTAGACTTTAAACTTTTCAGTTACTGAAAAAATCCTGAGACTAAAATTAAGTCACATTTAACCATACATATTCAAATGTGACTCAACACATGTCACATCAACGTGCATTACAATTCGATAATCTAATACTTCCTCTGACACTCTCCTGTTGAGACAGCTTGTTCAGAAGTCAGTTTTAAATGTACTTTTCATATTAAAAAACATTTTTTCCGAGATTACTCGCCTATAGGTAAGCATTTTTTCCGCCCCTTATTTCCACTTTCCACGAATACTCCCGTACCTTTTAGTTCCCACAAATAACCTTACGTTTTCATGTGTCGAGTACAACCTCCTTCAGTGTCATTGTTGATCAAATCAACAGCCCTTCGCTTATCCAGTTCCAATGCCATTGGATACGCCACCTTCAGATCTATTGACTTCTACAAACTTTTAATATACATCATATCTTGCAAATTGCTTGTAGGTGATAGCAGCGCTACTTCCATAACCAATGAGGTCATGATCTCCGGTATATTAATATTCTGAACAATTGGAGCCTGCATCAACATTTACTTGTATGAATTATCACAATTAGACCTGCCTATTTTGATCAACCCAAATTTTGCATTTCCATCCCAACTTTGCTCAGGTTCTATTACCTCTCTCTACTGTCATCAAGCAATACTGTATCACTCTTTAGATCGCCTGGATGTGGCATGCGATATTTCATTCATAAATCTTGAAAGTTTAAGTACTACGTTGTAAATCTCCAAATGCAAACATTTCATCATGTGCAGCAACTGCCCAAAACCTCCGTGGAATTTGATGTTCTTTTACTTGCTAAGAGGCTCGGGATGTATTTTCACCAAAACTGCTTATGATGGTGAATTACCAGCACTGCTCCCTCCTCTGCCAGTATTTAAACCTACACTCCTAACTTTGTTATAGAACAGGCAAGAATACTTAGTGACAACTTTGCATTACTGTGATCTGCAACACAGGAATACTGTACACCTAATGTGACGTGTTTCAACACAAGCGACCACATCTCAATCCCGACAATCATAGATTTAAAATGACAATCGTTTATGTCTAAGTTTATAACCTTAACCTATTGAAACTTTTTCCTATCCATATTACAAACCACATACATAGTTAAAATATCGGGCAGGCCCTTTAAAGTCACATTTCTCACTCGAATTCAAGCCAAAGGTAGCAGAACGACTGTCCAATAAAATGACTGATACAGCTGGGAAGTCACAGCTGGGAAGTCAGCTGGGAAGTCAGCTGGGAAGTCACAGCTGGGAAGTCAGCTGTGATGTTCTTCTCGCTTGTTGTCCCCTTGATAACCAGTTTCTCATTGATTCTCGCATTGTGACATTCTCTATTTTCTCTCCTACTTGTGAGTGTTTTCGACTTTTCAAAGCTGCCAGACATCTTTTCTTTGTTCCAACCTTTTTTGAGCCCTCCAGAGTATATGTATCTGTTTATGCTCTTCACCACTCCTGATCCAAGTCTTGACACTTATCTGATCTCTGTGTTTAATAATTCTGCATCTATTGATGCAGTTCAGTTTCTCTTTATGTCTGCAGTCCCAACTAATTTTCTAACCCAACGCTTCCTAGATGCACTACTTTCTAGAATGCTTCTCTAGTGTACATGACCCTTCTTAAAAGGGGGGTTTTCCACCCGATTCTATTTTGATCTTCCATAGCAGCTCTTATTTCCAGGTCCTGCAGCGACACACTCCTATTAGTTGGCAGGTTCATAATGAAAATTGACAAAGTTATCAAGTAATGTTTGTCCAGTTCTCAAAGCTCTACATATTTTTGAAACCTTGTTAACGATTCCTCTGACTTGCACTTAAGGATATTGGAGGTAGTCTCAACTGGTTCATCGAAATTTGGCATTTGGAAGATTCACAATGTGTACCAATCCCACAAACGCCTGCTGAAAACTTCATAAACCAAACCCTCGTTGATAGGGGATTTTTTCTGTCTAATTTGAGGCTTTCAATGTCAATCAAGTTGGGTCTAAGTTGCATTCTCCATCTCTTTTCATCTTCTGAATCTGCAAGGGTTTCAACTCCATTCCACCTAGAAATAACTATCTTACCAAAGAGTTTCAAAGATTTAGCCGATCCAATAAGAACCTGCTGAGAAGAGACTTATCTAGGGCGTCGATGCTCAAAGAAGTTTGAAATCAACCAATCTTGGGCAGAAGTAGTATCAGACTGTATAACGGGCCATTGATCACGAAATCAGTACATTTCTTATGGCTCAAAACTGTTGGGTGAATCCGAGACGATGATGTATCTAAAATTTGAGAGAAGGTGACACAAAAATGAGTGAGCTTGGGATATTGAAATTCTCGTCTTTTACAGTACGCTCTTGACCACTGGCTGAATAATTTTATCACAATCTTCTCTTTACAGATCACAAGTTGGTGGGCAATACTCCAGAGACTTGATAATTCTGAGTTGAGGGCTTGCCAGGACTCAGCTTGGTTCAGCCCGCTCTCCCTAATGTGTATACTCCGGTTGACTGCCTTGTTAGCTAGGATTTTCCCAAGGGGGGTATTGCCAACCCTAAGGTAACTTCGGCCACATCATTTGATATTCTCCTGATGGGGATGGTGTTGCAGTTTGAATTTTTCATGGTAATCCTGAAATCAAAATTTACATCAACAGGTTTGGGTAATGATCCATAGGATACCTGAATGATTTCTCCAGAACTAGTTCCCCTCCGTAGCATCAAGACAACTCTGCCAAATGTCAATAGACTTTTGGATAGCTTCTATTACTTCTTTGTCTTAAATGTCGCATCCACTGTTCCTAGGTCAGTGTCATCCACAAAACTGGAACCACTAATGTGAAACTCTGCTAAAGTGTTCGGTTTCTTAAATTTAATACCACATTCCTGTATCTTCAGATCCTCTATGTTTGAGAGCTAATTTTCTCCAAAACAGAGGGACCAGCCCCACTTCCTTGGCAAATCCCATGAGGGAAACATAGAGTAGCTCGGCCATATGACATAGTCAAAATGCCAAAATTTTGATTATAGAGTGTTAGGATTTCTGTAGTATGTCAGACATACAAATACAAGATTCTATGTTTTGTCATTGGAAGCAAAGTGTTGAAAATACAGTATTAACCTAGTAATAATATAAAACTAACACGATTTATGAGCTATGACATACAGCGATATCTCATAATTTCAATTTGTAAACTAAATTCCAATGATTTTGTCATGGACTTCACATTAGTCCCATAAGAGCTTTTTAATATTTTTTATTTGATCGTCTCTGAGTTCATTATTTGCGCATTTACCAAAATTTTGTTTATCCAACACAGAGAGTGGCCACTGAATGCACAGTTCTGTCATAAAAGGATTTTGCATCTGTATAACACAGAGCCCTTTAATCTTCTTTGGTCTCAATATATCAAGTGCCAAAACCTTGTTAACTGACTGCTTTATTGCCCTGTTACCCTTTCTACCCCTAAATTTGTTTCTTTTGCAATGTGGCCATACCGTTCGGCTATGTTTAAAAGATCTTTGCCCATAAATATGTTCATATATAAATTTGTTTATATAATTGAAATCTGGTTCACTTTTTTTCAACAGCATGGCATCATATGCTTGTTGCCATCTTATTGGACTAAATCCGGTCTGTATTAGAATATTTGTTGATATTGCATTGAGCTCACAGAGATATGAGCAGTGGGAAATTGCATTAAAAACCCCAAAAAAGAAAAGAAGCATTAAAGAAAGTTGAGTTTTCTCTGGCTTTATTACAAAAAATTGCCAATACTTCACGCTGAGCCAATTGTTGGGTTAGCCACTTTTGACATTGCACATTCCACTAGGAGCATCTTGACAAAATCATCCTCTATTTTGGAAAGGTTTGCACTGTCTAAAATCTCGTTGTTGAAGAAAAGGTGTATGGCTTCTCTGTTAAAATTTTCTGCATTCACTGTATACAAAATTATATCCACATGTTCTCGCTCATCACATAGTTCGAGAGACTCATCTTTGCCCTACCATTTACTTTAGATATTCCACCACCTTCTTGGATCTCTTTGAAGTTCGAGCATTTTAAGGCTTTCAGCTTGCTTGGGGCTTCTCCGGTTTTTGTCTAGTGCTGTCACGAGATTTTCCAGGTGAGATTTTCTTAAGACTTTCTAAAATTTACTAGCAAACTTCTTCCATTATTCTTTGCCCTAATATACTTCTCCCATAACTGTTCCTATGTCATATCAGGACCGTTTTAATCAAAAAAATACCACGTTTTTTATTCCTGGACAGTTTCCAATACAATCGTTGTACACTTAACTTCCTTGGTTGAGGTTACCATGCTACCACTCATTGTTAATTTCCCGCATATATAATCAATGCAAAACCTCCAGTTTTAAGTCTAGGCACTCCCGTTCAGATATTTGCTTCTTCATTAGAGGTATTGGAGTGATTTTTTGTGGAATACAAGCTATTTCGAACACATTGAACCGTTTTAGGTTTGCATAAAGGTGCAATAATCGATGATGATATGTTGTAGTTTAGGTTTTCAAATAAACCCTGCTGTCTCTCAGCGCTCAATTCAAAATTCTCAGAGCCTCTCATATATTGCCCTGGCGGTGGCACTGTGATCAATTGGAGTTTAAGACCCATAGGACAGGAACTTTTTACGATACTGTAGATTTTCCTAAATTTCTCCCAAGCTGAAACTGAATTATCAGAGGCAACTTCCACATGCACCTCTTTGGCGTCCTTCAGATACTCCGAGTTTATTCTTTCCCGAAATCAAATTTTGGCCATCTGCAGGGCACTTGAGTTTTACAAATTGTGGATAAGATGTATAACAGATACGCTGTATTTCGGCTTTCATCAAATTACAACAACGAAATTATTCTTGCAGTATCCTAGTCTAGAATAAGTTGATCCCGAATCCCAAATACGTTAAGGTGCCATACTAGGTAGTCCAGGAATATTTTCATGTCCTTGTCGTATGCAAATAGAAATGAAGTATATCCTAGTCCACCAAGGTTCCGGGAGAAAAAATTGGAAAAAAATGAAATGGATCTGTGCGAGGGCCTTTTTATCATCCCAGAGAGCTAGTAGGATTGTTTCATCTATAGCTTATAAGATTATCCATCAGATTGCAAAATTTAATCCATGAACAAAATTTCTACAGTTTCCAAGTCTGCCTCAGGGAATCTAATTCTAGCAGTTGAATTGGACAAATCTCCTGTCTTGCAATTTTTAGCTTGTTCCAGTATTCTAGAATGCCCATAAATGACGGGAACTCGACTCCAAACAGACTCGACTGTTTTTTTGTCAC
>Ga0209277_10001735_pt1 | contig 10604 bp, 8 predicted proteins | sample JI81AbrownDNA_FD_187503 | JGI IMG/M metagenome (GOLD analysis project Ga0209277, IMG submission 187503) | Wastewater effluent complex algal communities from Wisconsin, to seasonally profile nutrient transformation and Carbon sequestration -... | ecosystem: Engineered > WWTP > Effluent > Algae... | reverse complement strand
GGGATTTGCCTTCACCCTGGGGCTGACGACCCTGATCGACATCGCCGTGGTGTTCTGGTTCACCAAGCCGCTGGTGTCGGTGCTCGGCAAGACCAAGTACTTCGGCCAGGGCAAGCGGTTCTCCGGTTTCGAGGCCGACCACCTTGGCGCCAAGCACCAGCCGGCCCTGCACCGCCGTCGTCCGGTCACCAAACCGGCCGCCGCCACCGAGGAGGCGTGATGAGCACGAAAACGGCTGAGAAGCCGAAGCCCGAGGCCAAGAAGGCGAGCTTCGCCCACCGGTTGTACACCGGCGAGATCGGTTACGACTTCGTCGCCAACCGTCGCCGGTGGTACATCGTTTCGGGCGTGCTGCTGGCCATCTCGATCCTGGCCCTGTCGATCCTGCGGCTCAACCTGGGCATCGAGTTCAAGGGCGGCGCCGACTTCACCGCCCCGATCACCGTCACGGCCGAGAGCAGCGACCAGGTGCGGAGCGCGGTCGAGGCCTTGCGGCTGCCCGACAACGACGACGTCCAGGTGATCAACGTCGGTGCCAACCAGGTACGGGTCCAGACCCGTTCGCTGAGCGTCGAAGAGGTCACCGCCGTCAAGCAGGCCATCGCCACGGCTGCCGGCGGCATTCCGGTCGATCAGGTCGGCTACAGCCTGATCGGTGCTTCGTGGGGCAGCATTATCACCCAGCAGGCGCTGATCGCCCTCGGTGTGTTCCTGGTGCTCGTCTCGCTGATGATCTGGGCCTACTTCCGCGACTTCAAAATGGCCATCGCGGCCATCGTCGCGTTGCTGCACGACCTGATCATCACCATCGGGGTGTACGCGCTGGTCGGCTTCACGGTGACCCCGGCCACGTTGATCGGTGTGCTGACCATTCTCGGCTACTCCCTGTACGACACCGTGGTGGTGTTCGACAAGGTGCGCGAGAACGTGGCCGACCTGCGCAACACCAAGTTCACCTATGCCGAGGCGTCCAACTCGGCGGTGAACCAGGTGCTGATCCGCTCGATCAACACCACGATCATCGGCGTGCTACCGGTCGCCGCCCTGACCTTCGCGGGCACCTTCATCCTCGGCACCGGTCCGCTCAAGGACCTCGGCCTCGCGCTGCTGGTCGGCATGGTCGCCGGTGCCTATTCGTCCATCTTCATCGCGGCGCCGCTGTTGGCTCAGCTCAAGGAGGCAGAGCCCGCCATGCAGGAGCACCGGCAGCGGCTGGAACGCCGGGCTCAGCGGCACACCGCCAAAGACGTCGCTCAGCCGAAGGCGAAGTCGGTGGTGATCACCGACGGCGAGGGCCCGTTGGCCGAGGTGGACGAGGTCGAGCCCGAGCGGCTCGGGCTGGTCAGTGCCAGCGAGCTGGCGAAGCAGAACCGGGTGCAGCCGAGTCGCACCACGCGAGCGAACCGAAAGAAGTGACCGTGGGCCTGAACGCCAATCAGCAGTTGATCATCGACCTGATCGAAGACATTCCCGACTTTCCCAAGCCGGGTGTGGTGTTCAAGGACATCACTCCGCTGATGGCATCGCCGGCCGGTTTTCGGGCGAGCATCGCCGAACTGGTGGCCTTGGCCCCGGAGCGCATCGACGTGGTGGTCGGCATGGAGGCTCGCGGGTTCATTCTCGCGGCCCCGGTCGCCCTCGAGCTCGGAGCGGGGTTCGTTCCCGTCCGCAAGCCCGGCAAACTGCCCGGCCAGTTGTACTCGGAGCAGTTCGCCCTGGAGTACGGCCACGAGACGTTGACCATCAAGACCGACGCGATCCTGCCCGGCGCCCGGGTGCTGGTGGTGGACGACGTGCTCGCCACCGGCGGCACCGTCGGAGCCACCGCGGCCCTGATCAGCCGGCTCGGTGCGGAGTTGGTGCACGTGACGGTCCTGATGGAGCTGGGGTTCCTGCCCGGCCGCGAGAAACTCACCGAGTTGGGCATCGAGAACTACTCGGCCGTCGTCACCGTCTGACCGTCCGACCCCCGGCTGAGCTCCACGCGTCGAAGCGTTGCGGTGCCTGCGCTGCTGGGCGGGGCTCGGTGCGGTCGCGACCGCCTGCGGCGTCCATCACCGGCAGTATGATGCAGGTCTGCCGAAGGGGATCGGGTGAGCGAAAGCGTCCATGGGCCGTACGGAGCGGGTAACGGTCTGCCAGGTGAGCCCCAAGGGTTGACCCAGCCGAATCCTGGCTCCGCGCAGCCTCGCATGCGCATGCGGCACGCGCTGGCCCGGCTCGGCGCCCCGAAGAACTCCCAGGCCGCAGTGCTCGACCCGTTGGTCAAGACGCTGCGGGCCAACCACCCACGGGCCGACGTCACCGGCATCGAACGGGCCTACCGCACCGCCGAGCACTACCACGCCGGCCAGTCACGCAAGAGCGGTGATCCCTACATCACCCATCCGCTGGCCGTGGCAACGATCCTGGCCGAACTCGGTATGACCGAAACCACCCTGTGCGCCGCCCTGCTGCACGACACGGTCGAGGACACCTCGTACACCATGGCCCAGTTGACCGCCGACTTCGGTTCCGAGGTCGCCGCCATGGTCGACGGCGTCACCAAACTCGACAAGGTCACCTACGGTGAATCGGCGAAGGCCGAGACGTTGCGCAAGATGGTGCTGGCGATGAGCCGCGACATCCGGGTGCTGGTGATCAAGCTGGCCGATCGTCTGCACAACATGCGCACGCTCGGCTTCGTGCGCCAGGACAAGCAGGCCGTCACCGCCAAGGAGACTCTCGAGATCTTCGCCCCGCTGGCCCACCGGCTCGGCATGAACGCGATCAAGTGGGAGTTGGAGGACCTCGCCTTCGCCACCCTGCACCCGAAGATCTACGACGAGATCGTACGCATGGTCGCGGCCCGCGCCCCGTTGCGCGAGAACTACCTGCGCACGGTGATCGATCAGGTCAAGGACGACCTCGGCGAGGCCAGGATCAAGGCGGTGGTGTACGGCCGTCCCAAGCACTATTACTCGATCTACCAGAAGATGGTCGTGCGCGGTCGCGACTTCTTCGAGATCTACGACCTGGTCGCCCTGCGCATCCTCGTGGACGCCCAGCGCGATTGCTACGGCGCCCTTGGCGTGCTGCATGCGCGCTGGAACCCGCTGCCCGGCCGGTTCAAGGACTACGTGGCGATGCCGAAGTTCAACCTGTACCAGTCGCTGCACACCACCGTGCTCGGGCCGGACAGCAAACCGGTCGAGTTCCAGATCCGCACCAACGAGATGCACCGGCAGGCCGAGTACGGCGTGGCTGCGCACTGGAAGTACAAGGAGGGCAAGGCCCCCGGCGCCAACGATCTTGCCTGGGTGCGGCAGATCACCGAGTGGCAGCGCGAGACCGAAGACCCGAGCGAGTTTCTCGACACTCTGCGGTTCGAGATCAACACCACCGAGGTCTTCGTGTTCACCCCCAAGGGCGACGTGGTGTCGTTGCCGGCCGATGCCACTCCGGTCGACTTCGCCTACTCGGTGCACACCGAGGTGGGTCACCGCACCATCGGTGCCCGGGTCAACCAACGTCTGGTGCCGCTGGAGTACAAGCTGAACAACGGCGACCAGGTCGAGGTGCTCACCTCGAAGTCGCCCAACGCGGGGCCGAGCCGCGACTGGCTCAGCTTCGTTTCCAGCCAGCGGGCGCGTACCAAGATCCGCCAGTACTTTCTGCGGGAACGGCGTGAGGAGTCGATCGAGCAGGGCAAGGAGGCGCTGGCCAAGCAGTTGCGCCGCACCGGATTGCCCGTGCATCGCCTGCTGACCGCCGAGCATGTGGCGGGTCTCGCGCGGCACTTCCGGGTGGCCGATGTGAACGCCCTGTACGCCTCGATCGGTGAAGGTTCCGTGAGCGCGCAGAGCGTCGTCGAGCGGCTGATCGCCGCCGAGGGTGGTTCAGAAGAGGCAGCCGAGGCGAGCGTCGAGGACCACGCGGCGATCACGTCCACGAGGCGGCGTCCGTCGAGGCGCACCAGTGAGACGGGCATCGCCGTGCAGGGTCATTCCGACCTACGGGTCAAGCTGGCCAAGTGCTGCATGCCGGTGCCGGGTGACGAGATCATCGGCTTCATCACTCGCGAAGAGGGTGTGTCGGTGCACCGAGCCGACTGCACGAACGCCGACAACCTGCGGCAGAAGCCCGATCGGCTGGTCGAGGTGAGCTGGGCGACCCCGTCCGCCGATTCGAGCTTCCTGGTCGCGGTGCACGTCGAGGGCCTCGACCGCGCGGGGCTGCTGTCGGACGTCAGCCGGGTGATGACCGAGCACCACTCGAACATCCTGTCCATGACGGCGAACACCAACAAGGACCGGGTGTTCACGATGCGGCTGACGTTCGAAACGCCGGACCCGACCCATCTCGCCTCGCTGACCAACGCGCTCAAGCGCATTCCCGGCGTGTACGAGGCGCACCGGGTGAAGAGCTGAGCCCCTGCCGGCAGGCTCAGCGCGAGAAGTCCGCCAGCGTCGTGCGCGCCTGGTCGAGCCAGGTCTGATAGGTCGCGATCGAGTCACGCGCCTTCTCGGCCGACTTGCGGTCGCCACGAGCATCGGCCTGATTTATCTTGCGGGTCAGCTTGTCGATCTCGCTGCTGAGCATCGCCACCGTCTCTTCGGCGCGGGACCGTGCCTCGGGATCCGTGCGACGCCACTCGGCCTCCTCGGCCTGCCGGATCGCCGTCTCGAGGGCGCGAACCCGATTGTCGAGACCCCGAATCGACTCGCGCGGCACCTTGCCGAGTGCGTTGAACTGCTCGACGAAGGTGCGGAACGCTGCGCGCGATTCGGACAGGTCGGTGATCGGAACGATCTCGGCCTCGGCCTTGACGAGCAGGGCCTCCTTGGCGTCCAGGTTCGTCTTGAACTCCTCGTCCTGCTGCGACTGGGTCGACGTGCGGGCGTTGAAGAACTGATCCTGCAGACCACGGAACTCGGCCCACAGGGCGTCGTCGACCTCGCGCGGCGCGGCGCCGGCGGCCTTCCAGCGGGTCATCAGGTCGCGGAACGCGCCGGAGGTGGGGCCCCAGTCGGTGGACTCGGCGAGGGGACGCGCCTCGGCGATGATCTGTTCCTTGAGTTGGCGAGCGCCCTCGCGCTTCTCGGACTGCTCGGCGAACTGTGCCTTGCGCCGCCGGGTGTAGGTGGTGCGCGCCGTGGAGAACCGATGCCACAGGGCGTCGTCCGTCGCCCGATCGATACGGGGCAGCGCCTTCCAGTCGTCCAGCAGGGACCGGAACCGGTTCACGCCCCCTCGCCAGTCGTTGCCCAGCGCGAGCTGCTCGGCCTCGCCGACCATGCCTTCTTTGGTGGCCCTGGTGGCTTCGGCCTGCTTGGCACGCTCGGCCTTCTTGGCCTCGGACGCCTGCGCCAGCACGGGGGCCAGCGCCTGCAGTCGGGCGGTCAGACTGTCCAGATCACCGACGGCGTTCGCGCCGGACACGTTGGACTTCACCGTGTTGATGCTGTGCCGCGCCTCGTCGGGCGAGAGGGCTCCGGAGGCGATCCGACGCTCCAGCAGGCCGACCTCGAGATGCAGCGCCTCGTAGCGTCTGACGTAGAAGGAAAGTGCCTCTGATTCGGTGACATCGGGGATCTGGCCGACGCTGCGTTCGCCCTCAGCAGTGCGGACGTACACGGTGCCGTCAGGGTCAACGCGGCCGAAATCGGCCGGGCTGGATGAAGTCATGCCGTCCATCTTGCCTCATGGACGCTCGTTTGTGGATCGTGCCCACCCGGGTGCCCGGTAGGCTGACCGCCGTGTTTCTGGCCAGTTTCCCCAGCGGTCCGTGGCAGGCGAACTGCTATCTCGCCGCCGCGGGAGTCGGCGCGGAGTGTGTGATCGTCGATCCCGGGGTCGGCGCTTCGAGCGGAGTTCGCCAACTCGTGGCGGCCAATGGACTGATCCCGGCCGGTGTGCTCCTCACCCACGGCCACGTCGACCACATCGCCTCCGCCGCGCAGCTCGCCGACGAATGGGGCATCCCGGCCTGGATTCATGTCGACGACCGCGAGCTGCTCACCGACCCGGCTGCCGGGCTCGGCGCCGAGACGGCGCCCCTGCTGAACCAACTGCTCGGCGGCCGACCGTTGACCGAGCCCAAGGATTTGCGGTTCTTCGAGTCGGGAGTCGACGTCGCTGGGCTCACCTTCGACGTGATTCATGCACCCGGGCATCGTCCGGGCTGCGTGATGCTGCGCACCGCACTGCCGAACCACGACCTGGCCGACCAGGTCGTCTTCTCCGGCGACGTGCTGTTCGCCGGGTCCGTCGGACGCACCGACCTGCCGGGCGGAGACCACGCGGTGATGATCGACACGCTGCGCGGCCCGGTGCTGGGCCTCAGCGACACGTCCGCGATCCTGCCCGGTCACGGGCAGCAGACCCTGATGGCGCGGGAGCGCTCCGCCAACCCGTACCTGCAAGCCGACTACCTAGGTGGTGCCCTCACCCGATGAGCCGTCCCAAGCCGTTGAGCGGTTTTCCCGAGTTCCTGCCAGGCGGACGCGTCGTCGAGCAACGAGTGCTCGCATCGCTGGCCGACACGTTCGAGTTGCACGGCTTCGGCTCGATCGAGACCCGCGCCGTGGAACCGATGGCACAGCTGGCCAGCAAGGGCGAGATCGACAAGGAGATCTACGTCGTGCGCAGGCTGCAGGCCGAGCGCGAGGGCAGGGTCGACCGGGACGAGCTGGGCCTGCACTTCGACCTGACCGTTCCGTTCGCCCGCTACGTGCTGGAGAACTCCGGACACCTCACCTTTCCCTTCCGCCGCTACCAGCTGCAGAAGGTGTGGCGGGGGGAACGTCCGCAGGAGGGCCGCTACCGGGAGTTCCTGCAGGCCGACATCGACGTGGTCGGCAGCGAGTCATTGGCTGCGCACCATGACGTCGAGGTGGCGCTGGTGATTCTGCAGGCGCTCGAGCGACTGCACACCGAGTTCGGTGTGCCGCCGGTTCTGATGCGGGTGAACAACCGCAAGCTCGCCGAGGGTTTCTACCGCGGCCTGGGCATCGACGATCATCTGGCCGTGCTGCAGCGGGTCGACAAGTTGGACAAGATCGGGGCCGATGCCGTACATGCGCTGCTGACCTCGGAACTGGGCCTGTCGCACGAGGTGGCCTCGGCCTGCCTCGATCTGGCCACCATTTCGGCAGCCGACGAATCGTTCGTCGAGCGGGTGCGTGCCTTGGGCGTACGCAACGATCTGTTGGACGAGGGGCTCGCCGAGCTGGCCGACGTGGTGCGAGCCGCCGCCGCGGCCGTGCCCGGACGGCTGGTGGCCGACCTGAAGATCGCGCGCGGTCTCGACTACTACACCGGCACGGTCTACGAGACGGAGCTGGCCGGCTTCGAGCACCTCGGCTCGATCTGTTCCGGCGGCCGGTACGACTCGCTGGCCTCCGACGGCCGCACCAGCTACCCCGGCGTCGGGCTCTCGATCGGGGTGACCCGCATATTGGTGCCGCTGGTCGGCAAGGGTTCGCTGACCGCGACCCGCTCGGTGCCGAGCTGCGTGTTGGTCGCCGTCGACACCGAAGAGACCCGCGGCGAGGCCCTGCTGACGGCGGCGCGGCTGCGTGCCCGCGGCATCCCCACCGAGGTGGCCCCGAAGGCCGACCGGTTCGGCAAGCAGATCCGTTACGCCGATCGGCGGGGCATTCCGTTCGTCTGGTTCTCCACCGGCGAGGTCAAGGACATCCGCTCCGGCGAGCAGGTGGCCGCCGACGCAGACACCTGGATGCCTCCCGCGGACGACCTTCGTGCGCAGGTGGCCAGGGGCTGAGCCGCCGACCCGCGGCCGAGACCCAGGCCCGGGTGGTCGAACTTGTCGAGGCCACGACGCTACACAGGAAGCTCTTTGCTACCGCTACAGCAGTAGCGCGGAGCTTTTCAGGTAGCGAGGTGCGAGATCGCTGCGAGCAGCGCGAGTCAGATCACGACGCGCCCGCTTGAATAGTACAAATGTTCGATGATAGGCGTATGCTGACGCGATGACGACCGACTTTCAGGCGGGGCTGTTCTCCGACCAGGCGGTCGAGGTGCCGTCGCTGACCGGACGCGTCCGCCGGGTGCACCTCAGCCATGGCGCCTGGGTCGATGTGCTGCCCGGTTGGATCGCCGGGGCCGACGAACTCTTTCCGCGGCTCGTCGAAGGCATTCCGTGGCATGCCGAACGACGCGAGATGTACGAGCGCACGGTCGAGGTGCCGCGACTGCTGCACATGTTGCACGAGAACGATGCGCTGCCCGATCAGTCACTGGTGCTCGCCCGCGCGGAGCTGGATCGGTACTACGCCGACGAACTGGGGGAGCGCTTCGTCACCGCCGGCTGCTGCTACTACCGCGACGGACGCGATTCGGTCGCCTGGCACGGCGATCGCATCGGCCGAAGTCGCAGCGAAGACACGATGGTCGCGATCGTGTCCTTCGGCTCGCCACGTCATCTCTCGCTGCGGCCGCTCGGCGGTCGTGTGCACAGCTCCTACCCGCTCGGCCATGGCGACCTGATCGTGATGGGCGGCTCCTGCCAGCGCACCTGGGAACACGCGATCCTCAAGACCGCCAAAGCCGTCGGGCCGCGGATCAGCGTCCAGTTCCGTCCGAGAAACGTGTTCTGAGCCGGATTGGGGCCTCCCGAGCGTCCGCCCTAGACTCGGACGAACGCGCCCGCACCGTCTATGCGGGGCAGAGAAAGGAACATCGTCATGCTGCGCACGCACGAAGCAGGAACCCTGCGCGCCTCCGACATCGCAACCGAGGTCACGCTGACCGGTTGGGTGGGCAGGCGCCGAGATCATGGCGGTGTCGCCTTCATCGACCTGCGCGACGCCTCGGGTGTCGTCCAGGTCGTCGTCCGCGACGAGGTGCTGGCCGCTTCGGGTGCACACGAACTGCGCAACGAGTACTGCATCAAGGTGATCGGCCTCGTCGAGGCGCGTCCCGAGGGCAACGCGAATCTCGAGCTGCCCACCGGTGAGGTCGAGGTCGCGATCCGCGAACTCGAGGTGCTCAACCCGTCCGCGCCGCTGCCGTTCCAGATCGACGAGCGGGTCACCGTCGGCGAGGAGGCCCGGCTGAAGTACCGCTATCTCGACCTGCGTCGGCCGGCGCCCGCGCGCGCGATTCGGTTGCGCTCCAAGGTGAGCGCGGCGGCCCGCCGGGTGCTGGAGGCGCGCGACTTCGTCGAGATCGAGACCCCCACGATGACCCGCAGCACACCGGAGGGGGCGCGCGACTTCATCGTGCCGGCCCGACTGGCGCCCGGCTCGTGGTACGCACTTCCCCAGTCGCCGCAGCTGTTCAAGCAGTTGCTGATGGTGGCCGGCATGGAGCGCTATTACCAGATCGCCCGCTGCTACCGCGACGAGGACTTTCGCGCCGACCGGCAGCCCGAGTTCACCCAGCTAGACATCGAGATGTCTTTCGTCACCCAAGAGGACGTGATCGAGCTGGGCGAGCAGTTGGCTCGCGAGATCTGGAGCCTGATCGGCGTCGAGCTCTCGACCCCGCTGGCCCGCCTCACCTATGCCGAGGCGATGGACAGCTACGGCTCCGACAAGCCCGACCTGCGCTTCGACGTCACACTCACCGACCTGACGGCCTTCTTCGCCGACACTCCGTTCCGGGTGTTCCAGTCGCCGTACGTGGGCGCTGTCGTGATGCCCGGCGGAGCTTCCCAGCCGCGGCGCACGTTCGACGCGTGGCAGGAGTGGGCCAAGCAGCGGGGTGCCCGCGGCCTGGCCTACGTCACGATCGCCGAGAACGGCGAACTGGGCGGCCCCGTGAGCAAGAACATCTCGGACTCTGAACGGGCCGGCCTGGCCGCTGCCGTGGGTGCGAACCCGGGGGACTGTGTCTTCTTCGCCGCCGGTGCCAAAAGCGGCTCGCAGGCACTTCTGGGTGCTGCCCGCAACGAGATCGCCAAGCGCTGCGAACTCATCGAGCCGGGCTCCTGGTCGTTCTTGTGGGTGGTGGACGCGCCGCTGTTCAAGCCGACCGGCGAGGCCGTCGCCGAGGGTGACGTCGCCGTCGGAGCCGGTGCGTGGACGGCCGTGCACCACGCATTCACCTCGCCGAAGGATCTCGAGACGTTCGACACCGATCCCGGCAACGCGTTGGCGTGGGCCTACGACCTGGTCTGCAACGGAAACGAGATCGGCGGCGGCTCGATCCGTATTCATCGCCGCGACATCCAGGAGCGGGTGTTCTCCGTGATGGGCCTGACCCCGGACGAGTCGCAGGAGAAGTTCGGCTTCCTGCTCGACGCCTTCAAGTTCGGGGCGCCGCCGCATGGCGGCATCGCGTTCGGCTGGGACCGGATCGTCGCCCTGCTCTCGGGCTGCGACTCGATCCGCGACGTGATCGCCTTTCCCAAGAGTGGCGGCGGCTACGACCCCTTGACCGGTGCACCCGCCCCGATCTCGGTGCAGCAACGCCGCGAAGCGGGCGTGGACGCCAAGCCTGTCGTCAAGCAGGTCGCCGCCGACGGCTGAGCCTGTCGAAACCTCGGCTGGTTGAGCTTGTCGAAACCTCGGCTGGTTGAGCGTGTCGAAACCTCGGCTGGTTGAGCTTGTCGAAACCCCTGTCGGAACGAGCCGTGCGCTGTTGTCGCTGGTGGTCTC
>Ga0209277_10001734_pt1 | contig 10605 bp, 9 predicted proteins | sample JI81AbrownDNA_FD_187503 | JGI IMG/M metagenome (GOLD analysis project Ga0209277, IMG submission 187503) | Wastewater effluent complex algal communities from Wisconsin, to seasonally profile nutrient transformation and Carbon sequestration -... | ecosystem: Engineered > WWTP > Effluent > Algae... | reverse complement strand
CCACGTGCAGGTTCGCGCAAAGCGATCCTTTTTGGGTGGTGGATCAGACACTTGCACGTGAGGGGATTCACCCGTCAGCAATGACGGGTGTGGATTGAAACAACAAAGGCTTGGACGATGACTTGCGACGAAAAAAAGATTCACCCGTCAGCAATGACGGGTGTGGATTGAAACCGGCATAGTTCCGGGCGTCACGATCTATGTCCCAGATTCACCCGTCAGCAATGACGGGTGTGGATTGAAACTTGGTGATGCGGCCGCGCCAGTTGATGTCGACTTTGGGATTCACCCGTCAGCAATGACGGGTGTGGATTGAAACCGCTTTACCCCATCGCACGGGTTTGGCAAGTCAGTGATTCACCCGTCAGCAATGACGGGTGTGGATTGAAACCGTTTTCGGCGGCCTGTTCTGCCGCCTGTTCGGCGCGATTCACCCGTCAGCAATGACGGGTGTGGATTGAAACCTCGAATCCTCAATGGCTCGACACGCGATCCACGGATTCACCCGTCAGCAATGACGGGTGTGGATTGAAACACCCCGGCCAAATCCTTCGTGCTCAGCACAAAGAGATTCACCCGTCAGCAATGACGGGTGTGGATTGAAACGTGGTGGTGCCCTTTGAAACCGAACTGGCGGACGGATTCACCCGTCAGCAATGACGGGTGTGGATTGAAACAAAACGGTGCTGAACACACCTCATGAAGCGGATTGATTCACCCGTCAGCAATGACGGGTGTGGATTGAAACTCCAGCATGTCGATGCCCGTCACCTGCCACACCCCGGGATTCACCCGTCAGCAATGACGGGTGTGGATTGAAACGATCTGCAGCGGGCGGGAAACTTTGTAACTGTCCGTGATTCACCCGTCAGCAATGACGGGTGTGGATTGAAACATTTTTGAAACTCCTGAAAAACCCTATTAAAAAAACGATTCACCCGTCAGCAATGACGGGTGTGGATTGAAACGGCTTGATCTTGTGGTGATAGAAGCAGACCGTCCCGATTCACCCGTCAGCAATGACGGGTGTGGATTGAAACAGCCTTCATACCCTGGCCTACCAGGACTTGCAGCGGATTCACCCGTCAGCAATGACGGGTGTGGATTGAAACATCGCCCACGACGGCGGCTATGCGACCAACGCCGGCGATTCACCCGTCAGCAATGACGGGTGTGGATTGAAACTCCTAATCGGATGGCGAGCTGGGCTCGATACGGTTTGATTCACCCGTCAGCAATGACGGGTGTGGATTGAAACTCGTCGAGACGGTTGGTGGGGATGGCGTCGATGCGATTCACCCGTCAGCAATGACGGGTGTGGATTGAAACCGCTTCCTGCCGCGCCAGAATCCTCTGTGCTGATTGATTCACCCGTCAGCAATGACGGGTGTGGATTGAAACTTCTTCAATGGCTTTGATTTTGTCCGCGCTATCGATTCACCCGTCAGCAATGACGGGTGTGGATTGAAACCTCACCCTGGCCGACACCGACCTGACGATGCTTTGATTCACCCGTCAGCAATGACGGGTGTGGATTGAAACACGGACGCCACCGGCAGCACGGCACCGACCAGCGGATTCACCCGTCAGCAATGACGGGTGTGGATTGAAACGCTGCTTTACGCCCTTCTGCACGGCCAACCCAACAGCGATTCACCCGTCAGCAATGACGGGTGTGGATTGAAACGCTGCTTTACGCCCTTCTGCACGGCCAACCCAACAGCGATTCACCCGTCAGCAATGACGGGTGCGGATTGAAACTACGCCAAGCAGCGGGAGACCGAAGGCGGCAAGGGCGATTCATCCGTCAGCAACGACGGGTGCGGCCGCTCGGGTCGGGTCGGTTGGATCAGCGACTCACCCGCCAGCAATGACCACCGTGGATTGCACCGCATCAGCCGTCGGGCCGAAACCAGGCTCACAACTCACCCATTCCGATTGCCCTGCTCCCTGCAGGAGCCCCAACCCCCGGCGCGTTTTTACCTCACCTCGCCTTATTTCACCGCCCCAAAGCCGCTCTCCACCCATTTCGTCGCGCTGCTCCGGTTCAGTTTGAAGCCGGCGTCCACGCGCACCTGGGCGAGTTCTTCGCCGAAGGGGTCGAGGGCGGAGAGGATGGCGTAGGGTTCGTAGTCGTCGGGGACGATGTCGAGGGTGACTTCGACGGGGCCGTCGGTGGCGCTCACGGTGATGCGCTTGTGCAGCATTGCGTGGAGGTGCTGTTCGTGGCGGCGCAGGACTTCCGAGGCGGTTTTGACGAGGGTCTGGAAGGCGTTGGCGTCGAGGGGCTTGGGATTCTTCTTGTCGCGCCCCATGGTCCAGGGGCCGACCAGGGCGGGCTCGGCTTCGCCGTCCTTGATCATGGCGACGGCCCAGCCGTCGTCGTCTTCATTCTTGATGACTCGGGCGGTCCACCCGTTGTCGCTCCACAGCCGGTCTTCCTTGATGGAAGCGGGCTCGTCGGGCTCGAAGGCCGCGTTGGTTTCACTGTCGTTCATGGATCGATGGCCGGCGCGGGGCGAACGCCTTGCGGCCTGCCCGCTGCGCCGGCGTCAGGCTTTCAGCAGGCGGTGTAGAGACGTACGTCCAGCGGGCTGGCCAGCAGCGGCGCGCTACTCACGACCAGGCCCGTGAGGTGCGGGGTTTTCATGTGGGCGTCGATGGCGGCCTGGCTGGCCCATTCTTCGACAAAGGTGAAGTCGGTGGCGTCGCCGATGTTGTTGAGCAGCTGGTAGCTGATGCAGCCTTCTTCCTTGCGGGTGGGCTCCAGCATGCCGAGCAGCAGGGTGCGCAGCGCGTCGACAGAGTCGGGACGGGCGGTGAAGCGGGCAACGATGTGGATGGTCACGGGGGAATCTCCTGAGGGGGGAAGAGTCGAAGCGGCAGGCCGGGGCCGCCGCTTCGACGGGCCGACGGATTCTAGCCTATCGCCCGCACGGCCGCGCCGCCGTGCCAAAATCGGGGCAAAGGCCGGGGCCGGTGCCCAAAGGCCGCTTTCGACTTCTTTCCACTTCCTCCCTCTAGTTCTCTTCCTGCCGGATTTCGTCCCTCGCCATGTCGCCACGCAAGCTCAAACTCCATCACCACCCTGCTCCCCAACCGTCCGGCCGGCCGCCCTTATTGTTCGTCCACGGCGGCTATACCCACTCGCTGTGCTGGCAGGTCAATTTCATTCCCTTTCTCAACGCGCGCGGCTACGACTGCTACGCGCTCGATCTTTCCGGCCACGGGGCCAGCGGCGGGCATGAGCGGCTCAATCAGTTCGGGCTGGCCGATTACGCGGAGGATCTGGCCTGGGCGGTGTCCAGCCTGGCGGAGCAGCCGGTGTTGATCGGTCATTCGATGGGTACGCAGGTGGTCCAGCGCTATCTGACCGGCGGCCAGGCGGCGGGCGTGGCCCTGCTGTCGCCGGTGCCGCCTACCGGAACCGGCGGCACCGCCAGCCGGCTGGCCTTCACCGAGCCGGCCTTTTTCGAGGAGCTGCCCAACGCCATGTCGGGCACGCCGAGCACCCGCACGCTGCAGGTGATGGCCCGGGTGTATTTCTCGCCGGACATGCCTTTCGAGGACACCCTGCAGTTCATGCCGATGATCGGCGCCGAATCCGACCACGCCGTGGCCGAGATGGTCGCCCTGCCCTTCATGCGCACCGGGCGGCGGCCGAATATTCCGGCGCTGGTGATGGGCGGTTCGCAAGACCAGGTATTTCCGGCGTCGATGCTGTTTTTTACCGCGCTGGCGTGGCGGGCGCAAAGCGTAACGATCGAGCGCGCCGGCCACATGCTGATGCTCGATCCCCAGTGGCAGGACGCCGCCGACGCGCTGGCCGACTGGCTGACCACGCTGTGAGCCCCGGCGGGTGAAAACCGGGCACGGCCGGCGCGTCGGCTGGCCGTAAACCGGCCGCCTCAGGGCCGGTCGATCATCGCGTAACGCTTGCGCACCCGTTCCAGCACTTCAAAAGTGCCGATGAAACCCGCCGGAATGATGCCCGCGTCGCCCGGCCCAAACTCGCGGCCATTGCCGGCCGCATCGACAATCCGCAGGCGCCCGCTCATGACCTGGAAAAACTCGTGGCGCCCGTCGTGAAAGGCGATGCGCCAGGCGCCCGGCTCGCATTCCCAGTCGCCCATGGAAATCCCGCCGTCCCCGGAGGCATAGCGTTCAAAGGTTAGCCGCCGCGGGGGCGTGCCGACGGCCCGACTCAGGGCCGGGCGGTCTTCAGCAGGATCGGGAGCGGGATCGGAAAAATGGATGACAGGCATCGGGGCAAAACGAAACGGGATGAACGGAGCTGCAACAGGGAGCCGCGCGGCGAGCGGCCCGGGCTTGATTGAACCGTTTCAGAAAAGCTCGACGTCGTCGCCCTTGACTTTCATTTCGGCTTTGTAGTGCTCCAGGGCTTCCTTCACCGGCATGCCCTGGATCACTGCGTTGAACATTTCGACTTCTTCGCGGGTGGAATACTTGGCGCGGATTTTTTCCTGCAGGGCGACCCATTCGAAGGGGCTGTAGATCTTGCGCTGGTCGACGACGAGGCCGCCGAGGGCTTCGAGACTGAGCGAGACGTGGGCGAGGCGCTGGCTGAGCTTGTCGTAGAACTGGAAGGCGATGATCGAGCGCTGGACGCGGCTGGCGACTTCGCCGGCCTGGTCGATGAGGGTGGCCTTGAGTTCGACGGTAGCGGGGCTGTCGGGCAGTTTTTCCAGGGCGCCGACCATCAGGCGCATGTAGCCGGCCATTGAGGTGAAGGAGTCGGTGAGCACCTCGACCGAGCTTCCGCCTTCCTTCATCGCGGCGTCGATCTGGCCCACGGCGAGTTCGAGCATGAGTACTGTCTCGCGGACCTGGCTCCAGTCCAGGTCGGGGGTTTGTGCGCTGCTGCCGCGCCGTTCTTCTGCTGTACTCATGGCTATCTCCGCGTCTCAAAAAGGATTCCGGTTTTTCGGCACGGCGCCCAAAAGCTTTAGGGCAGCGGTGCACCCACCGGCTCGCCGACAAAGACCGGCTCGGGCTCCAGCTCGACGCCGAAACGGGCGCGTACGTCGGCGCGCACGGCATTGCTGGCGGCCCGCACGTCGGCGCCGGTGGCCCCGCCGTGGTTGACCAGAACCAGCGCCTGCCGCTCGAAGCAGCCCACCGGGCCGAGGCGGCGGCCTTTCCAGCCGGCCTGTTCGATCAGCCAGCCGGCAGCGAGCTTCTCGCGACCGTCGGCCTGCGGGTAATGGGGCAGGCCGGGGTGAAGGGCCGCCAGACGGGCGTACTCCGCCGCCTCGACCAGCGGGTTCTTGAAGAAGCTGCCGGCGTTGCCGATCTCGGCCGGGTCGGGCAGCTTGGCGCGGCGGATGGCGATGACGGCATCCGAAACCTGCAGCGGCGTTGGCACGGCGATGCCCTGTGCAGCCAGGTGGCGGGCCACGTCGGCGTAACCGGTGATCGGCGTCCAGCGCTTGGGCAGGCGAAAGGTGACGGCGGCAATCAGGTAGCGCCCGGCGCCCTGTTGCTTGAAAAAGCTGTCGCGGTAAGCAAAGGCGCAGTCGGCCTTGTCGAAACCGACTGTTTTGCCGGTTTCGAGGTCGTAGGCGCGCAGGCTGTAGAAGTGTTCGCACACCTCGATGCCGTAGGCGCCGATGTTCTGCACCGGGGCGGCGCCTGCGGTGCCGGGGATCAGCGAGAGGTTTTCGAGGCCGGGCCAGCCCATTTCGAGCGTCCAGCGCACGAAGTCGTGCCAGTTTTCGCCACCGCCGACGCGGACGTAAAAGGCGTCGGCATCTTCCTGCACGCGGCTGCGGCCATGAAAGGCGACTTGCAGCACGAGGCCGGGAAAATCCCCCGCCAGCACGAGGTTGGAGCCGCCGCCCAGCACCAGCCGCGGCAGGCCCTGGATGCGCGCGTCGTCGAGCACGGCGCGCAGGGTGTCGACGCTGTCGATGGCGGCAAACCAGGCGGCGCGGGCCGGCAGGCGCAGGGTGTTGAGTGCGTCGAGGGCGACGTTCTGGCGGAGCGGATCGGGGTGGGTCATTGACGGATTTCGGCGAAGTCCGGCGGCACCGGCATGCCCGGCGTGCGCCGGCAGGGGTTGATGTCGAGCCCGCCGCGGCGGGTGTAGCGCGCCCACACCGACAGGGCGGCGGGCCGGCATTCGCGCAGGATGTCGGTGAACACGCGCTCGACGCACTGCTCGTGGAATTCGTTGTGCTGGCGAAACGAGATGATGTAGCGCAGCAGCCCCTCGCGATCGATCGGTGCGCCCTTGTAGCGCACGACGAGCATGGCCCAGTCCGGCTGGCCGGTAACAAGGCAGTTGGACTTGAGGAGGTGGGAATAAAGGGTTTCGCCCACGTGGGGCTGCGCGTGGTCGGCGCTGAGCAGGCTCGGCGCGGGCGTGTAGCGGTCCACGTCGATCTCGAGGGCGTCGAGCAGCACGCCCTTCGGGTAGCCCATGTGACGCTGGGGGCGCGTGCTCAGCGGCTCGACGCGCACGCTAACCGGCGCACCGGCGGCGGCGCTGAGATCGCGGGTGAGGGTTTCGGTGAGCACCTCGACGCTGGCGACCTTGGTCTGGTTGAACGCGTTGAGATAGAGCTTGAGAGACTTGGATTCGATCAGCCTGGGCGAATACGCCGGCACGTGAAAGCGGGCCAGCGCCACCACCGGCTTGCCTCGGGGGTCGAGCCACGACAGCTCGTAGGCGTTCCACAGATCTTCGCCGATGAAGGGCAGGGCGTCGCCGGAAATGCCGATCTCGTCGCGTTTGCCCTGGCGGGTGATGGGAAACAGCAACTCGGGCGCGTAATGCTGGGCGTAGGCAACGGGTTTGCCGAGGGGCGAGGCGTCGGCATGGGTGTGGACGATGGTGCTCATGGGCGGCTGGCCTTCAGGGCCGTGAGCAGCTTTTGCCCGGCGCGGCCGTCGATGCTGTGGCCGAGGCGCTGCTGTTCGACGCGAATGGCGCTGCGGCTGGCGTCGCCGAGCATGCCATCCACGCTGCCGATGGCGTGGCCGCGGGCGATCAGCAGGGTTTGCAGCTCGCGACGCTCGACACGGGACAGGCCGGGGTCGTCGGTGGGCCAGGGCGTGGCGAAGGGCTGGCCGCCCTTCAGGCGGTCGGCCAGGTGGGCGATGGCCAGGGCGTAGCTTTCGGCGGCGTTGTAGCCGTAGATGGCGTCGAAGTTGCGAAACACCAGAAAGGCCGGGCCGCGCGGGCCGGCGGGCAGCATGAGCCCGGCCGGGGCGTCGCCGCCGCCCAGCGGGCTGCCGTCGATGCGGGTGATGCCACGGGCGCTCCAGCTGGCCAGCGGCTGCTTGTTGCGGCGGCCGGCGTTGCTGGCGTCGAAGCCGGACGGCAGGCGCACTTCGTAGCCCCAGGGTTCGCCTTCACGCCAGCCGGCTTTTTTGAGGAAGTTGGCGGTGGAGGCCAGCGCATCGGGCACGCTGCCCACCAGGTCACGCCGGCCGTCGTCGTCGAAATCCACCGCGAGGCGCAGGAAGGTGGAGGGCATGAACTGGGTGTGGCCAAAGGCGCCCGCCCACGAGCCGGTAAGTTGTTCGGCCTTCACGTCGCCGGAATCGACGATCTTGAGCGCGTCGAAAAACTCGCCCCGGAAGTAAGCCTGGCGGCGGCCGTAGCATGAGAGCGTCGACAACGAGGTGAGCAGCGGGCGGGCGCCGAAGTTGCGCCCGAAGTTGCTTTCCACGCCCCACACGGCCACCACCGTGGCCGGATCGACCCGGTAGCGGGCAGCAACGGCTTTGAGCACTTCGCTCCATTGGGCCTGCATGGCGCGGCCGTCGGCCACGCGTTCGTCGTCCACCAGCGCCGCGAGGTAGTCCCAGATCGCGGTGCGGAACTCGGGTTGGTAGTCGAGCAGTTCGAGCACCTTCATGTCGGGCGCAAGGCTGGCGGTGAGGCGCTCGTAGGACGGCCCCGCCACGCCGCGCGCCGCGGCACCGGCTTTCAGTTCGGACAGGCAGGATGCAAAACGGGCCGGATCGGGCGCGTCGGCGGCATGGGCCGCAGCGGCAAAAACAAGCGCAAGCCCCAAGAGGGACGGCTTCAGTCGCCCGTGGACTTTATTGGCTGGGGCCTGGGCGACGGAAGTCGCCCCTGCATCGGTATGGATGGTCGGGAAGCGTGATTTCATCAGCGGATAAAGGATTGCATCAGGGCAAAAAAGCGGCCGTAGAACTCGCTGTCGGTGACGGTTTCCTCGCCGACCTTGACGAGGCTTTCGTTGTTGCCGCCAAAGGGCAGCGACAGGGAACCGATGCCGGTCACACTGAGGCCGGTGCTGGCCGAGCCGGCCTTGAGCTCTTCGCGCATCTGGCGCACGTTGGCGTACACGGCCGAGCCGTCGCCTTCGGACAGGCAGAACAGGCTGAAGGTGAGCTGGACCTGGGTGCTCCGGTCGGGTTGGAAGAATTTCCTGGCCCGCACGGCATCGGGCTTGCTCTCCTCGATGAGGTAGCCCTGGCTGAGCAGCGCCCGCCGTCCGGCCTCGCAAGCCGCCGACGGCGACACTTCGAAGGATTGCTCGAAGGGCGAATCGGGGGCGAAGTGTTCCAGCCGGTAGGAGTCGTCCTTGGGCTTGGAAACCGTGCTGCAGGCGGCAAGCCACAGGCAGGCGATAAGGGTGATGCGGTAGCGCATGGGTGTTTTCACGGGACATGAACGGGCGATGGAAGCGTGCCGGGCAGCGGGATCGAGCCGCCCGGTCAATTCATGCACCGGCGCTCAATGGGCTTGGTCCCAGTTGTCTCCAACCCCCACTTCGGCAAGCAGCGGCACGGAAAGTTGCGCCACGCCAGCCATCAATCTGGGCAGTTGCTCGCGAATCAGCGCCACTTCGGCGTCAGGCACTTCGAGCACCAGTTCGTCGTGCACCTGCAGGATGAGCCGCGACTTGACGCCGGCTTCCTTCAGCCAGTCCGAGGTGGCGATCATGGCTTTCTTGATCAGGTCGGCGGCGGTGCCCTGCATCGGCGCGTTGATCGCGGCCCGCTCGGCGCCCTGGCGGCGGCCGACCTGCTGGGCGCGGATATCCGGCAGGTGCAGGCGGCGGCCGAAGACGGTTTCGACGTAGCCGTGGGTCTTGGCCTCGATACGGGTGCGCTCCATGTAGGCGGCGACGCCGGGGTAACGGGCGAAGTAGCGGTCGATGTAGTTGGCGGCGGCAACGCGTTCGATGCCGAGGGTCTTGGCCAGGCCGTGGGCGCTCATGCCGTAGATCAGGCCGAAGTTGATCACCTTGGCGTAGCGGCGCTGCTCGGAGGTGACTTCCAGCGGGGTGACGCCGAAGATCTCGCCGGCGGTGGCCCGGTGCACGTCCTCACCGCGGGCGAAGGCGCCGGTCAGGCCGGCGTCGCCGGAGAGGTGGGCCATGATGCGCAGTTCGATCTGCGAGTAGTCGGCCGATACGATCTTGTGGCCCTTGGGGGCGATGAAGGCGGCGCGGATACGGCGGCCTTCCGGCGTGCGGATGGGAATGTTCTGCAGGTTGGGCTCGGAGCTGGCGAGGCGGCCGGTGACGGCCACGGCCTGGCTGAAGCTGGTGTGCACGCGGCCGGTGCGCGGATTCACCATCAGCGGCAGCTTGTCGGTGTAGGTGTTCTTGAGCTTGGCGAGGCTGCGGTGCTCGAGCAGCAGCTTGGGCAGCGGATAGTCGTCGGCGAGCTGGGAGAGCACGTCCTCGTCGGTGGAGGGCTGGCCGGTGGCCGTTTTTTTGACGACCGGCAGGCCGAGCTTGGTGAACAGGATTTCGCCGAGCTGCTTGGGCGAGCCCAGGTTGAAGGGCTGGCCGGCCAGCACGTGGGCCTGCTGCTCCAGTTCGTGGAGGCGGCGGCCGAGTTCTTCGGAATGCTGGGCGAGCAGGAAGTCGTCGATCAGCACGCCGTTGCGTTCCATCTCGAAAAGCACCCCGGCGGTGGGCAGTTCGATGTCGCGGTACAGCGCGGCAAGGCCCGGCTCGGCCGCCAGCTGGGCGGCCAGGTTGTGGTGCAGGCGCAGAGTGATGTCGGCGTCTTCGGCCGCGTATTCGGTGGCGCGGGCAAGCTCCACGTCGCCAAAGCCGATCTGCTTGGCGCCCTTGCCGCACACTTCGGCGTAGGTGAGCGTCTTGATGCCGAGGTGGCGGCTGGCCAGCGAATCCATGTCGTGGGATTTGTCGCTTTCCAGCACGTAGGATTCGAGCAGCGTGTCTTCCGCGATGCCGGCAAGCCGGATGCCGTGGTTGGCCAGGATGTGGGCGTCGTATTTCAGGTTCTGGCCGAGCTTGCGGTGGGCGTCGGATTCGAGCCAGGGCTTGAGCTTTTCCAGCACTTCGGCCAGCGCCAGCTGGGCCGGCGCATCGGCGTAATGGTGGGAGAGCGGCAGGTAGGCCGCTTCGCCCTCCACGATGGCAAACGACATGCCGACCAGCGTGGCCACCATCGGGTCGAGGCCGGTGGTTTCGGTGTCGAAGGCGGTAAGCCCGGCAGCGGAAATCTTTGCCAGCCAGGCGTCGAAGGCTGCCCAGTCGAGCAGGGTTGCGTAGCCGGTGCGATGGGCGCCGGGTTCGCTCGGGGCTTCGGTGACTTCGGCGGCTTCGGCGGCGCCGGCCGCCGGGG
>Ga0209277_10001733_pt1 | contig 10609 bp, 9 predicted proteins | sample JI81AbrownDNA_FD_187503 | JGI IMG/M metagenome (GOLD analysis project Ga0209277, IMG submission 187503) | Wastewater effluent complex algal communities from Wisconsin, to seasonally profile nutrient transformation and Carbon sequestration -... | ecosystem: Engineered > WWTP > Effluent > Algae... | reverse complement strand
AGATCAGAAATTTTCATCCTTACCTGATCTAAATGATTCACAGAACAAGGCTTATTCGCTTGCACTGAATGCTCGTGACTTTGCACTCATTCAAGGTCCGCCGGGAACGGGTAAGACTACAACTCTCGTGCGGATAATCAAAGAAGCCGTTAGAGAAGAGAAGCAAGTTCTAGTCTGTGCGGCGAGTAATAATGCAGTAGACTTACTCGTAGAGAAATTAGCTGAGCTTGGAGTAAATGTTTTAAGAATGGGAAATCCTGCCCGCGTTTCCGAGAACTCAGAGAAATATACTTTTGAATCAAAGCTTTATTCTCATCCCGATTACGAAACCATTCAAGGGTATAAAAAAGAAGCCTTACTGATTCAAAAAAAAGCATTCAAATTCAAACGAAATTTTGGAAAAGAAGAGCGGGAAGAAAGAATCGCCCTTCGCAATGAAGCAAAGGGGTTATTTACTCTTATCCGCGAATTAGAAATTTCCATTCAGAAAGATATTCTACAAAGCTCAGAAGCAATTTGCTCCACATTCGTAGGAATTACAAATTCTCCTGCAAGCAAAATGCATTTTAAGACTGTATTCATTGATGAAGCAACTCAAGCCTTAGAGCCCGCCGCCTGGATTGCTGTGTGTCGTGCCAGTAGAGTGATCTTTTGTGGAGACCATAAACAACTTCCTCCTGTTGTAAAATCTCCCGAAGCAGTGCGCGGCAAACTAGACGTATCCTTATTTGAGAAGATAATCTTTCGATTGGAAGAAAGTAAGATTAGCCACAGAGGCACCGAGTCACAGAGTAAAGAGAGTTCAGATTCGGTATTAGATGTTCCGTTTGTTCTTTTGGATACACAATACAGGATGAATGAAGAGATTATGGATTTTTCGAATGAATTATTCTATCACGGTCATCTAAAAGCTCATACATCTGTAAAAGAGAAGACGTTAGACGCAGTATGTAATTACTCGGAAAGAATTTCTCCCCTTTGTTTTATCGATACAGCCGGCACAGACTCAGACGAAGAGTTAAATGAAGAGACTTTAAGCATTTCTAACAAAAAAGAAGCAGAGCTTTTACTAAAACACCTAACGCTCTGTTTAGAAAAATGGAATTGGAATGCAAAGCAAAAATCCGAAATTAAAATTGGAATCCTTTCTCCCTATAACGATCAAATAAAATCACTACGGGATTTATTCGACAAAACAAATTTACAAAAAGAATATTGCATTGAAATCTCAACAATCGACTCTTTTCAAGGAAGAGAAATGGATATAATTTATATTAGCCTCGTTCGTTCTAATGACGAAGGTGATATTGGTTTTCTCTCCGACATCCGCCGTATGAATGTAGCCATGACTCGCGCCAAATTACGATTAGTCGTTCTGGGTGATAGTGCGACTATAGGCAACCACGAATTCTATAAGAAATTCTTAGAGCACGTAGAGCTTCATGACTCCTACGAAAGCGCCTGGGATTATTACGAATAATTCTTCCCCTCAAACAGACTCACCAAAATCCCACAGTATTAAGCAAGTATCCTAAATAAAAAAAGGATTTCCAAGTCATTAACCTCGAATAAGACTAGAAATCTTAACGCCAAAAAAAGAAATTGAAACTAAGATGAATGAAATAGATAGAAAACTGATACTTAATTATAAAAAAAATTTTTGGACTTATGCAGAATTGCTCGGAATAGTAGCGATTATTCCTACGGTGGTCGGTTTTGCCCTTTACTTCACAGATTTTACCGAAAACCAAAGGCAAATTATTATTATTTGCTCTTTCGTTATATCAGTAATCGCTTCTTCTATTGCCATATTCTTCAATTCCAGAAACATTGGCACATTTGTAGAATACTTAGAAAGAGTAGCAAACAAACAACCTATCTCCGATGAATTATATGAAGAAGCTCAAAATAGAATCATTCGAATTCCTAGAATTCATTCCTTAGAAATAATGACTCGCTGGATAATCGGTGTAATAATGATTACGCTTGTAATCTATTTTTCTCCTGATTGCAGAACTTCACAAATTACAAATATACTGGGAATAGGTTTCTTTGCTGCTGTTCTTAATTCTCTCTGGGCTTTTTCAGTTAATGAATATCTGATTGCTCGCGTAGCAAAAACAGGTGTGTTCAATAGAAGCATGAATTCCAAGCAGATTAATAATAGTAAACTCTTTGATTCGCTTGCAATTCAAATTGGCTCAGCAATCTTACTTCTCTCTGTTTCCATTTTAGTAGTATCCTTTAATCTAAATTCCAAAACTCTCACAAGAGCATTTGAAAATCAGATGAACAATATCAATGAAAGTAATTTGCAAATTCTAGAAAATTTCTATAGCGCAAGAGAGCAGGATATAACAAAATTTGCAACAGATCCAGAGATTATAAAATTAGTGAAAGAGAATAACTGGTATGAGTTAAATCAATATTTGTCTCTTTATATGGTCAATTCCAAAAATTACTACGAAGGCACTTTTATTTTTACACTCGATTCAGACTTTACTATCGTCGCGAATAGTTCTGCCAAGAGAGAAGGCATTGGTCTTCAAATGAAGCAAGTTCCTAGTTCCCAAAAAAACATAGAAGCAGTTCTAAATGGTAAAGTTCATTTAAGTGATTTACAAATTTCTCCAATCACATTTCACCCAAATATTTTAATCACAGCTCCTATTAAGGATAATGGGAAAGTAATCGCTGGAGTTGGATTTGCTTTTATGATTGGTGACTTCACACAAGAAATTATAAAAAATGTAAACATTGGTTCGAATGGATTTCCTTTTGTATTAACAAAGAACCTAACAGTGATTGCCCACAAAGACCCAAAGCAAACTATGAAGAATCTACAGACTGAATTTTTTGCTGATTATCTCAGAAATTCCGAAGATGCAAAATCATTCCTTTATACTGACAATGGAAAAATCAGAACCATGTTAAAGCAAATTAGTTCCAAGTATGATTTTATAGTAGTCACCACGATTTTACAGGAAGATCTAGAAAAGCCTGCTTTAATAAGTATACGAGACATTACTATTATTGCGCTAGTCACTTTAATAAGCACAGGTTTTTTTCTCTATCATCTTTTGAATTTAAAACTTAAACCACTCGAAGACAGTTCTTTTATTTTGAAGGAAATGGCAGAAGGAAACCTTACAGGGCAAATCAATATTATCTCCATGGATGAAATTGGTAATATTCAACGAAGCCTCTATTCATTCGCAAATAAACTATCTTCCATTATCCAAAGCGATATTAAAATTGCAAACAATCTTGCAAACTCAGCAGACGAAATGCATTCCGCACTTGATAGTCTTTCGAGCAATACACAAACACAAGCAGCTTCCTCTGAAGAAATTTCCGCGTCCATAGAAGAAATTTCTGCCGGTATAGACAGTGTAAACGCAAGAGCAGAAGATCAGTTTTCCAAAGTCGAAATACTAGACGAGAAGATGACAGAGCTTACAGAAACAATTTCCTCGATGGGAGACGAAATAGCGAGCATTAGCCGAAATGTATTAGTAATTGTAAAAGATGCAAGCAAGGGAGAGAAATCTCTCGACCAAATGAATGCAAGCATTTCTAATATTAGTTCTAGCTCCAAGCAAATCACAAATGTAATGGAAATAATCACCAGCATTTCGCAACAAATCAACTTGCTTTCACTCAATGCCGCGATCGAAGCGGCAAGAGCCGGTGATTCCGGTAGAGGTTTCGCAGTAGTAGCCGATGAGATTGGAAAACTTGCAGACAAAACATCTCGAAGCATCAAAGACATTTCATCTTTAGTCAGCACAAACCAGACTGAAATTGCAATGGGTAGTAAAATCATTCAGGATACAATTCTTATTATCCACAAAGTTATTGAAGGAGTAAACTCTTTTCAGTCAATGGCTGAAACCCTGGAATTACAAGTAAAAATGCAAAAGTCAATCAACTCGATTGCAAACGAAGAAGTAAATAGCCTAAATCAAATGACTTCCCTCATCCGAACAGCAATGCAAGAACAGAAAGTTGCCATTGAAGAAGTAGCCAAGTCCATTTACGGGATAAATGAAATTACCCAGTCAACAGCAGCAGGTGTAGAAGAGCTAAATGCTAGCTCACAGGGCATAGCGAACACAGCAGACTTGCTAAAAAAAGAAATGAGCTTCTTTAAGTTAGATAAGTAAAATGAAAGCAAAATATTTATTACCCGCAGTCATTTTTCTTTTTCCGATTTTTCTTTTTCCAGAAACAATTACCTTTCTAATAACTGTAAAATCAGTAGAAGGAAAAGACAAAGGATCTGTTGGAGATTTTTTAAATCTTCTAGTCAATTACGCAAGTAAGACTAAATTCAATAAATCTGCCGAGGAATTTCACGACTATCTGAGTAAGTCACTCGATAAATTTGACTTTAAAGATTTATATAATTCCAAATACATGAAACCAGCGGCTAATGGATATAAGTCAGTTACATATGTAGGAGTGAACTCACAGGAAGGATTTAACGTAGATTTAATAGATAGCAGCTTTGAAAAAATTCCTATTCATAACTTCGGAGACTTTGGCGTAGAGTTTTCACTTCGAAAAAATGAATCTTCTTCTGTGGCTACTGGATCTTATGCGAAATCAAATTCCTATTCGGGAGATTTGAAGCTAGAACAATATCTCGGAGTCTTCTCGCATGAAAAAGGAGCTGTCTTATTAGGCTCCTTATTATCCTTACTCGACATGGAAAACTTAGATAAAATAAATCTCCCTGCATCTAAGACATTTTCGAATTTGAAAAATTCAGAAAATCGAAAGGTATTAGATTTACTTCTAGCTGACCTTCCTTCTGTAAGTCGATTTTTAAACCAATACTTTGCTGCCGACTCCCTTCTCAAAGACCAAAATAAAAATGGTAAGAGGGTAACAATGGTTATCCTAAATGGAAGGATAAACAATCGTTATGTGCAAAATCAATATCCCTACCTGGCTGAGTATTTCGATGATATAAGTGAATTGGGAAATATTAAAATGCTTTTCTTCAATTCATCAGGAAGCAGAATTTTAGAAATAAACATGGAAAGTAAAACACTTCTACTCTATTGTAAATTCTATACTGCCGGTGGAAAGATGATTCCCTATTCTACAAAGGATGGAAACGATGAATTAGATTTTTCAAAAGCATTTGCCTTGCCTACATTAAGCCTTTATAGTTTTAAGATTCTAATTTCCTTTCAAGCTGCCATCTATGGGCTTGATTTTGACAATAAAGAAATTACTGTAAATGGAATCTATTCAAACAAACCGGGAGAGGGTAATCTTTCTTTTGCGCTAAAAGATTTTTCAAAGACATCTGTATCCGGTGGATTCTCTTATTTAATTCCTTCTTGGGCAATTGACATTGCAATTCCCGGAAATTTAGAAGAGTTGATTTATCATTTCACCACTGTATTAGTTCATGCAAATCAAGACAGAGGAAGCTTCCTAAAACTAAGTTGGAAAAAGAAACCTTCTGCCTGGAATTTTTCACTTCGCTCCGAAAGTGAGTTTGTGGATAACTTCTTTATCCGCTTCGGACTAAAAGTGTTTAATTATAAAATTCGTCCTTCTAAACTAGCAGGCGAAGAGCTTTCCCGTTTCTTAGTTCAAATATTTGATTTAGCAAGAAAAGACGTATTAATATCCAATTAGATTCTTTGTATTTCTTATATCACTAGGTTTTATGCAATCGCCCCTTGCTTTCTTTTTAAGGTATATCTGTTTAATAGTTTATTCCTTGACAAAAAACCATGTCAACCTAGTGTTTGCCTATGACTTACTTAATATTAATATTAGCATTTTTATCCACCCTGACTTTTGCACAGGATGCTCAGCCTAGTGTCACACCTCCAAAGAAGGCAATTATAGGTTTCCAGAAAGGGCAGCTCTATCTCTCAGCGTCAACTGGTTTGCTAACTGCCAGTGGATCCCTGATTGATACTGATCGGTCATACAATGATACTCTATCTACACAATCCCAATTAGGTTTAATAGAAAACAAGACACAACCCTTTGTAACTCCATTTAAGTATAAACCCAGTGGTTCAAATAGTGGAAGTTTAGAATATTCTCTAACAGATAATATTGGAGTAGGTGTTTCTATGTTACAATTTTCGGTTCACGGAAATGGACAAAGTAGGTATCAAAACTATTCAAATACAGGAGCCTCCGGAAATTCGAGCTACGTACGCACTAAAGATCAAACTTTATATTCCGTTCCAGGTAGCTATTTAATGTACAGTGGAACCAATATGATGTTGTCAGGTAGTTACCATTTCATTTCAAAATCAATATTAGATCCATATATTCATTTAAAAGCAGGAGGAGGTACTTTTTTAAGTAGCTCTCATAGAAATTTATACGATGATGATAAATACTTTTTAAAAACTGGTGATTTCTCAGGTCTGAGCAAGATTGTAGGTATTGGTGCTGGAGTTAATTTCTTTATTCTTGAAGAAATGGGAATTAAATTTGAACTCGAACATTACAGACAATACCTATCCTGTACTAATTTTAGCTCGAAAACATTAGACACAACGCATGTTCAGATAGGTCTTGTATTCAATTTAACGACCTTACAATCTGGTGTTACTAAGGTCCAAAAGTAAACTAACGAGAACCTATTAAAGTTCTAGATTTATAAAAAAGTTTGACAGTTTTTCCTGTATAAATCCTATTAGGCATAATAAGTAAAGCCAGTTTTGAGGCTTAGCTTGTTAAAAACTAGGAGACAAATTATGTTAAAACAATTTTTGATGACTTTGGCTTTATTCCTTGCAGTTTCTGCATCGGGTAATTGTGGAACTTTTATTAATGCCTTGAGTGCAACCAAAGGATTGCATGGGTACGACCATAGTGGTTTTATTTATTCAAATACTTCAAGATCAGAATCCGTGACAGATAGCATTGGTACAAAGAAAGGGACAGCTTGCCAGAGTATGGTGCTTTATTTGTTTGCTTTTGGCGATGCTTCGTTGCCTGCAGCAAAGGCAGCAGGCAATGTTAAGGTAATTAATCATGTTACATATGAGAAGACAAGGGTATTTGCAACTCCATTTACACTAATGATCGGACCTTATATGAAAGATTGCATTACTGTATACGGAGAATAGGATGGGTAAGAACATGAAAAAAATGTTAAGGCTCTTTTTCCTAATTTGCTTTGCTCTGACATTCTCTGCCTGTGTAACTTCTCCGCTCCCCCTTTCTATGATTTATGGAAATAACAAAGGAACTATGCATGTATTCCCAAACAAAATAGGAAAAAAAGTAGGAAAGACATGCAGTTTAATGGTCGGGTTATCGTATCTTCCTTTTTTTATTATTGGAGATAATTCCGTGAAAACAGCAGCAGACAATGGCAATATCACTCAAATTAGCTTAGTAGACTTTGAGCAAGAAAATTTTCTTTTTTCAGTTTATTCGAAAACTTGCATCATAGTCTATGGAGATTAAATAGATTAGATTTGATTCTTTATAAAACGCAAAAGACTGAAGATTATTTACCTTGCCCTCATAAAGTAAAAAGGAGAAAACCTTTCCTCTTTTGCGTTTAAGACTCTTACCCTCCTTTCTCTAAAGCAAGTTTTCGATTTGACCCTTAGCCTTCTCGTAAAAATATGGAACTAGAATTTATGCAAAATCTAGTTGTTCAAAAATACGGTGGAACTTCGGTTGGAACTACGGATAAAATCAAAAACGTAGCGAACCGAATCAAAGGTTATCATGAAAATGGCTCTCATGTTGTAGTAGTTGTCTCTGCTATGGGTCATGCTACAGATGAATTAGTCGATCTAGCTGAGAAAGTAAATCCAAATGCTAGCAAACGTGAAATGGATATGCTACTCTCTACAGGTGAGCAAGTTTCCATTTCCCTCCTTGCAATGGCTTTAGAAGCGGTCGGTGTCCCCGCTCAATCTTTTACTGGCTCTCAAGTGAAAATTATCACGGATGGAAATTTCTCTAACGCCAAAATTGAAATGATTGATCGCACTCGAATCGATGAAGCGCTTGCTCTAGGCAAAGTAGTAATTGTCGCTGGCTTCCAAGGTATCGACCGAAATGAAAACATCACAACTCTTGGTCGTGGAGGAAGTGATACTTCTGCTGTTGCGTTAGCCGCAACACTTGGCGCAAAAGAATGCGAAATCTACACTGACGTAGATGGAGTCTATTCAGCGGACCCAAACAAAGTAGCAGGTGCAAAAAAACATGCTAGAATTACATACGATGAAATGTTAGAACTTGCTAGCCTCGGAGCTGGAGTTCTTCATTCTAGAAGTGTAGAGTTTGCAAAAAATTATGACGTAGTCATTCATGTAAGATCAAGTTTTAATCATAATCCCGGAACGTTAGTTGTAAGTGAGGATAAATTAGTGGAAAATGTAAGAGTAAGTGGAGTAACAATCAAGAGCGAAGAAGCCAGAGTAACCATTCCCGATGTTCCGGATAAGCCCGGTATGGCGGCTGAGTTATTTGGAAATTTATCTTCGGCAGATATCATAGTAGATGTAATAGTTCAGTCTTCTCCTGCCAATGGAAAAAATACAATTTCATTTACAATCTCACGCAAATCATTAAAAGATGCTACACCAATTCTAGAAAAATTTGCAAAAGACCACGGTACAGGAAAAGTAGATATTGACGATAAGATTGCAATCGTATCCGCTGTCGGTGTCGGAATGAAATCTCATGTTGGTGTAGCGGCTACTATGTTTAAGGCACTCGCTGCAAACAATATCAACATCGAAATGATCTCTACTTCTGAAATCAAAATTTCTTGTGTAATCACAGAAGCAGACGCAAAGAAAGCACTACAAGAAATTCACAAAGCATTCGAGATTTAAATTAATGTGTTACCCCCGAAATTCCACCCATTTGCTTGGTCGCAAATCCAGCACCTTCGTAGGGTGGAAACTCGGGAATGATACCTTAACGCATTGTCAAATGATATAAACCTCTCATCGAACTCACTTAAGAACAAAGTGATACTGTTTCTTATCTACGACAGAAAGAATTTTCTTATCCAATGTCCATACCTTGCATTCTAATTTGTAAGCAGCGTAAATAACTACTGAATCAATCAGTCCAACACCTTTGCTGATTAGCTTCTTCGAATAAGATAAATTAGCCGCATTGAATAAAAGATTCTCTTCGGAGTATTTTGTTAAATTCTTCCAATACTCACTTATTATTTTTTGCTCTCTTTCATTTTTACAGCCTTGCGCTAATTCTGAGAAGACTACTTCTAGTGCGATAGCTTCTCTTTCTTCAATTAACTTTTTTACAGCTTCGTAATAAGGATCTCTAGCTTTAAAAAACTCAATCCAAATACTTGTGTCAAGAACCACCATTTATCTTTTTTGGTTTAGCTTTCTTGCTTTCTCTGCTGAAAAATTTCGCTCGAAGCTAAGAGGAGTCTCTAGGACAAGAGAGTTCAAATTCTTCAACTTCTGTAACGCAATCCAATCTTCGAGTGCGATCATAAGTGAGTCAGTAATGTTCTTACCATTTGAATATTTCTTAACTTCATCAATAATAGTATCAGGAATGAGTGCGGTTACCTTCATTCTGCTAAAATACGATATAGTATCGTATTTGTCAAACATAATTTGTGGAGTTTTAATCATAATATTAATGCATCCTCTGCCGCTGGTCGAAATCCTTTTTCTACTTCTTTTGTATGCGATTGAAATAAATCATCTAGACTTGTAATTTTAAAAACGGGGTGCTCTAACTTTCCTTTCTCCTTCATAAAAATTCTTTCCTGTGCAATTCCATCGATGTGAATCCATGAATCCATTCGTTTACTTTCTTCTGAACCAATCTCGACTACGACTAAGAATTCAAAGCTTCCAAATTTTTTAAGATAGATATGCAGTTTATCCAAATCACAACTCACGATATCCTGTCGAAATAAATGAGCCGGCGAAGGATGATTAACAGATGAATGTAAATCATAATATCGATTTAGAATATGGACAATGTGTTTAAATTCCTCTTTTCTCTCGACTAACTCAAACCATGCAGATTTGCTCTTTGCTTTTCGCTTCTTTTCTTTTGTTTTAGTTACTGGCATTTTGTTTCCTCACTTCCCAACTTTGGGCTTCTAAATTACTAGGTATTAAAAAAAAAATTTGTTCAGTTTTTCTTACGACAATTACGCAGTTGAGCAAAAAACATTAGCTTAAGTGGGGTTGTTTAAAAAAGGAAAAAGCCGATACTTTTACTATGCAATTCATACTTTTATTTCTTCTATTAGTTTTACCAGTCCTAGCTGACGATTTTTATGAAGAAACGCTTGCGCGCGCATACGCTTCCTTAGCCGAAAAGAATTATCCACGCGCAATTCAAAAGTTAGACTTAATCTTTACAAAGTATGAAGAAAGAGATTGGCGCTATTACTCTATTCGTGCCGAGACACATGAAGCGCTAGGAGAAGAAGATGCGGCTATTGAGAATTATACGTTCAGCATTGCATTAAATCCCGCACAGAGCGAAGTATTTAAAAAATTATATGAATTAAACTTTAAAATTCGTAGACCAGTAAAATCCTTTGATTATATAAGACTCTATTTAAGTCAAAATGAAAAAGATATTTCCA
>Ga0209277_10001732_pt1 | contig 10614 bp, 9 predicted proteins | sample JI81AbrownDNA_FD_187503 | JGI IMG/M metagenome (GOLD analysis project Ga0209277, IMG submission 187503) | Wastewater effluent complex algal communities from Wisconsin, to seasonally profile nutrient transformation and Carbon sequestration -... | ecosystem: Engineered > WWTP > Effluent > Algae... | reverse complement strand
AATTATTTCGCGAGTCAGCATAATCATTCCCGACAACGTGAAAATATATCGCTCCATTCTCTCTAATAATGATTTCTTCCAGTCAACATAGATTCCTCCAAGCAAGCGCCATGATGCATATGTGTATGATGCAAATGCACCGTCATGCCCTCGCGTGGAAAGTCAAGTAGCTGCCCCTTACATTTACACAAATGAAGCCGCTTTTGCCCACGCAAAAGCGGCTTTTTTATTTCTATGACTCAATTTCAAGTTCTATGCTCCAAATTTTAACGATTGCTCAGCCCTTTCCCCTCGATTGTGGCGAAATTCTCCCGTCACTCGATATCGCGTATCATACGATCGGCACTTATTCCCCCGAAAAGAATAATGTGGTGTGGATCTGCCACGCGCTCACGGCGAACTCCGACCCGGCATCCTGGTGGCCCGGACTCGTCGGCGATGACACACTTTTTAATCCTAACGACTATTTCATCGTGTGCGCCAATATCCTCGGCTCGTGTTACGGTTCGACCGGTCCGAATAGTATCATTCCTTCGATCGGCGCGCCGTTTGGCTCCTCCTTCCCGCACATTACCATCCGCGATATGGTTCGCGCTCACCGACTGCTTCGCCTCCATCTCGGTATCGAATCCATTCATCTCGTTATCGGAGGTTCACTCGGCGGTCAGCAGGCACTCGAATGGGCCTGCCTCGAACCAAATGTCATTTCTAATCTTGCAGTGCTGGCTACAAACGCCCGCCACTCACCATGGGGAATTGCCTTTAATGCAGCGCAACGCCTTGCCCTCGAAGCAGATCCAACGCTGTGGGAATCACATCCCCATGCAGGCGAAGCCGGACTCAGAGCCGCGCGCGCAATTGCTATGCTCTCGTATCGTAATTATCCAACCTTTGCCGCAACGCAATCCGACTCCACAGACGCACCCGCAATCTTCCGGGCTGAGTCCTATCTACGCTATCAAGGCGAAAAATTAGTGCGGCGTTTCTCGGCACAAGCATACTGGACACTCACGAAGGCAATGGACAGCCATCATCTCGGTCGTGATCGCGGCACGCTGGAAGAAGTGCTCGGATCTATTGTCACTCGCAGTCATGTCATTGGTATCTCTTCGGATATTCTCTTCCCGCCTGACGAACAGCGTTTCATCGCCAATCATCTCCCAAGCGCAGAATATCATGAGATAGATTCTCCATTCGGACATGATGGTTTTCTTATAGAATTCAAACAATTACATACTATTTTATCTCAATTTTTAGGAAGGAAATAAATGCGCACAGAACTCACAATCGGACTCTACGGCTTCGGCTGCGTCGGTCAAGGACTCTATAATGTTCTCCACAAGACACGCGGTCTCAAAGAAGCCACTATCAAGAAAATTTGCGTCAAACATCGGGATAAACTGCGTCCCCTGCCGGCCGAATTCTTCACCTTTGACCGCGAGGAAATCCTTGAGGATGATACCATTAACCTCGTCGTCGAACTCATCGACAATTCCGAAGAAGCATTCGCTATCGTCAAAGAAGCTATGCAGCGCGGCAAAGCTGTGGTGTCGGCAAATAAAAAAATGATTGCCGAACACTTCGACGAACTGCTTGCACTGCAAAAGGAATGCGGCGTGCCCTTCTTATATGAAGCATCCTGCTGCGCAAGTATCCCGATTATCCGTAATCTTGAGGAATATTATGATAATGACTTGCTGCACGCGCTTGAAGGGATTATCAATGGAACGACGAATTATATCCTCACCCAAATGTTCGCCCAAAATACATCGTATCCCGATGCGCTCCGCTCGGCGCAAGAACTTGGTTTTGCTGAAAGTAACCCACATTCGGATGTCGCCGGTTTTGATGCGAAATATAAATTATGCATCCTCACGGCGCACGCTTTCGGCACGTTTATTACGCCGGAGAATGTCGTTAATTACGGCATCGGAACCGTGTCGCAACATGACTTTCAATATGCCCGGGAAAAAGGACTCCGCCTCAAGCTCGTCGCACAAACCCGACGCACGGGCGACGCACTCTCGATGTGGGTTTTGCCGCAATTTGTGGACGCAGATCATAAATTATATCAAGTACTTAATGAATACAACGGCGTAGAAGTCGAGGGCGCTTTCTCCGACAAACAATTCTTCATGGGTAAAGGCGCAGGCAGCTATCCGACAGGTTCGGCTGTGCTGTCGGATATTTCGGCAATTACCTATAATTATCGCTACGAATACAAGAAAATTCAGCAAAATAACAAGCCCACGTTCACGAATGATGTGCCGGTGAGAATCTACGCACGCTCGACCGATCCGAACGAATTACAAACGCTCCACTTCGAGAGCATTGACGAACAATTCTCCAGCAAAACACATCATTATGTAATTGGTACAATGACACTTACAGCGCTCAGAGATTCCAGAATTTTTGAATCGTCAAGCGCATTTATTGCGCTCGCAGCGTAAAATTTTGATAGCAGCCCCACGATTGAAATCTGCCCCACGATTGAAATCGTGGGCTAGGTTTTCTGAATTTGTGTCCTTGCTTGTTGATAAATGCGTTTTTTTGTCTCTTCGAAACAATGCGCAATGAATGACACTATTTATTTAAAAAGCTTACGACTTACAACTTTCTACTTATGACTAAAATTCGGTATTTAATTGAACGCTTCGACAAGCTCAGCGTGACGGAATTAATTGATTAAAAAAAACTTGCGGCTTATCCACTTACGACTTAAAAACTTATGCTCCAATTCGAAACCATCGCCGTGCGCACGCAGACTCAGCGCACGCAGCACAACGAACATTCCACGCCGCTCTATCTCACGTCAAGCTTTGTCTTTGATGATGCTGAGCAGATGAGCGGCGCGTTTGCCGGCGAGAATGACGCCAATATATATAGTCGATTCTCCAATCCGAATACGGATGAATTTATTCAGAAAATGTGCCTTTTGGAGGAAGCCGAAGCGGGCTTTGCGACTGCGACCGGCATGGCGGCTGTTTTTGCGGCATGTATGGCGCTCCTGCAAAGTGGCGACCATATTCTCTCGGCGAATGCGGTGTTTGGCTCGACCCATACATTATTCACTAAGTATTTTCCTTCTTGGGGAATTACGCACACGTACGCTCCAATGAACAAACCGGAAGTATGGGAGTCGCTCATTCAACCGAACACCAAGATTATCTATTGCGAAACGCCGTCGAATCCCGGCCTGGATATCATAGATTTGGAATTTTTAGGTGAACTTGCGGAACGGCGCGGGTTGATTTTAATTGTGGATAATTGTTTTGCTACTCCGTACTTACAGCGTCCGATTCAATTCGGAGCGCATTTAGTGATTCATTCTGCTACCAAGTATATCGACGGTCAGGGTCGCACGCTCGGCGGGATTGTTGTTGGCAGGAAAGATTTGATAGAAAAAATCTATCTCTTTGCCCGGAATTCAGGACCTTCTCTTTCGCCGTTTAATGCGTGGATTTTGTCGAAAAGTCTTGAGACGCTCGCCCTGCGTATGGAACGTCACTCGGAAAATGCACTGCGTATTGCTCAATACCTCGAAACTCATCCGAAAGTCGAATGGGTGAAGTATCCTTTTTTGCCGTCGCATCCGCAATTTTCGATCGCACAAAAACAGATGAAAGCAGGCGGCGGAATTGTCACTTTTTCGCTCAAAGGAGGAATTGAAAGCGGACGTAATTTTTTGAATGCTGTCCAACTTTGTTCGCTCACCGCCAATCTCGGCGATACGCGTACTATCGTCACGCATCCCGCCTCGACGACGCACAGCAAGCTGACGCCTGACGAACGCTTAGCCGTTGGAATTACAGATGGTTTGGTGCGTGTCTCGGTTGGCATCGAACACGTTCTCGACATCACGCGTGACCTTCAGCAGGCGCTCGAAAGTGCATGAAGATTTGCCAAACAATTTCCTTTCGTGTTTTTTCCGTTGGTCAAACGGCGCGGGTTTCGTAATTTTAGAGTACTTTAATTAATTACGAGCAAAATTATGTGCCGATTTGTAGCTTATATTGGTACGCCCGTTCTGGCGGACGACCTGCTGTACAAGCCGAAATATTCGATTATTACCGCACAGAGCGTCAATGCCGGTGAAATGTCTATCGCCGTCAATGGCGACGGATTCGGCGTGGGCTGGTATGTCCCCGAAATTGACAGCGAGCCGTGCGTATTTCGCAGTATCAAGCCGTCGTGGAGCGATCAAAACCTCCGCAATATTGCCAAGAAAATCTACTCACCGCTGATTTTTGCTCATATCCGCGCCGCCTCGCCCGGACTCCCCGTCGAAGAATTCAACTCCCACCCGTTTTCCTGCGGTAAATTGATGTTTATGCACAATGGCATGCTCGGCGGCTTCAAAGAAATCCGTCGGAAATTGCTTCGCGAATTGAACGATACGGCGTATGATGCGATTCTTGGCTCGACCGATTCCGAACACCTTTTCGGCTTATTTCTCAATCACATAGACGACCCTTCGGGCGATGTGACCTGTGATGAAATGGTCTATGCGATGCACAAAGCGCTGGAGGATGTCAGTAATTTATTAATCGAACATAATATCCGGTCGCACTCCTATCTCAATCTCTGTGTGACCAATGGCAATAGCATCGTAGCCGTGCGCTACACGACCAATCCAAGCGTGCAGCCGGCGACGCTGTATTATATGTTTGGCAAGGAATATCAATGCCGCGGCGAGCATTGTCAGATGGAGCCGACGTTTGGGCGGCCGAATGCGATTGTGATCGCGTCCGAACCCTTTACCTACCGGCGCTCCGACTGGATGAAAGCCGAGCGTAATTCGATGATGATTGTCGATGAAACGATGAAAATTAGCTTCCAAAATGTAGAATTGGCGATTGAAAAGGCGATGTTTGAGGAAGTGTGAGCGGGAGACGTGAATAAATAGTACCGCAAGTAAAGAACAATAGTACAGTTACAGCAACTGACCCTAAAAATGAACAGAACTTATCCATATTTAATGTTGTCGGGGAAAAAAGTATGATAGATTTAATTTACCTTGTTCCTTTATTACCGCTTATCGGATTTTTCATTGTAGGGCTTTTTGGTAAAAAGCTCAAGAGTGAGTCGCTTGTCGGCGGGATTGCAAGCGCGGCAGTCGGCGGCGCGTTCGTGGTGGCGGTTTCGATATTTGTTTCCATGCTTGGTCATGGCCCCGAAGAGCGTTCGCATGTCGTTCGACTCTTTACCTGGATGCAAGCCGGTACTTTCTCGATTGACATATCCTACCAAGTCGATCAGCTCTCGATTCTCTACACGCTGATTATCACCGGAATCGGCACGCTGATTCACATCTATTCTATTGGTTATATGCATGGCGATAAAGGGTTTCCGAGGTTTTTTGCCTACCTGAACCTCTTTATTTTCATGATGCTTAATCTCGTTCTCGCCAGTAATTTCCTGCTCACCTTCCTCGGTTGGGAAGGCGTCGGTCTCTGCTCGTACCTCTTGATTGGCTTCTGGCACGACCGGAAATTCGAAGGGTCGAACATCGTCTGGACAGGCGACGCAGCGAAAAAAGCATTTATCGTTAATCGTATCGGCGACTTTGGTGTGCTTGTCGCTATGTTCTTGATCTACAGCAACTTCCACACGCTCAATTATGCAGAAGTGAATTCTCAGGCAGCCGCAGGATTCCCAATCGGCTCGGGATTAATCACCGCAATTACCCTTCTCCTCTTCCTCGGTTGTACCGGTAAATCCGCGCAAATTCCACTCGGTATCTGGCTTCCGGATGCTATGGCGGGTCCAACTCCTGTATCAGCGCTCATTCACGCGGCGACGATGGTCACGGCAGGTATATTCCTCATCGCGCGGAATGCGACGATGTTTGCGCTTTCGCCGACTACTATGGCTGTGGTGACGGGTATCGGTATTACGACTGCGCTCACGGCAGCGCTGGTGGGTCTTGTACAGAATGATATTAAGAAAGTCCTTGCATATTCTACGGTTAGTCAACTTGGGTTTATGTTTGTCGCGCTTGGTGTGGGTGCGTTTACGGCCGGTGTATTCCATGTGATGACCCATGCGTTCTTTAAAGCATTGCTGTTCTTGGGGTCGGGTTCGGTCATCCATGGTATGCACGAAGAACAAGACATTCAGCGCATGGGCGGCTTGAAAAAGTATATGCCGACGACATACAAAACTTTCTTGATTGGTACAATTGCCATTGCCGGTATCATTCCATTAGCCGGATTTTTCTCAAAAGATGAAATTCTCTGGAATGCCTTCTTGCATGGCAGCCCAATTTTATGGGGTGTGGGCGTGCTTGCGGCATTCTGTACTGCGTTTTACATGTTCAGATTATTGTACTTAACGTTTCATGGCAAAGAGCGATTCGACCATCATCATGTGCATCCGCATGAGTCACCAAAAACAATGACATTTCCGCTCATCGTGCTTGCATTTTTATCGATAGTTGGAGGTTGGTTAGGACTTCCGTATGCTATCACTTGGGGTAAGATTCCAAATCTTTTAGAACACTGGCTTGAACCGATTTTCGCGCCTGCGATGGAGATTCTCCACCGTCCGGAAGTGCATGAGGTGCATGCAATTGAGTATGTGCTTATGGGAGCTTCCCTTGGAATTGCGTTCATGGGTATCATGCTTGCCCGTAAATTCTACAAGACAGAGTCCGACAAGCCCCAGGAAATGGCGACCCGTTTTTCGGGAATGTACAAGGTATTATGGAATAAATGGTTTATCGATGAAATTTACCAAGGACTTTTTGTCAATACCTTTTACACGCTTTCCAATGGATTTTTATGGAAAATTTTCGATGTCAAAATTGTTGATGGAATTGTCAATGGTTCAGCGCGTGTTGTAGCTGAAAGCGGTGAATTACTCCGCAAGATTCAGTCCGGTATCGCACAGAATTACGCGCTGATGATGATGGTAGGAATTGTCGTGATATTAGTATGGCTCGGAATGGGAAGCTAAGAGACGCCCATTTCTCCATAGAACACCAACTATAGAGGATAGCAATGCGAGCAAAATACGTGAACCCTTTCACAGACTTTGGGTTCAAGAAAATATTCGGCGAAGAAGCCAGCAAACCAATGCTCATGGATTTTCTCAATGCGCTTTTGCCGGAAGAGAATAGGATTGTTGAGCTTACGTTCAAGACACCTGAGCAGCTCGGGCGCCGGGAGTTCGAACGGAAGGCGGTCTTTGATATATACTGTGAGAATGAACGCGGGCAGAAATTTATCGTCGAACTTCAGAAAGCAAAGCAGAATTATTTTGTCGAGCGCACGATTTATTATTCCACGTTTCCTATCCGCGAGCAGGCAGAAAAGGGTAATTGGAATTACAATTTAGAAGCAGTCTATTGCATTGGGATTCTAGACTTTACGTTCGGTGATTATACAAGTGAAGCAGAACGTCATGAAGTAGTTCATACCGTAAAGCTCAAAGATCAGCACGGCGAGATTTTCTATGATAAATTGACCTACATTTATCTCGAAATGCCGAATTTCAAGAAAGAAGAACAGGAGTTGGTTACGAGATTAGACCAATGGCTCTTTTTTATTAAAAACTTGGAAGACTTTCAGTCAATACCGCATATATTCAGAGACAGCGTTTTTACGCAGGCATTTGAAAAAGCAGAACTTGCCAAACTCAACAATGCTGAAATGGACAGCTATGAATACAGCTTAAAAGTATTTCGGGATAATAAAGCCGTTTGGGATTATGCATTAGAAACAGCGACAGCAGAAGCAAGAATCGAAGCAAGAACAATAGCTTTGGCAGAAGGTAAAGCAGAAGGTAAAGCAGAAGGTAAAGCAGAAGGTAAAGCAGAAGGTATTGCGGTCGGTAAAGCAGAAGGTATTGCGGTCGGTAAAGCAGAAGGTATTATAGAAGGCAAGCTCGAAGTAGCACGAGAATTATTTGCAAAAGGAATTCCACTTGATGTTTTGGTGCAGACGACCGGATTTTCGAGTGAAGAAATACAGGGAATTATTACATAAGACAAATTTATGAATCCAATCGGTCCACAAAAGCAATCTGCGTTAGCTGCCGTGAGTGAGAAATCACTTGCCGTGATTGTCTATTCCCTTACGATTGTTGTGGTTGCACTGGTTTCATTTTTGATTTACTTTCCTCAGACTCTTGCCTTAGGACATCTCGATGTATCAATGCTTCCGGCGCTCAATGCCTTTATCAACGGTACATGCGCGGTGCTTCTTTCTGCCGGCTATGTCTTTATCCGCAGGCGGAATTTCAAGGCGCACAAAACGATGATGCTGTCGGCTTTTTTACTTTCATGTCTTTTTCTCCTCTCGTATGTGACGTATCACTCTCAGGCACCGGCTACGAAATTCGGCGGTGAAGGGATGATTCGGATGGTGTATTTTACGATATTGCTGACGCATATCGTACTTGCTGCGGTGATAGTGCCGCTCGCGCTTTTTACGATCACACGGTCGTGGCGCGGGGAATTCGCCAAACATAAAAAAATAGCGCGGTGGACTCTCCCGCTGTGGCTCTATGTGACGATTACCGGCGTGGTGGTGTATTTGATGATTTCGCCGTATTATGTCCATTAATTATTGATATTTCTTTAGTTAGTTTTTTTGGTAGAACTTAACCTGATATACTTATGGGAATGTTACTTGTTACTCTTTTTCTTCCTTTACTCGGCTTTTTAGCGACACTTTTTATCGATAAAGAGGAGTCGAAAGGAATTAAATATACGGCGCTCGGCGTTTCATTGATGACGTTCTTTGCGTCGCTGTTTTTGTATTTTGGGTTCGACCATACGAATTCCGGCTATCAATTTGTGCTCAACCAAGTCTGGATTCCGACGTTTGACGCAGGATTCAGAATAGGCGCCGATGGTATGTCCCTTCTGATGATACTGCTTACCACGTTCATCACGCCGATTGCGATTCTCACGTCCTTCGGTTCTATCCATAAACGCGAAAAAGAATATTATGCCTGGATGCTGCTGCTCCAATTTGGGATGCTCGGCGTGTTTGTGGCGATGGATACGTTCTTATTCTATGTATTTTGGGAACTTATCCTCATCCCGATGTATTTCCTCATTGGTATTTGGGGCGGGAAAGATCGTATTTATGCGGCAGTGAAATTCTTCCTTTATACGCTTGTGGGTTCGCTCCTTATGCTTGTGGCCATTGTGTGGCTTGGAATTTACGCGCAAGGTATGGCGGGCGGACACTTTACAGCAGATTTACTTAAGCTCCGTGAAATTGCTCCCACGATTCCCTTCGAAACCCAAAAATGGCTTTTCCTTGCCTTTGCCCTTTCCTTCTGTATTAAAGTTCCACTCTTCCCTTTCCATACCTGGCTTCCCGATGCGCACGTTCAGGCGCCGACGGCGGGTTCGGTAATTCTCGCCGGTGTGCTCCTTAAAATGGGCACCTACGGGTTGATTCGCTTCAACTTAGAACTCTTCCCGCAGTCAATGTTTGAGTATGCTACACCGATTGCATGGTTGGCGGTGATAGGTATTATTTACGGCGCGCTCGTGGCGATGGTGCAGACAGATGTGAAAAAATTAGTCGCCTATTCTTCGGTGAGCCACTTGGGTTTTGTGGTGCTCGGAATTTGCTCGATGACGCCCGAAGGCATTCAAGGCGCGATTATTCAAATGGTGAATCACGGACTCTCGACAGGTATGCTCTTCCTTTGTGTCGGTGTCCTGTACGAACGTCGTCACACGCGGGAAATATCTGAATTTGGTGGAATTACAAAGGTCATGCCGAAATTCGCCGTACTCTTTACGATAGCCATGCTCGCCTCTGTCGGTCTGCCGATGCTTAATGGATTTGTGGGTGAATATCTGACGCTTCTCGGCGCATTTATCTCGCCATTCTTGAATAATCCTTGGCTGAGTATCATCAGCGCAACAGGTGTGATTTTCGCGGCAGTGTATTTACTCTGGATGTTCCAAAGAGTGATGTTTGGCACGAATGACAATCCGAAGAATCATGGACTCAAAGACTTAACAACTTCAGAATACTGGCAGCTTGTGCCGATTGCGATATTAATTGTCTGGCTCGGTGTGTATCCGAAAACATTCATGGTCATTTCCGAACAATCGACACAGGCATTGGTCGGTAAATTAGAAAAAATCAAATTCGGTAAAACGAATTACCCGCTGCTTGAGAAGAAAGAACAAGCGTTGAAATAAGATTTTCGAAGTACTCTCTATGTAGAATTCTTTGCAACTTTATGAGATTTCTCCTCCGTACTTATTGGAGATTGCAGGTAAAATAAATATGAAAAATCAATTCTTTTCTGCTGTAATTCATTTGGAAGATGGGATTTATGTTGCAGAATGCCCTGAAATTGGTACAATTAGTCAAGGTAGTACAATCGAAGAATCTGTCGCGAATTTGAAAGAAGCTACCGAGCTTTATCTTGAAGAATTTCCTATTGATTCAAAATCTCAAGTATTCCTTACAAGTTTTGAACTCGAATATGCCTAAGCTTCCAAGAATTTCAGGCAAAGAAATAATTCGAGCTTTGGAAATTCTTGGATTTATTCAAGTCCGACAACGAGGAAGCCATGTCATTATGACGAAAGAAACTCCTCATGGCAAGAAGGGCTGTACTGTTCCTCTCCATGAT